>Ga0224512_10003992_pt1 | contig 12709 bp, 13 predicted proteins | sample SF_May12_sed_USG_4_FD_169103 | JGI IMG/M metagenome (GOLD analysis project Ga0224512, IMG submission 169103) | Sediment microbial communities from San Francisco Bay, California, United States - SF_May12_sed_USGS_13 | ecosystem: Environmental > Aquatic > Marine > Sediment | place: USA... | reverse complement strand
GAGCGCGCTCGCGCCAGGCGTGAAAGGCCTTCAGCACCACTTCGGTATCGCCGTCGGAAAAAAAAACGTAGCCGAGCGCGCGCAGCTCCTCGCGCAATTCCTTGTAGTTATAGATGCAGCCGTTGAACACCACCGACAGGCCGAGGAGCGGATCGGTCATGGGCTGCTCGGCGCGCTCCGACAGGTCGATGACCTTCAGGCGACGCTGGCCGAGGCCGACGCGGCCGCGCAGCAGCAGGCCGGCGCCGTCGGGGCCGCGCGGCGCCATGCTGGCGTTCATCGCCTCTATGGCGGAAGCCGAGGCGATGCCGCCGTCGAAGGACAGATCACCTGAAATACCACACATATTCAATGCCTTAGATAATTTTCTGACTGCTTGAAGTATACCCGGGATTCACGCGCCTCGCGCCCGCCCGAGGACCTAGGCGGTATTGCTGGCGCGCTTAGGGCGCGGAGACGTCGATCTTGCAGTCAGGCGACATGAGGTAGGTCTCCAGGTTGCGCGGCTGGTGGCGCGCGGGATTGCGTTCAGCGCGCGTCACCGGCGAAACGTGCAACCGCTCGAAGCCCTCCTGCTGCGCGCCCAGCGTGCGCACCGATTTGCCGAGCAGCCGGTAGATGCCGCGGCGCGAGTCGCGCAACTCGCCGAATTCGTCGGGATCGAAACGCGCGCCAGCGCGCATCGAGCGCCAGGCCCCGGGAAAATGCGCTCGGTGCCATGCTTCGCCTGACGACGAGGCGTCTCAAGCCGGCCGGGCCACCTAGATGCGCTGCACCTGCTCCCGGGAGAGCGCGCCCGCCTGGTAGTCGGCGATCGCCTGCTCGATCTCCTCGCGCGTGTTCATGACGAAGGGGCCGTACTGGATGACGGGTTCGCCGATGGGCTTGCCCGCAAGCAGCAGCACGCGCGCGCCATTTTCTCCCGCGACGATTCGCACGTTATCGCCCATCGACAAAACACCGGCGGCGCGATGCGGCAGCGCTTTCTTCTCATCACCCACGAAAGCCTCGCCCTCGTAGCCGTAGAGGAAGGCGTTGTAGTCGGCGGGCAAGGTCGATTCGAACACCGCACCGGGCTCGAGGCGCACGTCCCAGTAGTGCGGGTCGGTCGAGCCGCCGTGCACGGCGCCGTTCTTGCCGTTGAATCGGCCGGCGATGACTTTCACCGAGCCCTGGTCGACTTGCACGACCGGGATCTGCGCGGCCGGGATGTCGCGGTACGCGGCGGGCTTCATCTCTTCCTTCGCCGGCAGGTTGAGCCAGAGCTGGAAGCCGCGCATGCGGCCTTCGCTCTGCTGCGGCATCTCCGAGTGCACGATGCCGCGCGCCGCGGTCATCCACTGCACGTCGCCGGGCCCGAGGTCGCCCGTGTTGCCGCCGTTGTCCTGGTGCTGCATGTGGCCGTCGAGCATGTAGGTCACGGTCTCGAAGCCGCGGTGCGGATGCGCCGGGAAGCCGGCGAGGTAGTCGTCCGGATTGTCCGAGTAGAACTCATCGAGCATCAGGAACGGGTCGTGGCGCGCGAGCTGGCTGGCGCCGAGCGAGCGGCGCAGCTTGACGCCGGCGCCGTCGGAAGCCGGGATCGAGGGGATGACTTTCTGCAGGGTGCGGGTCGTCATCGCCCCAAGTTTAGGGCATGCGACCCGGTTACAAGAGCTGGATCAGGATCAGCGCGACGCCGATGATCGACACCAGCCAGGACAGCGTGCGCAGCCACTTGATGCCGCCGATGTAGCACACGGCGTAGGCGATGCGCCCCCAGAAGAAGAGCTGGGCGCCGAGCAGCGTCATGTCGTTGGTCTTGCCGGCCGCCACCACGGCGAGCACCACTGCCGCGAACAGCACCAGGTTCTCGGCCATGTTGCGGCTCGCGCGCGCGGCGCGCCCGCCCCAGCCGAGGATTTCGGGGAACTTCTCGCGGTTGCCGGCCAGCGTCATCAGGCCGACCTGGTTGAGGGCGCCCTGCACGGCCGCCAGCATGTGCACGATCGCCAGCACTACCGACCATCCGAGCAGCGTGAGTTCGGGTTTCATGCTTCCTCCGTTCCTGTCGATTGGCTGAGGGGAAATGCGCTGCGTACACTAGACTTCCTGCCCGCCCTTGGCTAGTACGTTCACCCCCGCATGCCTGATGCAGTGCGCAAGATCATCCACCTCGACATGGACGCGTTCTACGCCTCGGTCGAGCAGCGCGATGACCCGTCCCTGAAAGGCAAGCCGGTCGCCGTCGGCGGCTCGCCGGAGGGCCGCGGGGTGGTCGCCGCCTGCAGCTACGAGGCGCGCAAATTTGGCATCCATTCGGCGATGCCGATGGCGCGCGCGCTGCGCGCCTGTCCCGACCTGGCAATCGTAAGCCCGAATTTCAGCAAATACCGCGAGGTCTCGCGGCAGGTGATGGCGATCCTGCGCTCGGTGACGCCGCTGGTAGAACCGCTCTCTCTGGACGAAGCGTATCTCGATGTCACCGAGAATTCGCTCGAGCAGCCGCTCGCCATGGAAGTGGCGAAACATCTGAAGGCGCGCATTTTCCTGGAGACCGCGCTGACCGCGTCCGCCGGCGTCGCGCCGAACAAGTTCCTGGCGAAGATCGCCTCCGGCTGGAAGAAACCGAACGGGCTGACGGTGATCGCGCCCGAACGAGTCGAGGCTTTCCTGCAGCAGCTGCCGGTGGAGGCCCTGTGGGGCGTAGGGCCCGTGACCGCAAAGAAGCTGCGCGCGATCGGCATCGGCAAACTGGTGGATGTGAGATCTGCTGATGACGCGCGGCTGCGCAAGGCGGTGGGCAGCCTCGCCGACTGGCTGCAAAGACTTTCGCATGGCGACGATCCAAGAAAGGTGACGCCCGAGCGGCCGTGGAAGTCCATTTCCTGCGAGGACACCTACCCCGAGGACCTCACCGAGTTGCGCGAGATGCGCGCGGAGATGCAGCGCCTGGCGAAACGCACCGCGTCCTCCCTGGAACGCAAGGGCCTCGCGGCGCGCACGGTGACGATCAAGGTGCGCTACTCGAATTTCGCCACCGTGACGCGCAGCCACACCGAGGAGCCGGCGGTGCGCGATGCGGCGCGCATCGCCGAGCGCGCGCTGATGCTGCTCGAGCGCACCGAGGCCGGCCGGCGACCGGTGCGGCTGCTCGGCGTCGGCGTGCACGGCCTCGCCGCGGGCGCCGGGCCCGCGCCCGGCGCGCTGCCGCTCGGCGCCTAGGGCGCGCGCTGCAGCGCGATCGCCTGCAGCTTTTCCTTCACGTCGCCGGGCAGCGCCACGCCCTGGCGCCGGGCGGTGTCGAAGCACACTTCGACCGCCTTCTGCGTCGCACAGTGCGTCATCGAGTCCGCCTCGTACAGGCGCATCTCGTGGCTGAAGCTCTTGGTGCCGACGCGCGTGATGGCGCCGCGGATGAGCGCCAGCTCGCCGGCGCGGATCTCGTGGTGGAAATCGATGGCGAGCGTGGCCGCCACGGTGCCGAGGCCGCGCGCGCGCAGTTCGGCGAGCTTGATGCCCGCCATCGCCGGCAAGTGCCAGCCGGCGTCGTCGAAGAAGGCGGCGTAGTTGCGCACGTTGAGGTGGCCGTAGATGTCGCACTGCGCGGGCATGACGATGTTGCGGTACAGGTCGAACCACTGGTCCATGGAGGCTCCGGGAATCGGACGATTCGGGGCTCATCCTACCGAATCGTCCCGGGCCCGTGCGCCCCGCCCTTTTGCCCTCATTCTTGCGCTAGATCAAAGGACCGGCCCCCCCGTCGCCTTACCGTGTGTGCCGGGTAGAATTCAGACATGGAACCCGCAGGGCTGTCCCGGTTCGAGATCGTTTCCAGAGAGGATTTCTCGGACGTCACCTATCTCCTGGAAGTCCGCCATCCGCTGATGGCGAAGGCGGCCAGGCCGGGACAGTTCGTGATCGTGATGGCGCACGAGCACGGCGAGCGCATCCCGCTCACCATCGCCGATTTCGACCGCGCCAGGGGCACCGTCACGCTGGTGATCCAGGCGGTCGGCAAGACCACGCGCGAGATGCAGCAGTCCTGCAAGGTCGGCTCGACGCTGCACGCGATGGTCGGCCCGATGGGCATTCCGAGCCCGATCAGCGGCGCGAAGAAAGTCGTCTGCGTGGGCGGCGGGCTCGGCGTGGCGCCGATCTTTCCGCAGGCGCGCGGCTTCAAGGAGAACGGCGCCTACGTGATCGGCGTCCTCGGCTTCCGCACCAAGAGCCTCGTGTTCTGGGAGGACAAGTTCCGCAGCTGCTGCGACGAACTGATCCTGTGCACGGACGACGGCTCCGCCGGGCTCAAGGGGCTGGTCACCGAAGGCATCCGCCGCGCGATCGAGAAGCACTCCGACATCGACGAGGTCGTCGCGATCGGCCCGCCGGTGATGATGAAAGGCTGCGCCGAGGCGACGCGCGCGCACAAGATCAAGACCCTGGTGAGCCTCAACCCGATCATGGTCGACGGCACCGGCATGTGCGGCGGCTGCCGGGTGAAGATCGGCGACCAGGTGAAATTCGCCTGCGTCGACGGCCCGGACTTCGACGGCCACCAGGTGGATTTCGACGACCTGATGACGCGGCTGCGGCGCTACACGCAGGTCGAGCGCGCCGCGGCCGAGCGCTGGTCGGCGAACTGCCGCATGAAGGACCTGGCGGACCCGGCCGCGCCCGCGGTCGAGCTGCTCGAGCTGCCCGACCCCTTCGACGACGTGAAGGGCGGGTAGCGCGCATGGCGAAGAAAAAGACCATCCGCACCATCCCGCAGGAGCGCACGCCGATGCGCGAGCAGGAGGCCCGCGCGCGCGCGAAGAATTTCGAGGAAGTGGCCTGCGGCTACGATGTCGACGAGGCGCTGCGCGAAGCCGAACGGTGCCTCCTGTGCCCCGACCAGCCCTGCGTCGCGGGCTGCCCGGTCGGCATCGACATCCCGGGCTTCATCCGCAAGATCGGCGAGAAGAACACCCGCGGCGCCTACGACGTCATCGCCGAGACCAACCTGCTCGCCGCCGTCTGCGGCCGCGTCTGCCCGCAGGAAACCCAGTGCGAGGAGGTGTGCACGGTCGGCGAGTCGCTCGAGGCGGTCGCCATCGGGCGCCTCGAGCGCTTCGTCGGCGACGCCGCGATCCGCGAGGGCTGGGTCAATGTGCCGCACATCGAGCCCAACGGCTTTCGCATCGGCATCGTCGGCTCGGGCCCGGCGGGCATGGCGTGCGCGGCGGACATGGCCAAGGCCGGCTGCGAGGTCACGGTGTTCGAAGCGTTCCACCAGCCCGGCGGGGTGCTGAAGTACGGCATCCCCGATTTCCGGCTGCCCAACGAGGTGGTCGACGCCGAAATCGAGAACCTGCGCAAGATCGGCGTGCGCTTCGAGTGCAACACGCTGGTCGGGCGCCTGTTCACCATCGAGCAGATGGTCGACGAGCTGGGGTTTCACGCCGTGTTCATCGGCACCGGCGCGGGGTACCCGTCGATGCTCGGCGTGCCGGGCGATTCGCTGAACGGCGTGCTCTCGGCCAACGAGCTGCTGACGCGCTGCAACCTGATGCGCGCGCGCGACGCCGACTTCGACACGCCGATCCCGCTCGGCAAGCGGGTGGCGGTGATCGGCGCGGGCAACACCGCGATGGACGCGATGCGCGTGTGCCTGCGCCTGGGCGCGGAGAAGGTCTATTGCGTCTACCGGCGCTCGCGCGACGAGTGCCCGGCGCGCGCCGAGGAAGTGCACCACGCCGAGCAGGAGGGCATCGAGTTCCACTGGCTTACTGCGCCGGTCGCGATCCTCGACGACGGCAAGGGCGGGGTGCGCGGCATGCGCTGCATCCGCATGGAGCTCGGCGCGCCCGACGATTCCGGGCGGCGCCGGCCGGTGCCGGTGGCGGGCAGCGAGTTCGACTTCGAATGCGACCAGGTGGTGTACGCGATCGGCACCAACGCCAACCCGATCATCGGCCAGACTTCGCGCCTCAAGCTCGACAAGCGCGGCTACATCGCGACCGACGAAGACCTCGCCACCTCGATGCCCGGCGTGTTCGCCGGCGGCGACATCGTCACCGGCGCGGCCACCGTGATCGAGGCGATGGGCGCGGGCCGCAAGGCCGCGCGCGGCATGAAAGCGTATCTTGGCCTGCGCGATCCGGCGCGCGCCGCCGCCGGGGAGACGCTCTTCGGCATCGACCCCGGCGAGCACAATTTCGTGCGCCTGCGCGCCGCCGCCTAGGAGCCCCATGCAAACCGCGCAAAAAACCGTCACCACCCTCAAAGAGCACGTCGTCGAGATCCTCAGCGACTCCGGCGAGGGCGCGCAGCGCTGCGGCCAGACGCTCGGCGCGATCGCCGCGCGCACGGGCAACGGCATCTGGACGGTGGAGATCATCCCGGCCGAGATCCGCCCGCCGGCGCGCTCGATCGCCGGCGCGAGCGGCAACCGCATCCGCATCGGCTCGACGCGGGTCAGCAACGGCGGCGACGAGACCGACCTGGTGGTCGCCTTCAACGAGCAGGTGCTGCTCGGGCGCGTGCGCGCCGGCGAGCTCAAACCGGGCTGCACCATCCTGCTGGAGAACATGTGGCGCAGCCACGGCGATGCGGCGATCGCCGCCGCCTACGCCGAGACGCACGCGCGTCTCGTCGAGGCCGGCTACCGCGTGCTGGAAATCCCGATGGAGCAGGCCTGCCGCGCCCTGGTCTCCGACCCGCGCCGCGGCAAGAACATGTTCGCGCTGGGGATGCTGTGCAACCTGTACAGCCTCGAGCTGCAGCTCGCGCGCGAGCAGATCGCGCTCACCTTCGGCAAGAAGGACGCCGCGGTGGTGGCCCAGAACGTGAAGCTGCTCGAGGCGGGCCACGAGTGGGCGGAGGCGAACCTCGATTTCAAGTACGTCATTCCGGCCAAGCCCGTCACGGCGCCGCAGGTCGTGATCAACGGCAACACCGCCATCGCGCTCGGCGTGCTCGCTTCGGGCATGGAAATCTGCGCCATGTACCCGATCACGCCCGCTACCTCCGCGTCGCACTATCTGTCGGACGTCTTCGAGAAGGTCGGCGGCATCGTGCACCAGGCCGAGGACGAGATCGCGGCCTGCGCCTTCGCCATCGGCGCGTCCTACGCCGGCAAGTGCGCGGTGACCATCACCTCCGGGCCCGGCTACTCGCTCAAGCAGGAGGCGATCGGCCTCGCGGTGATGGGCGAGATCCCGCTGGTGGTGGTGAACGTGCAGCGCGGCGGCCCCAGCACCGGGCAGCCGACCAAGGTCGAGCAGGGCGACCTGATGGCCGCGATCTTTGGCAGCCACGGCGACGCGCCCAAGGTGGTGATGGCGCCGAGCACCATCGAGGACTGCTTCTATTCGATCATCACCGCGCGGCGTATCGCCGAGACTTTCAACATGGTGGTGGTGGTGCTCTCGGACGCGAGCCTCGCGACCTCGCAGCAGCCGTTCGCGCGCCCCGAGTTCAGCGAGTCCTGGGTGGCGCCGCCCGTGGACCAGAGCGCAATCCCCGAGGGCATGAAGCCCTACGACTGGAACGAGGCCACCGGGCTCGCGCGGCGCTTCATCCCCGGCCAGCCGAACGGCATGCACACGCTCACCGGCCTCGCGCACGACCGCGCGAGCCACGTCGCCTACGATCCCGAGGTCAACGAGGAAAGCATCCATTTCCGCAGCCTGAAGCTCGCCGCGCTGCAGAAAACGCTCAAGACGCCGCCCGTGTTCGGCGGCGACTCGGGCGACCTGCTGGTCGTCGGCTGGGGCAGTACGCAGGGCGCGATCGAGGAAGCGGTCGCCACGCTGCGCGCCGAAGGCCGCAAGGTGTCCTCGGTACACCTGCGCTTCCTGCAGCCGCTGCCGGGCGGCCTGAAGAGAATCATGCAGCGCTTCCGCCGGGTGATGACGATCGAGGGCAACTGGAGCGACCGGCCCGACGACGCGATCATCGACGAGGACAACCGCCGCTACTCGGCGCTCGCGCTGCTGCTGCGCGCGCGCACCCTGGTCGACGTCGACTGCTGGAGCGAAGTGCGCGGCGAGCCGATCAAGCCCGGCACCATCCGGCGCGTGCTGCTCGACGCGCTCAAGCCCAAAGCAAAGGAGCGCGCGCGATGACGATGATGGCCACCGAATGCCTGCTCGAGCTGTGCGAGCAGCGCCACGAGCTCGAGGATTACCAGAGCGGCGTGCCGCGCTGGTGCACCGGCTGCGGCGACAACGCGATCCTCGCCGCGGTGCAGCGCCTGTGCCGCGACGAGGGGCTGCGGCCGGAAAAGACCGTGTTCGTGTCCGGCATCGGCTGCTCGAGCCGCTTCCCGCACTACATGCGCACCTACGGCTTCCACGGCATCCACGGCCGCGCGCTGCCGGTGGCCGAGGGCGTGCGCCTGGCGCGGCCCGACCTCACCGTGTTCGTGAACACCGGCGACGGCGACTGCTGCAGCATCGGCGCGGCGCACTGGATCCACGCCATCCGCTACAACATGAACATGACCGTGTTCCTGCACGACAACCAGATCTACGGCCTGACCAAGATGCAGGCCTCGCCGACCTCGCCGCGCGGCACGAAGAGCAACACCACCCCGCGCGGCTCGACGCTGGAGGCGCTGCAGCCGCTGAGCGTTACCCTGGGCGTGCAGAACGTGTCCTTTGTCGCGCAGGCGGTCGACTGGATCCCGGAATCGCTGTTCGAGATCGTCAAGGCGGCGTACCACCACCAGGGCTTTTCCTTCGTGCGCATCGTGCAGCGCTGCCCGGAGTGGCTGCCCAAGGTCTGGGATCCGTGGCTGCACGATCCCAAGCGCATCCTGATGCTGGACCACCCGCAGGGCATGCAGGTAAGCGACGGGCTGAAGCAAGTCTACAAGAACCAGCTGGCGCACGATCCCTCCAATCTCGACCGCGCGCGCGAAATCGCCTCGGACACCGATCGAATCCCGGTGGGCATCCTGTACCGCAACCCGGAGGTCCCGTGCTACGAGGAGCTGCGGGCGACGCCCGGACTGCGCACCACCGCGAAGCTGAAGCAGGGGCTGGAGGCCGAGCTCGACAAGTTCACCTTCTGGCCGCAATGAGCCGCTGACCGTGCAAGTGGAAGTCCATCCCGATACCGCGTTCTTCCTGACCGGCCGGCGCGCCGGGAAGGCGAGCGCGGGTCCGGTCCTGTGCCCGGCGCTGCTGGCCGCCTATCGCGACCTGACGAAGCTGCGCTACGACTTCCCGCTGGTGCTGCGCGCGAACTCGAAGGACGGCCCGCTGTTCGAGCCGCTGTCCGCGCTCACCGACCGGCTGATCGAAGGCGGCGCCGAGCGCCAGCAGGCCCTGCGCGTGGAGCGTGAGCTGCGCGCCCAGGCCGCCGCCGCCGGCGCCGTGGCGCCCGCCGCCGCCGCCAAAATCGACGGCGAGCTCGTCGATTGCGACGCCGCCATGCCCGCGCGACTGCTCGCCCATGTCTGGCGCGCAACACAGGAAGGCAAGGCGGCCGCGTTCCGCCGCACCGTCGAGCGCCTGATCGTGAAGCTCGACGACATCCTGCGCGCGGACCGCGCGCGCTCGGCCGAGGGGCGCAGCGCGGCCAGCCTGAAGGCCTCGTTCGGCGACCTCCACGACCAGGCGTTCGATTTCGATTCGATGTCGAAATTCCTGGGCACGGTGTCGGTGCAGACCACGCTCAGCGACAGCCGCCGCGGCCGCATCGAATCCACGCTCGCCGCCCTGCGCGTGCAGCGCTTCTATCCCACGGACGGCGCCGAGGCGCTGGCGTTCCGCTTCGAGAGCTGCGCGGCTGCGCTGCAGGCGTTCCGCGAGCGGGTGCCGGACGTGATGCGGCTGGCGAAGGCGATCACGCTCGCCGAGCTCGAGGTCGAGGGCGAATTCAGCAGCGAGCGGCACGACGCGCTGTTCGAGCGGCTCGCGGCGAGCGGCCTCGACCTGCGGGACCTGGCGCTGTTTCCCGACTACCTGGTCTGCGTGCGCGAGGCGCACGCGCGCGGCGCCGAGCTGGACGCGCTGCTCGAGATCCTGGCCGGCGGCCTGCCGATGAAGATCCTGCTGCAAACCGACGACCTCCTGGGCGAGCCGCTCGCGCACGCGGGCCACGTCCCCGCCGGCGCGCATGGCCGGCAGCTCGCGCACATGGCGCTCGGGCTGAACAGCGTCTACGTCCTGCAGGCGAGCGCGGCGCAGCTCGCCGTGCAGCGCGAGCGCCTCCTGCAGGCGATGCACTATCCGGGCGCGTCCCTGATCAGCGTTTTTTCGGGCGCGGGCGGCCACGCCGGCGACCTGCCGCCCTACCTCGTCGCCGCGGCGGCCACCGAGTCGCGCGCGTTTCCGTCCTTCAGCTACGACCCGGCGGCGGGCGCCGACTGGGCGTCGCGCTTCTCGCTCGCGGGCAATCCGCAGCCCGAGCGCGACTGGCCGCTGCACGCCCTCGCCTACGAGGACGCCGAGCACCAGCGCGTGCAGGCGCAGGTGGCGTTCACGCTGATGGATTTCGCCGCCTGCGACGCGCGCTACGCGGAGCACTTTGCCGCGGTGCCGCGTGCCGGCCGCGGCGCGGCGCTGGCGCCGGCCGCCGAGTGCGTGCAGCGCGAGACCAAGGGCGTCCCGGACAAGCTGCCGAGCCTGTTCTTGGTCGACGGCGGCGACCTCGTGCACCACGCGATCGTCGATGACTGGCTGCTGCGCGAAGCGCGCCGCTGCGCCGAGGCCTGGCGCAGCCTGCAGGAGCTCGGCGGCATCCGCAACTCGCACGCCGAGCGGCTGCTCGCGCGCGAACGCCAGAATTGGGAGGGGGAGCGCGCCGCTGCGGCCCCGGCACCCGCGGCCGTAACCGCGGCACCGGCCGCCGCCGCAGCACCAGCCGCTACCCCGGCCGCGCCCGCCGAAGCAGAGAAGGAGCGCCCCGCCGACGAGCCCTACATCGAAACGCCGCGCTGCTCGAGCTGCGACGAGTGCATCCAGATCAACAACAAGATGTTCGCCTACGACGCCAACAAGCAGGCGCGCATCGTCGATGCGAGCGCCGGCACCTATCGCCAGCTCGTCGAAGCCGCCGAAAGCTGCCAGGTCGCCATCATCCATCCCGGCAAGCCGCGCAACCCGGACGAGTCCGGCCTGGAAGATCTGCTCAAGCGCGCGGAGTCCTTTCTTTAGGCGCCGGGCAGTACGGTTCATTGACGTACATCAACACCCGATGGGCCGATCGGGTATAGCAATGGGCATCAGTCGAGCAACACCCGGAGGTAGCCATGAACATCGCTCGCAACCTTCAGGATTATCTTGCAACGCAGCAGATCGCCTACGAAGTCATCGGCCACTCGCGCACGGTCAACAGCAGCAGCACCGCGCAGGCCGCGCACGTGCCCGGCGCGAGCGTCGCCAAGGGGGTCGTGGTCAAGGACAAGGCAGGCTACGTCATGGCGGTGCTGCCCGCGAGCCATCATGTGGCCCTGTCGCAGCTCGGTGCAGCCTTGCGCCGCGACTCGCTCGAGCTGGCGAGCGAATCCGAGCTCACGAACCTGTTTTGCGACTGCGCCGTCGGCGCCGTGCCGCCGCTCGGCGCAGCCTACGGCCTGCCGATGATCGTGGAGGAGGCGCTCGCCGAGCAGCCGGACGTGTTCTTCGAAGCCGGCGACCATGAGCATGTCATCCACGTAACGCGCAACGAGTTCATGCGGCTGATCGAGGGCACACCGCGCGCGCACTTCGGCGAGCCCGGCGCAACAGGAGGTGGACTATGGATGCAATGACGCTGTTCGTCTTGGTGGCCGCGGGCCTGGCGGTCCTGTCGCTGTACCAAGGCATCGTCTCGATGGCGCATGGGGGCGAAGCGGACCGTCTCCACAGCCACCAGTACATGTTCAAGCGCACCCTCTGGCAGGCGCTGGCGGTGCTGTTCATGCTGGCCGCCCTGCTCGCGGCGCAGTAGGGGCCCGGCCGCGCGCGCGCCGGGCCGCCTGACCCGCGATTCGCGCGCTAGAGCTTCTTCAGCACGCCCGAGGCGCGGGCCGCGTCCTCGGCCGAGTCGAGCACCAGAAAGCCCTTGAAATTGCGGCCGATTGCGGTCGCCGAGAACGCGCGGAAGCTGATGCCGGCCTTGGCCAGTGCGCGCGCGATCGCCGCCGTGGTGCCGGGCTTATCGCCGCCTTCGATCCGCAGCAAGTGCATGTCCGGCGCCGAGCCGAGGCCTACGGACTGCGCGGCCGCCACGACCTTCTTGCCCTTCACCGGGGTGACAAAAAGCAGGCCCTTCCCCGGCATCTCGGCCGCCCGGCGCGCGAACGCGAACTCGAAATTGCCGCCCGCCTTCGCCACCGGGTCAAGGACCGCCGCCGCGCCCCCGGGCTGGTCGTCGATCGTCGCCTTCCACATTTCGCTTTTCGTGATCTTCAGTTTCATGATCCACCTCCTATTGCGGACGATGAGTATAGGCCCGGGCAGCACCGGTCGGGCAAGCCCATCGTGCGGGCCTGGCGCTCGTCCGGGCCTCAGCTACGCGCGAGCACCCGCCCCGGCCGCGCCCCGGTGCTCTTGCCCTCTCGCCACACGATCGCGCCGTTCACGATCACCGCCTCGATGCCCTTCGCCGGCTGGATCGGCCGCGCAAACGTCGCCGCCTCGTCCACGGTGCCGGCATCGAAAATGGTGACGTCGGCGGCGAAGCCTGGCTTGAGCACGCCGCGATCGGCGAGACCGAAGGTCTTCGCCGTGAGGCCGGTCATCTTGTAGACCGC
>Ga0224512_10003991_pt1 | contig 12712 bp, 13 predicted proteins | sample SF_May12_sed_USG_4_FD_169103 | JGI IMG/M metagenome (GOLD analysis project Ga0224512, IMG submission 169103) | Sediment microbial communities from San Francisco Bay, California, United States - SF_May12_sed_USGS_13 | ecosystem: Environmental > Aquatic > Marine > Sediment | place: USA... | reverse complement strand
GTCTGCTTCCAATTTCACCGCCGGAAATTTGTTCCGAGTCAGAATAGTCAGTCTCAAACAACTGGTAATCCATAGTTTGCACAATTACAGAACGTGGATTTGGATTGTAAACTTCAAAAGCAATTTTGATTGTAGCCGTTCTTTCTGAAATTGATTCAACGGAGATATCATCTAATTCGATTTGAAGGGGTTTGGCTTCTAAAATATTTTGAGGTCCAGGGATATTATCTTGGGAAGGTATAACCATAGTAGGACCCCCCAAAAGAATTCCTCCCAAAATTGCACCAAGTGCTATAACTGCAGCAAAAACAAAAATTTTAGGATTCAATATTTTTCATTTCCTCTTGATGTCTTAAATGTTGAGATAGTTATTATACCATTGCAGACAGAAAAAATTATGCAGTATTTCCAAGCAGTACAGCAAGGAAAGATAAGAGCAAGTAAATCACAAATGAAGATGTTTGATGTAGCTGGATTTGGCATGTTGACTTTGACAACTAAAAAAATTGATGGAAAGTTTCATCCAGTGGGGGAAGAAGAATTTACCGCTGTAATTAATTCTGAGGATGGACATGTAGCAATAATTGTAGATAGAGATGGTTTTACAAAGGCTCAATCTAAGGCTGTGGAAAAAGAGGAAGCAATAGAGATTTACAAAAAACTTCGAGATTCAGGAATTTTGGAATATCCAAAAAAAGAGGTTCAAATTTGGTCTGAAGCAAGACCGACAATTCAAAACGATACTGCTGAATAATTATTTTGAAGGAAGGATTATTTTGGTGCCCACATTGCCACCCTTGATTGCTTTTTCAATGATTTTTGGATCAGCCTTGAGAATTCTTGTTTGAATTTTAGATCGCTCAATAATTTTTAGAGCAACAATGTCCATCAGGTCATAGCCTCCTGCAACAGAATCTTCATGAACTAGCATACTTTTCAAATTTTTCATTTCGATGCTCTTGAATTTTTTTGCCTGTTTGAATTTATTTGGATCCATATCATAAACTCCATCAACATCAGTAGCATTAAGAAATTGTTCAGCTTTTACTTTTTCTGCAATCAATGCTGCAGTGCCATTGGTACTTTGACCAGGATGCAGACCACCTGCTACTACGATTAATCCGTCATCTACTGCATGTCTAACTTCTTGCAAAGTAGTTGGCGGATGTGAGTATGCCTTGTTTTTTAGGGCATAAATCAATAGTTTTGCATTTAATCTTGAAATTTCAATTCCCAATTCATCAAGGGTTGATTCGTCTGCTCCAGAGGACCTTGCATGAGAGATGTAATGTCTTGCGATGTTACCTCCCCCGGCAACAATAATTGGCTGGCAAATCTTGCTAATTTTTACTAGAAATTCGGCATAGTCTTTTAAAATTTTGACATTATCTATGCCAAAAATTCTTCCTGATAGCTTGATTACAATTCGTTTTTTCATTTTAGATCACCAAGGATAGATTTTGCGGCAATTTCAACTTTTTTTCTGTTCTTTTCATGGGTATAGATTCTAAGTATGTTCATAAATCCGGAGATGGCTGAAACCACTGGTATTTCTGAAATCGGCATCTCTTTTGCAGATGATTTTCCACCCTCATTGGAAATCAAGACTATTGATTTTGACTCATTTTTTGATGGTGCAAGCGGGATAGAGGGAGTAGCTGAACTGTCTACAAAGATTTCATTTTCGTCAATTTTTGATTTCTTGGAAAGTTCAATTCTGAGTTCGTCTGTTCGGGTTTTTTTCAGATTTGTTTGGCTGGTAAGTATTCTTTCAAACACACATTTTAGCAATTTTCTATTTTGATAATCTTCGGCTAACTGTCTGGCCCGTTTTAGCTTGGGAGATTTTGAAGAGATGAGAGATGATAGTACAAACTCATCTGTTAATTTAACGAATTCATTTAGATTAAAAGATGTAAACCCGAATTCATCATCAGACAGCCTTAGCGCTTGAATGAGCATTACCTCTGCAGCACGTACGGTTTTATGAAAATATACTGCCTTGAACATTTGATATCTGGAATGCATCATCGATTCAAAAGAATACAGTGCCGAACGCTCCAATGCAATTTTTTTCTTATGAATTTCAAGTGACTGTGTAATTCTTTTGTGATCTACTTTTGCATGTTCAGCTCCAGTAAAATAGCCATCCCTGAGCAAATAGTCCATCATATCTGCACTCAAAGCTCCCGAAACAATTTCATTCAGATATTGAAATTTTGATTCTCCAAATGCAATCTTTGTTATTAGTTTTTTATCAAATCCAGTTTTGGATAATATATCAGCAATTTCAGAGGTTAAGATTATTTTTTTTCCGTAATCCTCATGTGAGATTTTTTTTTCTTGTATTACTTCTTCAAACAGATGAGAAAAGGGTCCATGACCAATATCATGTAATAAACCTGCGATGCGCAAGACCTGAACATCATCAGAATTTAGAAGTCCTTTTTCATTTAATGCAAAACCTGCCTGACTGGCAATGTGCATGACTCCCAAAGAATGCTCAAACCTGCTATGCTGAGCTGAGGGATAAGTCAAATGTGCACCAGAAAGCTGCTTTATTCGTCTTAGTCTTTGAAAAAGAGGACTGTCAATTATCGGGAGCTCATAGTCATATACACGGATAAAGTCATGAATCGGATCTATTATGTCCAGATAGTTTTTTTTCATAGGCCCAATTTTTTTGAGAATGTCTTTAGAATTTCCTCGTGCACTTTTTCCTTAGATTTTGATGCGTCAATTATTTTCCAATGTTTTTTCTTTGCAGTAGTTCGATAGATTTTGGATATTTTTCTTAAAAATTCTTCATTCTTTTCAAATTTGTCTCTGTTAGTTTTCTGTCTGCGAAATGATTCTTTTTGTGTTACATCAAGTAGAATAATAAGATCAGCTTTTGGAAGTCCGACATCCAGATTCTCAAGCCATTTTTGTTTCATGCCATTTGCTAAACCATAGATCATGTTTGAATGATAATAACGATTCATAATCAAAACAGAATTTTTTTCTTGAGCTGCTAAAATTTGATCTACCTTTTCCCATCTGTTTGCAGCCAACAGGCAATGAATTACTTGTGGCGGAAATTTTCGTTTTCCATCCAGATATTTTCTGATTTCTTTTCCTATTGGAGTGGTGTAATCAGGGAAATGAAATAGCTTGGTTTTGACTTTTCTTTTTTTGAGTGCTTTTTCCAACAAAGTTGATTGGGTGAATTTTCCTGCTTGATCTCCCCCTTCAATTACAACTATCATAGATATCAAATCAGAGAGGTTAATTGATTAAAAATCTATCAGAGTGTAGAACTTTGAATATGACATACCATACCCAAAAATATTATTTATCAACATGAATTTGTCACTTGCAATCAATTTGCCTTGACATGGTTTTGCGACAAGTCTATTTCAATTTTATCTGTGCCTATCTCAATGAGTTTGTCAAGTTTTATGAAAGGTACCTCAATTAGTGAAATCAGAAAAGATATTCCTAGTTGGATAAGTTGAATATGATATTATGTTTTTCAAAATTTAGAATCAAAACATGTTGTCAATCCAAGGTTATAGGACATATCTCTAAAATTATAAATCAACTAAACATCCACAACTATCGTGAAAAAGATCATACTTTTCATTGCATCAAGCTTGGATGGATACATAGCGAGAGAAAACGGTGAAATTGATTGGCTACCAAAAACTGCTGAATCTGGATATGATGCATTTTACAACTCAATAGATACTGTGATTATGGGTAAAACCACATATGATCAAGTACTAACATTTGGAGAATACCCATACAAAGACAAAAAATCACTTATTTTTACTAAAAGTTCTGCTCAAAACAAAGATGAAAATATTGAATTTGTATCTGATGTTGAAAAATTTGTAAAAGATGGTTTTCCAGGTTCAGGAGAAAACATTTGGTTGGTCGGAGGAGTACAGATTATTGCATCTTTTCTTAATCAAGGGGCTGTAGATGAGATAATCATATTTGTTATTCCGGTACTTTTGGGCAAAGGAATACCTCTCTTCAAAAACATAGAAAATGAGACAAAACTTGAACTTGTTAAAACTGAAAAATTTGGTCAACTAGTTGATTTACATTACAAAGTTTTGAAATAAAACCAAAACAGATTCAGGTCTCCATGGATTCAGAACTTAGAAATTATTTTTTGGATAGTAAATCTATTAACAAGACAAATCTTGGCTTAGATATTGGATAACACTGCTAAGGAATTAGATGATTAGGATGATTATTACAAGAAAAATGATGTTAACACTATGCCTTGGTTTTTAGAAAAACTTGATCATGATGTGTTAAATGAAATTAATTCAAAAACTCTCAAAGAAGGCAGATTCTTAGACTTGGGAACTGGTCCTGGCACTCAAGCTAAGCAGCTTTCATCTCTAGGGTTTGATGTAATAGGCTCAGATCTTTCTCAAAGTGCAATAGAGAAGGTAAAAAAGTTGTATTCAGAGCCGCAATTTGTGGTTGATGATATTTTAAATTCTAAATTTTCAGATAATGAGTTTGATTATATTTTTGATAGAGGAATATTTCATGTCTTTGAAAAAAACCAATTACCCTCCTACCTATTTCAGATTAAACGAATCTTAAAGGAAAACGGATTGTTATTTTTGAAGTGCATGAGTGTAGATGAGAAAAATATTCCTGATGGGGCAGGACCAACCCTGTATTCACAAGAACAAATCAAGGAGTTTTTTCAAAACGATTTTGAGATTGAAACTATGAAAAATTCTTTATTTTATGGGGACACTTCTGGTTCCTATAAAGCAATTTTTGCTGTTTTGAGAAATAAGAAAATTTAGAATACTTTTGGAACATTTCATCTCCAATTTGATATCTGCACCTTTATGGAGTTAAACCTGATTGATAAGACTAACTCTAACTAGTGTTCAATTTAGGATTTAGTGCAAAATCTAGAGCCCTAACTATATCCCCTATTGCATTGCTCTCCCAATCAAATTTGAACTAGAACTTGTGTTTTACGAGAGCGTCAGAAATCCACGCCTAAAACGGGTGATTTCTATTTTTATTGATTGTCAATAAACTTGTTTACGCTTTTTCAAATACGACTTAGATTCTAAAGCATATTCATTAAAACAGCACATTCATTCAAAAAGTAAATTTGGATTTTGATGTGCTAAACAAACTTGGCAAAATCCTGTCAAGATTTATAACTAAAAATGGACCAGATAACACAAAATGGGACTAGTCAAAGAAGTAATCAAAGAGATAGGAAACAAATCAAGAGAGTTCTATGAATTTGTTTTACCACCAATTGATATGTACCTAAATGAAAAGAATCTCAAAGTAGTAATTGACATTCCAGGATTTGTAAAAGATGACATAAAGTTGACTCTATGTGGAGATATACTTTCTATTAAGGCTCAAAAAATAGCAGATGAAAAAGAATCAGAGAAATTAATTTCAAACCAACGACCAAATGTTATTGACAAAAAAATTAGACTTCCAGTTGACATTAAACAAGGAGAAGAAAAAATCGAATCTGCAAAATATGAAAGCGGCATTCTTACACTAATTATTCCCGTAACAAAAAAGGGTAAAGATATCTCAATAGAATAAACAACTAGTATTTTCTAAATAATACAGAAATTCCCATTATAATACCAGAACCAATCATTCCAGCTAAACCAACAGATTCATTAGACTGAAACAAGATTGCAGAACCTACAAAAATTGCAGATGCAAAGATACTTCCTCCGATTAAAACCACTGGTTTTCTTTTTTTCATGTGGAATTGGAATTCACCCATGAGTTTTTCCATTTCAGGTCCAATCCTTATTGCAGTATCAATTGATTTTGAGAAATTGTCAAAGGAAATCTTTAGTTCTTTGACATATGCCCCAAAAATTAGATTTTCTTCCTCTAAAATATTTTTTAAAACTTTGACAAATTTGAAATCAACATTATGCGTTTTGTAGATTCCCTCAATGATTGATGCCATTCTCATATACAGAGCCAAATTTTTTGGCAATACGAATGGAAATTTGCTCATAGTTTGATTTGCAAGCTCCATTAAACTTTGCACTTCCATCTCATCAGGTTTATCTCCATGCATTGCACGAATAGAAAGTTCAATTCCTTTTTCAATTACTGATCTATTATGTCCAGGAATTAGCATTTGAAGATCGTTCATGGCATTAACAACTCTTGGAGGATTTTTTTCAACCAATGCAAGATACAGCCTAATCAACTTGAATCGTGTTTCATCATTTATCTTTCCAACCATTCCATAATCATACAAGATGAGCTTTGCATCATCAGTTACTGCAATGTTTCCAGGGTGAGGATCCGCATGAAAAATTGAGTGCTTGAGAAGCATGGTAAAAAAGACCTTATGAACATCAATCACTAGCTGTTCTCTGTCAATTCCCTTCTCATCTAGGGCCTGAACATCTGTAATTTTGATTCCTGGAAGATATTCCATTGTCAGGACATTTTTTGAAGAATAATCATCAAAAACTGAGGGTACAATTACCTGACTGGTTCCTTTCATGTCATTTTTAATTTTTTTGAGATTTTCAGACTCTACAGTATAGTCCATCTCTTCATAGACGGTTTCAATGAATTGAGAAAGCATTGCCTTTGCGGAATAGCGTAAATTTGGATCAACAAACCTTAAGGCTAATGGAAGAATTTTTTTTAAAATTTTAAGGTCTTGCGCTACAATTTTTTCAATACCTGGTCTTTTTACTTTGATGACAATTTGCTGACCAGAAATTGAACCACGATAGACTTGTCCTATTGATGCGCCAGAGATAGAATCAGTATCTATCTCGTCGAATTTTTCATCAATTGGACCAAGGTCTTTTTCAATTATTGGTTTTACCTGATCAAAAGGAGCCACAGGAACGCTGTCTTGCAGTTTTGCAAGCTCTTCCAGATATGGTTGAGGTAAGATATCAGCCCTTGAAGAAAGCCACTGACCGAGTTTTATGTAGACAGGTCCGAGTGAAATGAATGCATTAAGGGCCTTACGGGCATTTTTTCTGAATTGTTCTAAATCCATTTCGTTTTTCTTTTGATTGATCCAAATTTTTCTGTCCTTACGTAACGCTAAAACTGATGGCAAGAGTTTGAAAAGTATTTGAATTGTTCTAACAGCAGACATTAGATTTACTCCAAATAATTTTTAATTTTTTTTGTTCCAACATATCCCAAATATCCAGAAACAATGGAAAAAAGTATGTCAGAAGCTAATGATGAATTATTTTTATGGAATTTTTTTACAATTTGTGAACCAGTAAAAGCTGCAAATGCCAGACCAATCAAGACCTCAGGTGCATCATGAATCAAATGTCCCACCGGATCTTCTCTTGGATCAATTCTGTCAGTATGAACTAGGAATTTATCATGATATTCTCTAATGTGCAAGTTGCCATAACGATATTGCTTTTCTGCACCATTTTTTTGCCCAAGAATGGTTTCTTCTGCTTTCTCTAGCATGAATTCGCGCAATTCCTTTGGAACTTCAATCTCATCGCCTGGCATGATCGCAAGATCAAGTAATTGCTTATAATCTTACGGTCTAAAAATTGCCTCAGCCTAAGACCAAAAACATGTTGTACTTTGATGACGGCTAGATTGAATTTTGTAAATTAGTATTTATCACTCACTGAGAATTTCTACTAGTCCCTTTTGTGCAAATTTCATTCATTAAATTGATGAAATAAAGTATTTTTCTAGAAATAGAATTTTGCATTGACTGTTAAACATACAAAAGAGATCTTTAAGATTCCTTTAGTCTATCTTTTGTAAACATTATGAAGCTAATTGAAAAAACTGCCAGCATTGCAACTCCTGTGACATATGCATAGTTTAGTCCTACACCAGGATGATCTGTTTGATGATAGTAATTAATCAAAAACGTTACAACTAACAAAATCACTCCGATGATTGTTAGTTTCTGATGTGTCTCCAATAAAGATAATTTTATCAGTAACTATATGAATTTAGAAGAAAAATGAAAACAATTCACCTAACTAATTTGGTAAAACCACATCTTTCATAATAAAAAGAGAAAATGTCTTTTGATTGAAAAAACGAATGACAATGATTTCTTTAGGAGAAGATAAAACAGGATCGGTTCTTAGAAATAGAAAGAACTAGATCAAGTATCAGATTTCATCTGAGATAGTTCTTTGATTATCTGTTCAAGCTCTTTTGTGTTATCATCAATTACCTGTTTTATTATTGCAATCTCTTCATTAATTTGTTCAAGATAAACATCATCAGAATTCTTAATGCTTTCTTCTAGATCTTTTAGAATTTGTTGGTTGTACTGGTTAATTTTTTCTAGTTCATTTTTGTATCTTTCTAATTCTTCATACTGATTAGAAAATTCAGGAATTTCTTCATAATTTTGATTCGTAAGAAAACCCAAAGAGATCATCAAACTTCCTACCGCTAAAACTACAATGAGAACAATTATGCTTAATCTCAATTCAAAATACTCATTTTCTTTTTTCAGATTTAAAATTTAGCATCTAATTTGTTTGTGCTACTGTTTTTTTACGCCTGCGAAGAATGTAAATTACTATACCTATTGTCGCAATAATTGGAATAATTACCATCATTGGATCAGGACCAGGCTCTTCATCATTTGATGGTTCTTCAACAAGAATTGTTGTATCATATGGTAGAAAGATTTCATCTCTAATACCATCTTTGTATCTTACAGTGATGGTGATATCATGTTCTCCATATCTTGGATCGTCATCAAATTCAATTGGAATGTTAAATGGGACAGGGGCATCAATTTCAATTTCATCAATGAATTGAGTATTTGGTAGAATATTAGAATCTCCACGAGGCTCGATAGTTACAAAACCAAATAATCCATCTTCATTTCCTTCATTGATTATTTCTCCAATTACCATTTGTGTTCCAGATAATTCAATGACATCAACATTGTATATTGATAAATCAATGAGACCTTTAACATAGAAATCAGCTATTCGTGAAATAGTATGCTTATCACCATGCGCATTAAAATAAGTTATTTCAATGGGTGCACGAAGTGTATCACCTTTCAGAGATTCTGGTACGTATACATCAAGTTCAATAAGTTTTTTTGAATTTGGATCAATTTCACCAATCTCCCAATCGGTATTTAGAATAACAACATTCTCAACATTGGTAATAGATTGAGTTGTTGATGCTCTTTCACTTTGTGTATTTTGTAGTCCAATATTTACACTTGAAATTGGTGCTGTTCCATCATTTGAAATTTCAATGGTTACATGGTTTTCTCGTAAGGATGTAAGAAATGGATCCAGTGCACGAACGTTTACGACGCTTTCTCCAGTTATTTTAAAATCAAAGTCCTCAAATGCGGTACGAACTCCAGATTCACGTAACCGTGAATAATCAACTTTGACAGTGCCAGGATATTGCTGAATTTTAATTCCGTCACCTATATCAACAAAAAATGTTATATGAAAATTTTCTCCAGCAAGAGAATTTGAATTTGCATCTGCATGGATTAAAGAACCAGGTCCATCTGAGGCTGAAAATCCAAGAGGCAGAGACAGTTGTCCTCGTATTCCTGTAATATCTTGAGTTCCAACATTTGCCATTACTACGGTAAATGGTACATTTTTGTCTCCTGCATCAATCTCGAATTTTTCATCGATTGTTCCAAAATAGGCATCAAGGAATTTTACATCTCCAAAATCTCTTTCAAAAGGAGAATTGCCAAACCCTCCAGAAGTGATTTGTGCATAAGAACTATCAAAAATAAATGGAGATAATCCGATTACAAATAATGACAGCAATAGTTTTAAAATCATTATACTAAAACCTCCATTTCAGAAGAAGGAGGATTCCCTTCAAATGCTTTACCATCTATTATTGTAATCACCTTATCCACTTCCCCAAAGTGTTGTCTATCATGTGTAACAATGATGAATGTTTGATTGAGTTTTTTTGCCATTGATTTCATTAGTTGAACAATTGTTTCTGAAGTTACAGAATCAAGATTACCAGTAGGTTCATCAGCTAAAACAATTGAAGGTTTGTTGATTAAACCTCTTGCAATTGCAACTCTTTGAGCTTGTCCACCCGAAATCTTGTTTGCACGTTTATTAATTTGGTCTTCAAGTCCGACTGCTTTTAGTAAATCCCTAGCTTCTTTTTCAGCAATACCATCAGTCCCTCCAATTTGTCTGGGTAACAATACATTTTCTAAAACAGAAAGATCAGTAAGCAAATTAGAAAATTGAAAGATGAATCCCAGTTTTTTGTTTCTAAATGAAGAGATTTGATCATCATTTAGTGTTGTAGTATCAACTCCATCAATGAAGATCTTTCCACTTGATGGATGATCCAACAGTCCAACCATGTTAAGCAATGTGGATTTTCCAGAGCCGGAACTTCCTACAATTAAGACAATTTCACCCTGTTCAATTGAAAATGATGCATTATCAAGTGCCTTAACTTTGCTATCGCCTTCTCCGTAAATCTTGCTAACTCTGCTGATTTCAAGTACTTTAGACAGTTCTCATCGCCTCCACAGGTAATAGCTTTGTCGCCCTATACGAGGGATACAAAGATGCAATCACTGCCAAAACAAAGGAAGTCAAAGCAGTTTGGATGATTTTTTCCCAGTTATAGCTGACCTCAAGGGGTAAACTATTGTTAAATGACATTTTTGTTTCCTTTGCATAGACAGTATAACCCAGTCCTGCTGCAGTTCCCACTCCAGCACCGATAGCTCCAATTATCATTCCTTGAAAAATAAAGACTATGAGAATGTCCTTTCTTTTGGCTCCAATTGCCCTCATTATACCAATTTCTTTAGTTTTACCATTTACTAGCATCATCTGAATTGTAAGAATTGCAAATGCAGAGGATCCCATTCCAAAATAGCCTATCATGCTAATCATTGCAATACCAGATCTAAAACCTGCAAGTTGCTCTTCAGCTGATTCTTCTATTGTTTCTGCAAGAAAATCATCATTAGGAAAGGATTGTAAAAAGAATTCTTTTACTTCAAATGCTTTAGAAGGATCATTTAGTTTTACCATAAAGGAGCCAGTATCTCCAGGTCTATTCATCATGTCCCGTAAGGTATCAATATGCACAACTGCCGTATAATCAAATCCTTGGCCTCCAGGTGATTTTGCAATTCCAGAAACAGTAAATCTCCTAATCTGATCTTCTCCGAATCTATCAACTACAAGGACTTTAACACTGTCACCAACTTCGGCTCCTCCTAGATCTGTTGCTACATTAGATCCCAACACAATAGAATTTCTTGAAAAGACATAGCTTCCTTCTGAAACGGTTTCATGAACAGTAGATGCCCTGATATCGCGAAATGGATCAATGCCCACGATTGGTACTCTGGTTTCTTCAATTAATTTTCCATTCTTTGTCATATTCATTTCAGCACTTGATGAAAGCCGCGGTGTTGCCCCCGCAACATAAGGTATTCTTTCAAACCAGCTTACAATTGACAAATCTGACTTGTCGATATAATCAGCTTCATCAGTTACAAGAATATCGCCATTTCTATAATCACTGATATCTCTAACTATAGCATCAAAGAGTCCTTGAAATATTACAAAGTTAACGTGTATAACCAAAATTCCAATTGTTACAGCTAAAACTGCACCAAGCAAACTACCTTTTTTGTTAAACAGCATTCTTTTTGCTAGCTTTAATCTATAGTCCACAAAGATAATAAAATAGTCTAATATTTAATGTCTATGATGTATTATACTGATGATATAGACAATTTTATATCAGATTAGTTGATTCTACATTGTATAAGGACAATATAGGTGAGAAAATGGACAATCTAGATATGAAAATTCTGAGCAGACTGTTGAATAATTGTAGAGAATCAGACAGGCAAATAGGCATAGAATTGGAAATATCAGGTGGAGCAGTTCGAGCAAGAATACGAAAAATGCAAGAAAGGAAGATCATTGAAGAATTTTTCGTAAAAGTTGAACCGCCAGTTTTAGGATACGGTGTTTTGTACTTTGTCGTATCAGGTCAAAACATCAACCATATTTTAGAACAAGCAAGTCTTGTAGGTGAACCATATTTTGTGGTACCGTGTGTTGGAGGAATAACAGTTTGTGGTATTTCTGTAAAGGAGAATTTGGATCAGAAAATTAAGCTTGCAAAGAAATTGATGAAAGATGTTAGAGTGCTATCCATTTTTGAAGCAGAGAATCCAGGATTTAGTTCAAATCTTACAAAAACAGATTTAGAAATTCTAGAAGAATTAATTAAAAATCCAAGAGAGAGAATTGAACAAATTGCAAAGAATACAAACATGTCAACTAAAACAATAACAAGATGTATAGAAAAATTACATGAAAACGATGGAATTCAATTTACCCTAGTTTATGATCCTAGAAAAATTGAAAATTTTATTCCTCACGCAATACTTACTTGGATAAAAGGAGATCTGAGAGAAACATTAAAAAAATTGAACAATGCATTTTCTGAATCATATTTACAAATTCCATTCATTGCAAAAAATCAAATTGTTTTATTTATGTACAGTGACAATATTTTCAAGATGGATGAGCTAACACAAAAAGTTAGAAACATCAAAAATATAGAATCAGCTGATTTGTTTATTCCAAAAAAAATTTTATTTTATGTAAAATGGATAGAAAAAGCTATTAATGATTTCAAAAAATCACCCAAATTACAC
>Ga0224512_10003990_pt1 | contig 12714 bp, 10 predicted proteins | sample SF_May12_sed_USG_4_FD_169103 | JGI IMG/M metagenome (GOLD analysis project Ga0224512, IMG submission 169103) | Sediment microbial communities from San Francisco Bay, California, United States - SF_May12_sed_USGS_13 | ecosystem: Environmental > Aquatic > Marine > Sediment | place: USA... | reverse complement strand
CCGCCCCAAGCTTTCGGATCAGGTGTATATCGACGCCACCCAGACCACAACCGATATCGAGCACCGACAGGCCCTCAAGGCTTATCCCTTCCAGGTATCGATCGACTTCGTCGGTGCCCCCGGGCGACATGAAGCCCTCGCCCCACAGGGCCTCCAGCAGGGCGATAAGGTCTTCGTCGTATTCCTGGACCGAACTATCTGTCATATCAAAATCCTCCTGAGTTGCACGGCGGCATGGGCGTAAATTAGATCTCGATTTGCTGACGCGCAAGCCTCAGGTTTCGAGGCCGGTGCGCCCGTAAACTGTCTGGTTGACCTCCGGGTCGCCGCGGATGCCGGGTTCTTCCTCGTACACGAAGACCGCCATCATGCGCAGCCGGTCGCCTTGCACCGGCGTAACCCGGTGCAGCGAATTGCAGCCCCTGAAAATGGTCAGCTCCCCCGGTTCCCGCGACACGGCGTCGACGCGGCCGCGATCGCCCACGAGGACTTCCTGCATGTAGGCGATATCCTCGTCGGCAGGGCCGTTGCGGGTATTCGGCGCGAGTTCGAACAGGCCTCCTTGTTGCGCCGCCTGCAGCATCAGCGTCATCGTGAAGGCGTTGGTGGAATCGTAGTGCCAGGCCGATTCGTCGCCATCGCCGTAGCAGATCGCGTTTACCGGTTGCAGCGGGTCCTCGTTCGGGAATAGCCGCGGCACGCCGACGATCGCCGCGACCATGCGCTGAAACGGCGGCCAGTAATACAGCAGCTTGAGGGCCGAAGTTTCGGGAAACAGGTCCGCCGGGATCATGTGGTAGCGGGCGTGGTTGAAGATATTGCGCGGGTGATCTTCCGCGAGGCTGGCATCTTTGTCGCGCTGCAGGTAGCAGTTGCGCCATGAATCCGCGCGATTGGCCAGTTCCAGCAGGGGTTCCGTCGCGCGCACGATATCGCTTATCGCGTCGGCGCGGAAAAAACCGGGCAACGAACAATACTGGCGGCTGTCGAGCTCGGAGCGGCAGCGTTCGACGAGCGCGTCGATGGCGGCAGGATCGTTGCCATCGAGCGGGTAGCGCGTGAAATCGATTGGCGGCAGGTTCTCAGCGGATGCAGACATTTTCTAACCTCCGGCAAACGGTGGTGTTTCCTGATTCAACAATTCATTCGACCAGGGGAAAATGGCAGGTTATGACCCGGCCGTCGACAAGTATGGTCTCTTCGGGTCGCTCGACGCCGCAAAGGTCGGTCGCGTACTTGCAGCGCGTATGGAATTCGCAGCCGCTCGGCCGATTCGTCAGGCTGGGCACCTCGCCTTCGATCGACACCAGCGAGCGCCGTTTGTCGGGATCGGGTTGCGGCACGCCGCCCACCAGCGCCTCGGTGTAGGGATGAGCCGGGTTTTCGAAAATCAGGTCGCAGTCGCCGCGTTCGACCAGACGGCCCAGGTACATGATCGCAAGCCTGTCGCTGATATGGCGCACCACCGGCAGGTTGTGGCTGATAATCAGGTATCCCAGGCCGTGCTCGGCCTGTAGCTCGCTCATCAGATTCAGGATTTCTCCCTGCACCGAAACGTCGAGTCCCGCGGTGGGCTCGTCGGCGATGATCAGTTTTGGATTCAGCGCCAGCGCGCGCGCGACGCCGACCCGGCGCGCCTGCCCGCCCGAGAGCTCGTGCGGGTAGCGCGACAGGAAGTTGCGCGGCAGGCTCACCATGTCGCACAGGCGGTGAACCTCGTCCTCCAGGTTGCGGCTCTTGAGTCCGTGAATTTCGAAGGGCTCGGTAAACAGCGAGCGGATCGTCTGGCGCGGGCTCAGCGAGCCATTGGGGTCCTGGAACATCATCGCCATGTGCTGGCGCATCGGCATGAATTCGCGAGCGCTAAGCCCCAGCAATTCCCTGCCTTCGAACTTCGCCGAGCCCGATTGCGCCGCCACCAGCCCGAGAATCGCCCGCCCCAGCGTCGTTTTGCCTGACCCGCTCTCGCCGACCAGGCCCAGCGTCTCGCCCGATTTCAGGGATAGCGACGCGTGCAGCACGGCGTCGACGAACGGATCGCTGACGCCTTTCAGTCGCGCCTTCAGGTTGCCCATGGTACGAAACCTGACGCGCAAATCCCTGACGTCGAGCAGCGCCGCTTCCGCGCGCCGCGCGAACTCGGGTGGTTCGACCAGCGGCGTCGCGGCACTGGGCCTGGGCCGCGCATCCGGCGGAATCGTTGCGTCCAGCAGATGGCAGCAGGCCGTGTGACCGGGGGCGGATACCGGCTGCGCCGCCGGCTGTCGGTCGTGGCAGGCGTCGAATACGCTGCTACAGCGCGACGCGAATACGCAACCCCTGGGCCTGGCGTGCAGATCGGGAACGTCGCCCGGAATCGTCGGCAGGAAACGCGACCGGATCAGCTCGCGCGCCGGATCGCATTCGAGCAGGGCGCGGGTATAGGGATGCGACGCGTTGTGAAAGATTTCGCGCACGCCGCCATTTTCGACCACTTCGCCGGCATACATGACGACGACCTCGTCGCAGAGTTCGGCGATCAGCCCGAGATTGTGCGACACCACCATGATGGTCGCGTCGAATTCGGCCTGCAGCTCCTGGATCAGGTGGATGATTTGCGCCTCCATGGTGACGTCCAGCGCGGTGGTGGGCTCGTCCGCGATCAGCAGCATCGGATCCATCAGCAGCGCCATCGCAATGCCGGCGCGCTGGCGCATGCCGCCGCTGAACTGGTGCGGGTACTGCAGGATCCGGCTCTCCGCATCGGGAATGCCGACGCGCCGCATCATCGCGATCGCGCGCTTGCGCTTGTCGTTTTCGGAACTGTCGCGTCGATACAGGATATCCGTCATCTGTTGCTGGTAGGAATGCACTGGCGACTGCGACGTCATCGGATCCTGGAACACGATGGAGATTTCCTCGCCGCGGACATTCTGTAGCTGCGATTCGCGCAGTTCCAGCAGGTCGCGGCCGTCGAACATGGCCTCGCCGCTCTCGATGATCGCGTTGCCGGCCAGTAGCCGCGTGATGGTCCAGATCACCGTGCTCTTGCCGGAGCCGCTTTCGCCGACCACGCCGACGATCTTGCCCTGTGGAACCTTGAAACTGACGTCGCGCAGCGCGTGCACCCGCCCCCGAGGCGTGCGGAAGTCGACGTTGAGGTTGCGTATGTCGAGCAGCGCTGCCACGGGCTAGTGTCCCTTGCGCAGCTTGGGGTCGAACACGTCGCGCAGCGCCTCGCCGAGGAAGGTGAAGCCGATCGTGGTCAGCACCAGCGGGATGCCGCCGGCGATTACCGGCCACGGCGTGTCGCGGATGATCAGATAGCCCTCGTTCAGAATCGTCCCCCAGCTCGCGGTCGGCGGCAACACGCCGAGGCCGAGGAAGCTGAGGCCGGCCTCGATGGTAACCACCACCGGCACGTCCATCGCGGCGAGGATCAGCAGCGGGCCGATGACGTTCGGCAGCACGTGCCGCAGCAGGATCCTGCCCGGGCTGGCCCCGAGCGAACGTTCCGCCATGATGAACTCGGTGTGCTTCAGCGCCAGCGTGCTGGTGCGCGCGAGCCTCGCGTAACCGGGAATCGTCGTCACGATCACCACCGCAAGCACCAGGTTCAGGCTTGGACCCAGCAGCGCCACGGCGGCCAGCGCCAGCACGATGGTCGGGAAGGACCTTATCGTGTCGAACACCAGCAGCAGCAGGTTGTCGAGCCAGCGCGGTCCGTAGCCCGCCACCATGCCCAGCAACAGGCCGACGGCGAGCGATACCGATACGCCGATGGCCGCGACCTGCAGCGCGACACGTCCACCGTAGAGTACCCGGGAGTAAGTGTCGCGCCCGAGTTGATCGGTACCGGCCCAGTGCTGTGCGGTCGGTCCCGACATCCGGTTGGGGATGTCCATCTGGAACGGATCGTGGGTCGCGAAAATGGGCGCGAAGATCGCGCTCAGGAAAAACAGCACCACCAGCACCAGTCCGAACATGCCGAGCCTGTTTTGCATGAACAGCAGCAGCTTTTCACGGCCCTCGCTGTAGGCGGGTTCTGCGACTGCCGCCGGGTCTAGCCTGATTGGTGAGGGATCAGAGGGAGTCACGGACGCGTGGATCCAGCCACGATACAACGAGGTCGGCCATCAGCGTGACCAGCACGTACAGCGCGATGGTGGCCAGCACCGCGCCTTGCACAACCGGGAAATTTCGCGCCAGCACCATATCGTAAATGATCTTGCCGATGCCGGGCCGGGCGAAAATGATCTCGGCGAAAACGGTGCCGGAGAGCAGGCCGCCGAAGCCGATGCCGATCAGCGTGATGGTCGGCAGCACCGCCACCTTGAGCGCGTAGCGAAACACGATGGTGCGGTGGCGAAGGCCGAAGGCGCGCACGGAGCGGATATAGTTCTCGCCAATGACCTCGAGCATCGAGGCCCGGACCATGCGCGCGAGGTAGCCAACCCAGCCCAGGCCGACCGCGAAGGCCGGCAGCACCAGGTGCTGAATCTGGTCGAGTATGTCGCCCTCGTCGCCCGCGCCGATGACGGGCAGCCAACGCAGCGAGATCGCAAACACCAGGATCGCCCAGATCGAAACCAGGAACGACGGCACCGCGATGGTGCCGACCGACAGTATGCCGGTGACCCGGTCGATCCAGGTGTTGGGTTTAATCGCCGACAGGCAGCCGAGCGGGATGCCGATCAGCGCCGACCAGGCCAGCGCGGTGATGGCGAGGATAATCGTGAACGGCAACTGTTCCGACAGCGTCTGTGCGACGCTGCGGCCAGAGAAAACGTCCGCACCGAGATCTCCCTGCAGCACGTTGCCAATAAAAATCAGGAACTGGAAAGGCAGCGGCTTGTCGAGGTGCATCTTGGCCGCGTACGCGGCCTGCACTTCGGGCGTCGCGCGCGGGCCCAGTGCGATGCTGGCCGGGTCGCCCGGGATCATGTGCAGCATCAAGAACAGCACCAGTATCGCCATCAGGATGATGACGACCGATAACAAGATGCGCTTGACCAGGTAAAGCCACATGACGGTTTACATTACAGTATCCGCGGGATGCCTCTGTCTGGAAGGTCCGCTCCTGGCAGAGGCATCGCCTGTCACGCCGATTTGAAATAGGCCATCTGCATTTCTCCCGATGGGGCGAAGCGGGCGTCGATATCCGCGCGGTGGATGAACACCTCGGGTTCGTGGGTCAGCCAGACGTAGCCGCCGGTCGCTTCCATGATTTCCTGCATGCGCAGGTAGATCACGTTACGCTTTTCGGGATTGGTTTCGGCCACGCCTTTCGCAAACAGCGTCTCGAACTCGTCGGAAGACCAGCGCTCCCAGTTCCAGATTCCGACCTGGTCGCGCACGAACCACTGGAATGGCTCGTAGGGATCGGTGCCGGCGCCGTAGCGCATGATCCATAACTCGAGATCCTTCCAGGTGTCGCCCTTGCTTTCCTGTCCCATTTCCCAGAAGGGTCCGGAGTCCAGCGGCACGACTTCGACGGTGATGCCGATGGCGCCGAGGTTGGCCTGGATGATCTGCGCCGCGAGGATGCGTTCCTGAGCGTTGAGCGTACGCAGCTTCAGTTTCAGCCCCGACACGCCTGCCTCCCGCAGCAGCGCTCTCGCCTTTGCCGGGTCATAGGAATACGAGGCCTTGTTGCGCTTGCCGACCAGTCCCGGGCAGACGACGCCGAAGGAGGGCTCGGCGGTACCCGAGTAGGCGCCCTGGATGATCGATGCCTGGTCCACCGCGTACTGAATCGCCTGGCGCACGCGAATGTCCTTAAGCTTCGGATGCTCGGTATTGATTCCCATCCACATGTACTGCAGCGCGCCGGCCACCGTCAGCTTGCTGTTGGGCGGCAGTTTTTTCTGGTAGCGCGCGTAGGAGTTGGAGGTAATCTTGGTGCAGTCGAGTTCATCGGCCTCGAACGCCAGCGCGCCGGCCTCGTCCTCGGTGACGAAGATGCAGTCGATGTTCCTGAAGCCCGGTTTGGGCCCGTTCCAGTCCGGGTTGGGACGCATCTTGACGTACTGCGCCTGCTTGTGCTCGAACACGTAGGGACCGCAGGTCGCCGGGATATCGACGGTGTACTTGCCGCCCACGCCTTCGACCGCTTTCTTGCAGACGATGATGCCGGTTCCCGAAGCCAGGGTCGCGGTCATGAACGGCGAGAACGGCTGGTTGAGCACGATCGTGCCGCTGTACCTGTCCTTGATATCGACGCGGTCATAGGCGACGTAATCCCCCTTCCACTCGCTCTTGGCCATGCGATCGTACGAATAGGCGACGTCCTCGCTGGTGACTTCGCCGAAGCCGCCCGACCACTTCAGGCCTTTTCTGAGGGTGAAATCGATGTGGGTCGAATCGGTTACCTTGATGCTTTCGACGAAGGGTGACGGTATCCAGACGGACCTGCCACCTTCCATGCCGTAATGCACCAGCGCCGGCATCACGCACCAGTTGACGTCGTTCGGCGGGTGCCCGCCGACGTAATAGCCGGGGTCGAGACTTTCCATCTCGCGGTCGAAGCGAACCGTCAGCGTATCGGTCTTGGCGGAATAGGAGACGCCGGGATAGGTTCCGATCAGCGTGGCGGCGCCGCCGTAAGCCGCCATCTGCAGGAATTGACGGCGTGATGGTTTGAAATTGGTCATGAAATCCTCCGCTGGTTGTCGATGCCTTCGGGGCTTTTCTGTCTGCCCCTTCGTGGCTTGATTTTTGTCGGGATTAACTTCACCACATTCCGGCGAGCCGAGTCAACATAATCAGTGCCTGGCCGATTAGACCTGGTTGCGCGCAAACTCGCGTTCCCATTGCTGTGAATGCACGAGTTCATCCCCTTCCCATGCCTCCAGTTTCGCGCTCACGACGAAGTGAGTCTCGGTAGACGTGAAGACGGTGTTTGTCCTCGACGTAACCAGCCAGTCGCCGCGTTCGAAGCGTTCGGTCCAGGTGAGGTCCAGCCTGGCGCTATTCGGGTCGTCGGGGTGGATCGTGAAATACTCGTCATGGGTAGACTCGATGGTCCAGCCATCGTGTTCGTTGTAGGTGATCCGGCCATTGTCGAAGAACTGGTTCATCGTCACCAGGCCGCTCTTCATGTCCTGCTCGATGATCCAGCGGTAGTCGATCGGCCGATGCACGGTTTTATCCAGCAATGGCGCGCATTCGGCGCCTTCGAAAGATCGTAGCGAGAGATCTTCGTCGCGTTCGGGGCGTACCGGCAGCAGTAAGATGCTGCTGGCCGCGGCAATACCGAGCGTGGTCTTGCGCGGCGATGGCCAGGCGATCGGCCAGTAGTTGCTCGAGATCGCGACGCGGATCCGGTTGCCCGCCTCGAAACGGTGTCCGGCGTCGTTCAGCCGAACCCGGACGCGGTAAACCTTGCCGGGTTCCAGCGGCTCGGGAAATTCGTGGCTGTCGCGATGGGTCAGGTTCAGCAGGCCGTAGCTGATGCGGGTCGCGGCGCCGTCCGGCAAGATTTCCGACAGGCACACCGCCACCATGCCCTGTGGACGATCGCAGTCCAGGTCGAGCTCGACCACCGGGGCGCCGAGGATCTCGACGGCATCGGACAGCGCTTCGCTGTCGAATACGAGCGAGCCGCCGACCTCGTTGCGCTGGTCACCGGATTGATCGGGCTGCAGGCCGTAGGCGCACCAGGCCCCCGCCATCAGGCCGACCGTCAGCGGCGACGAGATTTCGAGCCGGGCCGCCGCCCCGCGTTCTTGTTGCAGGCCTTCGCGGTTGAGGTGGAAAGTCGTCGGCACGCTCCGCGGCGAAGGCCAGCTTTCCTCGGCGACCCAGCGTCCCGGGCGCTCGTCGTAGTAGGTCCTCGGCGGCGCCGGGTCTTCCATCCAGCAGCGCAGGCGCGGTTCGTCCATGATGCCGGTGTCCTCGCCTTTCAGCCAGTGGTCCCACCAGCGCAGGCATTCCTGCAGGAAGCCGATCGCCGGCCCCGGTTTGGCAAAGTGCGGGTACTTGTGCGCCCAGGGCCCGACCAGTCCCTTGCAGGGCGCCTTGAGGCCGTCGAGCAGGCGGAAAACCGCGTTGCTGTAGCCGTCCGCCCAGCCGCCGACGGCATACACCGCCGCCTCGATCGCGTCGAAGTCCTCGCATACCGAACCATGCTTGTAGAAATCGTCGCGCGTCTGGTGCTGCATCCACTCCTCGAGCCAGAAGCCGCTGCGCTGCAGGCGCTCGAGCCAGATCTCGCGCCAGCGCTTGCCGTGCACGGCCGGGTCGGGCGGGGTCGTGTTGATCGAGAACATGGCCGCGTTCCAGGCCGCGTTATCGTTCAGCAGGCAGCCGCCCATGTGGTGAATGTCGTCGGCGTAGCGGTCGTCGGTAGAACAGATCGACACGATCGCCTTCAACGCGGGCGGCTTGCGCGCCGCGATCTGCAGGCCGTTGAATCCGCCCCAGGAAATGCCGATCATGCCGACGCTGCCGGCGCACCACGGCTGGGCCGTGATCCAGTCGATGATTTCGAGTGCATCGTCCTGCTCCTGCTTCAGGTATTCGTCCAGCAGGACCCCGTCGGAATCGCCGGAGCCGCGCATGTCGACACGCACGCTGGCGTAACCGTGGCCGGCGAAATAGGGGTGGGTCATGGCGTCACGATCGGCGGTTCGGTCTTCACGGCGGTAGGGCAGGTATTCGAGTATCGCCGGCACCGGATTCTGCTCGGCGTCTTGCGGCAGCCAAATCCGGGCGGCGAGTCGCACGCCGTCGAACATGGGTATGAATACCGGGTCCAGTACCCGGGTCCGCCGCGGAAATTCTGTTACCACCTCTATCATCGGATCTGCCCCCAATCGAGACGCGGCGCTGACGCTATTGATCGCCACGCCGGTCGATAAAATATTTATTTAATGCCGGCCTGGCAGCGGATACGGCCTGTGCTGCCGGCTGCATAAACAGTAACCCATCGTGTCAAGCAGCACAATTGTTACCGAAACCAGTCATCGCCAGCATTTGCCGCGCGGCCGTCGGCGCCGCTAGACCGGCGTCGGAACTGCGTTTATGCTTACTGCGACCCCGCTGCTGGTACTCGTAATGACAGGCGAAGTAAAAACCTACCGGGCTTTGAAAATCATAACCATGGATGGACAAAACCCCGGGGCAAGTCATGTCGCGGTCCGCGCCGGCAAGATCCTGGCGGTCGGTGGCAAAGCGCTGGAAAGTAAGTATGGCGAGGCGGACGCGGTGTTCGCCGAGCATATCCTGGTGCCAGGGTTCGTCGAGGCTCATGCCCACGCCAGCGAGGGCATGATCTGGAAACTGCCCTATGTCGGATTCTATGACCGCATGCACCCCGACGGGCAGGTATTTCGGGGCTGTACCACGGTCGATGCGCTGGTCGCGAGGCTGGTCGAGCTGGAGCAGGCGCTAGCCACGCAACACGAGGCGCTGTTTGCCTGGGGCTACGACTCGATTTACTTCAGCGACAAGCCGATGCGCCGTGACCTCGACCGGGTTTCGACCTCCCGCCCGGTGGTGCTGTTTCACACCAGCCTGCACCTGATCACGGTCAACTCGGTCGCGCTGGAGCTCGCCGGCATTACCCGCGACAATCGCGTGGAAGGCGTTTATGTCGACGATGCCGGCGAACCCAACGGCGAGCTGGCCGAGGTCGCCGCGATGTTCCCGGTGCTGCGCGTGGTCGGCGATCCGGTGTTCGACGTGGGCTACGCGGCCGAGGACGTCAGGCGTTTCGGCCGCGCCTGCCACCGCGCCGGCATCACCACGGCGTCCGACCTGTACAGCGATCTCGAGCCGGACGTGCTCGATACCTTCGACGCGGTAACGCGGGAGCCCGATTTCCCGGCGCGCATCGTGCCCGCGCTCGCGACCACCCGTTTTAACCTCGAACGCTTGCGTGGACGACTGACGGAGATCTCGGGGCGTGGCCACGACCGGCTCTACCTGGGTTCGGTCAAGATCGTTACCGACGGCGCGATTGCCGGTTTCAGCGCGCGCGTGCGCCAGCCTTACCTGAACGGCATCGAAAACGGCGTCTGGTACGAGGCCCCGCAAAAAATTCGAGAAATGATACGCGCCCTGCACCCGACCGGAGTCAGGCTGCATATTCACGTCAACGGCGACGAGGCCTCGGAACTGGTGCTGCAGATTTTCGAGGAAGTCGTCGCCGCGTCGGGACCGCGTCAGAGGCACGTGCTGGAACACGCGCAAATGATGGATGCAGATCAGCTGGCGCGCGCCAAAAGACTGGGCCTGGTCGTCAACTTTTTCGCCAACCATACCTATTACTGGGGTGACCAGCACCGCGACGCGACCGTCGGCGCGGAAATCGCGGCGCGCATGAACCCGGCGCGCACCGCGCTGGACCTCGGCCTCGACGTAGCGTTGCACAGCGATGCGCCGGTAACCCCGCTAGGGCCGCTGTTCTGCATGTGGTGCGCGGTCAACCGCCACACCGCGACCGGTCGGGACCTCGGGCCGGAGCAGCGCATATCGCCCGACGAGGCGTTGCGCGCGGTCACGCTGGCGCCCGCGATCGGCATGGGCATGGACGATCGCGTCGGCAGCATCAGCCCCGGTAAATACGCCGATTTCACGCTGCTCGACCGGGACCCGCTCGGCGTCGAGCCGATGCGAATCCGGGATATCCGCGTGCTCGGCACGATGCTGGGCGGCGCCTGGCAGCCGGCCGTCAGCCCGTCCGCAAGCCGGTGATTCCGTTATCCGTCATCGGGGGTTTTCTCGGCGCCGGCAAGACGACCTTTCTGAATCGGCTCATCAACCAGGCGGATGCGCCGCGCTGCGCGATCCTGGTCAACGACTTTGGCGACATCGCCGTCGACGAGCGTCTCGTGGCGCAACACGGCGGTGACACCATCACTCTGAAAAACGGCTGCGTCTGCTGCAGCCTGGGCAACGACCTGGGCCGGTCTCTCTCGCGCGTACTGGATGGAGACAACCCGCCGCAACGTATTATCGTCGAGGCCAGCGGGGTGTCGAATCCGGGCCGTATCATGGATATCGGGCGGATTTCGCCGGAGCTACAGGCCGACGGTGTAATCGTGATCGTCGATACCGCGGCACTGCAGGCGCAGCTCGCGGACCGGTGGATCGCCGCTACGGTGACAGCGCAACTCGCCTCGGCGGATCTATTGCTGTTGAGCAAGCTCGATATTGCCGCAACACGGGTTCGCGACGAGGTGGTCGCGCGCTTACGCGAAAAATTTTCCGATACCCCGGTAGCACAGGATTCCGAGCACAGCTGGCAATTGCTCGCGGAGCTGGCGCCGACTGAGACCGGGCCTGCATTTTTCGTCGAACCGCACTTCGGTTTCACCGCGCGCAGCGTCGTCAGCGAGCGACGCCTGGACCTGCAGCGTCTGCGGCGCTGGATGCAGCGCCGCGACGACGTTTACCGCATAAAAGGATGGGCGCGGCTCGCCAATGACGATTATGGATTGTTGCAGGTCGTCGGTAAAAACCTGGCATGGGAGACGATACCGGCGAGTGATGACGACGGCATGCGTCTCGTCGTCATCGGCCGGGGTGAACTGCCGGGTAGCGGCGCCATCTGCGACGCGGTTTGCGTCGGCGACTAGTCGGCATTGTTGCGCACAGGTGTTGTCAATTGCCGCGTTTGCCCTGATACTGGGCGACCCGGATTTAACCAAGTAAATGCCATGTCAGTCAATCAGCAGATCGTTGCCGATCTCGTCAGTAACAACGTGTCCTTCGTCACCACGGTGCCGTGTAAGCAGCTCGCCGGCGTCATCGAGCTGATCGATAAAAGCGACGAAATTTTTCATATCCCGTCGAACAAGGAAGACGAGGGCATGGGGCTTTGCGCCGGCGCCTACATGGGCGGCAAGCGTTCCGCGATCATCATGCAGAACACCGCCATCGGCGTGACCATCAATACGCTCGCGACGCTGATTCAGTACTACCACATTCCGTTGCCGATGCTGATCAGCTACCGCGGCGAACTCGGCGAGCCGGTGGCCTGCCAGGTCGAGATGGCGGTGCACACCAAGGCGCTGCTGGCCCAGTTACACATCCCGACCTATCACTTTCATCGTTCGGAGGACGTGCATGAACTGGATGCAATCCTCAAACACTGTTACATGAGCAAAAAGCCGGTCGCGATACTGACCGACGCCAGTTTCTGGAAGGGGGCCTGACATGATACGCAGCGAAGTACTGAAGCAATTGATTCCGGTGATCTCCGACCAGCTGGTGGTTTGCAACATCGGCCTGCCGAGCCAGGAACTGCACATGCTCGACGACCAGCCGAGCAATTTTTACATGCTCGGCACGATGGGCCTGGCGTCGTCGATCGGCCTCGGCCTCGCGCTCGCGCAACCTCAGAAAGTAATCTCGATCGACGGCGACGGCTCGATACTAACCAACTTCGGCACGCTGCCGACGATCGCCAATAACGTCGCCGACAATTTCATCCTGCTGATCATCGACAACGGCAGCTACGGCTCGACCGGGGATCAGCCGACCTACGCCGGCATGAAAACCTCGCTCGCCGCGGTCGCCACGGCCTGCGGCTGCGAGCACGTCGTCGAATGCCGGGCGGAAGACGCGGCCGATACGGTCCAGGCGGCGCTGGATTCGAAGCGGATGACGATCATCGTCTGCAAGTGCGAGTCGGGCAATATCAAGGTACCGGTCATCGACATGGATCCGGTCGTGATCCGCGACCGCTTCATGAAGGAAATCAGCAAGCGCAACGCCTGAGTCGATATC
>Ga0224512_10003989_pt1 | contig 12714 bp, 14 predicted proteins | sample SF_May12_sed_USG_4_FD_169103 | JGI IMG/M metagenome (GOLD analysis project Ga0224512, IMG submission 169103) | Sediment microbial communities from San Francisco Bay, California, United States - SF_May12_sed_USGS_13 | ecosystem: Environmental > Aquatic > Marine > Sediment | place: USA... | reverse complement strand
GTGGCTGATTCGGTTACCGCGTTCGCACCTGCTTCGATCGGTAATCTCGCCGTTGGATTCGACATGCTCGGTCTCGCGCTTGCGGGCGTCGGTGACCGGATCACGGCACGCAGGTGCGATACGCCGGGCGTAACGATAGCCGAGGTACGCGGACTCGACGGCGAGATTCACCCGTACCTGTCGACGGATGCCGACAAGAATACCGCGTCGATTGCCGCCGCGGCGCTGTGGAGTGCGAGTTCTGCGAAGACAGGTATCGAGCTTGATATTTTCAAGGGCGTGCCGCTGCAATCCGGGATGGGCAGTTCAGCCGCGTCCGCGGTCGCGGCGGTTGTGGCTGCCAACGCGCTGCTTGACGCGCCACTCGAGACCGAGATGCTGCTGCCATACGCGCTCGAAGGCGAGAAATTCGCGAGCGGCGGGCTGCATGCGGACAACGTGGCGCCGTGCCTGCTTGGCGGGCTCATACTGTGTCCGGCGGTGCTGTTACCGGGCACGATTCGCTTACCCGTGCCTGCCGGAATCAGTGCCGTGCTCGTGCATCCGAACCTGCAGATCAATACCGCGCACGCGCGACGCCGACTGGCGAAAGCTTATTCTATGCAGCAGTGGCTGACGCAGCAGGGCTATCTTGCCGGTTTTATCGCCGCCTGCGCGTCAGGCGACGTCGAGTTGATCGGCAAGACGCTCAAAGACGTCATCATCGAGCCGCAACGCTCGGCGGCCGTGAGCTGCTTTGATGCCGTCAAAGAGTCTGCGGAACGGGCCGGGGCGCTCGGCTGCAGTCTCTCCGGCAGCGGTCCGAGTATGTTCGCGCTGTGTGAAGATCGCCATGCGCGCAATCTTGCCATCGCAATGGAGCAGGCGTGTCGCGGTCTGGGCATCGGCTGTGAATCCTACGTGAGTCCGCTGGATGCACCGGGCGCGCACGTGGAAGTGTCATCATGAAATTCGTCAGCACGCGCGGCGTCCGACCTGTCAATCTGGATGAAGCGCTGGTCAAGGGAATTGCCGACGACGGCGGTTTGTTCGTGCCAGAGAGCCTGCCACAGTTTTCGGCCGCCGATTTCGAGGCGGCGAATACGATCGGGGAGGTTGCGGCAATCCTGTTACGGCCGTTTTTCGACGGCTCGTCACTCGAGAACGACCTCGATGACATTCTCGCCGAGACCTTTAGTTTTCGGATTCCGACGACCGCGCTGCCCGGCAATGACGGTAACCTGGGCCTCCTCGAGCTCTATCATGGGCCGACTGCGGCGTTCAAAGATGTCGGCGCGGGCTTCCTCGCGGCCGCGTTGACTCGGCTCGAAGGCGATGAGGCGGATCCGCTGACCATTCTTGTCGCAACGTCGGGAGACACCGGAGGTGCAGTCGCAGCAGCCTTCAACGAGAAACCCGGCATGCGCGTGGTCATACTGTTTCCGGACGGGCGCGTATCGGACCGGCAGGGGCAACAGCTGACCTGCTGGGGCGACAACGTGTTGTCGCTTGCGGTACAGGGTGCGTTCGACGACTGTCAGGCATTGGTCAAGGAGGCACTGGCCGACCCGGAACTCAATGCGCGGTTTCGATTCAGTTCGGCGAACAGCATCAATATCGGTCGTTTGTTGCCGCAATGCACGTATTACGCGCACTCGAGTCTGCAGCATTTTCGCCGGACGGGGAACAAACCGGGTTTCATCATCCCGACCGGCAACCTGGGTAACGCGATGGCGGCCATCATGGCGCATGAAATGGGTCTGCCAATCGGCGCCATTGTGCTTGCAACGAATGCCAACCGGACGATCGCCGATTATCTCAAGACGTCCAAATGGCTGCCACGCGCGAGCGTGCAGACGCTGGCATCGGCAATGGATGTCGGCGATCCCAGCAACATGGAACGGCTACGCAGCCTGTTGGGCGAGGCGGAAGTGCTGCGCGAATGCATCGGAGTCATGGTCGTGGAGGATCCCGACATAAAGGCAGAGATCCGCAGGGATTTTGCCGAATTCGGATTTGCGACCTGCCCGCACACGGCGACGGCGACCTATGCCTGGCACCACCTGGAGCCTGATCTACGCGACGCGCACGACTGGATTCTGGTGGCAACAGCGCATCCGGCGAAATTCGAGACCATCGTCGAGCCTCTCATTGGTGAACGGGTGCCGGTCCCGCCCGAGCTGGCGGAAATTCTGTCGCGGCCGAGTCGTTCAGTTGCTATCGAGGCAGCGATCGGTGCGCTCTCGGCAGCGCTGGATCGCTACTTCCGCTGAATGATGCTTGACGCGAACCCGTCTCCACGCCATTAATAGCTTCGCGCAGACGCTCACGGAAAGTCATGGCCGAATTTCTTCCAGTCGAACCATTGCAGTGGCTGATACCGCTTGCGGCCATCCTGCTGCTGCTGACGATCTGGCTGATTTATCGCCGCCGTACCAGCGCTGCAAGGCGCCTCAAGAGAGTGTTTGCCGAAATCGGTTACGACCGTATTGACAACCTGATCGTTCCGTATGGTGATGAAGGCGAGATTCAGATCGACCACCTGTTCCTGACCTCGCAAGGACTGCTGATCGTCGACATCAAGGATGTGGTCGGTACGGTATTTGGCAGTGACAAGATGCAGGACTGGGCCGTGATCAGCGAAGACCGGCGCTACACGTTCTCCAATCCGCAGCCTTCGCTTTACGACCGCATTGCGGCCGTGAGCGATATCGTCCGGCAGGTGCCGGTTGCAGGTCGCATCCTGTTTCTGGACGGTGCCGAGTTTACCAAAGGAGTGCCCGGACTCGTGTCCAGCCTCGACGAACTCGCCAGTGAGTTTGGCGAAGACGACAAGAAGGCGGCGAAAGTAAGAATCGAGGCGTTCAAGCCGCACTGGGAGCTGATTCAAAAAGCCGCCCGCGGGGCCCCGTCGTGAGGAGTCGCTGATAAAAACGATCGAGGCGATCCAGGCAGACATCACGACGCTAAGGGTTGACGCGATCGTCAATGCCGCCAACGCGTCGCTGCTCGGCGGTGGCGGCGTCGATGGCGCGATTCATCGCGCCGCCGGTCCTGGTCTTCTGGACGAGTGCCGTCGGCTCGGCGGATGCGCGACCGGTCAGGCGAAGATAACGGGCGGTCACGATTTGCCGGCGCGCAATGTCATTCACACAGTAGGCCCGGTTTGGCATGACGGCGCGTCCGGCGAGGCCGAGTTGCTCGCGTCGTGCTACCGAAACGCGATGGCATTGGCAGACCAACATAGTCTGGCGTCGATCGCATTTCCGGCGATCAGTACCGGCGTATACGGTTACCCGATCGAATCCGCGGCACGCATTGCGGTTGTCGAAGTCTCGGCAGCGATGAATACTAGCCAACAGATCGAAAAAGCCATCTTCTGCTGTTTCTCGGATAGAGATCTGACGATCTATCGACGGTTGCTCGACGAAATTACGGCATGTTGACTCGACGAATGCACGGGCGTTGAAGTCCGCTGGCCGAATGCCAGTCAGTACTGACGCATCAGCACAGGCCGGTAACGAAGCACGAATCCTCTAGCCGAAAGCTATGTCAGTGAGTATGTCCCGCACGACCTGGGTGCCCAGCTCAATCAGGAGAATCTTTCCGGCCACGACAAATCGGTCGTAGCCGGCCGGTGGAGGAGGTAACTTCGACGCCAGACCATAGGGTAATGCGCGTTTTGCAATACCAGGAGGTAAAGGTTTGCCTCGCTTCAGATTCTTGGCAATGCCAGGCGGGAGGCTCTTGTACTTTCGTTTACCGCTATGCCCATTGGCATCATAGTAAGCGCGAATGATCCGTATCTCCTCGGCCGAAAAGACTACGGCAACACGAGCTGAAGGCGCCGCCGCTGGCGGAGCCGCCGACGGATGGCCGCTACCGGACGTCGAGCCAGTGGTGGAGCAGGCGCAGAGAACTGTGAGCAGCGGCAGAAGCAAAATACGCATTGCTGTTCCCGAGAGTGTGAGGGTACAGATACTTTATGTGTCGCCACTGGCAAATGGACGAGATGCCCGTCACATTTTGGAGACTGATCGGGATTACACCTGGCCTTCCGGACGCTTCTGGCCACCAGTGATTAATCGTGCACCCTTTGCGCCCTGTTGGCCGTTGAGCAGGCCTCTGCGAAAAATCCGGACTGACGCTGGGAATTTTGGCGCCGTCCCGGGGCTGAAGATTTCATTTGCTCGACTACGGCGACAATCTGAAATTCAGACAACTTGCGGGACGAGCCAAAATATTCGGGGCTTGGGTCGATGGCGTGGTATTTCGCGGGTTTTCGAACGAGTATACTTTTGCTTCGTAAGATACGGTTGCCGGTCTTTCCGCTTGAACGAGCGGCAATAGTCGAGGAGTACCGATGATACGATTGATATTGTTGCTTGCGTTTTTCATGCTAATCGGCGCGGCATGCGATGGTAATGGTTCGGACGCTGCCCGGACCGAAGACGCAGCGGAGAGAACCGGCACGTCAAGCGCGGGTAGCGGCGCCGCATCGTCGTTCGCCTGGCTGAACGATCCGTGCAGCCTGATTGGGGATCAGGAGATGACCGACCTTCTTCCCAATCCGGTGGCGGGTTCGGTCATCACCCGCGGAGTGTGCGAATACGGCCCTGTCGACCTGAGCCTTGGCAGGGTCGACGTGGAAATCTTCATTCAGGATGTGTCAGCAACAGGCTGTGAGCTGTTTTTCAGCGTGGGCGCATTCAATAGCGGTGAGCCCGTCGATGCGATCGGCAGCGCCGCGCGCTGGAACGGCGAATCCGGAATCAAGCAGCTCGGCGTCTGTACCGACGATCTCAAAGCATTCGCGGTTTCCATATACGATCCTGACAAGACAACCGATGCCCTGACCATCGCCCGGGCGGTAGCCGAGCTTGTGATCGCGCGCCTCGCAGAACGCTAGCCCGGCCGAGAATTCAGCGTGGCGACCTGGTGTACTTTTGACTCGCCGGGATTCGAGCCTGTGTCGATTGATGCCGGCGAACTGAAAGTCAAAGCGTCTCGAAATGTACAACACGTTATCTCAAGTAATCGATCTGGATAGATACCCGTTGCAGGACGATAATTTCCGTCATGCCTGCAGGAAAACGCTGGATGAAGAAGGCGTGCTGGTAATGCCCGGTGTCCTGCAGTCGGATATAGTTGAGTCAATTCGCCGCGAAGGCGAAGAGAATCGCCACCTCGCCTATTACACGGCCAATCATCACAACATTTATCTTTCGCCACCTGATCCGGAGTTCCCTGCGGATCACCCACGCAACCGCGAAGTCGTCTCAACCAAAGGTTGTATCACAACGGATCAAATACCTGCTGATTCAGCCCTGAGAACGCTGTACGACGCTCCGGAATTTCGTGATTTCCTGTGCGCGGTACTGAACGAAAAGGAGCTGCATGAATATGCCGATCCACTGTCGTCCATTAACCTCCATTACGCTGATGCCGGCCAGGAACTGGGTTGGCACTTCGACAATTCGTCATTTGCGCTTACGCTTATGATCCAGACTCCGGAGGGTGGCGGGGCATTCGAGTATGTGAATGACGTGCGTGACGCCGATGCCGAGGAGATGAACTACGACTTGGCCGGAAAGATTCTCGATGGTGAAATTCCGGTCAACACCTTGTCGATAGACGCCGGCACGCTGGTGCTGTTTCGCGGCCGCAATTCGATGCACCGCGTCACCGCCGTGGAAGGAGAGCGGACGCGCATTCTAGTCGTTCTGGCTTACAACTCGGCTCCCGGGATCTCATTATCAGAATCGGCACGAATGACGTTTTTTGGTCGACTCGGACTTTAGCGAAACTGTCAGATTCGTTTTACTCGGATGAGCGGCACGTAACGAGTGTTGGCCGGCTGTTCGCAATTGTCCGGAGTGACTGGCCGCGTCGGTATTAGGTAAATCTCCTAATTGACGCCAGCAGTAAGTATCTGCGCCAATGTCTGCCGCGGCAGAGAATGGAAACCCTGCTCAATCGCAGTGACCGCGAAACCAGGCAGTCGTGGTGATCCAGTGCCACAGAGGTTCGCGGATGCCCGGTCTGGTAGGTTTGCCACGCGATGCTCGGCGGACTTTGGTCGACGATTCAAATTGGGTGACAATTATGCGGCGCACAATCTTGCATACAGGTGCGAGCGGTCTCGCGGTCTTGCTGTCCATCGCCCTCTACGGTTGCGGCGGCTCCAATGATAACGGCCAGTCGGCGGGTCAGGAGGCCGCTCGTGTCGCCACGGCAACCGACACCGTGGATGCCTGTGCGCTGTTCTCGTTGAGCGAAATCGCCGACGTCGTCGGTAATCCCGTGCTCGAGGGGCGTGTCTATGCGGGGCCGGAGGTGTGTCAGTGGAATACAGAAGACCCCGATCACGTCAGTCTACTCTTGACCGCTTACAGCGCGGGCAGCGTCCACACAAATGTGTTGTGCGAGGATCTGAGCGCATTGATCGACGGCGGCGAGCCGGTGATCGGTCTCGGTGATAAAGCCACTTTCAAATACTCCGGAGTTTCGGGCATATTCGATTCGGGCGACCTCGCTGCGTGCGGAGAAAAGGGATTCGTGAGCGTCAGCCTGAATGGCAGGAAGGACGAGGCCGCAATGAAGGAGGCGGCTATCGCGCTCACCCGTACGGTGTTCTCCCGGCTTTGAACGAGGCAGCCTGCGCAGACCGCGCTACCCTGCGAAAGTTTCCTGGCGGCAATCGACAGTGACCCGAATCCTGTTTGTCTGCACCGAAAACCGCCTGCGCAGCGCGACGGCCGAAGTCCTGTTCTCACGCTTTGACGGCATCGAGGCAATCGGCGCCGGGACGAATCCGGATGCGGCCACGCCGGTCAGCGGCGATCTCATCGAGTGGGCCGACGTCATCCTGGTCATGGAAGACGTGCACAAACGCAGACTCACGCAGCGGTTTCCGGATCTTCTGAAGGACAAGAAGATCGGCGTGCTGGGTCTCGCCGACATCTATGGCTTCATGGAGCCGGTGCTCGTTGATCTTTTGCAACGAAAAGTGCCCGCCTACGCAAGGCTTTGAGAGAATCGCGTTCGATTGGCGTTTACGCCAGTCCGAAAAAGCGGATGGCATTATCGGTCGTAACTCGCGCGACGTGTTCCTCGCTCTGGCCGCGCGACTCCGCAACGACGCGCAGCACCTCCGGCAGATAGGCCGGTTCGTTGCGGCGTGATTTGGGTTTCGGCCGCATCGTGCGCGGCAAAAGATACGGCGCGTCGGTCTCCAGCATCAGCCGGTCATCTGGGATAGCGCCCACAATCTCCCGCAAATGTGTGCCCCGGCGCTCGTCGCATATCCATCCCGTGATACCGATCCACAGACCCATTGCGATGTATTCACGCAGCGATTCGCCTTCGCCCGTGAAGCAGTGTGCGACGGCGCGCGACAGTCTGGGCAACATCGGTTCTAGAACTTCGACGAAATCGTCATGCGCATCGCGTTGATGCAGGAACACGGGCAGGCCCGTGTCGGCAGCGACATCGAGCTGTGCCCGGAACGCCACGAGCTGTGCTTCGCGCGGCGAGAAATTACGAAAGTAATCGAGCCCGCATTCTCCGATCGCGACGACCGGATCCTGAGCGGCCAACGTGGTGATCAGCCTGACACTCTGATCGCCGAATTTCGAAGCATGATGCGGATGCACGCCGGCGGTTGCATACAATACGCCCGGGTGCGATCCGGCCAACGCCGCTGCATCTTTGCTGCCCTGATCACTGCTGCCCGTGACGAGCATCTTGATGACGCCGGCAGCGTGCGCGCGTCGCAAGACGTCGTTACGATCAGCGTCGAAACTGTCGTGCATTAGGTTCGCGCCGATATCGATGAGCGGATAGGTCACGACTCAGTCAGCTCGCCAGCGAAACGTGGCCGCACCGAAGCCGAGAAAAGCTACGCTCATGATCGACAGTGCGATAAGCCTGGGCGCCACGTCCAGCAAGCCGGCGCCGTCGAGCATGACGGCTCGAGCCGAGTCGAGCACATGGGTCAGTGGAAATATCTTCGCGGCGTTCTGCACAAAAGACCCGGCACCCTCCAGCGAAAACCAGACCCCGGACATGAGCATCATGGGCCAGGTAATCACATTGACGAGACCGCCGGCCAGTTCCTCGCTCGTCACGCGCGCGGCGACGACGAGACCAAGCGAGATCATCGAGATCGTGCCGACGACCGCAACCAGGAGCAGCGTGATGTAGCTGCCTTCCATCGTCGTGTCGAGCAGGTATTTCGTCCCCATGAAGACGATGCTGGTAATCGTCGTGATGAGAATAAGTCTCGATGCTACCTGCGCGATGATGAACTCGAGCGCACTGAGAGGCGTTGCGCGCAGGCGCTTCAGAAAACCGTTCTTGCGATAGCGCACGACGACGTAGCCGACGCCGAACAAGGAGCTGAACATCATGTTCATGCCGAGTATGCCTGGCAGCACCCAGTCGACGTATCGGACCGCGTCGCCGGATATTTGCGCCTTGTCGATCGACCGCCCGGTCGCGCTGACCGACTGCAGCAGGGCGAACTCGACGAAATAGCCCTTGGGAGAGTCCGGATTGATCCAGTATTGCTGTGAATCCCCGAAATCCACCAGCAGGTCGAGCTGGTGGCGCGCGACTTTCAGTATCGCGTCATCCCTGTCGACGACGGCGACGAATCGAATGTAGCGGGTATCCAGAAACGGGTGCTGGACGGTATCGAGCGCTTCACCGCTTTGCACAATGCCGACCGTATACTCGTTGCGGCCTTCGCCACCGAATATCGTTGCGAGTCCGAACATCAGTGCGATCGGCAGCACGACGTTCCAGGCCAGTGTGCCGCGGTCCCGAAGGAACTCGAGGTTGCGGGCACGAAAAACGGCATAAATGCGTTGCAACATGGCTGTGTCGATACCTGATCAGGCTCGCAGCGTGTGGCCGGTCAGATCGAGAAACAGATCCTCGAGGTTCGGCTGGCGAATCTTGATCCGGTTGAGGTCTTTTGCGAGCGTGGACAGTTCGTTCAAACTCGCATTGATGTCGCTCGACGGGATTTCGACGATGCCGAGATTGTCGATGAGCCTGTGCTCGATACCGTCGAGGTCAGCCTGGAGATCCGCGACCGGCAGCTCGATGATGAGCCCCTTGTAACGCTCCTGCAAGAGCGCATCGGGAGCGCCTATCGCTATGATCCTGCCGGTGTCCATGATCGCAATCTCGTCGCACAGCACGTGCGCCTCGTCCATGTAGTGGGTCGTGAGAATCACGGTTGTGCCGTCATTCTGGATACGCTGCACCAGCGTCCAGAAGTTGCGCCGCGCCTGCGGGTCGAGTCCCGTGGTCGGCTCGTCCAGAAACACGAGCCGCGGTTGGTTGACCAGCGCGACGGCGAGTAACAGGCGCTGCCGCTGGCCACCGGAGAGCTTGCGATTGTCGCGATCGACAAGCTCCTGCAGCGAACACTCGGCGATGATGTGGTCGAGATCGGCCTTGCGGTCATATAGCGTCCGAAACATCTCGAGCGTTTCGCGGACGGTGAGGTAGTCCTGCAGGGCCGTATTCTGAAACTGGATTCCCGCTTCCTCGCGAAATCTGCTGCCAGCCGGGTTGCCGAAATAAAGCACTTCACCCGAGGTAACGGGCGTGACGCCCTCGATGATCTCGACCGTAGTCGTCTTGCCGGCACCGTTCGGTCCGAGCAGGCCGAAGCAGATGCCCTCGGCCACGGAGAAACTGACGTCATCCACGGCGCGTATTCCGGGATACACTTTGACGAGGTGGCGGGCTTCGAGTGCGATTGGCATGCGCGAGGGGCTCGAGTGCGCGAAGGGCGTAAGAGTAGCGAAAGGGTGGCCCGGCGGCCAGTGGCCGTCAAGCCGATGGATCCAAACCCTCAACGGCGTTGCGGTATCAAATAAGCAGGTCGTAATTGGGGAGAGCTGATGAATAACCGGGCAATTTGCTGCAGTTGGATCGGTGCGGGAGTTGTCGCGCTGTTTCTGGCCTTGCCGTCGGCGGCGGCAAGCGTCAACAAGAGCATCAAGATCGAGGCTGGCAGCCCGTCGGACGGGGCCTCGTCGGTCAATGGCAGCATAACGGTGGGAGCGGGCGCCGTCGTGACGGGTGAAGTCAAGACCGTCAACGGCGCAATTCGGGTCGACGAAAACGCCTCGATCAAGGACGCGTCGACAGTCAATGGCAGTCTGCGCATCGGCGCAGGCGTGCGAAGTCAGAGCGTTGGCACGGTCAACGGCTCGATTCGAGTCGAGGACAACGTAACTGTCGATGGGGCGGTCCGGGCTGTAAACGGCCGGATCGAGGTTGCCGGTGGCAGCCGGATTGCGGGCGATCTCAGCAACGTCAACGGCGAAATTCGGCTCGTCGGTTGTGAGGTGGGTGGCGACCTGTCGACGGTGAGCGGCGACATCACCTTGAGTGAAGGGGCCGTGGTCGAGGGCGACCTGGTCGTTGAAAAACCGGGCTCGTGGAGCTGGGGCAAGAGCAAGTCCCGGGAACCTGAGATCGTTATCGGTCCGGACTCGAAGGTGCTCGGCACGATTCGGCTCGAGCGCGAGGTCAAGCTCTATATCAGCGAGTCGGCCGACGTGGGCGGCGTCGATGGTGTCATGACGATGAACGACGCAGTTCGTTTCAGCGGCAAACGCCCGTAGAATAGGGGCCGTGCTTGGCGCGGCCCAACAACTCTCCCTGTTCGACGATGACGACGAGCCCGGCGCTTTGGCGGGCCTGTCGGTGCGTCAGAGCGCCCGGGCACGACGACTGTCGATTCGGGTATTTCCACGCGGCGGCGTCGAGGTTGTCGTTCCGCGACGCACGCGCCCCGCGGAGGTGCAGGCGTTCGTCGACGAACATCGTGACTGGATTGCGCGGGCTCGTGAGTCCTTCGCCGTGCAACATCCTCCCGAGCCGTTTGCGCTGCCGGGCATTGTCGAACTCAAAGCGGTTGCGCGTCACTTTCGTATTCACTACGAGCCGCGTCGGGGCGCAACGAACGTTCGCTTTCGCGCAGGCGCCGACCGCGTCGTTCTGAGCGGCCGAACTAACGATGAAAAGTCGTGTGTTGCCGCGCTCAAGCGCTGGCTGGCCGCACTCGCGAAAACGGAGTTCGAGCCCCGGCTGCGTGCCCTTTCAGCCACAACCGACAATGCCTACCAGCGCATGCACGTACGTGGCCAACGCACGTGCTGGGGCAGCCACTCGAGTCGCGGCACGATCAGCATCAACTATTGCCTGCTGTTTCTCGATCCCGCGCTCGTGCGCTACCTGATGATTCACGAACTGTGTCATGCCCGGCACATGAATCACTCGCGACGCTACTGGGCCCTGGTCCGCCGTCATGAGCCCGATTACAGACGCCTCGACCGGGCGTTGACCGAGGCCTGGAAGCACATTCCAACCTGGCTTGGAATATATTAATAAACAATAAGTTAGGAAATATACCTAATCTTATTTATTAGCCCTGGTCGAGGAGTTCGCGGAGGTTGATCACGGCGGCATTCGCGCGCGCGAGGTAGTTCGCCATCACGAGCGAGTGATTCGCGAAAAAGCCGTACCCGCCGCCGTTGAGCACCACGGGCGAGCGCAACGGCTGCAGGCTGGATTCGAGTTCGCGGATGATCTGGCGCACACTGGCCCGCGCGTTCTTGTCCTCCAGCACCTGCGCAAAATCGAATTCGGCGGCGCGGAAAAAGTGCACGAGCGCCCAGGCCGTGCCGCTGGACTCGAAGAAGATATCGTCGACCTCGAACCAGGACGTCCGCACGTCCACCTGGTCCGTTTGTACCGTGGCGGCCTCGGCGGACGGGTCGCCGGCGAGACCCTCGTTGATCCGGGTCGTCGCGACGCTGTCGCCAAGCCGCCGGGTCAGGCTGCCGAGTCGTTTCTCAACCTGAGCAAGCCACTCCCGCAGGTTGTCGGCTCGCGCATAAAACTGTGCTTCTGGGTCCTGCCGCCCCGTCAGCCGGTCCCGGTAGCGCGTGAAGCCGTCGATCGCGTCGCGGTATTCGGACTCTGTCCGCGGCAGGATCCACGAATTATTGTCGAAAAAGAACCGGGGTTCAGCGACCGAGACGTCCGGGTCCTCTTTCGATTGCGACTGGCTGCGGCTGTAGTCATTGCGAATGACGCGGGCGAGGTCGCGAATCTGCTGCAAAACGCCGAATTCCCAGTTCGGAATGTTGTCGAGCAACACGCTCGGCGGCATGCGGTCGTTGGACAGGTAGCCGCCCGGTTTATCGAGCAGCGTTTCGGCGACGCGAATCAGGGTATCGGTCGTGGAATAGCCGACCACCGCGTGGTCACCATCGACGGTTTGATTGACCCAGAAGACATCGGGTGTTCGCGACCAGTAGATAGCGAGGATGATCCACACCAGCAGCACGAGCGCGAGCGCGTAGCCGGTAACCTTCATCCACCGGGGTGTCCTGAGCATGCTTGCCGCTGATCGAGCTGTCACGTGATCCGTTTCCGCCGTGCCGTTCTAAAGAGCTATCGATTCTATCAGGTCCGGCAGCACCGACCCGGCTTTGCCCTGCAGCGTGAAGTTGAATGCGGAGGACAGTTCCGTGGGTTCCGGATTGATTTCGACGACGATCGCGCCGGCATCGGTGGCGGCCTCGGCAAGGCCGGCGGCGGGGTATACGAGCGACGACGTGCCGACCGACAGAAACGTATCGCAGTCGGTCGCGGCCGCAAATGACTCGTTGAGTGCGTTTTCGGCGATAGGCTCGCCGAACC
>Ga0224512_10003987_pt1 | contig 12717 bp, 9 predicted proteins | sample SF_May12_sed_USG_4_FD_169103 | JGI IMG/M metagenome (GOLD analysis project Ga0224512, IMG submission 169103) | Sediment microbial communities from San Francisco Bay, California, United States - SF_May12_sed_USGS_13 | ecosystem: Environmental > Aquatic > Marine > Sediment | place: USA: California... | reverse complement strand
CGACCTCATAGCAGGCGCCATCGACGCATGGCGCAATCCCCAATGGATCCCCGAGACCGAGGAAACAGAAGGAGCACAAAACATGTTAACAGCAGCGAGATGCGGATCGGTAGACATATCGCGCGCGGAAGCGACCCGGAGTGCTGGCGTGATGCTCGGCGTTACATTCTTACTGGCGGCGCTAGGCGTTGTTCTCGACAAGACTTTCGGCGATCACATCCTGTTCGAGGCACTCATCTACTCGGCGTTCTTCATCGCGCTTTCGGTTTCGGCTCGCCAAACCTATCTCAAACCGTATTCGCGGACCGTACGAAACGTGATCACGTTTCTGATCATCCCCGCCTGGTATCTTTTCTTTGTTGGTGTGCTTTTGCTTCAGAAGATTATCTAGCGACGCTCACCACACGGTGAACCGCGCGCGAGCTCGCGGAGGCGCTAATGGCAGCATGACGTCGGCATGTGAGCTTGCAGGAATCGCGCGCGTCCGCTTACTCGAAAAGCTCGCCGTAGCCGCTCTTCGCCAGAAAAGCCTCGTAGTCGGTGACTTCGAGGATTTCCTGAACTGATTTGTGCTTGTCCTTCGCGCTCTCGTAGTAGACTTCAACGATACGGGCACCAATGGCGTATCCGATGTCCCGAGGTTGCTCTGGATTGCCGGGAGCGCTCCACAGCCATTCACCGGTCTCCGAGCCAAGCATTTCCCAGTGGAACCGGTCCCAGAGTTCCTTTTCGTGTGCGAGCAGGTAGTCGCGAGCCGCGTTCTTGTGTTTGCTGCCGCCGGTCACACGCTCCGCGAAGTACGTCGCCACGCCTTCGCGGACCGAAAGCGCCAGCAGGGTCTTTTCCTCACCGCTGAAGATCGCAAAGTAGTCTTCCTTCAGTACCGCCAGTTGTTCCATGTGGACCATCTCGTGCACGAGCGTCGCGGGAAGGTCCTCACGAATGGACTCCACAGTCTTTTTCTCGATCGAAATCAATGGCCCTTCAATCGATCCCGACCCGATACCGCGATGACCCGCGACGAGAAAATACGTGGGAGGAAACACCGCGTCCGGGATCTCCAGCTTCAGGCGTGAGTACACGTCACGAAACGCCGGTTCGGCCTCCCGCAGTGCGTTGAGACTGGCTTCGAGTGACTGGTACTTCTCTGGATGGGCCCGTAACGCGCGCGTAAGGCGCTCAACCGTCAGGTCGTATTTCTCGATGAACATCGTCAGTCCGGCTGTCGCTTTTGTCAGATACTCGGACTGCAGCGTCTCACTCGTATCCGCGCCGGAAGCGATCTTCTCCATGGCAAGTATGAAGTGCTCGACATCCTCATAAACAAATCGAGCCGCAGCAGGATCTGTGACGACGTCGTCGGTCAGTTGTTGCTGCGCGCGCGCATCGGGCGCGATGATCCATGCTGCAGTCAGCGCCGCCAGAACGGCAACTCGAATCGACTCTGATCTCATTGCAACTTCCTCTCGTGGAGACCCGGTAAGGTTAGGAGATCCGTATATCCATTTGGACGCTGCGGCTGCCCGCGAGGTTTCGCGGAATTGTGCGTTGACTTCCCAGGCAAACCTGCAGCCCCTGCGGCAAGAGGACTTCCTATCCTACTATTTTGCAACAGAGTAATAAAATGGCGTCCCCAAATACACGTTAATCGAACCGCTGCTGCGGTCGCTAAAGCAGTTATGGCGGCGTAGCGTGAAACAATCCGGTGGGGGCGTTCGACACTAGCAAGATCATCTTTTTCGTTTCGATGTTCGATCCCGCTGTTAGAAGGAAGAAATACACGCTCGATGCAACTTGGCTGTCGCGGTGAAACTTAACGGCTTTCTCGATGATCGGTTTGAACTGACAAGTTGAAAGGCAGCTCAATTGCAGAGCGTGGACGGCTTTGTGACCGCAGCAGGCGAGAGCAATCTCATTGGTCGACTGGCCCCGAAAGCCCTCCCGATTCTGGCTCAAAGAAGAATTGCCAACCGGCCTGTTGTGATGGTCGGGCCCAGGGGGTGACGACGCGTGCTTCGTCGCTCGTCTTCCGCACCGGCGAATGCGAAAGCGCCGCATCGAGCGCGGCGTCCCGTCCAGCCACATAATCCGCGAATGTTGGCGGGGCTGGAATGTCGGGCAGCAACCAGATGCGCTTGTCGAATGGCGTTGAATCCGCCCAGCGCAGCGTTGAAACCAGATAATGCACGCCGGTTGCGGAGCCGGTCAGGAACTTTGCGTCCCCATAATGGTTGGGGCGCCCACCCGTAGGTTCCCCGACAAACAAGGCATCCGTCTCGCGTTCCAACCGGGTGGCGAGATTCATCGCCGCTGAAAACGTGCGAGGACCAATTAGAACATAGATCCCGCCTGGCCGGTTGAAGCGTGACTTAACCAGGGTGCGACGTAACGGCTCCGGCAGCATGTTATTCCCGCCACCGTTGCGACGGAGGTCGATGACGACCCGCCGAATATCGGCATCAGCGAGCGCGTTTCGCACCTCTGTTGTGAAATCGGCGAAGCTCTTGTTGTCCGTGTCCGCCATCGCGTCGAGTGAGACGTACGCGGCGTTCTTGTCCCTCAAGACCCGAACAAAATTGGGGCTTGCTTCCGTCGCACTCATCTCTTCGACAAGTGACCGTTTTCGCTCGATTGGCGCGCGCCCGAGATTGGCGCCTTCGCGCGGCCGTAGCTTCGCACGAATGGTTTCGCCTGATTGCGACAAGACCTCGATGGCAATGGGAGCGTCATATGGTCCCGACGCGAAACCGAGGCCGTAAATCCAGCCGGGAAACGCGAACAGAAAAGGAGACCAACGCATGGCGAACGCCGGATTATCGCCCGGCGCCCCCTTGACATACACCTCGAGAATACCGTCGATGGGTGTGTCGTTCACGCTGACGACACGACCACCGAGAAGGGGTGTGGCCTCGTCCTTCGCCTGAATGATGTACATCCCGTCTGCGAATGGCTGCGCCAGAATTGGGGTGCGCAACACAAACGGCTCCTCTTGCAAGTCGGTTGAGAGAACGGCTGTGTGCCCATCATCGACAAGCGAAAACAAGCGATGCAGACGCATGATGTATTCGGCAAGCCCGAGGGCATCGGCGGCGGATTCGAGATCGGCCACAGCCTTGGTAAAAGCCTCGTTTCTGGCCAGGCGCTGACCTTCCGGATGGATTTCGATAATGTTGGAAGAGATCTCCGCGACTTCTGCCGCCCGCGGGCTGCGTCCGGTGTCGCTCTCCGACCTGGCGGCAGTGTCTGCGGTGGATCTTGCCGATCCCGCGGGCGCGACCGCCCCAATGGCTAACCAAACCAACCCTGCCGCGCTTAACATTCCAACCGTCGTGTTCATACTTGTCCTCACATTGTGAGCGCCGATGCTCGCCCTCGCCTCGCGCACGAAACGCTACTTGGCCTGTTCATCGGACTTGAGTTGTAGTGGGAGAACTTAAGCGCAACCGAACGGCCGAGCCTTGTGACTTTGGTCTTGTAGACGACGTCCATGCCGCCTTCGCCGCGCTTGGACACAATCCTATACGGGGATACGATCTTGCCGACCATGAGTACACTCTTGGACAACCGACTGGGATTTGAATCACTACTAATTTTACCGCAACAAGTTGTCGGGGGCGATGCAAACTTGATTCCTGGCTAGCGGATGGTCCAAACGCGTAAGTCGAGTAGCCCAGTAAGGATGCAAGGGTGAGATGAAATGGCGTCCCCAACGGAACAACGTTAGAACCGCGATCGAGGTTTTTCAGACACTCGCGGCGATTTGACAAGCTGATTCCCGCTGAGAGACAGCACCCAGCCCCTCACGGCCCTTCCCGAAGCCTCCCCCGATCTTCAGACCGGTTTGCGTTCCATCACCATCCAAAGCTCCTTGAGGTCGTATTTCGCTGATACTGCCCGGATCCCCACGGTTCGCCACGCCCCGCGATACTGGCAAGTTCAGGGTTGCCGTCTGCCATAGTCGGCATCATAGTACCAATATGAATAGTGCGAAATCGGACAAACGTCGCGGCCGGCGACCGCGCCCGCTTCGGCTGACTTCGCCGATCCACAAGGCAAACCGGCAAGTCGCCTTGAACATGAGCGAGAACATGACCGGTTTCGGGATCGGGCCGTCGGAAGCGCACACTCTGTCCTACCTCGAGAGCTACGGTCCCTGTCCCATTGGCGAACTGGTCCGGGTGTTCGGTTACAAGAAACCGACGATGACGAGTATGCTCGATCGCCTCGAACGCCGCGGGCTCGTCACGCGCGAGCTCAATGCCAGCGACAGACGCTCGTTTCTGATCGAGATCACGCCTGCGGGAGTCGCCCTGGCACAAACAGCAAGGGTCCTCGTGGAGAAAACTGGACCACGCAATCTCAAGAAGAGTATCGACCGATGATCTCAAAGGATTCGACAACGTCATGCACGCCGTCGCGGACGTCACGGGCGTGAATGTGCGACTTCGCACGAATCGTCTGAATACCATGCCGGCAAAAAGGAGGAAAAAGGATGCATAGTGACACGCTGGTTCACCAATTTTCCATTACGAGCTACGTGATCAAAAAGAACATTGAGGGGTCGACCCACGAGGAGAGCCTCAGACAACCCGATCCCGCAGGGAACAACCTCAATTGGGTTGTTGGACACATCGTTCGCACGCGTAATCAAGCGCTGGCGCTAGTCGGTAAGGAACACCTGTTCGAAATGGAAAAGTTTGAGTCGTACGACAAAACGCCGATTACCGACCCGGCCAAGGCGATCCGACTTGAGGAGCTGGTCGAGATGTTCGACGCGCTGGAAAAACCGTTGTTCGACGGTATCAAAGAAATGCCGGCGGATGCGTTTGCGGCGTCGGCACCGTTTAGTCCGACTGGCAACCCAGACGAGACTGTCGGATCACTGCTGTCAAGTATTGCGTTTCACGAGGCCTATCACGCCGGGCAAACTGGGTTGCTGCGGCGGCTTGCAGGAAAGTCCGGCGCGCTACAGGCACCAGCATAGGTTTGACGCTCGCAGAACAGCAGACGTGTCGTTGGTGCACCGCTCGCCACGCCGAGAGGGCTGGTCCCCTGGGCTGGACTCGAACTCACATGAACGCACCAGGCCAGGTATCGCGTTATATTGCAATATATTAAAAAGACGTGGCGTACCCAACGGGACAAAGTTCTAACTTTGATTGTATGCGTGGACGAGTACCAAGTCGAGTGGACACGCCGGTTCGAGCGGGCGGTAGCTTGAAACGGCGCTTACATGAGCCCCAGGACAAGACTATGGTTCCCTTTCTCGCTCAAAAGGTTGGTCGCCATGTTCGGGAAGATACCGCGCGCAACCACTTCGACCGGTAGCGGGTCCAAATCCCATATCAGGGAGGGCTTCCCCGGCAATTACGTTGGCGATGAAGCGGGCATCGGCCAAATTCCCATAGACATTCGCCAACGTTTCTCTCAAGTCTTTGTTATTCAGCCCCGCTCGCGACTCAGTCAGCACCGCACGCATGAATTCGCTCAGAGCTCGATCTTGCAACCTGAGCTCCCGTTCGAGTAACTCGGCGAAAAGCGTACCCTTGCTGTAAACTAGCCGTCTGGATCGAGCTTCTCGAGTGTAGCCCTCCGACACCTGCTGGAGAGAGCGTGGTCGATCACGCTCAAGATAGCGCATCTCGGCGTTCAGGTCGGCAAAACACTCCGTCACTTCATCCTGAGACAGCAGACCAACTTCCTGCGCCGCCAATATGCCGTAGTAATTGGTAAAACCTTCAGTGAACCACTTGGCTTCCGCCGTTGTCAGATCGCTGTGCACCCACCAATGGAGCAACTCGTGCGCCAGGACTCCCGCGTCGGCAATTTGCACTGTGCTTCGCGCGCCCGCGGCTCCTCCCCGCATGAATTTCTGAGGCACGAGAAGCACCGTCCTTGGGCCGGGGTCAACCGGCGGGCTCCCAGCGAGCTCTCGATGAAACTCCAAAAGCCCTGCAACCGCATCGACGTCGATTTCTGAGTCCACCCCGAGGACGCCGATCCGCACGATGTCTTTTCCCATGGGAAGCTCGAGAGTTTCGAAGGGACCCAAACCAAGGTAATCGACTTGGCCCCATTCACTCGCTGGGATCGTGAAAACACCCGTGTCCACAGAACGCCACGGCGTGACTGCGACCCAATCTGCCGGCAGCGAGAAAGAAACACGGGCGTTCCGATTGCCATCTGTCATCGTTGGAAGTAGGCTCCCGGTCCGGACAACTCCGACCCCGTCGACAACCCGACTTCGGGCGTCTGAGGGATACTTCTCGCTACCACCCGGCGGGAAGAACGTTGGATTGATTGTGTATTCGATTACGACCGGATCAACGATTCCGGTAACGTCGATTCGGTGTGTTGCATCCGCGTCTTCAGTGATATGATCCACGACTAACTCTCGACCACCGGATCGGGCCGTCAATGCTAGGAGCGCTTGAGGGTGTCGCTTAAGGTCCCTAAACTGGAGCGCCAGAGTAGTAGTCCCCACCATCACGGGAATTTCGCCGTGCACGTGAACGACTCCGCTGGCCGGATCGACAATCTCGACGCGCCACGCGGCGTACAAAGGTCCTGCGTCACGCGAATCACACGCCCCGATCGACAGGAAGATCAAGAATCCCAAGACCAGCTGTACAAGCACGCAATGACTCCTCACGCGTCGAACCAAATCGGATTTGAACCAATTTATCAATGGTATCGCGGCAGGTTGCCAAAGGCCACGGAAACCTCGGTGCCGCGCGCGAGGGCGCTTTTGGACGAACAAGTCAAATAACCGAAGCTGATTGCGGAGTTGAAATTAATTCCGTCCCCAAGGTATCGTTAACCGAAACGCGCAGGAGTTCGCAGAAGCCTTGGGGGCAGCATAACCACATTTATCCGGGCCATCGGGCGCTTCTGATCCCAATAGTGAACAAAAGGCCTTCTGCAAATCACTCGCTATCGACCTCGATCACAGCCGTAGCGAAATCCTCGATCTTCCCGTTTTTGAAATGGAAGAACAGATCGCCGTCCACACCTGAGCTACCCGCGACCCGAATGACCAGTCTCTCGCTCGATGACTCCACGATTCCCCGCAACGTCAGATTGCCAAAGATCTCCACGAGCCGTCCATGAAAAGCAATCTGTTCTTCGGGGGTTTTCTTTCGGATGTACCCGTCGGTTACGTTTAACTCGAGGAATTGAAAGAGAGTCTGCGCGTCGACATTGTATGCGTCCAAATAGCCCTTGACGATCTCGCCGCCGGGAACGTCGTCCAACGTCTCATCTCCACGGGCCATGGATGTTTCGACCTCGTGCCTCGACGGCCCCTGACCGGGGGCGAAACCAGCCTCTGTGGAACTCCCATCGAGGATCGAATCGATCCACTCGAGATGAGTGGACACCCTAGCGTAAGCTTCTCGTGTTCCGTACCGACCGGGCTCACCCTCCAGGGCGAAGACACTCACTCCGACCACGTAGAGGCTACCGTGGTCCTCGATGAGAGCGGGACCACCACTATCTCCCGGCCCGCTGACTCCTTCCAGGTCGGTCGCGACTTCTCCGCGGTCGAATGTGAAGTAGATCCAATCGTCATCGACACCCTCGATTCGATTGGTTGCTGCACGTTTCTTGTGATCGAGCTTCTGCGGGCCGGTCTCGCCGGTTCCTGTGTCGCCGCTACCCACGAGGATGACAACGCGTCCCTCTTCGTCACTGCCGCGATAAAGTTTCACCGGCGGCACATCGTCGACGCGCGACGCGAGGCGCAGCAGAGCGATGTCATGCGGACCGGGTCCGTCCCAGCCTGGATACGAGAAGATGCGTTCAACCGGAATCGCTCGCCCTGCGATCAAAACCCCTTGATCGTGCTCGGCGATGCCTCTTGCGACATGCGCGGCAGTGAGAATGAACCGGGGCGCCACCAGTACGCCCGCTCCATCGGGTTTGATCGGTGTGGCTGCGGGGTAACTACTGGCGAGCTGGACATAGGCATCGTCAGCGCGATCGTGTCGAATGATGATCGCGTCGGCAGATTGAACTGAAATCAGCGACGACGCGACGACAAAAAGTCTGCCCAGGTGACGGAGCATAAAACCTCCAGCATGGACAAAGTGTGTTACGGAGCAGCAGGAACGCAAGCTACCTGGGGCTTTCACCCTCGAAACGACCCACACCGCTGAAAAGACCAGCAAGAGCAGCGAGAGCAACCGAGCTAGAGTATTGATCATCGGTTTCATTCTCCGTCCACGAGGTTCGGGTGGCCCGCGCAAATCATCACGACACCCGGCCAGCCCAACGGGATTTTAACTCGCTACTCATTATATCGCAACGAGTTGTCGGCATCGATGGAAACTTGGTGTTTCATTGACGAGCAGTTAGAACCACCAACTTGTTGGACAGGAATTTCTTAGAGGGAATCCAATGAAATGGCGTCCCCAAGTTGGGGTTCATCGAACCGCCCAGGAGTTCGCCGAGGCTTTTCTTGCGGCATAACCGCAGTTCCCGGCTAACTTCAGGTAACGAAGGCGAAGCGTTCGTCGCAACCCTGTCCGCATTCTGATTACAATCTCCGGTTATGCGAAGCGGCATCTACGAGGCCAGGAAAGACTACTGCAGCAAAATGTCAAGGGCTCGTCGCAAATTGGCGCTGTTCTTACCCATGTCATGATCGCCAGCGGCGAGGCGGACTCGCTTCGCATTCGGACCAAGTATCGTCCCGGAAGTACCTCCCCATGCGAAGCGCTACTCTCGGCGACCCGGATACATAGACATTGACATCCCTTTATCCTATAATTGAGCTATTCAGCCTGCCCGCGTGCGGGGAGGTTTGACGTCATCGCACTGGCTGCCGCACGCCCCAATTCACACAGGGAGGTCCCGCATGTCTCTCTTTCGATTGCTCGTCGTTACTCTTCTATTGCCGGCCGTGAGTTCCAGCGCCTGGGCATCTCCGTTTGCCCACGGCTGGAGCCAGCGCTTCGGCGATGCGTCCGATCAATTTGTTAGTGGTCTTGCGACCGACGCTTCCGGCAACGTCGTCGTGGCCGGCCGATTCCTGGGCTCGGTTGACTTCGGTGGTGGACTCCTAACCAGCGCGGGCAGTTTTGACGTTTACATCGCCAAATTCGATGCCTCCGGCGTCCATCAGTGGAGCCAGCGCTTCGGCGACGCCCTCTTCCAGGAAGTCGGCGGCATCGCCGTGGACGCCACCGGGAATGTGATCGTAACGGGTTACTTCGACGGCACCGTGGATTTCGGCGGTGGGCCACTCGTCAGTGCAGGCAACTTTGACATTTACATCGCCAAATTCAACGCCTCCGGCGCGCATCTGTGGAGCCAGCGTTTTGGCGACACATCCGACCAGTATGGGGCTGCGCTCGCGACGGATAATGCGGGCAATGTCATCCTTGCCGGTTATTTCGCCGGCACTGTGAGTTTCGATGGCGGGCCCAACCCGCTCGTCAGTGTGGGAGGACTCGACATTTGCGTTGCCAAGTTCAATGCCTCCGGCGTCCCACAGTGGAGCCAGCGCTTTGGCGAGGCATCCGATCAGTACGCTAGAGCTGTTGCAGTCGCTGCAACCGGCAACATCGTCGTGACGGGCCGCTTCCGCGACAAGGTGGACTTCGGCGGTGGGATCCTCACCAGCGCGGGCCAGGATGATGTCTATCTCGCCGGATTCGATGCGTCGGGTGCCCACTTGTGGAGCCAGCGCTTCGGCGATGTTTTCGATGAGGCGGCCGCGGGCGTGTCGGTGGATGCCTCAGGGAACGTAATCCTGGCGGGCGATCTCTCCGGTACGGCGGATTTCGGTGGCGGACCACTCACCAGCGCCGGTGACTTCGACGTTTTCCTCGCGAAGTTCAACGCGTCGGGCGTTCACCTGTGGAGCCAACGCTTCGGCGATGCGTCCGAGCAGTACGGCATCGGTGTTGCGGTGGATGCATCCGGCAACGTCGTGTTGACGGGCTACTACAGCGGCACGGTGGATTTCGGCGGTGGGCCTCTTAACGCGGCCGGGCACGACGCATACGTTTCCCGATTCGACGCTTTCGGCAATCACCTCTGGAGCGAACGATTCGGTGATGCGTTGGGTCAGTTCGGCATTGGCGTCGCCGTGGATGCCGCGCAGAACCTGCTCGTGACAGGTCACTTCGAGGGCACGGCGGATTTCGGCGGCGGGACACTGACCAGCGCCGGGCTTTTCGATGTCTTCCTCGCCAAATTCTGGCGGGCCGCGCCCGACATCGTCGCGGTTCGGGACGTGCCCGGAGACCAGGGCGGTTTCGTAAATGTCGCTTGGGACGGGAGCGGCGCCGACACGCCAGCCGAGCACCAGATCAGCAGCTACACGCTCTGGCGTGCCATCCCCCCCTCCCTCGCTTCGCAGATCTCCGCGGGTGGCGGAGTGATCGTTCGCGGGCCGTCGCTCTCCTCGGAGAAAATCGGCGACCGCCCTGTAGTGCGCGTGGACCAGGCGGGCGGTAGCTCATACTATTGGTTCCTTATCGATTCGTACCCGGCCTACTATCTCCCGGGCTACTCCGCCCCCGCGCCCACACTTTTCGATTCGACCAGCGTCAGCAACGAGTATCATTACTTTCAAGTGATCGCGCATACTGCCGATCCGTTGACTTTCTTTACTTCCGATCCGGACAGCGGCTACTCGATAGACAACCTGGTCCCGGCGTCGCCGCAGGGCCTGGCTGGCCGGCAGACGGGTGGCGCGGAGTTTGAGCTCACGTGGGATCCCAATGATGAGGCCGATCTCTCACACTATGCCGTTTATCGAGAGAGCGATCCCGGCTTCGTTCCGGGTCCGGCGAACCGGTTAGGCACGGTGACGACCACAGTCTTCGTCGACCCGGGCTGGTCGTGGGGTCCGGGATACACCTACAAGCTGACCGCCGTCGACGTGCACGAAAACGAAAGTCCGCCGGCAGTGCTGGGCCCAGGTGTGGCGACGGGCGTAGGCGGAACGGGCGGGCTGAAGAGGTTCGCGCTTTACCCCAGCGTGCCCAACCCGTTCAACCCAACTACCCTGATTCGGTACGATGTCCCCGCCGGAGGCGGTGAAGTTTCGATCAAGGTTTACCGTGTCGACGGTGGGTTAGTGCGCACACTCTTAGACGCGATTGAGACTGGTGGCGCAAAAAGCGTCGCCTGGGATGGCCGCGACGATAGCGGAGCGCGGGTAGCGAGCGGCGTGTATTTCTACCGGATGAGCGCAGGAGGGTTTTCTCAGACCAAGAGGATGGTCCTACTCAAGTGATTCGCTTTTCATTCGGTTCAAAAACTCGGTTGTCAGGTTAAAGAGTTCCGACGAGCGCCGACGCGCCGAAGCCGATGATCGCCGCGAGTGTCGCAGCTATGATGAAACTCACGAACGCTCTCTCGACCGAGGGCATCGCATTTCCTCTCTGGTTGGGCGGAAGTTGCTGGCTAATAGTCCGGGGAGCATAAAGGAACGAAGCTATGTGTTCAAACGCGAAGCGCTAGTCATGCTGGCACTCTTCTAAGGCAAGGCTATGGTGATCACCGGTATCTAGTAATGACCTACCCCCCTCTGAACCGCTAAGTTGAGTGACTCTGATGGATTACGAAGATTGAAATGAAACTGGCGTCCCCAACGGGACAAAGTGACAACTAATCTCCTGGACCTAGACGAACCACAAGCGCAACGAGTACAAAGGCTTGAACGGTTGGTGGCCTAGTATGGGGCCAGAATGAGATTGTGGATCAATCTGAAGATTGTCGGGACTAGAAGGAGCCCGTTTCCGTTCTTCGATTCCCCTGTGATCACTCGGAGCACGTCCTAGTGTTCGACGATCTTCCAGTCTTTATAAAACAAAAGATGTCGATCCCAGCGAATTCCACAATCCCGGCCCACTCTTGGTGGCAGTGTAGAACCACGTGGTTGCCTTCTGCGATTGCGCGCTCAAGCACGGCCGCAGCCCGCCGTACCGCCTAGCCCTGTGTGGATTTAATCGCGGTCAGTATACGAGAGGTAACCCATGGCGTGAGCACATAAATCAGCAGTGGAAAAACAGCGAGAGCGAGCACAAGATAGGGTTCATATAACGAGGCCTCATAGACCGGTTTTGCAACGGCTGTGTAAATTGCGCTGTAGGCGTAGTAAAGTCCAATTCCCAAACCGACATTGAGGGCCTTGCCAAGCCTGGTGCCAATTTCAGGTACGGCGCCCCGCAGTAATATGATTCCCGCCATACCAAAACCCAGAAGATATCCGCCAAAAGCATAGCTATCGTACGCGTTAAACAAGGAGAATGGGTCTTCCTCATCAGTTGCGATTGCTATCTCGTTGTAACGCTCGATCCAGGCATCCAGGACTACAAACTTCTGCAACACCATATGGTCTATGACGACCCCAACAAGCGTCACAAACGAAGCGAGAATCAGAACGAACGTAAGTTGAAAGACAAGCGAGTGTGCGCGAAACCAGCGAATAAATGGTTCTGCTATATTGATCAGTACTAGTGCAATCACGATACCCGCTAGCCAGCCCCACAGCACTTGGCTCGGGCTATGAACGCCGTAATACACACGTGCCAGCCCGACGAAGAGAATTAGCACTGCCGCTAGAATCCATAACCACATCCGTCGCGCGTACCATGAGATCGTGGCCATTAAGGTAGCGATGCCCAGCGCATTCCCGGAGGGCATCCCAAAACCGGTCGATACTTTTAGGGGCGTGAATGCGTCGCTAACATAAAAAGGACG
>Ga0224512_10003986_pt1 | contig 12722 bp, 5 predicted proteins | sample SF_May12_sed_USG_4_FD_169103 | JGI IMG/M metagenome (GOLD analysis project Ga0224512, IMG submission 169103) | Sediment microbial communities from San Francisco Bay, California, United States - SF_May12_sed_USGS_13 | ecosystem: Environmental > Aquatic > Marine > Sediment | place: USA: California... | reverse complement strand
GAGGTTGGCGCCTAGCGCGTCGCTCTGGGTGCTGTACTGCACGAGGCCACTCAGGAAGAGTCGGGGCGAAAAGCTGTAGCTCAGGCGGGTCGATGCCACGTGCTGGGTGAAGTCCCCGCCTGGCAGATCGACCCAGTTGAAGGAGATGTTGGGCTCCATGGAGAGCTGCGGCGTGAGCGCGATGCGCGCCCGTTGAAACCCCACTGAAGTACGGGTTCCGTCGTAGAAGCTCCCATACTGTGCCGACAGATTGCCCGAGTAGGGCCGCTGCAGCCCGAAGCCGTAGCTGACCGAGGCGCTGCGGAAGTCGTACCGGCCCGCAGGGATGGCCACGCCCGACGCGATGTTGAAGACGTCCTGAAGGTTCTCGTACGACTCGGTGAAATTGGCGCTGAACGAGTCGCTGTTCTCGAATTCGATCCCGAACTGGCCCTGGAATTCGCGGGACTCCACGAAGCCACCCGGGTGATTCTCCAGATAGTCGACTCGGCCCTCGAGCGTTACTTGCCTGATCCAGTCGATGGAGGCCGGCCGCGGGCTCACCCTCGTCGTGACATAGGTTTCCCGTAGACCCCGGCGTCGCGCGAAGCCGAGCTCGGGATTGAAGTCCTCGCCGACGAACAGGTGATCCACCCGAGCCCCGATCAGATCGCCCCCGTAAGCGACCTGGGCCCGGTAGCTGTCGTCTGAGCCAATCAGGCCCTCGGTCCGGGTCGTGGCGTAGTAGCTCAGGAAGCTCAAGTCCTCGAAGAACGAGAAGCTGCCATCAACCCCGTATAGCTGGTTGGACCCGTCGGCCACAACCGACTCGGAACGGTTCTCATAAAGCACGCCGATGCTGCTCCGACGGAAGATGTCCCGCCTCAGCCGCACCACGCTGAAGTTGGTCGACTCGGCACCCACGCTCGCCAGGTCGTCGGTTTGGATGCTGAGCGCGCCAACATCGAACGCACCGACTTTACCCGTCACGCGGCCTCCCCCGATGATGGGCACCGGGGACCCACCGCCGAAGCCCTGCAGTCCGATGCGGCGGCTGAAGAACATCGTCGGCGCGCTGACTCCCCCTCCCCCGAAGCCTCCCCCACCGGAAGTGCCGAAGTCGAAGATCCCCCGGCCCTCCAGAAAGAACTCTCGCTTCTCGGGAAAGAAGAGCGTGAACCGGGAAAGGTTCACCTGCTGCTCGTCCACCTCGACCTGTGCGAAATCGGTGCGGTACGTGAAGTCCGCCGTGAGGTTCTCGGTGATGCCGACCTTCAGGTCCACACCTCCGTCTGCATCGAGGTCGTTACGGATCGGATCCGGGGTCGCGTTCAGATCAGTGCTGAGCCCGGCGATGCCGTAGGGCTTCAGCTCGACCACCCTGCTGGCCGGAGGCGCCTGGAGCCCGACAAGCGTGCCGGCACGCGAGACCCGGAACGAGCCCTGGGCGCCGCCGCCTGCCACGGCCAGTGACAAGAAGGTCAGGTGGTTCCACTCGTTCTTCCGACGAATGGCACGCCTGAGCTGCACGCCCCACACTTGGTCTCGGCCCGGACGGTACCGCAGCGACTTGAACGGGATCCGCATCTCGACCGTCCAGCCACCCTCGAAGCGCCCGACGCGGACGTCCCACACCGGATTCCAGTCCGTGTTGGGATTTCCCTCGTTCGTGATGGCGAACTCCGCCAGTGCTCCCAGCGGATTCGTGTAGAACATGACCCCGTTTCGGCGGTCGTAGTACGTATCGAACATGACTCCGAACGAGTCGTTGTTGCGGAGCTGATTGGTGTCGCGCCGCATCTCGTTGGCGACCCACTCGCTTTCGGGAGCGGAGTCCCAGTTGCGGGCCGACACGTAGATGTCGGTGTCGTCGAAAGAGATCCACGACTCGGTGCGCTCGGTCGGCGGCGCGCCGTTGTCGGGCACGGCCTGGATGTAGTCCGAGATCGCCAGGGTGTTGGCGTAGAACGGCTCGTCCAGAACGCCGTCGAGACGGATCGGCTCGTTCAACCGGACCGCTCGGACCGTGGCGTTGCCTGCGGCATCCCTGGTGACGACGGCCGGGGCGACGGGAGCGGGAGGGCCATCGATCAGTGGCCCTCCCCCGTCCGGCAGTTGACCCGCAAGGGAGGCCGTGAGTCCGGATACTGCGAGCAGCAGGAGCGAGAGCGCGCCAGCGAGTTTGGCTGTCATGACCACACAGACCGCCCGACCTGGGAAAGTGTTGGTGACCCAGCGGGTCGCGCCCTACGGCGCTCCCTTGCTGCGGGCGGGTACGCGCACCCGGGCCCAGCCCAGGTTACAGGGCCACCTCGGTGTGACCGATTGCCCCTGTACCGTCTCTTCGTACCCCGACTCCTTCTTGCTCACGGTGACGATGTCGTAGCGCCACACGTCGTCGGGGCTCGGGTCGAAGGTGAGGCCAGGGTCCGACGCGACCGAGATCTCGGGAGCGAAGTAGGCGTCCGGTGGGAGGACCCCCGGATCCCATCGGTAGCTCATCGTGAGCGATCCGTCGGGCTCGAACGTGACCACCTTTTCGAGGTCGCCGACCCCGTTTGATGTCATCGTTACCGTCACCTGGCCGTCTTCGCGCGCCACTGACGCGCTGAACCGCTCCTCTGCCCAGGTTCGGACCGGGGTGTAATCCGCGGCTTCATAGGCACGGGGACCGAGTCCGACGGGGAGTACACGCTCGATTCCGATCGCACGAACGTCGTGATCGACGGGCGGCAACGAGGCGAACGTCAGCCCTTCTTCGAGCTCATGAATGGACGGCATCGCGTTCCCGGTGGGCTCGTGTTTCGCGTCCCCCGCGGGCTCGTGCTGCTGTTGCGGTTCGTCGTCCACCGTCGTGCGGTGGTAGCTCTCCCGCCTCCGTGTCAGGACGTCGGCTAGGTTTGCACCGGACGCGAAGTCCGTGAGCTCCACGAGGCGCCCGCCTGCGTGGGGTTCCACAAGCGCCGCGAACGCGCTCGAATGCACGCAGATCTCTTCGTGCCCGTCGCCGTCGACATCCGTGCTTTCGAACGCCAGGGGTTCGCCGGCGCGGAGAACGCCTTCGGCCTCGGCCAGATTCTGCCATGTCGCATTGCGCAGATGCCGCAGGTACAAGCCACCGAAGACGCCGTGCCAATAGGGATCATTGCACTGCGCCCGGCCAACGGCACGACGTGCGTCCGCTGGATCCCCAGCCGCTCGGCACATTTCCGAAAGGCGCTGGGCCTTCTTGTGCATCCGATTCGATTCGTCGTAGCGCGTGAGAAAGTTGCGCCAATGCCCGCCCCGGAGAACGTGCGTCGCTCGGGCCTCGTGCTCGAGCTCGGCCGATGCCCATTCGAGGGTCTCCGCCGCGCGCGGAGGCAGCGACCACAGGTCCATCTCGCGATACGATGCAGAGGGGAGATACGCCAAGCCGGCTGAAGCGACCTCGCGACACACAGCGGCCGGGGTGTCCAGCTGCACGATGCCCTCCTCCCGGAGTTGCTCCATCTCGTCGAGGAACGCCTCGAGCCATCCCTGCTCCCAGACCCACTCTGCCGTCCCCGGCCAGCCACCGAACTTCTCTCCGTCGTCGGCCAGCACGGCAACCTCGTGGCCTGCCGACGCCAGACGGCGCAGGTATGCGCCGATCTCACCGGGGCTGCGAAAGGGGACGAGGTACCGCAGCCGCTCGTCGATGGGCAGCACCGACACTGAGCGCCCGCCCGCCTCGGTCCGCCAGGGGCGATGCAGCTGATCCCGCTCGTACCCGGCCACGAGGAAGTGCCGGTCATCGACCAGGACCTGCTCTACCCCGGCGTCAGCCAGATCACGCGGCAGGTCTGGCTCCCACACGCGCTCGGTCAGCCACAGCGCCCGCGCGTCGGCTCCGAATCGTTCGGCCAGCCATTCGCGCATCCACCCGATCTGCTGCAGGCGGTCGTCCCGCGTCAGCACAGGCAGCACAGGTTCGTAGAAGCCCGCGAGCAAGGGCTCCACGGCGCCACGGTCGACGAGCTTGCCAATGACGTCGAGGAGCCTGTGGCCCCGCCCGTCGAGCCATTCGAGCAGAGGTCCCGACACATGCAGCGCCAGCGGGGTCAGGCCGCGCTCGTCGCAGCGCTCCAAGAACGGTAGGTACACGTCTTCGACGTGACTCTCGAACACATGGTCGAAGTTGCCCACGGGCTGATGGAGGTGCAGCCCGAATATGAAGCGGAGCGGCGCCCCTGACGGGAGTCCGGTGCCGTCGAGGTCGGGCGCGATGCCGAGACGTTCGACGAGCGGCGTGACGTGGGGCTCCCAGTCGCCGCCGCGCGCAAGAAAGCGCGCCACCGCAGTTCGCGCGCCGACCACGTCTTCTTCGTTGGCATCTGCGAGCGCCGCCAGCGCCTCGCGAACAGAGTCGTTCGAGGGATGCCGCAGCGCCCGCTCGACCACGCGGAGGTGAGCAGCCGAGTCGGCGACCGCAGGCTCCGGAGCGACATCGCCGGAGTCCCCTCCTCTCAGTCCCACGGCTCCGCCGCGCACCGACGCACGCCAGAAGTCGGCCCCGGTGCCCTCGTTCGGATCGTTCGAGATCGCCTCCTCGAGGCGCCGCACGAGTCGCTCCTCGGCGTCGCCGGCCGCCGGACCGGCCATATCAATGGCGTGCGCGGCGTAGAGGAGATTCTGCAGCGGCTCTAGGCCGGCGATGTCGTCGAAGAACCATGCACAGGACGTGTCCATGCGGAGCAGATCCCGCTCCATCTCCAGAAGTTCGATCGCGCGATCCCCCTCACGGGTGGAGAGCCCCCGCACGCCATGCCACTCGAGGAACGCATCGCGCGTCTCCCTCGAGGCGTCCAGGATCGTCCCGAAGTCGTCGCGCGCCCGCCAAGGATCGTCCAGGAGCGCCCCGCCCTCCTCCTCGAAGGCCGCGTGAAGCGTTTCGCCCAGCTCGTACAGGGCCTCACGAAGCACCGTGCGCCATTCCTGCGAGCTCTCCTGGGACGGATCGATTCGGCAGCCGCACGCAGCGTGCCATCGCCCGACTCCGTGGCTGCACGACCACGAGCTCGGCTCCACGATCACGACCGCCTCTTCGGGAGGGTGCCGGTCCAGCGCCGCTCCGAACCCTTCCACGACGAGGTCCGGCCGATGCGAGGCCCCGGCCAACGCCGCTGCCAACCCCATCTCGCCCCAGCCGTGATGGTGACCGAACGTCTCCCCATCGGTCGCCATCGACACGACCGCTTGCGACTCGCTCGCTGCCACCAGGCGCTCGACCCAGAGATCCGCGTCTCGCACCAACGAGCCGAAGGCCACGTCGTGTGACATGGGGCCGTCGTACACGAAGACCGCAATGCTCCGCCCGCCGCCGAGTCTTACACGCCCTGGCAGCCCGCCCGCGGGCACACTGCTGACCTGGTCTGGGCCGAGTACCGTGAAGCTGACCCCTTCCTGAGCCAAGACCTCCAGGGTCTCCATGTCGACGGCCGCCTCGGGGAGCCACATCCCGTGCGGCCGGCGCCCGAAGCGGCGCTCGAAGTCGCTGATCCCCCAGCGCACCTCCGTCACCTTCTCTCGCCGGGAGGTCAGAGGGAGGATCACGTGGTGGTAGGGCTGGGCCACCGCGTTGCCGTGTCCGGTTCGGGCCAAGGAGCGAGCGTCCGCTTCGAGGAAGCTCCGGTAGGTCGCGGGTCGTTCGCGCGCCAGCCAGCGCAACAGCGTCGGCCCGGCATCCCAACTCATCCACTCGAGGGTGTTCAGGACGCCGGTAATGCGACCCTCTCCGTCCTTTAGTGGCGCGGCGACCACTGCGCGGTAGCACTCGTCGTGGATGCGCGCGTTCCAGTCGTGATGCGGCGCGGCCGAGCCCTGCCGCGGCACCCGGTCGGTCCACGGATCTTCCCGTGGGGGCTGATAGAAGTGGCCGTGAATCACGACCGAGCTACGCTTCGTCAAGGCGATACGGTCACTTCGCTATGCTGGCGCGCCGGATCTCGGCCGCGCGTAGGTAGACTTCCTGGTAGCGCTGGACCCCGGCGCGCCACGAGAAGTCCCTCGCCATCGCCTCGCGCACATGCTCTTCCCACGTCTCGCGGCTCCCGTAGAGGGCGGCCGCGAAGCCCACGACCTCTTCGAGCGCCCAGGGCTGGTACTCGTCGAAGAGGAATCCGGTGATCCGGTCTTCTACGGTGTCGGCGAGGCCGCCGACGCGACGAACCACCGGCAGCGCTCCGTACCGCTGCGCACGCATCTGGGTGAGGCCACAGGGCTCGTATTGCGACGGCATCAGCAGGAAATCCGCACCAGCGAGCAGGCGATGTTCTCGGTCCTCGGTGAAATCGAAGTGAGCGCTCACCTTGTCCGGATGCATATCGGACAAGCCCCGCAACGCATCCTCGTACCGCTTCTCTCCCTCGCCAAGAAAGATCCACTGCGCGTCGAGCTTGGAGAACATCTCAGTCTGCAGGATTATGTCATACCCCTTCTGCTCGGCGAGCCGCGCGGTCATTCCGAAGAGCGGGATATGAGGTGCGACTGGCAGGCCCACGGCGTCTTGCAGCCACGCCTTGCAGCGTGCCTTACCGCCGAGGTCGTCCCGGCTAAAGTGGGCGTCGATGATCTTGTCGCTCGAGGGGTCCCAGACGTCGTAGTCGATGCCGTTCAAGATCCCGACGAATCGGTCCTGCAGGGTATTGAATGTGTCGTGAAGGCCGAAGCCGCCACCCCGGGTGCGCAGCTCATGGGCGTGCGTGGGGGAGACCGTCGTCACGAAGTCGGAGAAGACGAGCCCGCCCTTCAGGATGTTGACCTTGCCGTACCACTCGAGCTGGTCCGAGTTGAACAGGGCTCGATCGAGGCCGATTTCTTCCATGATCTCGGGGCCGTAGTAGCCCTGGTACCCCGCGTTATGCACGGTCAGAACGCACGAGATCGCATCGTAGTAGGGATCGCCGGCCCGTTGGGTGCGAAGGAAGACCGACGCCAGCGCCGTGTGCCAGTCGTGGGCGTGGATCGTGGTGGGCCCAGGAGAGATGGCGGGCAAAGCCGCGAGCACCGCTTGGCAGAAGAACGCGAACCGGATGTGGTTGTCGCTGAAATCCCCCTCCGGAGTGCCATACAGGCTCGGGCGCCCGAAGTAACCATCGTGCTCCACGAACAGGATCCGTGGATTGTCGCTCCCTTCGGGGTTCTCGAAGATCCTCGCGGTTTCCAGCTTCGTGCCGACTCGCACCTGCACGGGTTCGCCCCGAGGGACGAGCCCCGGAAACAGAGCGCGCACCTTCGCGTACAGCGGGATGATCGCAAACGCCTGTGCGCCTGCGGCGGCCTGGTGTCGAGCGATGCCTCGTACGGCCTCCGCCAGCCCGCCGGTACGCGCGTACGGGAAGTACTCCGCCGAGAGGTGCACCACGGTCGCGTCGTATGCCGGCGCCGGGAGACCCTCGGACGAGGGAAGCGTGGTTTGGATGAGATTCATGTGAGGCGCTGGACGCGGGTCCCTATCTTGGACAACCTCAACATAGAGATCACCCGCGGTCGCGCGAAGTGTCCGGCCCCCCGCGGGTACAACGTCCCCGTCGCAGGAGCCTGGAGTCTTTGGAGGTGGCGAACCCCAACGAAGTCCCGGAGCGCCTTCAGGAGGCCCTGAAGAGCCTGGTCGACGGCCGGTGCGCCGCCCCATTCGACGTCCTCGGGATGCACCCCGCCGCTGGCGGGGGTTGGGTCGTGCGCGTCTTCATCCCGTGGGCCCGCTCCGTGACCATCATCCGGAGAGGCCCACGCGCACCGATGGAGCAACAGGGGGAGAGCGGGCTATTCACGCGGGCGTTCCCCAACGCGAAGGGTCCATTCAAGTACCGACTCCTCGTGGAGGACATGGAAGGCGGCGAGTGGGAGATCGAGGACCCGTACCGTTTCGCGCCAACGCTCGACGAAGGACGGGTCCACGCCTTCCTGAGTGGGAGTGAGCGCCGCATTCACGACACCTTGGGCGCGCTCCCCACGAATCACGGGGGTGTCGAGGGGACGCGCTTCGCCGTGTGGGCTCCCCACGCCGAAGCCGTGAACCTCATGGGCGACATGAACGGATGGGATGGGAGATGTCACCCCATGCGGCCGAGAGGAGCCACGGGCGTTTGGGAGCTATTCGTCCCGGGCGTGGGCAACGGGTCCCGTTACAAGTACCAAGTCGTCGCGAACGGTGAGCGGAGCGAACGGGCCGACCCCTGTGGCAGAGCGGCAGAGCTCCGCCCCGCGACGGCGTCGGAGGTCTGGGATGCGCACCGGTACGCGTGGAACGACAAAGAGTGGATGACCGAGAGGGCCGCCTGGGTCGCCGATTCGAAGCCAATGAGTACGTACGAGGTGCACCTGGGGTCCTGGCGTCGCCCCGCCGACACCAGTCAGAATCGTTGGCTGGGGTACCGGGAGCTGGCGGAAACGCTCCTACCGTACGTAAAGGAGCTGGGCTTCACCCACCTGGAGCTCCTGCCTGTCGTGGAGCATCCGCTGGACCAGAGTTGGGGCTATCAGCCGCTGGGGTTCTTCGCGCCCACGTCGCGGTACGGGAATCCAGACGACCTACGGCACTTCATCGACCGGGCCCACCAGCTCGGCCTCGGCGTGATCTTGGATTGGGTACCCGGACACTTCCCGACGGACGGGCACGGCCTGGCTTTGTTCGACGGCACCCCGCTGTATGAGCACCCCGATCCGGCACAGGCCCAGCACCCGGACTGGGGCACGCTGGTCTTCGATTTCTCGAAGCCTGCCGTCCGTTCGTTCCTGATCTCGAGCGCGATCCACTGGCTGGAGGACTATCACATCGACGGCCTACGCGTCGATGCGGTCGCCTCTATGCTCTATCTGGACTACTCGCGCCCCGATGGCACCTGGACGCCGAACGAGTACGGGGGCCGCGAGGACCTACACGCGCTGCAGTTTCTGCGAGAACTGAACGACGCGGTGCACCAGGAAATTCCGGGTGCAATGATGCTCGCCGAGGAATCGACGTCATGGCCTGGCGTCTCCCAGGGTACCGATCTCGGCGGCGTTGGATTCGACCAGAAGTGGAACATGGGATGGATGCACGACACGCTCGACGTGATGTCCAAGGACCCGCTCTATCGGTCCTACGACTACGGCCGGCTCACCTTCTCGATTCTGTATGCGTTCAGCGAGCGCTTCGTCCTTCCCTTGTCCCACGACGAGGTCGTGCACGAGAAGGGATCGCTCCTCGCGAAGATGCCCGGCACGAACGAGGAGAAGTTCGCCAACCTGCGACTCTTGTACGCATACATGTGGACTCATCCCGGCAAGAAGCTGCTCTTCATGGGGGGAGAGCTCGCCCAATGGACGGAGTGGGACGTGGACGACCAGCTCGACTGGGCCCTCCAGGAATGGGAGCCGCATCGCGGCGTGGGGCTGCTCGTGCGGGACCTGAATCTTCTCTACCGTGAGCAGCGGGCACTCCACGAGCTCGACTTCCAACCCGAAGGGTTCGAATGGCTCGATTGCAGCGCGGCGGACAGCACCCTGCTCTCGTGGCTCCGCTGGTCCGCGGGCTGGGAGGAAGTCGTGGTCGTCGCCGCCAACTTCACGCCCGTCCACCGTGGGCACTTCAGGCTCGGGGTACCCTGGCCCGGGCGGTATCGCGTGCTCCTCAACACCGACGCACCCGTCTACGGCGGCTTAGGCGTGCCCGTTCCGCCCGTGCTCGAGGCCCAGCCCGGATCCCTACACGGTCGAGATCAGTACGTCGAGTTCACTTTGCCCGGGCTGTCGACGGTCGTCCTTACGCCCGACCGCTGACGACCCTCCCCGCGCCTCTAATGGACCGCGCGGATGACCTTTTCAGCGAGCGCTCTCGTGATCGACGGAACCTGGGCGACGTCGTCGACCGACGCCGTCCGGAGGCCCCCGAAGGATCCGAAGCGGTCGACCAGTGCGGCGCGCCGCTTCGGCCCAATGCCGCGAACGGCGCGTCGATCCAGCTCCCGCTCCAGCCGCATCATCTCCAGCTCCCGACCGACCGCGGCCGGCTCCGGCACGTTCTGCTCTTCGCGTTCCAGCTCGGACAGCAGCCCGAGCCACTCGTCGTGATTCCAGCCCTCAGGATGGCGCTCCACGAACGTCTTCAATCGGTCCTGCATCGCTCTAACTCCCTGTTGGTATCGATCCTGCACTCCCGCTCCCGATCACGACCGCGTCCGTCGGCGGATCGTCCCCCTCGGTGATTCCCCGGAGCGCCGGCACGTAGAAGCGTTCCGTGTAATCCTTCACCATCCGTCTCGTCGTGAAGTCCTTCCCGCCGACGATGGCCGCCTGCTTCATCATCGCGACCCAGGCAGTCGGCAGCCCGCGCGCATCACGCGCGTAGTACGTCGGCACGACTTCGCGTTCGAGCAGCGTGAAGAGCGATTCATGGTCGATCGCGTCGAGCTCATCGCCCTCGGCCTCCGCCTTCGGGATGGCCCACCCGTTCTCGCCGTTGAATCCTTCCGCCCACCAGCCGTCCAGCGTGCTCAGCTGAGGCACAAAGTTGAGCGCGGCCTTCATCCCGCTGGTCCCGCTCGCCTCCATAGGCACGCGCGGGAGATTGAGCCAGAGGTCCACGCCCTGAACGAGCCTGTGGGCCACATGCACGTCGTAGTCCTCCATGAACGCGATGCGCCCCTCGAACTGGGCCTCACGCGACGCCCTCCACACGCGCTGCAGGACGGCCTTGGCCTCGTCGTCCGCCGGATGTGCCTTACCGGAGAAGATGAGCTGGACTGGGCGGTGCGGATCGGTCAGCAGACGCCGCAGCCGGGCCTCGTCCTTGAAGAGGAGGCTGGCGCGCTTGTAGGTGGCGAAGCGCCGCGCGAACCCGATCGTGAGCGGTTCGGGCCCGAGCAGCGTCCCGGCGCCCACGAGGTGGGTGGTGTCCTTCCAGAACGTCTTCCAGCGCTGACGCGCCTGCTCGCGACAGAAGTCGAGGAGCGTGCGCTTGAGGAGACGGTGCGTCTCCCAAATGCGGTGGTCGTCCAGCTCCAGGATGCGGTCCCAGTCGGCACCCTCGGGCGGATTCTTCTCCCAGTACTCACCGTACACCTCGTCGAGAAGAATCATGAGGTGGTGGGACATCCAGCTGCCGACGTGCACCCCGTTCGTGATACCCACGACCGGGACGTCTTCCTGCTCCCGTCCCGGCCACAGCCCTGTCCAGAGCTCGCGCGTGACCTGGCCGTGCAGCTTCGCCACACCATTCACATGCCTCGCCAAGCGAAATGCCGCGGCGGTCATGTGGAACGACCCGTGGTTCATGTCCGGGTGACGACCCAGTTCCATGAAGCCCGCTCGGTCCAACCCGAGGCCTTCGTGATAGTCGCCGCAGACCGAGTCGAGGAGGTCCTCGTAGAAGATGTCATGGCCGGCCGCCACGGGCGTGTGGGTCGTGAAGACGGACCGGGCCCTGACCTGCTGGACCGCTTCGTCGAAGCTCAGCCCCTCGGCCAGATACTCGCGCAGCCTCTCGACCATCATGAACGTCGCGTGGCCCTCGTTGGCATGCCACGCGCCCGGCGAGATTCCCAATGCACGGAGCACACGCACACCGCCGACCCCCAGGACCCACTCCTGCTTGAGCCGGTACTCCTGACCGCCTCCGTAGAGCTTGTAGGTGAGCTCACGGTCCGCTGGGTCATTCTCGGGGAGGTTGGTGTCCAGCAAGTAGAGTTGGACCCGCCCCACGTTCAGCTGCCAGACCCCGATGTGCACCGGCCTACCCGCGGTCTCCAGCACCGCGACCGTCCGAGAATCGTCGGGCCCATGGATCTGCATCAACGGCATGATCTTCGGGTCGAAGACCTCGTCCGAGTCCCCTTGCCAGCCCTCACGGTCCAGCTGTTGGTCGAAGTATCCCTTCGAGTACAGGAGGCCCACGCCGATGAGCGGCACCGCCAAATCCGAAGCCGACTTGCAGTGGTCACCGGCCAGAATGCCCAAGCCACCTGAGTAGATCGGGATCGAATTGTGAAGTCCGAACTCTGCGCAGAAGTACGCGACCGTGGCATCCTGTAGGTCCGGAAAGGTCTCCGGATACCACCCTACCGTCGGGTCGATCGCCCGGTCGAGCTCCTCCATGACCCTCGCGTAGTCAGCCAGGTACTTCTTGTCCCTGGAAAGATGCGCGAGCCGGTTGGGGTCGACTTGGCGCAGCATCGCAACCGGGTTGTGCCGGGTGGCAGACCAGATCGTGGGGTCGATGTTGCGAAGCAGCAGTCGGGCGCGCCGGTCCCAGCGCCACCAAAGGTTGAGGGCGACGCGTTCGAGCCCTGCAATGGGCTCGGGGAGATATGGGATCTTGCCCGAATCCGGGGTCATGGGAGGGGAATCGAACCGGTGATGGAGTGCCGAGGATGGAAGGTGCAATCTCGCTCGGGCGCGTCGGGATGTGAAGACTATCTTGGTCTCGGTCCGGGGGTCCCGCATGATGCCACGTCCCACGAAAAGGAAGAGGTCATGGAACTGAAGGATTCTGTCGCTTTAATCACGGGGGGCTCCGAGGGAATCGGGCGCGCCATCGCCGAAGCACTCATCGCCGAAGGCGCCCGGGTCACGATTACGGGGCGTCGACAGGACGCCCTCGAGCGCTCGGCCCAAGCGATCGGCGCCGAGTGGATCGTAGGCGACGTGGGCAACGAAACCGACGCAAATCGTGCGGTTGCCGAGGTCATCGCGAACCACGGCCACCTCGACATTCTGGTGAACAACGCCGGGTACGGGCTCTT
>Ga0224512_10003981_pt1 | contig 12728 bp, 8 predicted proteins | sample SF_May12_sed_USG_4_FD_169103 | JGI IMG/M metagenome (GOLD analysis project Ga0224512, IMG submission 169103) | Sediment microbial communities from San Francisco Bay, California, United States - SF_May12_sed_USGS_13 | ecosystem: Environmental > Aquatic > Marine > Sediment | place: USA: California... | reverse complement strand
CCTCCATGCCGTTCTTCGCGCCCCATTCCTTCGTGTATGTGTTATTGAACCACTTGTCGTACCCCGGGACAAAGTGGTTCCACTGGAGGATCTTCAGGGTCTTGCTCGCCCCGTAGGATCTCCGGGGTATGATGATGGTTGGTCCGGCTCCCGCCACGACTGCCCCGATCCCGGTAGCCTTGATGAAGTCCCGCCTCGAAATGGTTTTCCGTTTTATTCTCCCCATTCTGTCCCCTCCTTCTGTTGAAGACGAATAAAGTTAAGGCTTGAAAGCTGACTCCCCCCGGAGATCGTTAGGATGGCGCTTCCTTGACGGATCACCTCCTTTAGGCATATTCCCATCGAATTGTAACGGTGTTTGATATCTCATAATTACATGCGATTCATAAGGGTGTTGTCAAGGAGAGAGATTCTTTTCTTGTTGGATGGTTTCAGGAATATTAGGAAAACCGGGACGGTTCCATCCCTACCGGATCTCCTCCCGCACGTCCATCGCGTCCCGGATCCCGTCCCCCAGAAAATTGAATGCCATCACGGTGATCATGATGGCAAGTCCCGGAACGGTAGTCAGATGGGGGGCGACGAACAGGAAATGCCTCCCCTCGTTGATCATCGCCCCCCAGGAGGGGGTGGGGGGGCTGACCCCCAGTCCCAGGAAGCTTAGTCCCGCCTCCGCCACGATCGCCCGCGCGATCCCGAAGGTCGCCTCGACGATGACGGGCGATATCGCGTTCGGGAGAATGTGGACAAGAAGAAGCCGTACGGGAGGGCTCCCGACCGCCGTTGCCGACTGGACGAATTCCATCTCCTTGACCTTCAGGATTTGCCCCCGGATGAGCCGGGCGTATCCCACCCAGCCGAGTGCGCACAGGGCAATGAGGACGTTGCGCAGGGAAGGCCCGAGTACGGAGGTGATCGCGATGGCGAGCAGGATCCCGGGGAAAGCAAGGAGAACGTCGGCCAGCCGCATGAGGACGTGATCGACCTTCCCCCCGAAAAATCCGGACGCCGATCCCACGAGGAGGCCGATCAGGAGCGACAGGGAGACCGTGCCGAGCCCCACCGCAACCGAGATGCGTGCGCCGTACACGAGCCGGCTCAGCAGGTCGCGCCCCAGCCGGTCCTGCCCGAGCCAGTGGGACCAGGAAGGACCGGACAGTCCGGAATCGAGCGCCTGCGCCCCCGGGTCGTACGGGGCGAGCCACGGGGCGAGGACGGCCACGAGCAGGAACAGCAGTACGACGGCGGCCCCGGCGACGGCCGCGCGGTTCCGGGCGACGCGTCCCGGCAGGGTTCTCCAGGAGGCCCGTTCACTCATACCGGATCCTCGGATCGAGGCGGGAATAGAGCAGATCCGTAAGAAGATTGACGATCACCGTGCAGATCGCGATGAACAGGATGCACCCCTGGACCAGCGGGTAATCCCGTGCCTCGATCGCCTGGATGGTGAGGCGTCCGATCCCCGGCCAGGAGAAGATCGTCTCGGTGATGATGCTTCCGGAGAGCAGGGCGCCGAACTGCAGGCCCATCACGGTGAGGACGGGAATCAGGGAGTTCGCAAGTGCATGCCGCACCACCGCGGCGCGCCGGGAAAGTCCCCGGGCGCAAGCGGCACGAACGTAGTCCTGACGGATTTCCTCCAGAAGGGAAGAGCGTAGCATCCGCATGAGGATCGCCGCCATCCCCGTTCCCATGGTCACCGCAGGGAGGACCAGGTGGCCGGCGGTACCGTACCCCGAAACGGGAAACAACCCGAGTCCGAGGGAGAAAATCAGGATGAGCAGGGGCCCCAGCCAGAAGTTTGGCATCGACAGGCCGAGCATCGCGAGGAATCCGGACAGATGGTCGAACAGGGAGTGCTGCCGAAGCGCCGACAGGATCCCGAGGGGCACGGCGATGAGAAGGGCGACGAGAATCGAGGCGGCCGACAGGAGGAAGGTCGCCGGAACCCGGCGGAGGATCTCCCGCAACACCGGCTCGCGGCTCCGGAAGGAGGTCCCCAGGTCTCCCTTCGCCAGCCCGAGCAGGAATTCCCCGTACTGGATGGCCACGGGGCGGTCGAGGTGAAGCTCCCTGCGAAGTTCCTCCTTCTGCGCGGCGAGGGCGCTCTCGCCCAGCATGATCTCGACGGGATCGCCGGGGATCAGGTGAATGAGGAGGAAGACGACCGTCACAACGCCGAAGACGACGGGGACTATGTGGCGGAGGCGGGAGAAAAGGTACCGTTTCACTTCCCGCCCTTCCCTCCGGGGATGTTTCCACCGATGACCAAGTCCCTCACATAGGAGCAGTCCCCGCAGGAGGTCTCGATCGCCTCGATCGTTTCGCACACCTCCCGGTGCGGGGACCCTTCCTCCCAGCTCTCCGCAGGATTCGGCACGGGGTTTCCCGCAGCCTCCATGTCGATGTCCAGCGGGGTACCCGGAATATGGATTCCCGTCGTTCCTTTGCCGATGGGGGCTTTCGACGCGCACCCGGCGACCGGAATCGCCGTGTGTGGGAGCAAGGTCGGGAACATGCGTAAATCTCCTCTCACGCGCCCATCGTAGCATGGCGAATCTTCCGGCCCGCGGGTTCGATTGGAAGATTGGGATATTCCTAAAGATTTATGAACGGATGGCGATAAAGAGCATGAGTAGGCCGATGCGGATTGACCCGGTCCCCTTGCAACCGGGCCAACGGCAAGAAAATTTTTCGGATGAGTAAGACGCTCCAATGGTTCCTGCTGGGGCGGTTCGGCAAGCAGGCGAGGAAATTCTCGGCGAGGAGTAAGTAGGGGATGACCAGGCGAAGAAATCGGCTCGTGCTTCGGGGGATGACGCTGGCGCTCTTCCTCCTCCCCGGGATCCTCTTCCCGCCGGCCCTGGCCGGCTCGATACCCGATGAGGCCAAGGTCAAGGCCGCCTACCTCGTCAACTTCATCAAGTTCGTGGAATGGCCTGGCTCCATGTTCGGATCCCCGGGGGCCCCCTATCAGATCGCCGTGGTGGGAGACGACTCCATCGAGGCCGCTCTCAGGGGAATAAACGAGATGTCGGTGTTCGGGAGGCGTGTGGTCGTCCGGAAGGTGTCAGACCTCTCGTCCCTTGAGCGGTACCACATTCTCTTCGTGTGCGAATCGGAGAAGGGAAAGGTCGACCGGGTCATCGGGGCAGTGAAAAAGTGGCACGTTCTGACGGTTTCCGACATCGATGGTTTCGCGCGCCGGGGCGGGGCCATCGGGTTCTTCCGGGATCAAAACCGCATCAGGTTCGAGATCAACGAGGAGTCCGCCGAGGAGGCGGGACTGAAGCTCAACGCGAAGCTCCTCTACCTCGGAAAAATCGTCCGGAACCGGTAGGAGGAAAGAGATGATCAAAAACTTCCGGGACGTCCCCATCAGGAAAAAACTAGTGGCGGTCATCCTGTTGACCACCGGGATCGTCCTGGCCGGCTCCACGATCGCACACGTTGTCTATGAGGCGCTCTCCTTCCGGAAGGATGTGCAGAAGGATCTTAAATCGACCGCCGCCGTCATCGGGAACAACAGCATCGCTGCGCTTATGTTCCGGGACAGGAAGGTGGCCGGCGAGTCGGTCCTGGCCCTTCGGGAAAACGAGTCGATCCTTGCCGCCTATCTGATAACCGCCGACCACCAAATCCTGGCCAGTTACACGGGCCCAGGGGCCAATCAGGAGGATTTGCCTTTCGGAGACCTGCTCCCCGGCGGCCACGGCAAGGTGAATGCCGATGTTCTCGAGCGTCTCCGAAGCGAGGAAAACGTCTATTGGAACTTCCGCACCATCGACGCGGTGTCGGACATCGAGATGGATGGCCAGCATGTCGGCACGGTGGTCCTGCTGTCTTCGTTCCATCAGCTGGGGGTACGTATGATCCAGTACCTCCTCCTCGCCTCCCTGGTCCTGCTTTCTTCGTTCTTCCTGGCGTACCTGCTCTCCCGCCGACTCGCCCCCATGATCTCCCGGCCAATCGTGGAGCTGGCCAACACGATGAAGAACGTTTCGAAGGAAAAGAATTTCAAGGTTCGCTGCGAAAAGCAGGGCGAAGACGAGATCGGGGATCTGATCGAGGGGTTCAACGAGATGTTGGGGGACATCCAGTCCCGGGACGAGGTGCTCCTGAAGCACCAGGAGGGACTCGAGGCGGAGGTGGAACGTCGGACTGCCGAGCTACTCCAGGCCAAGGAGGCTGCGGAGGCCGCCAGCATGGCGAAGTCCCAGTTCCTGGCGAACATGAGCCACGAGATCCGCACCCCCATGAACGGCGTCCTCGGGATGACGGAACTTCTCCTTCAGGGAGATCTCCCGCCGGAGCACCGTCGGTGCGTGGAGGTCGTCCGCCGATCCGGGGAAGGACTGCTCGACATCATCAACGACATCCTGGACTTCTCCCGGATCGAGGCCGGGAAGATCGAGTTGGACGACATCCCCTTTGATATCGGGGAGGCCGTGGAGGATGTTTTGGAACTTCTCGCGGAGCGCGCGCGATCCAATGAGGTCGAGCTGGCAGCGCAGGTCGAGCAGGACGTGCCCTCCGCCCTTAAGGGAGACCCCAGCCGGCTTCGGCAGATCCTGATCAACCTGGTGGGGAACGCCGTCAAGTTCACGAGTGAGGGCGAGGTGGTCGTCCGGGCGACCCTCGATGCCCAGGACGAGGAGTCGGTGACCGTACGGTTCACCATCCGGGACACGGGGATCGGTATACCCAAGGAGGCGCAAAAGAAGATCTTCGAATCCTTCTCCCAGGCCGACGGCTCCACCACGCGGCAATACGGGGGCACCGGGCTAGGGCTGACCATCTCGAAGCAGTTGGTCAAGATGATGGGCGGGGAGATCGGCCTCACGAGCGAGCCCGGTGTAGGGTCGGAGTTTTTCTTCACCGCCCGACTCCAAAAGGCGGCAGGGCTGAGCCTGTCCCCGAAGATCGCCCGGACGAATCTCAAGGGGCTGCGAGTGCTCGTGGTGGACGACAACGCAACGAACCGGGAGATCCTCGAAACACAGCTGAACGTCTGGGGAATGCGAGCCCGCGGTGCCTGCGGGGGGGAGGAGGCTCTCTCCCTCCTGGGCGCGGGGGTGGATCAAGGGGCTCCCTTCGACATCGCGATCCTGGACTACAACATGCCCGATATCGACGGCTTGAAGCTGGCGGGGGCGATAAAGCAGGACCCCTCATTGTCCGGCACCCGCCTCATCCTGCTCTCTTCCATCGGAATCCGGGGGGACGGCCGGAAAGCGCGGGAGACCGGGATTTCCGGCTACCTGACCAAGCCGGTCCGCCAGTCCGTCCTCTTCGATTGCCTCGCCACGGTAGCGGGGGGGGACGACATTGGGGCGGAAGAGACCATGGTGACCCAATACACCGTGTTGGGGGAAAGGAAGAAGATCGAGGGCAGGATCCTGCTGGTGGAGGACAACGCCATGAACCAGCAGGTCACCCTCGAGATGCTCAAGGTGCTCGGGACCCAGGCCGACGTCGCCGGGAACGGGCAGGAAGCGCTCGACGCGATCGCCAGAGAACCGTACGACCTGGTTCTGATGGACTGCCAGATGCCGGTCCTGGACGGGTACGAAGCCACCAGGATCCTCCGGGCCAGGGAGAAAGAGATCGGGGGAGGACGCCTCACCGTCGTGGCCCTTACGGCCAACGCCCTGCCGGGGGACAGCGACCGTTGTCTGACCGTCGGGATGGACGATTACCTGAGCAAGCCGTTCACGATCCAGAAGCTCCACGAAACGCTTGCAAAGTGGATCGCCGGGGATGGAAAGCCGGATGTGGGCAGAAGTGTCGAGGCACCGCTTACGACGTCCGACGTGGCGCAGGATCAGACTTCGCCAATCAACCCGGCCGTGCTCGACGGCATCCGGGCTCTCGAAAATAACGGGAGCAAGGGCCTGTTCGGAAAGGTCCTCTCCCTGTACCTCTCCGACTCCCCGAAGCTGGTGGAGGGAATCCTCTCCGCCGTGGAGGAGGGAGACGGGGAATCCCTCCGGCGGGCCGCCCACACCCTGAAGTCCAGCAGCGCGAACGTGGGTGCAACCGACCTCCTGGAACTCTGCCGAAAGGTCGAGGAAATGGCCCGGGCGGGGGAAATACCCGCTTCCGGGGACCCCCTCCTGGGAAGGCTCGAGGAGGAATACCGGTCGGTCCGGGAGGCGCTGTCGACCATCCTTTCGGGGATTCCGTCGTGAAGAGGCGAAAAAACGGCATGCAGGCCGTTGCGCGGACCGGGGAGGCGGCATGTACGAGACAATGAAGGGGCACAGAAATTCCCCGCTGATCCTGGTGGTGGACGACGATTCCGGGACGAGGCTGCTGGCTTCGGCCTCTCTCGGCAAAGTCGGGTTCGACACGGTGGAGGCGGCCGATGGCGAGGAAGGAATCGCCGCCTTCGAGCGATACCGGCCGGACCTCATCCTCCTCGACATCGTGATGCCGAAGATGGACGGCTTTACCGCTTGCCTGGAGATCCGCAAGCGGCCCGGCGGAGACCTCGTTCCCATCGTGATGATGACAGGTCTCGAAGATCTGGACTCCATCCACTGGGCCTACGGGGCCGGTGCGACGGATTTCATCGTGAAACCGATCAACTGGGTCATCCTCGGGTACCGGGTCAATTACCTCATGGGCGCCAGCCGGGCGGCTCTCGAACTGGCCAGAAGCGAGGAGAAAGCCCGGGCCCTGATGCGTGCGATCCCGGATCTGATCATCCGGTTCGGGGCGGACGGGACCATTCTGGACTGCGTTGCGGGGGAGATCACGGGGACGCAGCCGTCCGATGAACAGTGGGCCGGAAGGAAACTCTCGGAGATCGTTCCGGCAGAAGTGGCGGATGAGGTATTCCGCCAGGCGGAGCAGGCCCGAATGTCGGGGGCCGTCAAGGTGTTTGTGTACAAACAGTCCTTCGGGGAGGAGTTCCGGAGCTTCGAGGCGCGGGTCGTCTCGATCCGGGACGGGGAGTCGCTGTTCATCGCCCGGGACAGTACGGAAAAGAGGGCCGGGGAGGCGGCATGGACGAGTCATTGAGGGGGGACAGGAATTCCCCGCTGATCCTGGTGGTGGACGACGATTCCGGGACGAGGATGCTGGCTTCGGCCTCTCTCGGAAAAACCGGGTTCACCACGGTGGAGGCGGCCGACGGCGACGATGGCATCGACGCCTTCGAGCGATTCCGGCCGGACCTCATCCTGCTGGACGTCATGATGCCGCGGATGGACGGCTTTGCCGCCTGCCTGGAGATCCGCAAGCGTCCCGGCGGGGACCGGATTCCTGTCCTCATGATGACAGGGCTCGAGGACCTTTCCTCCATCCACCGGGCCTACGAAGTTGGTGCCACGGACTTCATTACCAAGCCGATCAACTGGGTTGTCCTCGGGTACCGGGTCAGTTACCTCATGCGCGCCGGCCGGGCGTTCCTCGACCTGGCCAACAGCGAGGAGAAGACCCGGGCCCTGATGCGGACGATCCCGGATCTGATCTTCCGGATCAGTGCGGACGGGACCGTTCTGGACCACGTCGCAGGCGATGGATCCGGGTCGCATCCACTCAGTCACCGCTGGGCCGGTCGGAAGCTCTCGGAGATGATCCCGGCCGAGGCGGCGGAGAAGACGTCCCGGCACGCGGAGCTGGCACGGGTGTCGGGGCGTATCCAGGTGTTCGAGTACGACCAGGCTACCGGGAGGGAGTCCCTCCGCTTCGAAGCGCGGGTCGTCTCGATCCCGGACGGGGAATCGCTGTTCATCGCCCGGGACATTACGGACCGGAAGAAAGCGGAGGATCAGCTGGCCTACCTGGCCTACCACGACTCCCTGACCGGGCTCCCCAACCGGATCCGATTCAACGAGCGACTCGTCCTGGACCTGGCCCGGGCGAATCGCCGGTCGGAGGTTGTGGGAGTCGTGCTCTTCGACCTGGACCGGTTCAAGGAGGTCAACGACACCCTCGGCCACGAATCCGGGGACAAGCTCCTCGTAGCGGTAGCACAGCGGGTCCAGGATACAGTCCGGGAGACGGACACCGTGGCGCGGATGTCGGGAGACGAGTTCTGCATCGTCCTGCCGGACCAAAAGGATGAGCACGCCACCATGGAGGCGGCCCACAGGATCCGACACGCTTTCATGAAGCCTTTCCTGATCGGCGGGCAGGAGATTCCCGTGACCGCCAGTCTGGGGCTCAGCCTGTTTCCCTTCAACGGAGACACACCGGAAACCCTCGTGAAGAAAGCAGACATCGCCATGTTCCGTGCCAAGGCGCTGGGGAGGAATACCCTCCAGGTTTTCTCGGAGGAGATGAGCACCGTTTTGGAGGATAGGGTCCGGATGGAGAAGGGGCTCTGGAGGGCCAGCGAGAGGAACGAGTTCGTCGTCCATTACCAGCCCGAGATCGACCTGCAGACCGGGATGATCGTGGGGGCGGAGGCGCTGGTGCGGTGGCAGAATCCGGACCAGGGGCTGGTCCCCCCGATGCAATTCATCCCCCTCGCGGAGGAGATCGGCGCGATCGTCCCCATGAGCGAGTGGGTCATCCGGACGGCCTGCGCCCAGGCGAAGGAATGGCAAGAGAAAGGATATATGCCCTTTCGGATCTCGATCAACGTGTCGGCCCGGCTGTTCCAGCAGTACGATCTGACCAAAACGATCCTGGACACACTGAAGGCAACAGGGCTTGGGCCGGATTCGCTCGAACTGGAGATTACCGAGTCCGTAGCAATGCAGAATGTGCAGTCCAGCATGGAAATTCTTTGGAAGCTGAACGGGTTATCCGTCCGCGTCGCGATGGACGACTTCGGGACCGGGTACTCCTCCCTCGCCTACCTGAAAAAGTTCCCGATCCACCTCCTGAAGATCGACAGGGCCTTCATCAAGGACCTGGACAAAAACCCCGAAGACCAGACGATCGTGAAGGCCATCATTGCGATGGCCCACACCCTGAACATCGATGTGATCGCCGAGGGCGTGGAGAGGTCGGAGCAGAAAGACCTCCTGAAGACCTTCGGCTGCGGTTTCGCCCAGGGATTCTATTTCAGCAAGCCCTTGCCGGTTCAGGATTTCACCAAGCTCTTATATGAAAAATGGAGGATAACGGTATGAAGACCAGATTCTTAACAAGAAGAGTCATGATCGGCCTTGCGGCCGCGATGATCGCGATCTTCGCGGTTCCGGAGATTGGTGCCACGGACCCGTTGCCGTTGGGTTCAACCGACATCATGAGCCTGGAAGAGCTCATGAACATCCCGGTCTACGGCGCCTCCAAGTACGAGCAGAAGCTAACGGAGGCCCCGTCCTCGGTGAGCATCGTCACGTCCCGGGATATCAGCAAGTACGGCTACCGGACCCTGACGGACATCATCCGGGGCCAGCGGGGCTTCTACGTCACCTACGACCGGAATTACCATTACATGGGCAACCGGGGGTTTCTGCGCCCCGGGGATTACAATTCCCGTGTCCTTCTCCTGGTCGACGGTCACCGGACAAACGATGCCCTCTACGACTCGGCGGCCATCGGGACATCGTTCATCTTGGACGTCGACCTGATCGACCGGGTGGAGTTCATCCGCGGCCCGAGCTCCTCGCTGTACGGGAGCAACGCCTTCTTCGGGGTGATCAACGTCATCACCAAGACGGGAAAGGCCTATAGGGGGGCGGAGCTTTCGGGAGAGGCGGGCAGCTTCGAGACGTACAAGGCGCGGGCGACCTACGGGAACAGGGGGGAGAGCGGGATCCAGGGGGTCGTCTCCGGCACGTGGTACGACAGCCAAGGGGATGACCGGCTCTTCTTCCCGGAATTTGACGACCCATTGACCAACAACGGCATCGCGGAGAACGCGGACGGGGACAAGTACTACAGTTTCTTCACGACCCTCTCCTGGCACGATTTCACCCTGCAGGGGGCGTACAACGAGCGCGACAAGGATATCCCCACGGCCCCCTGGGATACCTTTTTCAACGACTCTCGCACCATGACCCGGGACGGGCTGGCGTATGTCGTCCTGAAGTACGAACGGTACTTCGGACGCGGCTGGAACGTGCAGGCGAAGGCCAGCTACAACCACTACTGGTATGACGGGGACTACGTATACGACTGGAACGAGGATCCCCTGGATCCCTTCCTCGTCGTCAACCGGGACGAGGCCGATGGGAAATGGGTGGGGGGGGAATTGGCGTTTCGCAAGAAGATGTGGGAGACGCACAAGCTGACCTTCGGCGCCGAATACCGGAACAATTTTCAACTGTTTCAGAAAAACTTCGATGACGCGGATCCACCCATTGTCTACCTGGATGACGATCGGGACAGCGATTTCTGGGCCCTGTTTATACAGGACGAACTCGAGATCTTCCCGGGTCTCGTGTTGAGTGCCGGGGTCCGGTACGACTATTACTCGACCTTCGGGGGGACCGCCAACCCGAGGATCGCCCTGATCGCGACCCCCCGGGAATCGACGACGCTCAAACTCCTTTATGGACGGGCGTTCCGTGCCCCCTCGGCATACGAGCTGTACTATAACGATGGGGATGCGACCCAGAAAGCCAACCCGGACCTCGACCCCGAGACGATCGACACGTACGAACTGGTGGTCGAGCAGGTCCTGGGCGACCATATCCGGGGGACCGCATCCGGTTTCTATTACAAGATCGAGGATCTCATCGACCAGGAGATCGACCCGGCCGACAGCCTCCTGGTTTTTAGCAACCTCCACAGGGTCAAGTCCTACGGAGGGACGATAGAACTCGAGGGGAAGTGGGAGAACGGTTTCGAGGGCCGGGCCAGCTACACGTACCAGAAGAGCGAGGACGATGCAACGGGAGAGGAACTGGAGAATTCCCCGCGGCACCTCGTGAAATTCAACCTGACCGCCCCCCTTATCAAGGAGAAGCTGTTTGCCGGCGCGGAGGCGCAATACATGAGCAGCAGGAAAACCGTACAGGGGAGCCGGACGGACGGGTTCTGGGTCGCCAACCTGACCCTGTCCAGCGCGCGCCTGTGGGATCGCGTGGCCCTTTCGGCATCCGTCTACAACCTCTTCGACAAGGAGTACGGGGATCCCGCTTCCGGGGAGCATTTGCAGGACGTCATCCCGCAGGATGGGAGGACCTTCCGCGTGAAGGCGACGGCTTCCTTCTAGAGAGGGTGGACGAGGAAAAAGACGGTCCTCACGTCGCCCCGGACGAGATGGACCGTCTGCAGGAAACGGGGAAAAAGGTACCGTTTCACTTCCCGCCCTTCCCACCGGGGGTGTATCCACCGATGACCATGTCCCTCACATAGGAGTAGTCCTCGTCGGGGGTGATCACGAAACCCGAGAGGCGGCGGTCTCTGACGAGAATATTCCGGTTGATCCAGAGGGGAAAAACGGGCAGGTCGCGGGCGAGGAGGACCTGCACCTTTCGGTAGATCTCCTTTCTTTTCCTGCGCGACGGCTCCCGGCGGCCTTCCTCCACCAGCCGGTCGAACTCGGGGTTTTGGTATCCTCCCCGGTTGGCTCCCCGGGGCGGGGTCTGGCCGGAGTGGAAGGCGTAGTGGTAGATGTCCGGGTCCTGGATACCGACCCAGGTCAGGCTGTAGAGCTGGAAGTTCCCCTTCCGGATGTCCGAGAAGAAGGTTCCCCACTCGAACGACCGGATCTCCACGGCGATCCCCACCTGGCGCAGCTGTTCCTGGATGACGGTCGCGATCTGCCGCCGCAACTCGTTCTGCGAGGTCTTGTACGTCAGCCGGAAGCGGGGCCTTGGTCCGTCCCCGTCGGGGTCGCGGTAGCCGGCGGAGTCGAGCAGGCGCCCCGCCTCGGAGGGGTCGTGGCGGACAGGGGGAATTCCGTCTGCATGGGCCCAGAAGCCGGGCGCAAGGAGGGAATCGGCCGGGTCCGCGTGTCCTTCCCAAAGGGTTCTGACGATCGCCTCGCGGTCGATGGCGAAGGCGATGGCGCGACGCACGCGCACGTCGGACAGGACCGGGTCCCGGAGATTGAACCCGAGGTAGGACGCGTTGCTCCCGGGAGCCTCCTCCATCACCAGGTGTTCGTTTTCCAGGACGGCGGGGAGCAGGTGGGGGTCTACTCCGTTCAGGACGAAGTTGACGCTCCCCTTCTTCGACTCGAGGAACCGCACGTTGCTGTCGGGCAGAAACTTGACGACGACCTTTTCGATGCTCGGGGTCCCGCCGAAATACCCCTCGAACCGGGAAAGGCGGATCTCGGCGTCCTGCTGGAAGTCGTCCACCTTGTAGGGCCCCGCCCCGATCGGGGGAGAGTACCCGGCGGCAGGGGATCCGGCAGGCACGATCCCCCGTACCATCCCGGCGAGAAACGGGGCGAACGGCTCGGCAAGGCGGAAGATCACCGTGCGGGGGTCGGGAGTGGCGATCGATTGGATCGTTTCGTACGTCGCCCTGTGGGGAGAGCGGTTCGCCGGGTCGAGGATCCACGCGAAGGTGTAGCGCACGTCTGCGGACGAGAGCTCCCTCCCGTCATGAAAGCGCACCCCCTCGCGGATCCGGAAGACGATCTCGGTGGGGGTTCGTTCCTCCCAATGCTCCGCCAGATCCGGCACGGGATTCCCTGCCTCGTTCATCCGGATCAGGGAGGCGTGCGTCATCTGCAGGATCTGGGTCCCGTACGCGTCGGTCGCAAGCCGCGGATCGATGCTCGACGGGGCTCCCGGAAGCGCGATGACGAGGGTTCCTTCGTCCACCGGCAGCCGGGGGGCACAGCAGGACAGGAAGGCGACGGCCAG
>Ga0224512_10003980_pt1 | contig 12729 bp, 11 predicted proteins | sample SF_May12_sed_USG_4_FD_169103 | JGI IMG/M metagenome (GOLD analysis project Ga0224512, IMG submission 169103) | Sediment microbial communities from San Francisco Bay, California, United States - SF_May12_sed_USGS_13 | ecosystem: Environmental > Aquatic > Marine > Sediment | place: USA... | reverse complement strand
GCCTTCGTCCACACTCCTGCAACGCCAGTTTTATCTCTTTGATGATCTCGGAGTAGTGAGCAATCGCCTCCTTGCTTTCGGAAGTAAAAGGCACCCAAGCCGATGCGATGTGAACCACGATGATCAGGGGGCCGGTTGGCAGGGCTCCCCTGGCTTGTGTCACCCCGTAACTCCTCCAAGCCGTACCGATCACAGATTGCGTGATAGCGCAAGCAGACTGCTGATAGATCAACGGCGCGCGGTTTGCGAATCGGTGCAACCTGACCGTTTCCTCCTCGTCCCCGGACGTGCCACCATAGGCAATGCCAACCTCTATCTGAAACGGGTTACCGCGATACACGGCGGGCGGGCGAGTCAGCGAGGTACAAAAATCCGCGTCCGCTTCACGACCAAGACTCTTTGTCACAAGGTCCTCGCCGATCGGGGAAAGACAGTTTGTCGGTGGCTTCATGATTCTTGCACGGACAAACGCTTTGACAATCGCCTCGCCTTGATCTCGCGTGATTCGTTTGGGAGAAGTCCGGGGTGTTATCCCGGCTAACTCCAGCACCTCGGACGACGTTCGTGAACTCATACGAGAGAATTCCGTTTCGAGAAAACCTTTGATATTCCTGGACTTCGTGACTTTGAGCATATCCAAAAGCACCCCTAGCTCGACCCCGTGAGGGTGCGGTCTTATCTCTTTGGGCTCATCCGGTAATTTGTGGCTCAGTCTTTTATACACTATCTCGTCACCCTTTGGCGGACGGTAAACGATCTGAGCATGAGGATTTGCCATGGCCACCTGATGCAAATAGGCGTCAACGGACCTCTGGCCCTTCTTGTAAGAGGCGAGAATCTCCATTTCAATGTGGGTGCCATGTGGTCGTCCCCACGCAGCAGTCTTGTCGCTCAATATCACGGGGTTGTTCTTCTTGGTGTCGATCTGTAACTCGTAAACATGGGCCTGCTGGCGGGCTCCGGTCCGTGAGATCACCCTCACCGACTTACCGGTGGTGAGCTGCGAATACATGACAGCTGCGGATATGCCGATGCCCTGCTGTCCCCTGGACTGTTTGAGCACATGGAACTTGGATCCGTAGAGAAGCTTACCAAAGATCCGTGGCACTTGTGATTTGACGATGCCCGGCCCCGAATCCTCCACGATCAGGCGATAACGGTTCTCACCTTTCTCGCTGAGCTCGACAAGAATGTCAGGCAGAATCCCCGCCTCTTCACAAGCATCGAGCGAGTTGTCGACCGCCTCCTTGACTGCGGTGAGCAACGCCTTGGGCAGGCTGTCAAAACCGAGCAGATGGCGGTTCTTGGCGAAAAACTCGCTAATCGAGATCTCGCGTTGTTTGAGTCCGATCGTGTGTGCGGTTTGATAACTGCGCTCGCGCTTTTGCGGCGACGAGCTTTTATCCGACTTGGCTTTTTGAGGAATTGTCGTCTCCCGTGCGGACGTGTCGGCCGCCTCAAAAAGTGGCAACGGACTCTCACCCTTGCTCACTTTCGTCGACTTTCGCCCACTCGTCTTCGATCGCGGGCGCGGATTCTTCTTGCTGCGACCGCCCTTGGGGGACTTACGCTTTTTTGTCGAGGACGCCATTTGCCAACACCTCTTTCGCGGCTGTCTGACGCAGAAAAACCCCAGACCTGCAAAAAACTCATGGGCATACTAAGTACCGTACCGCGGTCTGTCAACGACCTCTTACTTGGCAGGACACAGGAATGCAGAGAATTTGACCGCTTGGCGCCCGGTCACCCCCCGAGCCACCCAGGAAACGGCCTGTCAGCCCGGCGACAGCGATGTTGCGATATTCGACGGGCTCTGCCAAATAGCGGGTTTGGGCCTCGTATAACGAGTCCGCCGGCGATTGACAGACCTAACCATGGGTGAGACAGACTGCTCGACCGCCTGTGGGGGACAAGCCACTGAGTAACCTACCCTTCTGCGGCCTTTTTGGGCCACAGTTTGCAGGTCAAGGAACAATTATTGCTCACTATAATGAGGGGGCTGCCACGGGACCGCTTTCTACCCGGCCTGATAAACCAGAACCGTGTCGTTGGCCCTAGGGATAACACAAGAACGCACCGCGCGAGACGTTAATTGGCCATGAAGCGGATCTCAAATTCCGGAATCAACTACCTGGACATCATGCTCGTCATTTCGTTTTTGGGCGCTGTTATTGGCGTCTCGTTGCCACTTATCAGTGACAAAGGCGGCGGTAAAGGACTGGAACGCGCGACCGAAATGATATCGAGCTCGGTACTCCTGACTCGTCAAAAGGCCCTCGCAGGTAACACGAACTACAGGATCAGATATACCTACGACGAGCATTCCTACCAGATTTACCGTGAGGAGCATCCCGGGAGCTGGAAGCTGGATCCCCCCGAGAACCGTTCGCTTCTACCCAAGGACGTTATGGTAAGCTCGAGCAGCACTCCCGCAAATGGAATACTCACGATAGGCACGAGCGGTCGAATTGACGCTGGGCATTCGAGGGTTTTGCTTCGGTTGAGCGACCGCGAAGGCAACCGCTTGACCATCCGCATCTCGCAAGACGGACGAGTCCAGGAGGTCCCCAATTGGTAGCCAGGAAGTGCTTACATCAACATAAAGCGAGCGACGGTCCCATGCACAACGTGACACAGAAGGTGGTCCATTCCACAAGAGGTTCTGCGGCAACGATCGTCGTCCTCATTACCTTCACCCTCCTTATCATTGTGGGCGGGCTCACATTGATCAATAGAGGCCGCGAAACGGTGGAGCCAATACCGCAAGCCTCTTCTCAGGTCGAAACAAGGGCGTACTACATCGCTCAAACCGCGTTAGACCGGTCGATAAAGGAGTTGGTGGCCAATCCAGGCTGGCGTGAAGGTTTTGCCGAAGTTCCTTTTGAAAACGGTGTTTACAACGTAAAAATATTTGATGCCACTGAGGGACAGGATGGACCTCGGACTTCGACCATTCCACCGAACTATGTTCGAATCGTGGCATCCAGCGTGGTCGAGGGTATCAAGAAGGAAGTCGAGGCGGTGTGGGTCAACGCCATGTCGGCTTTCTACAACACGTATTCCGCCGGGTCCCAAATAGAAATTCAAAGCCACGATGCCGCGAACAACTTCGCACTGGGTCGCATCCACAACAATGCGTGGAACGATGGTCAGACCATCATTGGCGCCGGTACCACTTTATATGGCGACATCACCAACGTTGGCAGGATTGTGCTGGGGAGCCGACAGCAGGCTAGACCCACGTTGGTATACGGCAGCGCGAGGGGATCAGAGATCGATATTGCCCCGCTCGCAGAGATCCGTAAGTATGAGAATCTGAGCGAGCGGTTCGAAGGCATTGATTTGAACCATGATGGCGATACCGATGACATTGGTCTCACCAGGCATCCGCTTCACGTTGCGGGGACAAATTCCGTGATCTCGGACGAACGGTCTCTCGCACACGGTGAGGTCGATGGGCGCATCGGCGGAGGACTGGTAAGAGTCGCTATCGGTAAGCCAGGAGTGGGAGCGATCGTCGACCCGCGTCCAGACTTTGCCGCCTACTACGAATTGGTCACCGGTCTCTCCACGTATCCGCCTCCCAACCAACACGTGTCGACGCCCATCTTGGGTGACGGTGATGGACACTACTTTGCTTCATCGCACGCATTCCTCGATTGGCTCAGGCTAAAGGGCGAGTCTGTCGCCTTTTGCTGGCGTTGTGCCGGAGATGGCCGAGTTGATCCCGTTGGTTCGACTGAGTGCTCGACCTGCGACGGTAGCGGACGAAACAAATCGATCGAGATCTCGGGAGTCTTTTATATCGATGCCGAATTACTCGACCTGAGCGATCTGGGACACAATCTCATCTTGCACGGCACGTTAGTCGTCGCTGATGGGGATCCCTTTGACTGGTCGAGCAAATCAATAGAGGTTCCGGGGGGTAAGGTGATGATCGACCATTTTCCCCAGCGAGGCGAGTTTGTGCTCAAAGGTAAGGGTCGCATGAACTTCACCCAAACCTACCGCTCGGACCAGGATGGTGGATCCTATTCATGGAACAAAAGGACAATTTTCGCAGGTGAGAATACTCAAACCATCGTCATCCCCGAACCGGATAAGACGAAGTCCATGCGCGACTTTCCCGGTATATTGGTGCCGGCGAAGATCGTGATCGAACCCCGCGGATCAGGCTTTGCCTATTATCCCGGAGATATGGGTGACGAGAGATTGACAATTCTGCAGGGGGCTCTGTACGCCGAGGAACAGGTCCGTTTGCATGGCCGTGGAGGATGGAGCGGAGAGACGATGATCTTTGATGAGGAGATGCATCGCAATGAAGATGATGCACTCGACGAGCCGGTGCTCAACGTGGATCTCAATGACGACGGAGACATATTCGATCGAGTGGAACTATCCAATATTTCGACCGTCCCTGTTGTCGAGGTGTCCAATGGGAAATATTGCGTTGACATAAATAACGATGGCATGCTGGGTGAGGTCACTTTGGGAATGGACTACGTCGAGTTTTTTAATAAAAACGGCTATATGTGCCCGGTTTTGATCTATCAGGAAGGACTGGTGCTGGGGCAACACATTCATTCCTGCGAGCAAACGCTGGTGATTTTCGATCCGCTAATCGCGGCCTCCGGCATCCCTTTTGGTTTCGAGGTAAACTTCAGCTCAACCTCGTACCAGGGTCTCGTTTCTTGGCGGGAAAACCCTTCACGATAGCGAGAGTGCCATACCCACTCTCGCTTCCAGCGCCAGGCAATGTCTTGTCGCTGAAATACGCCTCTTCGTCGACGCATCATCGGCCTGACTTGAGACCCCGTCACCCTTTCAGCAACTGTTGATACACACCCACATATTTCTTCCGTTCACGCTCCCAGCGGTGAGCATCATAGATATCGCTCGTGTTGCTCACGCGAATACCCACATCCTCGGGATATGCGAAAACAGAGTAAATCTTCTCAGCAAGATCGTCTGCATCCTCGGATTCGAAATAAATCAAGCTGTCCTCCGCAAAGTACGCGGTCAACGCTTCTAACCTCGAGGCAATAATTGGCTTGCCCATGGCGATGTAATCGTAAATCGTCGTCGAGTGTAACAGGTCGGTGTAAGGATTCTTTTTCACGGGCACTATGCCAATATCGGCGGTCAGTATTTCCCCGATCATCTCGTCGATGCCGAGAGCACCGACAAATTGAACGCGATCGGATACGTTCATCTCCTGCGCCAGACGTAGAACCCGAGCAATGTACGAGCCGCCGCCGATTAGCCGATACGCAAGGCCGGGCAGCCTGTCTTGCAATCGCGCCACGGCTTTGACGACCATGTCCACACCCGAATCTCGCTCTACGGGGAGGTGGGTGACTATCGTGAAGATCCCCTGCCGGCGCTCGCCCTTTCTCGCGTCGGTGATTTTATCCACCAGCAGCTGGTGCTCATCCAGTCTTATCGCGCTGTCGGCGATTACATCCATGACCATCGCAATCTTGTTGAGGTCAGCGCCTCGTTCACCGAGTCTATCCCTGATGCGACGGTTCTGCACGATCACCCGGTCGGATACCTTCACACTGACTGTCTCCGTCAATCGAAGAACACGGGATATTGGTTTGTGATACCATTTTGAGTACCTCACCTCGAAGTGCTCGGGCACGGGCTGCTGTACTCTCAGTATGATCTTTGCCCCAAGCAGACGGAGAACGATCGCAACCGCGGTGAGGTAGTCGGGTGGGTTGTTCACTTGAACAAACTGAAATGGCTTCCTTTGGTGCAACCAGACCAGTCTTAGAGTCGCAAGAAGACAAAACACCTTGGTCGATACAAGATAAGACCACAGACTATCTCCACGGCCACCAACGGGCAATCGATGGATGTGAATACCGTCGATCGTCTCCACGGCCGCTTGCCTTTCGTCGCGCCGGCAAACGACACACACATTAAATCCCTCTGCCCTGAGCTCTTCCACTTCCCTGCGCACACCCCGATCCGCGGGGAAAAATCCGTAGCGGATCACACCGACATGGCCCAAACTATCTGGTTTATTAACAGGCACTTACGCCCACCGCGTGTTCGCGCACGACTGCCCGAGCCAGACCTACCCGCGCCACCAGTTCGCCTCCGCTTACATGGCAGTGTTTTCGGTCACCCGGGCGGCAACACGTTCCCAAGCAAACTGCTTCATGCTCCGCACTCGCACCGGAGATATCGCGCGCAGGCGCTGGGCGGCACGAACCAGTTCTCCTCTCGAGCTCCAATAACAAACGTCGTCCCCCGCCGAGAGAAAATCTCGCAGCCCTCCAAATGGCTTAGCGAGAACCGGCACACCACAGGAGAGAGCCTCTATAACGCTCATGGGGATCTCAAGACGCTCCTTTTGGGCCGTCTTGTAGAATACAACACAGTCGGACAGCCCATACAGGTCTGGCAGTGATTGCTCAAATGGCATTATCCGCACTCCCCGTAAAGAACTGTGGATTCTAGCGTTGGCATCGGGACCAATACGAGCGGCTATTACCGACCCCGCTACGTCGCGGAGCGGACTTACTGGCTGCAAATCATCCAAATCTCGTACGGGATCGGCCAGCAAGAATACAAAAGCTTTTTGATCGATGCCGAACCTCTTTCGCAATTCTGCTTTCTCACCGATACCTACCTTACGAAAAAGCCTTTGATCCACGCCGACGGGCAACACTCCCCCCTTTAGGGAGAAACGCGATAGGAGCAGCAGCGACCTGTACGATGACACCAAAATTTGCCCGGGACAAAAAAATCTAAGCAACGGCTTAAAACACCTCTCCGACTGCAATGGCGAGAGGTTCACTACGACGTGTCTTGCGTGGCGAGTAGATCTGCGTAGCCGATAACCGTGTGCACATATGGAGCAGATTCCGCGTGGTGAGGGGAAATAGACAACAAGATTTGGGTCAAACTCGCTAAGCGCCTTGCCAAGCTGGCGGCCCTTCACCCTCCTGGTTCGTGAGGCAGGGGTCGTCGAATGATTCGAACCGGGCGAGCACAGACGCACGACGTCGTTATCGTTCTCAAATGTCCGCACGATAGCTTCGGTGAACTGCGTGAATTCTGCTGCAAAAGATCCTGAGAAACGATCCAAGACGACAGCGATACGCCTGCGTGTGGCCATCTGATGCTCGCTGTGAAAGAGGAAAGTTGAGATCTCGACCTATCTGCGTTCCGGTTCAGGCATGCTAACACGGACCAGCGTCGGTCTGCCACAGCTTGCTTTTTGTCGAGTAAGCTTGTAGTATCGAACACGAAGCAACCGCCGGGGGCGGGCACTAGAATGTCAATTCAACCATCACAGAATATCGAGATATTCCCCAATCCGCAGACTGAGAGGCGGTATACGATCACCATGGAGTGCCCCGAATTCACGTGCCTGTGTCCGAGAACTGGTCAGCCCGATTTTGCGACCGTTCGCATCCGTTATACTCCGGACACGCACTGTATCGAGTTGAAATCGCTAAAGTTGTATCTTTGGTCTTTTCGTAACCAGGGCGCGTTCCACGAGGCCGTGGTCAATAAGATCCTCGATGACTTATCCACCGCGTGCAAGCCGTATTTTATGGAAATCATCGGAGATTTCTACGTGCGGGGGGGGATTCACACAACGGTTACCGCATCAATGGGCGAGGAGTCCTAGCTAACTTCAAGCCGGCTATCCTTTTTCTTTCCGAACCATCGGAACAAATCGCACGTCCGCTATCTTATGGCTTCGCACCACGGTGCGCTCCTTTGTGAGTAGGATGAGCTCCTGATAGTGGAGGCCAACCGGTATCACGATTCTCCCGCCATCTGCCACTTGCTCGATGAGCTCGTCCGGCACGGTCTCGGGTGCCGCTGTGACGATGACACCGTCAAACGGCGCCTTGTCGGGCCAACCTTCGTAGCCATCGCTGACGCGTACGTGCACGTTGTGGCAAGCGAGATCATTGAGGGTTAGTCTCGCCCGATCGGCAAGCGGCGCTATAGACTCGATCGAGAACACGTCCTTGGCAAGCCTGGACAGGATGGCGGACTGATAACCGCTGCCCGTTCCAATCTCTAGCACCCTGTCGTGGGCCGTTATGTGAAGGGTCTCGGTCATTAGCGCGACGATATACGGTTGTGATATGGTCTGACCGTATCCTATTGGCAGCGGATTGTCATCGTAGGCTGACGATTGATCATCGGGGGCGACGAAGAGATGACGTGGCACCTCTTCCATCGCTTTCAACACATGCGGATCTTTTATCCCGCGACCGCGGATCTGCTGCTCCACCATTCTCAACCGATCGGTCCTGAATCGGTTCTTGGCCTCTTGTGCTCCGTTGCTCTTGTCTGTTCTCATAATTGTCCGTTCACGGATGTTTCGCGCGGTCTTCCCGCAACACGATTGTACCTTGTCCGCCCCCCTATTCTCAACGTCCCCGTGCACCACGCGTCGATGCCCTCAACGATGGCGTAAAGCGGTGACAGCTCAAGCCTTTTACTTGACGTAGCGTGGGCGGGGCCCTATATTTTCCACGATGCCGCTAATCACCCAACCCCTTGTGAAAATGACTGTTAACAACTTACCCCTCGCAAATCCCCTGTGGATGTTGGCCTTTGCCACAGCGACTCTATTTGCTGGCTGTGGCGACGACCGCAGCCAGGTTGACCCCGACAAGCTATGCCGGAGCGGCGCAGGCGTTGGGGCGCGAATCCGGGGTACGCCGGAACCCTTGGACATGTGCGTTTCCAACAACCAAACCCAAACGTCATTTGCACCGGCGCCGACCTACCGGTACGACGTTGCGGCGACTACCGTATCGGACAGTGTAGAGATCACCATAGGAATCAGCTTTCAAGTGCATGCTATGCAACCACAGCAGCTGAACATAACTAGCGATATCTCGGAAGCGTTTTCGGATCCGGATGGCGCGTGGTTTTTCTACCGTGAGGTCAAAACAGGTATGTATGATTATGCGACCACGAATGTCACAGGAGTTTTTACACTCGCGATAAGTGACCAGAATGTGGCGGCTGGGACGTTTACAGAGCTACGCATCGATCTCGAAGATGTGTCAGACGGTACGCCCGCCGGATCGCGGATAATATCCGAAGGTTTCTTCAACGTTACTCCCGACTAGGGCCGCGTCCTGTTATTTCCCGACAATTGCCCGGAAGATCTTGAGAATCGGATCAAGCATTTGGTCTATGACCCGCTCTTTGAGAGGAATGATGGCGTTGTCGGTTACATGAATGTCTTCGGGGCACACGGTCGTACAACACTTGTTGATGTTGCATAGGAACACGCCGGCTTCACGGTCGATCTCTTGCAGGCGATTGGCGGTATCCAGCGGATGCATCTCAAGCCCTGCCAGTCTGACAAAGAAGCGTGGGCCGTAAAATTTGTCGTGCCCGTCATGATTACGAAGCACTTGGCAAACAGTTTGACACAGAAAGCACTCGATACACTTGCGAAACTCCTGCACGCGATCGGCATCCTCCTGGTGGTAAACAAAATCTGAGTCCTTTGCCGGCGTAAAACCCTTGATCTTCTTATTGACCTCGAAGTTCCAAGAAACATCCGTCACCAGATCCTTGATCAAAGGAAAGGTTTTGATGGGGTGTACAACAACCGGATTGCTCAAATCGAGATCATCCAGCCTGGTCTTGCACATGAGGCGCGGATTCCCGTTCACTTCAGCGCCACACGAACCGCACTTGGCCGCCTTGCAATTCCAGCGGACCGCTAGGTCCGGGGCTTGCTGGGCTTGTACGGCAAGAACGGCATCGAGAACGACCCACCCCAATCCCGACGAGACCCCCGTACCACAGCGACTTGATGGCGCCGACCCACAGCAACACGTTCAGCACCAGGGCCAGGAACAAGAAGTAACGGTGCATGTTTTGCAGAATGAACGGAAACCGGCGCTCGCCCGTGTAGGATTTGGTTTCCGATCCCGTGACGGCGCAGGCCGGCGGGTTGAGGAAGAACGCTTTGTAGTACGCACCGCGATAATAGTAACACGTGACACGGAACCCAAGCGGTACCCATAGTATCAGGATCGCGGGCGAGAAGTGCCACCAGTCGACCAAAATCAAAGGCTCGTAAAACGGCGACAGATATGGTCCGTACTCAAAATGCGAATCGAGAACAACCGCAGATATCGTGGAATAGATGGCGAATAATCCCAGCCCCACGATGACAAGCAGCGGTTCGAGCCACCACGTGTCTTGGCGGTCGGTCTTGAACCAACCGATCCTACCCACTGTGACCGGGTGGGACATTAATACCTCCTCGGGGCGAGTCGATACGTGTCCAGTTTTTTATGAGAACGCTTCCCGCGCGATCCGGTCGATTTGCGGGAAAGCTGTGTTTACAGGGCAGGCGGGGATTCCACAGGTAATTCTGGGATTTTAAAGCCACAGTTCCAATGGATGCAAGAGCGAAACACACGATGCCCGTTGAGCCTGTCAAATTGTGTTTTGGCTCTTCCACGCACCCACGATTGTGATATGCTGGCAGCATGAACCTAATCGGGGTTATTGGCTCGGGCGCCTGCTCCGAGCAGGTTAGACAGGTCGCATACGACATCGGCAAAGGTATCGCACAGGCGGGTTATCCGCTCATCTGCGGAGGTCTGGGTGGGGTTATGGAAGGTGCTTGCGAAGGCGCCTTTGATGCCGGTGGCTTGACCATCGGCGTCATCCCCGGTGATTCGGCCGAGGCCGCTAACCCGTACGTGATGATCCCCATCGTGACCGCCATGGGTTTCGCGAGAAACGCCATCATCGTCAAGTCCGCCTCCGTGCTGATCGCCATAGAAGGCGGCCCCGGCACGCTCTCAGAGGTTGCGTTTGCCTTGCAGTTTGGCGTGCCAGTTATCAGCCTGAACAGCTTCGACGTGTCACCCGACCTCATTCAGGTACAGACGGCTCAACAGGCACTTAGCGAGGCTCTAGCCAGGCTCTAGCCCTTGCTAGCCATGGATACCAGACGCGTAATCGGCGATACATCATTGACGTTGATCCGTGGCGACATCACCGAGCAGGACACAGAGGCTATTGTCAACGCCGCCAACTCGTCGCTTATGGGTGGTGGAGGAGTCGACGGCGCGATCCATCGCGCTGGTGGGCCAACCATCCTCGAGGAATGCAAGAGCATCGTCGCGGACATGGGCAGCTGCCTAACCGGTGAGGCAGTGATCACCTCAGGCGGGGATCTCGCCGCGAAGTATGTTATCCATGCCGTCGGTCCCGTCTGGCGCGGTGGCAACGGCGGCGAGGCGGAATTGTTGAAGAACGCATATAGAAACTCGCTCTCTGTTGCCGCCTCAAACGCGATTCGTAGCGTCTCTTTTCCATCGATCAGCACCGGCGCCTATCACTTTCCGGTGACGAGGGCGGCTCGCATCGCGCTGAACACGGTCATCGAGTTTATCAAAGAACACCCCTTTGACGAGGTGCGCTTTGTGCTGTTTTCACGGGATGATTTGAGGACCTACGCCGCCGTGCTGGCAGATTTGCAGTAGTCACCCATCGTTATTTGCCGGATTTCCGTTGATTGCTCCGGGGTCTTTTCAGATGGCCCACACGTTCCCGAAGCCTCTTCTCTAGAGGCACGGGAAGTTTTTTGGCTTCCCGCAGGGCGACGTCGATCGCCGCCGACGCCGCGGCAACGGCTTCATCGCCTCGATCACTCTTGGAGGGGTAATACGGTTCCCTGGCCAAGAGAACGTGTAGGATTGATCTTGCCGCTTCTTTGTCGGGGATTAGACCACGCGCTGACACGTCGGGGTCGAGCTGTGAGAATGGAGGAATGGGTGACCCGACGCACGACGGACACCCGTGCGCGCATGGACAACGCACGATCAGATCGAGACACGCTGTGAGGATTTCGTCGATCATCTCGTACGCCTTGTGCGCAAAGCCGAGGCCCCCGGGAAACCGGTCATAAACAAAAATTGCCGGCGCGTTAGCGGCTGAAGAATCCACCGAAGCGCCGACGTCGATCGTATCGCACATGGCGTGGAGCGGGATGACTTCTTTGATCACATTGGATATACCCAACAAGCCCTCGCGTGGCACCCTTCCCGCCCCCCGCACTTGTGCATAAGCATCTTCCCTGGGAATGATCCACATGCCGCTGGTGAGCAGCGTCTGCGGTGGCAAATCGAGTGCACCAAACCCGAGCGAGTCTCGGCTGCCAAACTTGATTTTCTTGAACATGTAGGTAACCTGGGTGACGGACAAATCGCCAAAGTGACATTCGCTCTCGTTCCGACTTTTGTTTAGCTCTTCCTCTTCGATCTTAATCTTGACCTCGGTCATCGACTGCGTATAGTAATCGGTGTCCACCTTCTCAACGAAGGCGATTTTCTTGTCGAGATCTAGCGTGTTGACAAAGTAAGTCTCCCCCAGATGCATATAGATCGCGTCCGCATGCACCTGCATAAAAGCGCTGGCCTCGTCGATGGTGCCAATGACTCGATTATCCCGCGCCTGCTCGATGATCGTGTAAACGTTATCGCCGATATTGCGTAGGGACACGTCCGCTGACGGATAGCTACCACCCGACCAGTAGTATTTGTCCGCCTTTCGCTTTAGTTGATGATCCTCTTCCAGGATCTTAAGAATCGCTCCACAGTACTCGCCGTAGTAATCCCAGTCCTTCCCGGTAATGGGGAGCTCGAACGCGGCAGAACGAAGCTGCGCGAGCACGATGTGAGGGTTCTGCCAGTCGATCACGGCGTT
>Ga0224512_10003979_pt1 | contig 12731 bp, 12 predicted proteins | sample SF_May12_sed_USG_4_FD_169103 | JGI IMG/M metagenome (GOLD analysis project Ga0224512, IMG submission 169103) | Sediment microbial communities from San Francisco Bay, California, United States - SF_May12_sed_USGS_13 | ecosystem: Environmental > Aquatic > Marine > Sediment | place: USA... | reverse complement strand
CAACATGACGAACGGTGGAAGCGCGGAGCCTCCTGGATCACAGCGAACGGCCTTCCGCTGTATCTCTTCCACTCGTCCGGTATGGCCCTTGTCGTCGCCCTGGGATACGTCGTGTTCGGCTATCGACCGCCCGGCGAGCCGAACGCGGAATGGTGGCTCACGCGACCAGCGTGGATCGTGCTGCCCTTCCTGGCGACCCTTCCGCTCATCGTCGGGTATCGGAGGGGCGTTGCGAGGGGATCTGCGGAAGGAATCGTGGACGATGCGATGGTATGAGAGGCTGCGCGGCTCCCGTTCATCACAATTGGTCCCTGGACCGGGGCTTCAACGGTCCGCAGCTCCGATCGCGTTGGGTGCGCTGGCCACGTACAACATCGTGCAGAACACAGCGCTGGTTCAACGGGCCTACGTTCCCGCCAACCTGGCTGCGACGGTGGGTCTGGTGGTGTTTGCGCGACGTGCCGGGAGCGGTTGGTCCGACATCGGTTTCGACGCCGAAGCATTTCGTCCGGGCATTCGTCTGGGTGGTCAGGTCGGCGCCGGTGCCGCGGTCGTCCTGGTCACGGCGCTTGCTTCAACTCCGACGAGGCGTCTGCTTCTCGACCAGCGGGCATACGGTTACGCGCCGACGTCGGTGATGTACCGCGCGCTGGTCCGGTTCCCCGTCGGGACGGCCCTGTTCGAAGAGGTCGCCTTTCGTGGAGTGCTCGAGGGCCTGTGGCGACTTCGATCAGGGCCGAGAGTGGCGCGGGGCGTGTCAGCGTTGGCATTCGGTGCGTGGCACCTCCTCCCGACGTACCGGCTCTATCCCGGCATGGCGCTCGGGAGCGCAACTCCTGAACGCTCGGAGCGAGTCATCGCTGCGCTCGGTTCGGCGGTGTTGACGGGTTGTGCAGGCCTCTCGTTCAGCTGGCTTCGATGGACTCGCAACAGCGTCGCCGCCCCGTGGCTCGCACACGCGTCGTACAACAGCTCGGCGTTCCTTTCGGCATGGCTGGCGTGGCGGATCGAGCACTCGCCCAGATGACCGTGATCGACCTCTCTTCGAGGAATCCACATCAACTCGTGGGTAGGGGGGTTCGACGAGGTACACACCGCCCCTCCGGCCTGTCGCCTGAGTCTGAGCCGGCGGATCAGCCCGTCCGCACGGGGTCTCGGCTCTCGGCTCCGGTTCTCCGGCGCTTCGAAAGCAGCTGGACCCCGTATGGGACCATTGCGGAAGCCATCAGCAAGGCTGCAGTGAGATTGATGATCTCGGCTCCGTCCGGGAAGCCGATGAACAGCACACCCGCGAGCAGCAGCCAGAGTTGCCACTGTGGGAGCGCCCCGGCCCTCATCATGGCGATCGTCTGAATTGCCACGCCGATCGGCATCAGCACGAGACCCCAGACGAGCACCATCCATCCCTTGAACGAGAAGATCGCCAGGAGCCCCGGCATCAACTGAGCGAACTCACTCTCCGGGAGCGTGTCGAGGGCGCTCATGGTGAGGCAGAGCGCACCCTTGTCCGCTGCCAGCATGCACGCTCCGACCACCGCAAGGGACGCTCCGAGCAACCCGGCGGCAGCGTACGGCGTGCGGTCCAAGAGCCTCTTGAAGTGCAGCGTCAGCACCACGAGAACGGCCGTGTTCAACGTGACGAGCGCGTGCGCGAATTGAAGCAGTGCGTCGCCGTGAGCCCGGGCAATCAGTTCCTCGGCGCTGAGGATTCGCAGGTCGAGCAGATCCGGATGGACGGCGAATGCGAACACCCAGATGAGCGGGAAGACGATGAAACACACGCCGACACCGACACGTGTCGCACGCTCGACACCGCTGTCGTCGACCACCGTTCCCATGTCGGCTCCAGAAATCTCCATGACGTCCATGACCGGCCCTCCTTCCGAGACCCTCCTCTGAAGCCAGTTTCCGACTGTCGAGTGGCGAAGAGAGGAGCAGGACGTCACATTCGCGCCAGAGGACGGCGCCATGGAGCGGCTGTGCCTGCTTGGCGGCTCGAGACCCAGCCCAGTTGGTTCTGGCTCCGGTGTGCGACCAGGCAGACCGATACGTTTCCGTACTCGGCATAGAGGTGGCCGTGGTCACCGGTGAATCGAGACTCCGCCGCCGAGCCAGGCGGGCTTCGTGGCAGACCCGGCATCCTCGGTTTGCCCGATGGTGGCTGACGGGGACCGCGGTGCTTCTGCCAGCATGGAGGGCGATGCGGAACCGACAGAACAGATGGAGCCTCCGTGCCATGGCGGTGACAGCGGCCGCGGTGGCGCTCGTGCTCGCGTTCGGGGAACCCCGTGGCACCGTCGAGGTCTCTGCCATCGACTCAACGACGACGGAAGCCACCGCAAGGGAAGTGTCAGGTCTGGGTCTGAGCCCCGAGACCACAAGCACATTGGCCGCCGCGCCATCAACGATCGTGAGACCGTGGAGAACGGCGGATGTGCCGGCGACGTCGTCGACGAATCGTGGCCAAGCCGAGGTCTCGAGCACGACGATGGCACCTGAGACGACGACATCCTCGTCGCCACCGGCATCGTCAAACATCGAGTACTCGGCGACCCCAAAGCCGAGAAAGGGACCGAACACCGTTGCCCCGGGCGGAGCGCTCACCAAACACCTCGTTGCCGACATTGCTGCTGCATTCGGACTCGCAACCGAAGACGTGGAGACTGCCCTTGGGGGAGTGGCGCTTCCACCCGAGGCGGGCGGCAACCCCGAGGGATGGCTTGCTCCCGGCAGCTATGAGATGCCCGGCTCGGCTACGCCGGGAGAGGTGGTGCAGGCGATGGTGGACCGCCGGGTCGCACAGCTCGAGCAACGAGGCGTTCCCAAGGATCAATGGCACCGGGTCATCACCGCCGCCTCGATCATCGAGAAGGAGACCTACAACCAGACCGAGAAGCCCCGCGTCGCCCGGGTGCTCGTCAATCGCCTCGCCGGCGGCGGTCCCCTACAAATGGACTCGATCATCCTCTACCCGGTGCCGGAGGATCGGATCTTCACCACCAGCGCAGAGCGGGCGTCAGACCAGCCCTACAACTCGTACGGGCACAACGGACGACCGCCCACGCCGATCTCCATGCCGGACGAGGCGTCCCTGGACGCCTTCCTCACACCGCCGCCAGGCGATTGGTGGTTCTACGTGACGATCGATGTGTATTCGGGCGAGACCCGCTACGCCGTCGACTACGAAGATCACCTGGAGAACGTCGAGCTCCTTCGGGCATGGCTCAGGGAGCATCCGACGCCGTAATGACGTCAGCGCCGGCTGCGCTCGACGCAGCCGACCTCGAAACGTCCGGCTCGGAGGCATGTCCCGAGGCCGGGCACCATTCCGACCTGAGATCCACCTGTACCACGCTCCGGCTAGCCGAGAGGGAGCCTCTGCGAGACGAACACGTGCCAGGCGAGAACTCCTGTCATCGCAGCCGTGATCCCGATGGACAGCGCCAACGCCGATCGCCGTCGACGGAACTCCCAGATGATCTCTGCAGCAACCATGCCGACGCCCATCTTTACCACACCTGCCGACACCGGATGTATGTCGAACAGCGCCTTCATCGCCGGGTTGACCTCGCGGCCTCCAAGTGACAGGGTGCGAAGGGTGAGGAGGAGATCGGCCAGATTCAGCGTCGTGAACACCCCGAGCGTCAGGAGGACCGCCCTGGGGTTGTCGCGATACGCTCGCAACACCCTCACGTAGCGATCTCGGGGGCGGTTGGACGTGGGGAGTCGGCGGTCGAAGCCGGTGCGTCGATCCACTCCGACCGGACGGGACCGGTGTCGCCGGTCGACGGTCCGACGTTCCTCCAACGTGTCGACGCTCACCAGCACTCCCCGAACTGTTCGCACACCCGATGGTACGGACTCGTCGTCGGGGCAACAGGAGGCTTCAGTCAGCTTCGCAGAGGATCGTGGCCCTGCGGTCGAGGAAACCCGGTTGACTCGATCGCTCGACGCCTTCATCCGATGAACGGCCTCTGCTGCCGCAGCGGGGCGTTGAGGGGACGTCGTCGTCGCAGCAGACGGAGCGCCTACCGTTGCCTGACGGGCGGAACCTGAGGAAGGAGTGGCATGCAACCAGCGAAAGTACCGGTGATCTCGGCGCACGGCGCAGAGATGCCGGTCGTCGGATACGGCACGATGTCGTTCCCTGAGCCCGAACGGGCGGTCGAGTTGATCGTCCATGCGCTCGAACATGGCTATCGGCACATCGACACTGCCCGGAAATATGGATCCGAGCAGTGGGTCGGCGAAGCCCTGCGGACCTCCGGCGTCCCGCGTAGCGAGGTCTGGGTGACAACGAAGGTCACCGAGAAACACGCACGAGCCGACGATTTCGCTCGCTCGCTCGAGACGAGTCTGGCAACACTCGGACTCGACTACGTCGATCTCCTGCTGATCCATTGGCCGCAGCCGAACGTGCCGCTCGAGGAGACCTTGGGCGCGCTCGCCAAGGCCAAGCGAGAGGGATTGACGCGCCACATCGGAGTCTCCAACTTCACCGTCGCGCTGCTGGACGAGGCGGTGGTGAAGTCCCCCGAGCCGATCGTCACCAACCAGATCGAGTATCACGCCTATCTCCGCCAGCACAAGCTGCTCGCTGCCTGCGCTCGTCACGACGTGATGGTCACGTGTTACGCGCCGCTCGCCCGCGGTCGAGTGTTGAACGATCCCGTGATCACCGAGATCGCGTCGTCACACGGCAGGTCGCCAGCTCAGATCGCCCTGCGCTGGCTGGTGCAGCAGCCGCAAGTGGCCGTCGTACCGCGGGCGCTCGAGTTCAGCGAGATCGAGGAGGACATCGACCTCTTCGACTTCGAACTGAATGCGCGGGACATGGATCGAGTCGGTGCGCTGCGTGACAAAGGCGTGCGCGTCGTCGATCCCGAGGCGCGTCGTCCGGTCTGGGACGTCGGGTAGAACGCCGATCACGAGTCCGGGAAACCGATCGAATCGGGCCGAGGTCAGGTTTGGGGCTCTGCGTGTTGCGACGATCGGCACTGTGCCTGGCCGCCGGAAACGCGGATGCTGAGTCTGAAGAGTTCGAGTCGGCTCAGGAGGTGCGGATCTCTGCACTCGATGTGAAGGAAAGCGGGCGTAGGTCGCGGTACGGCCGGTACCGGCTGATCGGACTGGGGTTCCTTGCGATTCCGATTGCGATCCTCACCCTCTTCACCGTCGGTGAGGGGATCGGTGGAGAGTCGGGGTGGTGGGGCCACCTCATTCAGCTTGCGATCGGACTGGGGCTGGCCGCGGGCGCGTGGTTTGCTCCGAAGCTGGGGGGATCCGTGCTGATCGGCGCCGGAATCGTGTTCAGCGGCATGATGCTGGGCACGAACCAGGAGTGGGCGTCGAAGCTGTCGGCGATCGCCATCCTCTTTGTCCCGTTGATCGTCGCCGGCGTCCTGTTCCGGCTTGCCGCGTTGGAGGAGCCACTGGGAGCATCGAACGTTGAGTAGATGCTGCTGCGATCGTTTGAGCCCTGCTCGATGGGGCTGATGGAACCTCGACGGCCCGACACCGGCGTACCGAAGTGCCCCGATTCGAGATGGACCTGTGGCCTGGCTGGTGCGCAACGGAGCGACGACAGATGAGATCCTCGAGGAGAGTCTGCCTGTGGGCCACGGTGGCGCTGGTCACGGTGATACCGGGATGTGGCGCAGACGGCGTTTCATCTGGACCATTCGTCCTGGAGCTGTCGCCCGAGTTCGTGCAGGGAGTCATCCCCGGCGCCGTGCCCGGCGTCCTCGTCACGATCACGGATGAATCGGAGAACAAAGGCTCGGTTGCATTGACAGCAGTGGTCGATGGTGCTCAGGTCGACGTCGATCCACGGGGGATCCGATAGGGCCAGGTGGCCGAGGTGACGGTGATCGCCGATGCAGCGACAAAGGAAAGGCCGCTCGCCATCACCGTCACGGGGCGGCGGGGCGATGTCGAGGAGACGGCACAACGATCGACCACGGTCTCCCCGTGGGGCGACGATCGCGGCGACGACGCTGCGCGACTGCTGACCATCTTCACCGCGTGGCTCGCCGAGCACGAGCCCGAACTGGGGATCGACGCCGGCACCGAGTTCTCCGGCAGCTTCGTGGCCCCCGGTCTGCTGGTCGTCTCCCACTACCTGTATCTGTCGGACGATTGGGAACTGGGTCTGTCCTGGCACGTCATGGTGCCGCCAGACGACTGGGCCGCGATCTACCTACGGCCCCGTGACGAGGCCGTACCGACGCATGCGTTCGAGCTGGCGTCGCAACGAGGTGCCCTCGCAGACGGGGTCGTTGTCGTCGCGGAGGTGGCACCTCCGTCGGAAGTGGTCCGCTGAAGCCTGATGCTCTGACGAGGTCGAACGGGAGGGAGTTCACGTTGACGTCGAGACTTCGCAGCTGGGCGTCCGTCGTTCTCGTCGCTGGACTGCTCCTGGTGGCATGCGGAGGATGCTCCGAATCGCCGACCGGGGAGCAGCTGGCCGGTTCCCTGCTCACAGCCGACGAAGTTGGTCTGCAGTGGCAGGCCGAGTTCAGCGGCGCGCTGACAGACGATATGCGCTAAGGGGCGGGGGCATCGACATGTGCCCGGAGGCGGAGAGCGTCGTGGCGCCGATCGGTGCGGGGCGGGAGCCGTCCGGGGATTGGAACGCCGACTGGCAGGGTGCGCTCCACGAGCTGAACTGGCACATGGCGGTCTTCGCTCTGCCAACGACCCGATCCGACGTCGGATCGGTCAGCCTCACAGAAGGGCTCGTCACAGGTGATCTCGAAGAGGTCTCGTCGATCTACGCAGCGCTCAGCGGTGGTTATCGGCTGTGCCTCGAGCTGGCCGACGAGCAACCGCAGCCGGGACACGACGTCGAAGAGCTGGCCCTGCCGCAGGTCGGTGACGAGCGGTTCGGCTGGAAGCTCAGCCTGGGAGACGAGCGGGACCGTTGGGACATTCGTTGGATCTTGGTCAGGGACGGAGCCGTGCTTGTCGCGATCGAAGAGAACGAAGTGCTGACGGGCGAGAACCTGCTCAGCGACGAGCAGGTCGTCGAGATCGTCGAGAAGGCGTGTGCCAAGCTCTCGTCTCGCGTCGCCGATTCGAGAGCGTGAGGGAGTCCCTCCTGATGGTCGTCACGCGTCGACGATCCACTGCTCGGCCGAGGAACCAGGGCCTGTACGCTCACGCCCATGTTGCGCGTGGGTGAGGCAAGTCGGTCGGAGCACTTCTTGATACTGCGCGTTCCGCAGCTATGAGCGGCGCGGACAGCCTGGCGCTTGTTCAATCGGCGTCGAAGGACTACTCGCTCGCTGTTGCCGGACTGCTGCGCCGTGCGCTGGCTGCCGACCAGGAGTCCTTTCGGACCTGCAAGAGTGCCTACGAACAGGAGGGTGCATCGCTGGCCGACCTCCCCGAGGCCGACGCCCGGCTACTGATCTCCTTCGTCGCGACTGCCGACTTCGATGTCACCTTCGAGGAGATCGAGTGGTTGAGCGAAGGTGATCACTCCCGATCCGAACTCGACGCGCTCTCTGCCACGGCCTCTGGGAGAGATCAGGTGGACCGTCTGCGTGCCTCGGTAAGGAACATGTCCAATACGGTGGCCGACGGCTCGGTTGGATACCGGTTGATGGTGCTGTTCGATCACCTCGCCGGATCGTCCCTGTCCGCCGAGTACGCAGAGGCCGTCATGCGGTTCGTGTCCGAGGTCGCGGCAGCCGACGGAGACACCAACGCACTCGAGACCGGTGCGATCGATCATCTCCGCCAAGCGATGCGCAAGCACGCACGCGATCACGGCCTGGTCGAGCCCTCGGCGAGTACCGGAGAGGAGGGACGAGCCGACGATGCGCGTTCCACGGTGCCGGATCCGGTCGAGGAGGAGCGAAGCATGGAGGAGCTCATCGCCGAACTCGACAAGCTCATCGGCCTCGAGACGGTCAAGGCGGAGGTTCGCGAACTGGCCGACTTCGCCCACATCCAGAACCTGCGGCGCACCGTTGGGCTCCCGACCCAGGACGTCTCCTACCACCTCGTGTTCACCGGCAATCCCGGCACGGGCAAGACGACGGTGGCTCGACTCTTCTCGGAGATCCTCGGAACGCTGGGCGTCGTATCCCGCGGACATCTCGTCGAGGTCGAGCGCTCGCAGCTGGTGGGTGGGTATGTGGGACAGACGGCGCCGAAGGTGCGCGAACGGGTGGAGGAGGCGCTCGGCGGGGTGCTGTTCATCGACGAGGCCTATTCGCTCACCGGACGGGGAGAACAGGACTTCGGTCACGAGGCGGTTGACACCCTCGTGAAGCTGATGGAGGATCACCGTCACGACCTGGTGGTCGTGGTCGCCGGATACCCCGTCCCGATGGCCAAGTTCCTCGGGTCGAACCCCGGAATCGGATCGCGGTTTCGGCGCACGCTGCGCTTCGACGACTTCTCGGACGAGGAGCTGGTGCAGATCTTCGAGTTGATCTGCAGCGGGGGCGGCTACGAGTTGACGGCCGATGCACGCTCACGGCTCATCGAACGGCTCGCGGCAGAGGAGCGCGGGCCGGGATTCGGAAACGCCCGCCTGATCAGGAACTGGTACGAGGACGCCATCGCCAAGCAGGCGACGCGGCTCGTGGCCAGCGGCCAGACCGGTATCGAAGAGCTGCGGGTGCTCACCGAGGCCGACGTCAGCTGAACTGCGGGGAGCCCGGCGGCTCGCGTCTGCCGATTGGCTGTCGGATGTCGGCCACCGCCGCTCCTGGGGCCTCCGGCGTCGCCCGTCCCTCCCCAAGCGGGACCGCTGTGATGGGCCCGAGAACGCTGCTCGAGCGCTCAGCGGCCGAGTGTGATCAATTCGTCGATCTCTGCGGCGATGGACACTCGGGACGGTTGAGTGGCGGCGAGCTTCAGTGCCTGCCTCAAGGCCTCCAGGGCCTCATCGAGCCGACCGAGCCTCCGGAGCATGGTGCCGCGTGCGGCATGGAACGGGTGGTAGCCGTGCAGTTGTGTTGCGAGTTCATCGATCGCCCGGAGCGCCACGTCCGGCCCGTCGCGCTCTCCGAGAGCGATCGCCCAGTTGAGGGACACGACCGGTGTCGGCATGACGGCCCAGAGTTGGTCGTAGAGCGACACGATCTGGCTCCAGTCGGTGTCCTCGAACGTCTCCGTAGCGCAGTGCACCGCCTGAATCGCCGCCTGGAGCTGATACGGTCCCGGCCGGTCACGACGGATGCACCGCCGCACCAGCTCGTGGCCTTCTTCGATGCGAGCCCGATCCCAAATGGTCCGGTCTTGATCGGCCAGCAGCACCTGCGAGCCATCGACCCACCTGGCCGATGATCGTGCCTCGTTCAACAGAAGAAGGGCCAGCATGCCCAAGGCCTCTGGCTCATCGGGCATCAATGCAGCCAGCGCACGGGCAAGCCGAATGGCGTCGGAGCGCAGCGAAGCGTGCTCGGGGTCTTCGGACCCGGCGTTGTAGATCAGATAGATCACGGCCAGGACGGCGCTTAGTCTCTGCGGCAGGTCGGCGCCGGAGGGGACCCGATAGGGGATCTTGGCAGCCTTGATCTTGAATTTGGCTCGCACCAGGCGTTTCTCCATCGCAGGCTCCGAGACCAGGAACGAGCGAGCGATCTCGTCGACTCCGAGCCCCCCGAGCAGCCTCAGCGTGAGGGCGATCTGGTGCTCGGTGCGCAGAGCAGGGTGACAGCAGGTGAAGATCAACTTCAACTGGTCGTCATTCACTGGGGTCTCCTCGACGATCTCCTCCTCGGCCGATTCGACGACCGGCGCGTCGGCTCCGATCGTCTCGTAGAGCTCGCGGCCCCGACCGGCTCGACGAACGATGTCGATCGCGCGGTTGCGGGCCGTCGTTACGATCCAACCGGCCGGATTGGGTGGAATTCCTTCTCCGGTCCAGCGTTCGACTGCCACGACGAACGCGTCCTGGACGGCGTCCTCGGCGAGCGTGATGTCGCCGAAGACGCGTACCAGGGTCGCGACCGCCTGACCGTGGGCCTCGCGGAACACTCGCTCGACGAGGGCACGGTCCTCCGGAGACGTCACGGTGTCATTCGCCGGCCATCTGATCGGCCACCCGGCCCGTTGCGCGGAATGGGCGAACCTCGATGGGTCGGCCGATCGCAGCCGACACCTTGTTCGCCCAATCGAGGGCTTCGTCCAGGTCGTCGGCGTCGATGACATAGAAACCGGCGATGTGCTCCTTGGACTCTGCGAACGGGCCATCGGTCACGATCGCGTCGCCTTCGGTCGCTCGGACGACCGTTGCGGCGTCGGGACCGTGAAGGCCACCGCCGAACAGGAACGTCCCGGATGCGTCCATTTCGGCTTCGAGGTCGATCACCCGCTGCATGAACTCCTGCATCTGCTCAGGGGTGGGGGGCTCTCCGGGGGATTCGTCCTCGACGGACCACGTCGACAACAGGTACTGGCTCATCGCTTGCTCCTTGCCTGGTGCGGGCACTTCCCGCTCTCACCCTGTCTACGAACGGAATCGACCGATCAGGACAGGTTTGTCGAGAAAACTCAGGTCGTTGCCCGTTCGGCGGGTGGGATGGCAGCCCGGGCGGTCCGTTTGGCGAAGTAGTAGATGCGCTTGAGGTTGTTGATGACGTCGACCTCGAAGCGGTATGCCTCGACCCGGTTCGGTTCGGGAGCAACCAGACGTTCGGCTTCATGTCGGGCAGCAGCGCGCTCGAGGCTGTTGATCTCGTCCTTCATCGCCCCCACCCGGTGGGCTTCCTGTTGATTGCGCTGGGTGACGGCGATCATCGCGCCGTCGAACGCCCGCTGCACGGCTCGGTGGAACTCGGTGATCACCGACTGCGTCTCCGGGCTGACCTCAAACCCGTCGTCGATCCTGCTGTAGCCGAGCGTGACCAGGTTCGTCTCGATGATGTCTCCGATCGCCTCGAGGTTGTTGGTCGCCTCCATGAGGCCGACCAGCTCCTCCGAGTCCTCGTCGGTCAGAGCCTGCCTGCCGATCAGTCCGAGATAGGTGATGACATGGCCGTGGAGCGCATCGATCTCGTCGTCCATGGCCTCCAGAGCGGAGAGATCGGATCTCGTGCCGCCCAGGATCGTGGGGATTGCGTGTTCGAGCATCGTCCGGACGCGATCTGCCATCCGGCTCAGCTCGAGCCTGGCGCGATCGAGTGCGAGCGGCGGCGTCCGCAGGAGCTCTTTGTCGAGGTACTTGGCGCGAATGCGCTGCTCCTCCGCCTCGGGACGGTCCTTCACGGTCCGCTCGACGAAGCCGACGAAGGCCGGAAGGAAGGCCATGAAGATGAGTGTGACCACCACGTTGAAGATGGTGTGGGCGTTGGCGATCTCTCGGGCGAGCCCGCCTCCGATGTTCTCGACGATCGCTACCAGCACCCCGATGAGAGGGAGGAAGATGATCACCCCACCCACGTTGAAGCACGTGTGGATCGCGGCCGCCCGGAGAGCATCCCTCGGTTTGCCGATCGTGGCGAGCAACGCGGTCACCGACGTGCCGATGTTGGCGCCCAGGATCAGGGCGATCCCGGCTTCGAGCGGGATGAGCCCCTGTCCTGCCAACACGATGACCAGTGCCGTCGTCGCCGACGAGGACTGGACGATGGCGGTAAACCCGGCCCCGACCAGGATCCCGAGCCATGCCGACTCGAGTGAGACCATCGCATCCCTGAACGCCGGTTCGTCGCGCAGCGGCTGCATGGCCTCGCCCATGATCGCCATTCCGAAGAAGATGAGTCCCAGGCCCATCACGACGGTTCCCCGGGCACGAGCGGAGTCGCCTCGCCCGAAGAACGAGAAGCCGAAGCCGGCAGCCACCAGGGCAAGGGCGTACTCGGTGACATCGAGGGCGATGATCTGAGCGGTGACCGTCGTACCGATGTTGGCGCCCATGATCACGCCCACCGCTTGCGTCAAAGTCATGAATCCGCTGTTGACAAAGCCCACCACCATGACGGTCGTGATTGAACTCGATTGCACCAGCATCGTTACCAGTAAGCCAACCCCGGTAGCCATCACGCGGTTGTCCGTGACAATGCTGATCATCCGCCGCAGCCGGTTGCCGGCGATGGCTTGCAAGCCCTCTGAAAGGTTTTTCATCCCCAACAAAAAAATCCCTAACCCGCCCAGGACCGTCAGGATCAGCTTCCAGTAATCGGGCTCCCAAAGTTCGACATAGAACTTGGTGTCGACGTATTCGCCAGCCTGATTGGTCGCGCGGACAAGAACGTCGCGTTGCTTGCCGGTTCGCGAGCCCCATTTCAGTTTCAGCAGCTCGCCGTCAATCGCGGCCTCGGCAACATCTTTCTTGCTGCGAATCACCCGCAGGCTCAGTGGTTGCTCGTCGCTGGCAAGGTCGATGTCCGAAAAGACTTCCTTCAAGTCGATGATCGTATCGGGCGAACCGAGCAACGCCTTCTGATCTGGAATCAGTTTGACCGTCCGGCCATTCGCATTGGCAACCACTCGTTGCGATTGTTCAGCGTCGTCGATCGATTCCGGTGATGGCGAAGACTGTGCCGCGCCGACGGAGTTAAAGAGAGCTCCACTTTCACCAACGGTTCCCATGACGACCGGGAACAGAATGAATGACAGCAGAACGCCACACAAGAACGGAATTCGCTTCCATGTTGCCTGTGTATCCGATTCGTTTTGAGACAGCGATCCACTGCTATACGATGCCTTCAGTTGGACTTTCATTTTCACCAGGCGAGGAGAATCGAAAAGTGGTAACGTGCGGAAACCGC
>Ga0224512_10003978_pt1 | contig 12733 bp, 15 predicted proteins | sample SF_May12_sed_USG_4_FD_169103 | JGI IMG/M metagenome (GOLD analysis project Ga0224512, IMG submission 169103) | Sediment microbial communities from San Francisco Bay, California, United States - SF_May12_sed_USGS_13 | ecosystem: Environmental > Aquatic > Marine > Sediment | place: USA... | reverse complement strand
CGGTTTTCCGGCGGCGGAAATGTCCGTTTCGGACGAATGCCGGTCCATTCTCTTGCTCCTGAAGATCACGCCGCGAACCTTCACAGTTCGTGTTCCTGCGCAGGGCCGCCACCAAAGCTGGCAGGCGCTGGCGCCGCCCGGCTTGGCTGTCAAGGATGCATTCTTCTGCCCAATTTTCAAGGTTTGGCGATGGTTTTCAGGTGCTGTGCCTAGTAGCTGTGAAGCATGGTCGGTCGGCGTAAAGCAAAAAAAAAGGGCGGCTGTGACGCCGCCCTTTGGTTATTTTCGTATCGTCGATTATTTAAGCCTCCGGTATCCTCAGCACCTGGCCGGGATAGATTTTGTCCGGGTGGGTCAGCATCGGCTTGTTGGCTTCAAAGATTGCCGGATATTTGGAACCATTGCCGTAATGCTCAGCGGCTATCTTCCAGAGCGAGTCGCCCTTTGCGACAGTGTGGAAAACCGGGTCTTTTGCCGCCGGCGCCTTGACTGCGGTCTCAATCTTGGAAATGCCTTCAACGTTGCCGGCCGCGATGATAATCTTTTCCAAGGCCTCCTGGCTGGCAACCTCGCCTTTGATGATCGCCTTGTCGCCGTCGACTTCGACGGTTATGTCGTCACTGCCCAGGTCGTGGCTGTCAATTTCCTTCTTCAGCGCTTCGGCAGCCTCGTCGTCATCATCGCCAATTCCAAGTTTCTTTCCTGCCGCCTTTACGAAGTCAAACAAACCCATTCTCTCGCCTCCTGTTTTGTTCAAACGGTCATTAACCGATTTTCATCCACCCCGGAACCGAGTTTAAGGCAGACGGGCAAGAGGCGAAAGCCCATCGCGAAAGATGGCGGAAGGTCAGCGTACCACCAGCACCGGCACTTTGGTATAGGCCAGGACCTCGGTCGTCTGGCTGCCGAGAAGAATCCGGTTGAGACCGCGCCGGCCGTGCGAGGCCATGACGATGAGGTCGCAGCCCTTTTCTTCGGCGGTTGCAATGATGCCTTCCGCCGGCGGCCGGTCGCGCACATGCAGCGTTTCGCATTTGACGCCGGCCTTCCTGGCAGCGGCCTTGGCGGCGGTGAGGATTTTTTCCGCTGCCTTGGCCGCCATCTCTTCATAAACCTCCAACGGATTCAACGTCCCGTGCTCTACTTCGGCGGCCATGTCCAGGGCCGACCACATTTCCGTCACCGTGACGAAAGTGACCGCGGCGTCCAGGTCCTTGGCCAGGCCGACGCCGTGTTCGACCGCTTTGCCGGCCAGGTCCGAGCCGTCTGTCGATATCAGGATATTGCGGTACATGAGCTCCTCCTGCGATTAACCGTGCCAGTCGCAGTTGTGCAATATTGCAGCAGATGGCCGCTTCGCGCCTTGACCCCGGTCAAAAGCATCCCGATCAATGGAACCGGAAGCCAAGGAGTTGGATTGCATGAGCAAGATCAAATCGGTGCGTATCCTCAGCGCCGGCGCGCCGAAGACCGGGGTTCGTCTCTGTGCCGAGGCGTTTTTCGGCAAAACGGGCCAGCCGTTCGAAATCGAATTCGCCACCGCTCCAGTGATCAAGGATCGGGTGACGGCCGGCGCCGCGAATGCCGATCTTATTGTCGCGCCGGTGCCGGCCATGCAGGGCTTTGCCGCCGACGGGCGGATTGTATCTGAGCCCATGCCGGTTATCGGCTCGGTGACGGCCGGTGTCGTGATGCGCAATGGCGCGTGTGACCCGGACGTCAGTTCTGTCGATGGCTTCGTGGCGGCCATGCTTGCCGCCGACCGGCTGGTCTTCAACTCAGCATCGAGTGGCCAGTATATCGCCGACATGATCGAGCGGCTGGGCATTGCCGACCAGGTGGCGGCCAAGACGGTGCGTGTAGCCACCGGCAGGGCGGTTATGGACTATCTCGTGGAGGATACGGCGGACAGGACGATCGGCTTTTGCCAGATCACCGAAATCAAGCTGCTGGAGCATCTGGGCGTGCATCTTGTCGGGCCGTTGCCCGAAGCGATCGGCAAGGTCACGACCTATGCAGCCGGTATTTTGGCAAGCGCCGAAAATCAGCGCCAGGCGTTATCGCTGATCGACTTCATGGCTTCGGCAGACGGCAAGCGCATCTTCGCCGATTCAGGCGTCGTCTGACCAATCAGGCCGCTATTCGGCAGGAGCTTCCTGTTTTTGCCGGGCGCGTTTCCAGTCAATGAAATACGGCATGGCGATGGACACAAATAGCGCCACCCACAAGAGGTTGCCCAACTTGGACGAAAACAGCACCATCAGATCGCCCTGCGACATCTTCATGGCACGCAGGAAATAGGTCTCCAGCAGCGGTCCCAAAATAACGCCGATGAGAATGGCGGCGACATGATAGCCGGTTTTGCGAGCAACATAGCCGATGAGCCCGAAGACCAGCGCCAGATACATGTCAAAGACATAGCCGCGCGCCACAAAGGCACCGACCAGCGTGAACGAGATTATCAACGGTGCCATATAATTCGTAGAAACAACTGTTACTTTTGACATATAGCGGGCAAGCGGCATGATAAAGGGGATCATCAGAAAATAGGTGACGGCCATTGCCGCGAACGGCCCATAGGCAAGATAGGGACTGGTGATGAACAAAGCCGGCCCGATGGTGACGCCGTGATATTGCAGGACGACCAGCATGATCGCCGCGGTGGCGCCGCCGGGAATACCGATCACCAGCAGCGGGATCAGCGTTCCCGATGTCACGCCATTGTTTGCCGATTCCGGCGCCACCAGGCCCTCGACATGGCCGGTGCCGTATAATTGCGGTGTCTTGGAGTATGTCTTTGACTGCTGGTAGGCGACAAAGGATGCGATCGACGCGCCGGCGCCGGGCACGACACCGATAATAAGCCCGATAATGCTCGTCCAGATAATGTGCCACCACTTCGACAGGGCGATGCGAACGCCTTCCCAGGTTTCCGGCCAGCCTGACTGATCGTACTGCGCCCGGCCGGCGTCGGTGACGATCGACTGGCGCTCAATGATGACAAAGGCTTCCGATACGGCGAACAGCCCGACAAGCGCCGGAATCAGCGGCACGCGGTCGTAAAGTTCAAGAAAGCCCATCGTGCCGCGCGGTGTCGCATAGATGACGTCGGCGCCGATCAGGCCGACCATCAGTCCGAAAAAGCCGGCAATCAGGCCTTTCAGCGTGTCGCGCGCGGCGATCGAGGCGATCAGCGATATGCCGAACAGCATCACGACGATCATTTCCACGCTGTGCAGGTAGTTTGCGACCTTCGAAAGCCACGGCAGGGCGAGCAGCGCCATAACAGTGGTCAGCAGGCCGCCGGCGACGGAGGAGACAAACGAGATGGCCAGCGCCTGGTGGGCGCGCCCCTGCTGGGTCATCGGATAACCGTCAAGCGGGGTTGCCGCCGCGCCCGCCGTGCCGGGAATGTTGACAAGGATGGCCGGAATTCCCGCCCCCATGCGCGATGAGGCATAAAGCGCCACCATGAAGACCAGCCCGGTTTCCGGATCCAGCGCCAGCGTCAGGGGGAGCAGGATGATGATGGTATTGGCGGCGCTGAAGCCCGGCACGGCGCCAACGATGAGGCCAAGCACGATGGCCGGCAAGATGATCCACCAGAACGAAAATGCCCTGGCGATCAGTCCGATGAAAAGAGCGGGATCGAATTCCATGTCAGACCAAAAAATCCATCAGCCGCTCAAATGGCCCGACCGGAAATCTTGTCTTGAAGGCATAGATGAAGAGCGCCCAGCCGGCGACCGAGACCAGGGCGCTCAGCATGACAACAAAGCCCATACGCTTGCCGCGGGTGAGCAGGCCCATTGCCGCCGTCATGAAGATGAACGTCGTCAGCGTGAAACCGGTGAATTGGATGACAAAAATATAGCCGATTGTCAGGGCCAGCAGGATCAGCCGCGTGCCGGCCAGATTTGCCGGCTCGGCAATGGCCCCGGCATGCAGATCAGCATCGCCGCGGCGCAGTTCTATTGCGGCCTTTGTGAGGAATATGACGGTCAGGACAATCAGAATGGTCCCGACGAAAAAGGCGCTGACTTGCGCCGTCCATGGCGAATCCAGGATCGTCGAAAAATAATACACCGTGAAAACAAGTCCGGCGACCGGGATGATGAGGTCGCCGCCCAAATGCCGCTTTTTGCGATGTTCAGCGCCCGGCTGCGCGGCCGGCTTGTCCTGGGTCATGGGATGTTCCGTTTAATCCGCCGGCCAGGCTTGCCATGGCTTCTGCCGGACTGGCGGTGATTGTCGAGGAAAATCCCGCCTCGCCGGAAAGGCCGGCGAAGCGGTTCTGTCACGTTTGCCTGGTCAACCGGCCTTGCCGGTCAGGAGATCCTTGTACTCGGCGCCGACCCCCATAATGTCCTTGACATATTTGGCGCAATCTTCCGCCGAACCGTATTTGATGAATTCCCACGGAGCGCCCGATTTGATGACGGCCTCCTTGTACTCTGGCTCGTCGAAGACCTTCATCATGGAATCGACCAGGAACTGGAAGCGGTCGGGATGTTGGTCGGCCGCCGCCTTCTTGATGGCGAAGGCGCGGGCGCCAGCGACCAGCGGCGGCAGTGACATACCAAGATGCTCATTGGCCGTCGGGGCGTTATCCATGACATCCGGCAGCGGGTTTTTATCGTCGAAAACCAGCACGAGCTTGAACGCGTCGCCGGCCGCGACCACGCCGCCGGTCGGCAGGGCGCCGAAGTCCATTTCGCCGGTGGCGACGCCGGCCATCGTGTTGCGGCCGCCAGAAAGCGGAATTAGATTGAAGTCGGCGCCGGCATGGCGGGCGACGGCGAGCGCGCCCAGTGAAGCGGGGTGGGCGAGACGGCTGACGCCGACCTGCAAGGTGCGCTTTTTGCCTTCCGCAATGATGTCGTCGATATTCTGCAGCTTGCTGTCCTTGCCGACGAACAGAATGCCGGGATCGGCGTCAAGCTGGGTGAAATAGAAATAATCGTCGAGATTGAAGGTCGGCGCCTCGACCACCCAGTTCAGCACTTCCGGGCCCATATTGCCGAACATCAGATCGTAGCAGTCGTCCTTGCCCAGGCCCATATATTTCTCATAGCCGACGCGGCCCGCGGCGCCGGGATAATAGGCGCCCTCGACATCGACATTGGTGAATTTCTTCCACACGCCGGTAAAGGCGCGAAGATTGCGATCGGCGCCGCCGCCTTCGCGGGTCGGCACGTAAACGTTGAAATTGCGCTCCGGAAACTGCTGCGCGAATGCGGCACCCATCGGGCTCAGCGAAAATCCGGCCGCGCCGGCGATCGCCGAAGCGGTTTTCAGGAATTGGCGGCGTGTGTGATCGTTTGCAAAGGACATTGTTTCCTCCCGTCTGTCTTGTGCGTGTGTCTGCTGGATTTCGTTCGTCTGAACGGTTGCGCCGGCGTGGTTCCTTCTCCGGACGATCCGTTCTGTTCAGTATCCTTTTACTGTCACGGAATCGGGGTCAAGCACACCGTCCGTCGAAAGTCGCGTCACGGGCGCGATGGATTGGTCTTCCATCCGGCCTATCGGCGCTGGCTTTACGGCGTTTGACCAGTTCCAGAACCGTTATTAGCTTGATTACGAAATTTAAATGAACCAATCAAGCAGGCGAATATGCAGCGGTATGGTCCAAAAGACCAGAGCGCTGCCGGTTTCGCAGCTCACGCCGGCAACAGATTTCGAGGGAGGCAAGAATGATCAACAGGAAACTTGGCGATCAGGGGCTTGAGGTCCCGGCAATCGGACTTGGCTGCATGGGCATGTCGATTGCCTATGGCGTGCGGGTGGAAGCCGACGCCATCGCCACCATCGATCGGGCGATTGAACTGGGTGCAGCATTTCTGGATACTTCCGACGCTTATGGCAGCGGCAAGAACGAGGATCTTGTCGGCCGGGCGATCGCCGGCAAGCGGAACACCGTCATCTTGGCCAGCAAGTTCGGCAATATCCGCAAGCCCGACGGCAAGACCGAAATCAACGGCCGTCCGCAATACGTCAAGGAGGCCTGCGAGGCCAGCCTGAAGCGTCTGGGCACCGACGTCATCGACCTTTACTACCAGCACCGCGTCGACCCTGAGACGCCAATTGAGGACACCGTCGGCGCCATGGCGGGGCTGGTGGAGGAGGGCAAGGTGCGCTTTCTCGGCCTCTCGGAGGCCGGGGCGCAGACCATCCGCCGGGCCCATGCGACCCATCCGATTTCGGCGCTGCAGACGGAATATTCGCTATGGACGCGCGATGTGGAGGCGGAAATCCTGCCGACCTGCCGCGAACTCGGTATCGGCTTTGTCGCCTATTCGCCGCTCGGGCGCGGGTTTTTGTCGGCAACCATCCGCACGCCCGGTGATCTGGTGGAAAACGACCGGCGTCATGACCATCCGCGCTTCTGGCCGGAAAACATGGAAAAGAACAACGACCTGCTCGGGATCCTGGAAAACGTCGCTGCGCGCCATTCCGCCACGGCGGCGCAAGTGGCGCTCGCCTGGCTGCTGGCGCAGGGCGATGACATCGTGCCGATCCCCGGCACCAAGAAGACCGGATATCTGGAAGAGAATCTCGCCGCGATCGACTTGAAGCTTTCCGATAGCGACAGGCAGGATCTGACAGCGGTGTTTCAGCCCGGCGTCACCGCGGGAACGCGTTATCCGGAAAAACAGCTGCCGCGGCTTGGAATATAATCCGCGCGGGCGAACCGCATAGCCGCTCCGCGCGGCCAGCGGTCGCTGCTAGCACCATAATTTTGATGAAAAGGACATTGCCGTGAAGGTTGAATGGGACATTCCGTTGTCGCGCAACATCAAGCGCATAGGCCATCTCGACATACCGGGCGGCGGCCAGGTCGTCCTTGACGGCAATTACGCCTATGTCGGCCACATGAAGCCGCCGTACGGCACGACGATCCTTGATATAGCGGACCCGCAGAAGCCTCGGGTCGTTTCGCAGATCATGCTGGGCGATGACTATTCCCACACCCACAAGGTGCGGGTCGTGGGCGACCTGATGTATACCAATGTGGAGCAGAATCAGCGGCATTTCCTGCGCAAGGGCGAGGCGCTGCCGCAGGTGCGGGCGCGGCTGGCTGACGATCTTGGCCGGCCGGCAAAAGATGAGGAAATCGCCGCCGAGATCAGCGTTGAAGCGGCCGATATCCCGGTGCTGGAGGCGGCGCGCCAACGCGGCTACCGCGATGGCGGCTTCAAGGTCTATGACATTTCCGACAAGGCCAATCCGCGGCAAATCGCCTATCAGCGCACCTTCGGCTTCGGCGTCCACCGCTTCGATGCCGACGAGAACTACGCCTATATCTCCACCGAGATGGAGGGCTATGTCGGCAATATTCTGGTCGTCTACGACATGGCCGATCCGGCGCGGCCGCAGGAGGTGTCGCGCTGGCACATGCCGGGCCAGCATCTGGCCGGCGGCGAGAGGCCGACCTGGAAAGGCTACGGCAACCGGCTGCATCACGCCATGCGCGTCGGCGACGAACTCTGGGCGGCGGTGTGGAATGCCGGGCTGCGCGTCATCGATGCCTCCAACATAACCGATCTAAAGGTGCTCGGATCCTACAATTATCACCCGCAGATTCCCGAGCCGACCCATACCGTCATGCCGCTGGAGCAGCGGATTGACGGGCGCCGCTACGCCATTGCCATCGACGAGGAACACACCCATATCCGCGGCCGCCTGCACGGCTTCATGTGGGTTCTCGACGTCACGGATCTGAGCGATATTCGTGCCATTTCCGCCTTTGACGTGGGCGAGACGGATTCGCCATGGTCGCGCACGCCCGGCGCCCGCTTCGGGGCGCATCAATATCGCGAAAAGCTCGATTCCACGCTCGTCTACGCCACCTGGTTCTCCGGTGGTCTCAGGATCATCGACGTCGCCGATCCGTTTCTGCCGGTCGAAATCGCCCATTACATGCCCGAGCCGCTCGGCGGTCTGGCGGCGCCGGCGACCAACGATGTCGATGTCGATCATCGCGGCCTGATCTATCTGCTCGACCGCGACCGCGGTTTCGACATTGTCGAACATACCGGCGCCTGAGCGCGTCCGGCCAAACATGCGAAAGGGGGCAAACGTGCCGGAAATCAGTTACAGCGAAGATGATGTCGTAGGCCAGGAGCACTGGACGGATAAAAATGGCGTGCCGCTGTTCCTGTGGGAAAAGTACGCCGGTTCGCCGGATGGCGAACAAGGCACGGTGTTGTTCGTCCACGGCTCGTCAATGGCCTCGACCCCGACATTCGACCTTGCCGTGGAGGGCCGGCCGTTCTCCTCGGTGATGAACTGGTTCGCCGTGCGTGGTTACAATACCTGGTGCGTCGACATGGAGGGCTATGGCCGCTCCGGCAAGGACCGTGACATCACTTGCGACATCGCCAATGGCGCCGACGACCTGGCCGCCGCCAGCGCCTATATTGCGGCGACACGCGGCGACAGGCCATTGCTCGTCTACGGCATTTCATCGGGCGCGCTGCGCGCCGCCAAATTCGCCGAAAACCATCCCGAGCGCATCGACCGACTGGCGCTCGATGCGTTTGTGTGGACCGGCGACGGCAGTCCGACGCTGGAGGAGCGCCGCAAGAAGCTGCCGCAGTTTCTTCAGAGCAACCGCCGGCCGATCGATAGGGCCTTCGTGCAGTCGATATTTTCGCGCGACCATGCCGGCACGGCCGAGGACAAGGTGGTCGACGCCTTTGCTGAGGCGATCACCGCGCTCGATGATTCCATTCCCAACGGCACCTATATCGATATGTGCTCAAAACTGCCGGTCGTCGATCCGGTGAAGATTACCGCGCCGACGATCGTCATGCGCGGCGAATTTGACGGCATTGCCGGGATCGATGACCTGCTCGCCTTTTTCGCCGAATTGCCGAATCCGGACAAGCAGTTCACGGTGATGCCGGGCATCGCCCATGCCAGCTTCCAGCAAAAGAACTATCTGCTCGTTTACGATATCCTGGAGACGTTCTTTTCCCGGCCCGAGCCGGTTTATCGCGGGTAACTGCGATGACCTGAACCGTCATCCGCATCGCTGGCGGTGCGCCATGCAGCCGGCCCGTCAGGCCTGATTGTCTTCGCTTTGGCCTTCGTCTTGGCCTTCCATGGCTCCGGCCTTGCGGGCCTCCGACTTCTCGGCTTTCGCCTTGAGCCGTTCGGCTTTCTTTGCCGCCTTTTGCTTGGCGCGCTCTGACCGTTCGAAATTGTAATTGGGTTTGCGTGGCATACCTGTCCTTTCCAATCCCTCGCGGCAGCGGCAAATCGCTGCTGTGACGGAGTTTTCGGATTGCTGTTTGGCTATATCTAGTATCATTGCCTCGCGGAGGGAACGTGTGCTGCCCAAAATCGATGAAATGCCTCAGGCCAACGCCATGACCGGTTGCCGTTTTGGCAGCAACTGAAGGCACAACGCCGGCGCGGCACAGCTATCGTATCGGACAATAGAAAAGGGCCTGGCGTTGAATTTGCCAGGCCCTTCACTTATCTGGCTCCCCGGGCCGGACTCGAACCAGCGACCCAGCGGTTAACAGCCGCTTGCTCTACCAACTGAGCTACCGGGGATCGGTGAGGGCGCATATATCAGACCAAGGCGGCATTGCAAGGGCGCCGCGGCCGGCAAGGCCGGTCGGTGAAAAATGAGCGGCGAAATGAGCAAGGTCGAGGATCCAGGTCAGGGCAACCGGGAGCGCCCGCGCAACCACCGCATCCATGTCGGATCGTGGTCACTGCCGCTGCCGGTAAGCCCGGTGCTGCGCATAGTGATCGGCGTTCTGTTGATTCTCGCTGGGCTGGTCGGGTTTTTGCCGGTCCTGGGCTTCTGGATGATCCCGCTCGGGCTGATCGTCCTGTCAATCGATCTGCCATGGGCGCGGCGCGGCCGGCGGCGGCTTTCAGTGTGGTTTCATCGCCGCTATCCGCTGCTGGCGGCAAAAATAAGCCCGCACAAGAAGCAAACGAACTTGCGCGAAGGCGGCGACTCCTCATAAAAGGGCCATTGGCTCTGGTTCCCCGATTTGCGCAATGCGCAAGGGGATCAAATGGGAATGCGGTGCGGAACGACCCAGACCGGGGTTCCAAATCCGTGGCTGCCCCCGCAACTGTGAGCGGCGAGCCCACCCGCAACTGCCACCGGAAACGGGAAGGCGCGGGATGGGGCGATGACCCGCAAGCCAGGAAACCAGCCGGGCCGCAACGCTCATCGCCGTCGGTGGGACGGCAAGGAGGCCTGATGACACAGTTTGTTTCTTCAATTACCGGCTCACGGGTTTCAACTCGCAAGATCAGCGCGCTTGCGGCGGTCGTATTCGGCGTTTTGCTTGCCGGCGGGGCCGGCTTCGCCAGTTCGCATGCGCTGCACGAAGGCACCCATGACACCCGTCATGCCTTCGGCCTGCCCTGTCACTAGCGCCTGACCTGATCCGATGATCCGGGCGCTGCTTTTCAGCGCCGCGATAGCCGGGCTTGCCGGCGGCCTCGTTGCCGCCTGTTATCAGGCTGTCGTGGCGACGCCGCTGATCTTTGCAGCGGAGGTTTTCGAACATGCTGGCGAAGCGGCTGAGGGTGCCGCTCTCGGCCGGCATCTGCTGACGACGCTTGCGACGATCGTTCTGGCGACCGGCGGGGCGTTGATCCTGCTTGGCCTGATGATGCTTGACGGCGGCCGGATAACGGTCAGGCGCGCGCTGCCCTGGGGCGCCGGGGCATTCGTAGCGCTGGCGCTGGCGCCGGCCGTCGGCCTGCCGCCGGAATTGCCCGGCATGCCGGCTGCCGACCTCGTTGAACGGCAGGTATGGTGGCTGGCGACCGTCCTTGCGACGGCCTTCGGGCTGTGGACGATCTTTTGCCGCGGCGGCGCTGCGGCAATCGTTCTCGGCACTCTCGTCATTGCCTTGCCGCATGTCGTCGGCGCGCCGCATCCAGCCGACCATGAAAGCGCGGTACCGGCGGCTCTTGCGGCGCAATTCGTTGCCGCATCGCTGGCCGGTTCGGCCCTTTTGTGGATCGTCGTTTCAAGTGTCGCCGGCGCCGTCTTTGAGCGGCTGGGAGCCGGCAACGATGACTAGCGGCTGCATCCTCGTGCTCGGCGGCGCGCGGTCGGGCAAAAGCCGCCTGGCCGAACAGATCGTCGAAGGCTCGGGGCTCGCCCGCTTCTATCTGGCCACCGCCGAGGCGGGGGATGAGGAAATGCGCCAGCGTATCGCCGAACACCGGGCAAGGCGCGGCACCGGCTGGCGGACCGTAAAAACACCGTTTGATCTGGAAAAGACGCTTGCCGAAACGGCCCGGCCCGGTCACGCCGTGCTCGTGGACTGCCTGACATTGTGGCTGAGCAACATTTTTCTGGACGAGGGCGATGTCGGTGAACGCATTACGGCGCTGGCGGTGACTTTGCGGCAATTGCCCGGCCTGATCGTTGTGGTGTCCAACGAAGTCGGCCTGGGGATTGTCCCCGACAATGCGCTCGGCCGGTCGTTTCGCGACGCGCAAGGGCAACTCAATCAGAGCGTCGCCGAGATGTGCGAAACCGTCATCTTTGTCGCCGCCGGCCTTCCGCTGGCGCTGAAAGGAGACTTGCCGTCGTGAGCAAGGTGAATTCAACGGGCAGAATCCCGGCGACCATCGTCACCGGGTTTCTGGGTTCTGGCAAGACGACGCTGATCAAGCGTCTTCTGGAGACCGCCAATGGCCGGCGCATGGCGCTGATCGTCAATGAATTCGGCGATGTCGGCTTTGACGGCGAACTGCTGGCCGATTGTGGCCAGGCGGCTTGCGGGCGCGACGATATCGTCGAACTCGCCAATGGCTGCATCTGCTGCACCGTTGCCGACGATTTCCTGCCGGCCATGGAAGCGCTGCTGGCGCGTGATATGCCGCCCGATCACATCGTCATCGAGACCTCCGGGCTGGCGCTGCCGCAGCCGTTGGTCAAGGCGTTCAACTGGCCGGGTGTGAAGGGCCGGGTGACCGTCGACGCGGTGGTGACGGTGGTCGATGCGGAAGCCGTCGCGGCCGGCCGTGTCGCTGCCGACGAGACGGCGATCGCCCGGCAGCGGCAGGGCGATGATGCGCTCGATCATGACAGCCCGATCGAGGAACTGTTTGAGGACCAGTTGCGCTGCGCCGATCTGGTGGTTTTGTCGAAAACCGATCTTGTCGACGACGGTCAGATCGCCCGTGTCGAAGCGGCGATCGCGCCGGACAGGCGCAAGGTGGCGCGCACCATCCGTTCCGGCCTTGGCGGTTTGCCGTCCAACATCCTGCTTGGTGTCGGGGCAGGGGCGGAGGCCGATACCGGCACGCGCCAAAGTCACCATGAATTGGCTGGCTCGGACGATCACGAACACGACGATTTCGACAGTTTTTCAATTCCCATCGAAGCACCGGATCGAATTACCGCCGAGACTCGTATCCGGGACGCGATGGCGGTCGCCGGCGTCCTGCGGATAAAGGGTATAGTTGCACTGGCCGACAGGGCAACGCCGTTGGCTGTCCAGGCAGTCGGGCCACGTGTGGAAAGCTGGTTTTGGGGCGAGTCTGCGCAAAGCCCGAGTCTGGTCGTCATAGGTCTTGCCGAGATGGACCGGACGGCTATCGAAGCGGCACTGAGGGGGTAGGGGCGGGTGCATCTCCTCAAGGGCCAGACGCGCGAACTGGAAGCCGGCGCCGAGGCTGTCGACCTTGAGCAGACGCCGGGCGATATCATCATTCTCAGCGCCGCCGATACGGAGAT
>Ga0224512_10003976_pt1 | contig 12739 bp, 8 predicted proteins | sample SF_May12_sed_USG_4_FD_169103 | JGI IMG/M metagenome (GOLD analysis project Ga0224512, IMG submission 169103) | Sediment microbial communities from San Francisco Bay, California, United States - SF_May12_sed_USGS_13 | ecosystem: Environmental > Aquatic > Marine > Sediment | place: USA: California... | reverse complement strand
CGATCGAGATCAGATTGGCGTTGCCGCACCGCTCGCCGTAGCCGTTGATGGTGCCCTGCACCAGGCGCGCGCCCTCCTCGACGGCGGCCAATGACGTGGCCACCGCGCACTCGGAATCGTTGTGCGTGTGGATGCCGAGGTTTGCGTCCGGCAGCGCGGCCGCCACCACGCGGATGATCCGCGACACCTCGCTGGGCAGAGTTGCCCCGTTGGTGTCGCAGGGCGTGATCCACTCCGCGCCGGCTTCGTTGGCGGCCCGCAGGCACGCGATCGCGTAGTCGGGATGCTCGCGGTAGGCGTCGAAGAAATGCTCTGCGTCGTAGACGACCTCCTTGCCTTCGGAGACGAGGAATTCGACCGTGTCACCGATCATCCGGAGGTTCTCGTCGCGGTCGACGCGGATGACCTTCTCGATGTGGAGATCCCAGGTCTTGCCGACGATCGCGATGACGGGAGCGAAGATCTCCGCCATCCCCCTCAGGGCCGGATCCTGCTCCGCGCTGACGCCCCGCCGGCGCGTCATGCCGAAGGCCGCCACCTTGGAGTCGTGGAGATCCTCGCGCTCCAGCTGGTCGAAGAACTCGGCGTGCTTGGGGTTGCTCGACGGGAAGCCCGCTTCGATGTACTCGATGCCCGCCTCGGCCAGGCGGATGGCGATGGCGATCTGCTCGCCCACGCTCAGGCTCATGCCCTCGCGCTGCAGTCCGTCGCGCAGCGTGGTGTCATAGAGGTAGATATGTGCCATCGGTTCACCCCCTGGGTGGTCGCCAGCGCCCGACTCTAACAGCGCCCCCACGGGCGGCCGCCGTGACCGGCCCGAGGCTACTGATTCACGTAGTCCAGCCACTCCTCCGAGCGGCTGTCGTTGCCCACGATCGCATTGAAGAACCGCTCTTGAAGGCGGGTGGTGATCGGCCCACGGGGCCCGATGAGGTGATCGTCGACGGACCGCACCGGGCAGACCTCGGCGGCCGTGCCGGAGACGAACACCTCGTCGGCGATGTAGAGGTCGGCGCGAGGAATCTCGGCTTCGATCACCTCGATGCCTTCCTCGTCGGCGAGCTCGATGATCGTCTGGCGGGTGATCCCCATCAGGATCGAGGCCGACACCGGGGGCGTGAACAGCTTGCCGTCCTTGACGACGAAGAGGTTCTCGCCCGTCCCGTCGGCGACGAAGCCCGCCTCGTTCAGGAGCAAGGCCTCCTGATAACCGGATTTGTGGCTCTCGATCTTGGCCAGGATGGAGTTGAGGTACTGGCCGCCGGCCTTCGCCGTGGCGGGCACGGTGTTCGGGCCGATCCGGCGCCAGCTGGAGATCTTCGCGCCGATACCCTCGGTGAGGCTGTCTTCGCCGAGGTATGCGCCCCACTCCCAGACGGCGATGGCCACGTCGACCGTGGCCTCGAGCGGGAACAGCCCCATGGTGCCGTAGCCGCGGAAGGCGATCGGCCGGATGTAACAGGACTGCAGGCCGTTGACCCTGATGACCTCGTGGACGGCCTCGCGGAGCTGCTCCCGACTGTACGGGAGCGGCATGTAGTACATCTGCGCCGACCGCTCGAGCCGCGCCAGGTGATCGTCCAGGCGGAACACTGCCGGGCCCCGGTCGGTCTCGTACGCCCGGATGCCTTCGAACACGCTCGTGCCGTAGTGGAGTGCGTGGGAGAGCACGTGGACCGTGGCCTCAGGCCAGTCGACCAGTTCGCCGTTCATCCAGATCTTTTCGGCTTCCTGCATGTCCTTCTCGTCTCCGGGGGCGGGGCCGGCCTAGATTATCTGCGCCCGCTCACGACGCGGTGATCTCGGCCATTACGCGCTCGGCCATCTCGGCGGTGCCGAGGTCCCCACCCAGGTCGCGGGTACGGGCTCCTGCGTCGAGCGCCCGGGCCACGGCGTCCTCCAGCAGCTCGGCCGCCCCCGTGGCATCAATCGAGTAGCGGAGCATCATCGCCGCCGAGAGGATCGCCGCCAGCGGGTTCGCCACGCCCTGCCCAGCGATGTCGGGCGCCGATCCGTGGATCGGCTCGTAGAGGCCGGCGCCCCCCTCGCCGAGGCTGGCGGACGGCAGCATCCCGAGCGATCCCGAGAGCATCGACGCCTCGTCGCTGAGGATGTCGCCGAACATGTTCTCGGTCACGATCACGTCGAAGTCGGCCGGCCGGCTCAGCAGGTGCATCGCCATCGCGTCGACCAGCACGTGGTCGAGCTCCACGTCCGGGTACTCCGCCGCGGTCGCGATGACGACCTCCCTCCAGAGGCGCGACGACTCGAGCACGTTGGCCTTGTCGACCGAGGTGAGCTTGCCGCGCCGCAGGCGGGCGGCCTCGAAGCCCCGGAGCGCGACGCGGCGAATCTCGTCGCGGCTGTAGCGCATCGTGTCGTAGGCCGAGTCACCTTCACGGGCCGATTCGCCGAAGTAGAGGCCGCCGGTGAGCTCGCGCACGACCAGTAGATCGGTGCCCGCGAGCCGCTCGCGGCGCAGCGGACTGGCGTCGTAGAGCGCCTCCGGGGGCTTGACCGGCCGTAAGTTGGCGAACAGGCCCATGCCCGCGCGCAAGCCCAGCAGACCCTGCTCTGGGCGAGGCGCGTCGGGGTCGGTGGTATCCCACTTCGGGCCGCCGACGGCGCCGAGCAGCACGGCATCCGCCGCACGGCAGGTCGCGAGCACGTCGTCGGTGAGCGCGATGCCATGAACGTCGATCGAGCACCCGCCCATGAGTTGCTCGTCCCACCGCACCCGAAGATCGTGCTGGGCTGCGGCGGCATCCACCGCGGCGATCGCGACGGCCGTCACCTCCGGCCCGATGCCGTCGCCCGGCAGGACGACCACCGACACTTCTCGCATTGACACCTCGTTCTCGCTTGGCGACCGCGGGAGGGTACCAACGGTCAATCCGGGCTGGGCACGCCGCGCAGATGCCGGATAATCGCCAGATCCTCCCCGGCCTCGGGGCCCAGTGCAGCGCGCCGCCCGGACGTGAAGGAAGATCAACCTCCATGTGCCCCCGCGCCCCCGACACGGAGCCACGGCGCCCGCCGCGAATCGCGGTGGTCGTCGTGCCGGGAGTCGGGGACGATGGCCGTGGCGACACCGTCGACACGCTCGCGAACTCGCTCGTGAGCCGCGGCTACTTCGACTGGGCGATCCACGACGAGGTCGTCGTCTCATCTCAAGCGAGGAGCAAACGGCCCGCGGGAGCACACCGCACCGGACGAGAAGCGTACGTGCGGCCGCCTGATGACCGCTACTCAGCGCCGCGGCGCAGGCTCGGGACCGGCACCGGACGGCGGCCGCCAGCGGCGGCGACCCAACCGGAAGACCGGGAGCGGGTTTCTGTCGATCTCTACGAGATGAACTGGTCGGACCTCTCCCGATTTCCATCTGGATTGGCGCGATTCGTGTTCGCCCTCTTCGGCCTGGTGCTTCAGCTCGGACGCGCCTCGCTGGAGGCCCTTCGCGGCCTCGACGAAGACGGGGGCGACGATAACGCACAGGACGAGGGGAGCGTGAAGGGTGGCGAGGGGAGACAGCGGGGCGCGACCATTGCCGCGGTAAGGGAGGGGCGAACCCCGCTTCGGGCCCTCGACTCGTCACGGACGACCACTCGCTGGCTGTCGCTCTGGATGGCGATCGTGATCGTGCCTACCACCGTGTTGGTGGCATTGCTCGGGGTGGCCCTGTGGCTCGTAACGGTCACGTCGTCGTTGGTGGTCGAGGTCGGAGGGCTGATTCTGCTCGCCGCGTTTTCCGCCGGGCTCACGGTTGCGATCGGACGAGGCATGCAGCAGAGCGGGCTCGGCCCCGGGCCTCGCTATGTCGAGAACGACCAAGCGTCCGATCCCCAACCGGCGAGCAGGGCGAAGCGACTCGCACACCGCGTGTTCAGGCAGATCACGGACTCCGGTCCGATCCTGTGGGTCGCCCTCGTCGTGCTGACTGGCCTCATCGCCGCCGCCATCTACGGCAATCCGGGTGGCTCCGCGTCGCTTGAAGTGGGTCTCGCGAACACCTTGCTCGGCGCCATGGCCGGCCCCCTAAGAGTCGTCTGGCTGATCGGCGTAACACTGTCGCTGCTCGCCCTGATCACCCTCGCGGCACTGCTGGCATCCGACAGAAAGGAGCGTGACAAGGAGCCACGCGGCATACGGTGGCGCGCGGCGAGCGTCGGGGTTCTGTCGGTCACCGTGGGACCATTCGTGCTTGCTCTCGTGTCAACCGCGCTGCTCACCGTGGCGGGCTCGGTAGGACTGAGCGCGCTCGGGAGTGGTAACTGGGGGGAGAGCACGGTGGACCTCAGGTGTCTTGATGGCTCCAACGACTGGACCCCGAGCCACTGCCTGGAGGACTCCGAGCGAGATGCCCTCAGGGAGCAGATCGCGACGGCCGACAAGGCAGAGGCAGACAGCGACGCGCTAAGTGAGCAGATTGCGGCTGACGGGGAGGCCGAGCCGACAGACCAGGAGCTGGAGAAACTCTCCGATGAGGTGCAGCGCGAGGAGAACGCGGCGGCTACTGCCGACACGATCATCGAGGAGGCGGGAGCCGGACCTGATGCATGGCTGCGTGGACTGGCGAGCGATGTCTTCGCGCCGGTCGTCATCGCCGGCCTGAGCCTTATCAGCATGCTTGCGCTGGCCCTGGCCGCGACCGTCTTCCATGGTTTCAAGGCGCTCAGCCAGAGCACCAGCGGCTCATACGATCCGCGACACCTTCCGGTGAAGGCGTTCGGCGCGGTGGCGTACTTCCCGATGCTGGCATTGAGCAAGCTCGGACTGCTGTCGACAGCAATCGCCAGGGCCCGCGAGGGCGCTGCGTTGAGTGGCCTGCTGCGCCGGCTCGACTCGCTGGGATCGCTACTGCTGATCTCGCTCACGGTGCTCGCGGCCAGCGTGGGGACCTTCTGGATCTGGGTGTTCGCTGGATCCTTCTTCGGCTTGGACGAGCAGCTCGCTCGGTTCAGTGCAGGCATTTCACTGGGCGTCGCTGCAGCGCTGATCGCAGTCCGATTGCTGCCGATCAACCTCCTCGAGGTTCTGCGGTCCGGCCTCGACATCGGCTATGACATCGTGACGTACGTGCGCGAAGGCGAAACGGCCGCACGGTTTGCCGTGGTCAACCGCTATCGCGCGCTGCTCTCGCAAATCGTCCAGATCGAGCACGACGATGGCGACACCGGATATGACGGCCTGATCTTCGTGGCGCACAGCCAGGGCACCGTGTACACGGCGGCGACCCTGTTCGGCGACGAGGAGCGCTGGCCCAAGATATTCACTCTCGAGGAGTCGCGGGAGGAACGAGCCCAGGCGAGGCTCGGCCAGCTCCAATCCGTGTCGATGCTGAGCTTCGGCTCCCCGATCCGGCAGCTCTACGACCGCTTCTTCGCGGGCCAATACGCGAACTGGTACCGCAGCGACATCCCCTTCTCAGAACCATCGCTCGCGCCCCTCAGCGACACCTGGCTCAATGTCTATCGCCCAGGCGACTATGTTGGTCGAGCAGTCAACCGCGACCCGAGTGGCGAGGACGCGAACCTTCCCGGATCCCAGACATGTACCAAGGCGTACGGTGAGGACCCTGGCCGGCCGGTGGAGCTTCGTGAGGCCTGCATCAACTCACCGGGGGCCCATACAGGCTACTGGGACACCCATTACATCGCCGCGTACGTCGACTACCTCATACAACGGGCCGCCGCGCCGAGTGAGAGGGTGCGCAACGACGTGATGTTTCCGGACCCGCTATCGGAGGATCGAGCGCTGAGCGTGGGCAGCGGGAGCCCATGAGCGCTCCGAGCTCGGGGCGGCCCAGACCTGGAGGGCATGCCCTCGACGCCCTCCGATGACAGCTTCGAGCCCAAGGACCACCATGAGCCCACTCCTCAACCCTACCGCCGCCGTGATCTGCGTCGCCATCGTCCTGGCCGGAGCGCCAGCGGCAAGAGCCAGCGCCGACGTAGGCAGCGGAACGGATCAGATCGCGGTGCGGGCGAGCGAAACGACAACCCGTGGCGAGGATCCCCCCCTCCCGACTTCAGTGACGCTCCGCCGCGGCACGAGGGCCTGGCGCACTGGGTTGGTTCTCGCCAAGAAGGCCTGGAGGCTCGACTTCACGACCACGACAGGCCGCCAGCTGACGATGGTCGCGAAGTCGCGCGACACCACCGGGCGGCGCGCGTTCGTCGCGGATATTCGTTGCGGGGGTGAGTTGATCGCCCGCGGGTTCGGTCGCCGCGGCAGGAGGGTGCGCCTCACGTTCAAGCGGCCGCCGAGCTCCTGTGTGCTCCGCTTCCGGAGCGGCAAGGAGAAGGTGAGGTACCGGGCGACGCTGGCCGTCAGCAATCGCTGACGGAGCACGTCAGTCCGGCAGCAGCACCAGCTTCTTGCCACCCGTGGCGAACCGGACCTGACGCTCCCACGCCTCGGGTAGCTCGCGCAGGGTCACGATCTCGAGCGGCAGGTCGATCTGACCTGCGGCCGCCATCAGGCAGATCTCGGAGTAGGCCGACGCGACGTCCTCCCAGCGCTCGCTGTAGATGGAGTATCCGCGCAGGTCGAGCCGCCCGCCCCGGAACGGGCCGGCCGGCATCTCGACAATGGGCCCCGAGGCGTTGCCGACCTGGATGATCCGCCCGTTGTGACGCAGGGCCCCAATGGCCGCGACGGCTGCCTGCCCCCACACCATGTCGATCACCACGTCCACGCCATCGGGGGCCGCGGCCGCGATCTCCTGCCGGAGATCTTCGGCCGTCAGGTCGACCGTTGCGTGGGCGCCGAGGCCCGCGAGAGCTCTCGCGTTGCGCCCCGCGGCGATGACGCGGTTGCCCGCGGATGCGGCCGCCTTCACGGCCACCTGACCCACCACACCGCTCGCCCCGAGGACCAGCACCTCGTCGGTGAGGGTCAGATCGGCTCGCTCGCGCACCGCCATCCATCCGGCTATTCCCGCGACGCCCAGCGCGACCGCGAGCTCGTCGCTCACACCACTGGGCACCGGCACCATGCGCTCCTCGGGCACCGCCGCGAGCTCGGCGAAACCTCCGGCCGTGCAGTGACACCAGACGCGGGTCCCGGCCGGATGCTCAACCGACTCGATGACCTCACCCACCAATTCGTTGCCGGGTATGAACGGCGGCGGGGGCACCGCACCGTAGAAGCGGCGCGAGGCGATCGCGATGTCCACCGGGTTCAGGCTCGTGGCGAGCATCCGGACGAGCGCCTCACCCGTCTGAGGCTCGGGCTCGGGCCCGTCGATGACGCTTGGGGCCTCGCCCCAATTCTCGATGCGCCCCTGGATCACGATGCAGCCGGCGCGCCGCCGGTGGCGATCGTGGACGGGTTGGCGCCAAAGCGAACGGCCGGCGGGTCACCGACCCACCCCGACTCGCTGGTGGTGTATGGACCTGTTCGCTCGCGCTCGCGCTCGTAGGTCGCGATGTCCTCCTCATGCTCCAACGTCAGGGAGATGTCATCCCAGCCGTTGAGCAGGCGGCTCCTGACAGCCCCTTCGATCTCGAAGCCATGCTCGGACCCGTCGGGGGTGACGACGACTCGGCGCTCGAGGTCAACGGTCGCCGTGGCCCCCGGCTGGGTGGTGGCGGTCGTGATGAGATCGCGCACGACCTGCTGGGCAAGCACGACCGGCAGCACGCCGATCTTGGTGCAGTTCGTACGGAAGATGTCTGCGAAACTCGGCGCGATGATAGCCCGGAAACCGAAGTCCTCCAGGGCCCACGGCGCATGCTCCCGTGAGCTTCCGCACCCGAAGTTCCTTCCGGAGACCAGAATCGGCGCTCCCGCGTACTGGGCGGCGTCAAGGAGGTAGTCGTCGGCATCCCGCCAGTCGTAGAAGAGGAATTCCCCGAAGCCGGTGCGCTCGATGCGCTTCAGGAACTGCTTGGGGATGATCTGATCGGTGTCGACGTCGTTGCGGTCGAGCGGGGCGACCACCCCGGTGACGGTCGTGAAGGCCTGCATGTGGTCTCCTCTCCTTCTACGTGCTGACCAGCTCGGCGGCGTCCAGCTCCCTGACGTCCACGAGATGCCCGGCGATCGCCGCCGCAGCCGCCATGGCCGGGCTCACCAAGTGGGTGCGGCCGCCCTTTCCCTGACGCCCCTCGAAGTTGCGGTTCGAGGTCGAGGCGCAGCGCTCCCCGGGCTGGAGGATGTCCGGATTCATCCCAAGGCACATGGAGCAGCCGGCATCACGCCACTCGAAGCCCGCGGACGTGAACAGGGCGTCGAGCCCCTCGGACTCCGCCTGGGCCTTCACCTGCATCGAGCCCGGCACCACCATCGCGCGTAGTCCATCGAAGACCTTGCGCCCCCTCACGATCTCGGCTGCCACCCGGAGGTCCTCGATGCGACCGTTTGTACACGAGCCGAGAAAGACGGTGTCGATGGCCACGTCCTGCAGCGCCTCGCCTCCCTGCAGTCCCATGTAGTCGAGGGCGCGGCGAACCGAGTCGGCCTCGACCGGGTCGTCAAAGTCGCCCGGCGCGGGCACCCTCCCGGTGATCGGCGCGACCATCCCCGGGTGGGTGCCCCACGTCACCTGCGGGGCCAGCGTCGCGGCGTCGACCATCTCCTCACGATCGAAGCTCGCGCCCTCGTCGGTCGGCAGCTCCCGCCATTGGGCGACGGCCTCGTCGAATGGTCGAGGGGCGCCGGGGCGCCCCTCGACGTAGGCGACGGTGGTCTCGTCCGGCGCGATCATTCCCGCCCGGGCGCCCCATTCGATCGACATGTTGCACACCGTCATGCGCCCTTCCATCGAGAGATCGCGGATCGCGGATCCGGCGTACTCGACGACGTGCCCGACGGCGCCCGACACCCCGAACTGACCGATGGTCCCCAGGATCACATCCTTGGCGCTGATGCCCCGACCGGGCTCGCCATCGATGCTCACCCGCATCGTCCTTGGCTCGGCCTGGGGCAGGGTCTGCGTGGCGAGGACGTGCTCTACCTCGCTTGTACCGATGCCGAAGGCGAGGGCACCAAAAGCGCCGTGGGTTGAGGTGTGGCTGTCACCGCACACGATCGTCATGCCCGGTTGGGTCATGCCCAGCTCGGGTCCGATCACGTGAACGATCCCCTGGAAGGGGCTCGTCAGCGAGAAGACCGGGATCCCGAACTCTGCACAGTTGCGCTCGAGCGCTTCCACCTGCGCCCTGCTGAGTGGGTCCTCGATACCTGCCTCGCGGCCGATGGTGGGGACATTGTGGTCGGCGGTCGCCAGCGTGCGGTCCGGGCGCCGCACACCCCGTCCCGCAAGCCGCAGACCCTCGAACGCCTGGGGCGAGGTGACCTCGTGTACGAGGTGGAGATCGATGAACAGCAGCGCCGGTCCACGGTCGTCCGCAGGACGCACCTGGTGAGCGTCCCATACCTTCCTGAATAACGTCTTCGCCATCAGATTCCTTCCGCCGCCAGGCGCTCATCCTCTTCCTGTCGCCGCGCGGCTACCGCCCTCAGGTAGGCGATCGCGCTCGCCTCCAACACGTCCGGCGACACGCCGATTCCCGTCTGGCGCCCTCCGTCGATGTCGCATACGACGCGGGCCTCGCCGAGCGCATCCTTGCCGCTGGTCACGGCGTGCACCGAGTACTCCAACAGACGCCCGCTCGAGCCGAGCGCTTCGTCGATGGCGCCCATGATCGCGTCGACCGGACCGTCTCCCGTGCCCTGGGCCCGCGCCACCTCGCCATCGGGCATGGTGATCGCCACGGTCGCCGAGGGCACCTCGCCCGCGCCGCCGGAGAAGGTCACGTCTGAGAGCCGCGGCGCGTCCTCCGACTCCATGCGGACCTCGTCGCTCATCAGCGCTTCGAGGTCAAGGGCCGACAGCTCGCCCTTGCGGTCGGCGACGTCCTTGAAGCGCACGAAGACGTGATTCAACTGCTCGCCATCGAGGTCGTAGCCCAGTTCCGCCAGCGCATTTCGCAGAGCGTGACGCCCTGAGTGTTTACCCAGCACGATCTGGCTTTTCGCGAGGCCGACGCTCGTCGCATCCATGATCTCGTAGGTGAGTGGATTCGCGAGCACGCCATGCTGATGGATGCCGGCCTCGTGGGCGAAGGCATTGCGCCCTACGACCGCCTTGTTGGGCTGGACCACGTATCCGGTCATGCGGCTTACGAGTCGGCTTGCGCGGGTGATCTCTTCTGTGTTGATGCCCGACCACAGGCCGCCAAGATCCTCGGCGCGGGTACGTAGGATCATCGCCATCTCCTCAAGACTGGCGTTGCCGGCACGCTCGCCGATGCCGTTGACACAGCACTCGACCTGGCGCGCGCCGACGTGCATTCCCGCGAGGGAGTTGGCCACGGCGAGGCCGAGATCGTTGTGGCAGTGCACCGAGAGTGTCACGTCGCCGAGAGTCGGGCAGCGCTCGTAGAGTTCGGTGAGTAAGCTCTGGAACTCGTCCGGCATGGTGTAGCCAACCGTGTCGGGGATGTTGATGGTGGTCGCGCCCTCAGCGATCGCTGCGCCCACGACCTCCGCGACATACGAGCGGTCAGACCGGGTTGCGTCCTCGCAGCTGAACTCGACGTCCTCCACAATCGAGCGCGCGAGCTTCACGGCGTCGATGGCGCGCGCCATCACCTGGGCGCGATCCATCTTGAGCTTGTGCTTGAGGTGGATGTCGCTCGTCGCGATGAAGGTATGAATCCGGGGGCGCTCGGCGTGCTGCACGGCCTCCCCGGCCACGGTGACGTCCTTCTCGTTCGCTCGCGCCAACGCTGCGACCGTTACGCCCTCGACTTCCCTGGAGATCGCACTGACACCCTCGAAGTCTCCTGGCGAGGTGATGGGGAAGCCGGCCTCGACGACGTCGACCCCGAGTCGGGCGAGTTGGTGCGCAATCTCGACCTTCTCGCGCAGGTTCAGGTGTATTCCCGGCGACTGCTCGCCGTCGCGCAGGGTGGTATCGAAGAACTTGACCCGTTTCGCCGGGTCGCGATCGTGTCTCTGGTCGGCTGTCACGGCATGCTCCTGCCTACTCGTCTCTTCGAGGTCCGATGCCCATCGCCTGGGCGTTGGATGTCGCTCAAGTCCCCCTACCGGGGGAGGAGCAGGCCAAGAAGCGCACGACGGCCGAGGCGCGCGACGAAATCGATCTGCGTGGCCGTCGAGGTCATTGCGCCTCAGAATACAGAGGACGATCCGACCGACTCAAGCCGCGCCGCGATACCGGTTCGCGACCGTGCGCCTCCCTGATCGTTCCCTGATCGACCCGGCCGGTCTGACGGCGTCCCCTCCGATGCCTCGACGGGAGCCGGTCGGCAAGTCCATGAGGCTTCCCTGCACAGAGCGCTCGGCCAGGAGTGATCCCCCTCCTGCGCCTAGGTGAGTTACGGGGTTCGGTTACTACCTTTTCCTCGATCCGGTATTGCCCATGACCCTTCGCCGTGCCTCCAGGTCGATCTTTCGCCGCGCGCCCCTGCTCGCCGTGCTCGTCGTGTTGGCGGTCGGCGGCCTGATCGCGGGCGCCACCGACTCGCTTCACACGGCGGCGAACGCCGAGCGTGAGGTCAACCGCCAGCGCGAGATCCAGCAGACGCTCGGCTCGTTCGAATCGCAGGCGTGGGCGGCCGAGAGCATCAGCATCCGGGCCTACGCAGAGGGCGGCGCGCTGCCCGCCTCGGCTCTGATCAGCTTCCTCTCGCTGGCGACCGAAATCGAGGCATTCTTCACCACGGAGCTCGCGTCGAGTGATCCCCCTATTCACTCGCTGGCGCGGCAGAACCTGGATAACATCGAGGAAAGCCGCGAGGCGGTCGTGCGCCTGCGCGGCAGCTCGCCGAGCTCCTACAGCGAGCTGCTTCGCGGCAACCTCGACATCTCGACGCGCTTCTTCGGCGGCTTGAACGACCGCGCAGAGGTCAGCCAAGAGCGGGTGGAGGCGCTGCTCGCCGCACGGGGACGGGCCCAGACCAACGCGCTGATTTTTGGATCCGCGGCGCTCGTCCTGCTGTCGGCTCTGGCCGGCGTTAGCCTGATGCGCCTCATCCAGGTGCGTCGCCGACGCCTGGCGCGCCTGACCACGCTTGCCGAGACCGATCCCCTGACCGGGCTCTCCAACCGGCGTGGCCTCGACAGAAACCTGAGCACCGCCTGGAAGGGCGCGCAGGCGGAGCGGCCGTTCACGGTCATGCTGCTGGACCTCGACGACTTCAAGGACGTCAACGACGCCTTCGGGCACCATGCGGGCGACGCCGTCCTGTCGGAGGCCGGCAAGAGGGTCATCTCTGCCCTCGAGGAGGACGAATGCGCCGGGCGATTCGGCGGAGACGAGTTCTTGGTCGTCCTGCCGGCCGAGGACGGTGTGGCCAGAGCGCGCGCCGAGCAGATCCTCGAGGACATCTCAGCCGAGCCGTTCGATACCGTCGGGACGATCACGGCATCGGCCGGCATCGCCTCGTACGAGTCCGGCGACAGCATCGAGGACGTCGTCGGCCGCGCCGACGTTGCCCTGTATCGGGCAAAGGAACGCCGGCAGCCCCATGCTGCCCAGATGCCCGAGGTGATGACCGTTCAAGTGCGCCACGGGCGCGAGAATCTCCGCGCCCTCGGTCGCATCGCGGCCCGGGTCGACGCTCAAGACCCTGGTGGTGCAGGTCACTCCGAGCGGGTGGCGAGCCACGTTCGGCGCCTCGCCATCGCACGCGGCTGGGAGTGGACAGACGCCGAGCGGCTCGCAGAGGCCGCGCTCATTCACGATCTCGGCAAGGTCGCCGTCCCG
>Ga0224512_10003974_pt1 | contig 12749 bp, 11 predicted proteins | sample SF_May12_sed_USG_4_FD_169103 | JGI IMG/M metagenome (GOLD analysis project Ga0224512, IMG submission 169103) | Sediment microbial communities from San Francisco Bay, California, United States - SF_May12_sed_USGS_13 | ecosystem: Environmental > Aquatic > Marine > Sediment | place: USA... | reverse complement strand
TGGAAGCTGCGGTAGGCGATGAGATGCGGATCGTCGTCGAGAAACCAGATCCTGAGGGAATTGTCGACGCCCACCTTCCCGGCCTGCCACGCAGCGAGCGCGGTCAGGGCCGCGCACACGAGCGCGAGCACGCGGCGCCGGTCCCAGACCAAGCCTGCGATCCGATCGGCGAGGCTCATCGCGCGCACTCCAGGCGGCGCACGCTTCCGGTCGCACCGTCCAGCTCGACGAGATCGCCATCGCGCAGCCAACCGCAGGCGTCGGCGAGGCCGACCACCGCCGGCAGCGCCATTTCGCGCGCGACGATTGCTGCGTGCGAGAGCAGATTTCCTCGCTCCACCACGAGGCCCGCTGCCGAGGCAAAGAGCATCACCCAGCCCGGGTCGGTGCGCTCGGCCACCAGGATTTCTCCCGGCAGCACCCGCGCGCCTTCGGCCGCGGCGACCACACGGGCGCGGCCGCGCACCACGCCCGGGCTGCAACCAGTGCCGGCCCGCTCCTCGCCGCCTTGGCACGGGCCCGAGCGCGGTAAGGCGACCAGTCCGAGCTCGACCTGCCCGAGGCTGCGGGTCTCGAATCGGCGCGGCGGCGCGACCGCGCCTCGATGGCGCTCGAGCTCGGCCTTGCGCAGCGCGCACAGCCCGCGCAGATCGGTGCAGGTCGCGGCGCCATCGACGAATCCGAGCAGCTCCTCGAGCTCGAGGTGGAACACGTCACGCGGCGCCTCGAGCACACCGAGCGTGTGCAGGCGCTTGCCCAGCTCGACGACGATGGCACGCACCCGGCCGAAGAGGCGCGTGCGCTCGAAGCGCAGATTTTCGCGGTCGCGCACGCGGGCGCGCGCATTGCGCAGCACCCAGCTGAACACGGCACGGCGCAGCGGCCGCGCGCGCAGCGCGCTGGCGACGCGCGCTTCGGCCGCTCGCCGCAGGGATGACCCCCCGCCCTCCTCTGCAACCATCGTCGCGCCCGCCAAGTGACCCACGGCGCGCAGCAGCGGCAGCGGATCCTGGTCGAGCGGAATGCTCTCGAGCTTCAGTTCCTCGGGGCAGCGCTCGGCGAAACGCTCCAGATAGTCGAGATAGAGTTGGTGCAGCCGCGGGCACTGCCCTAGCCGCTCGAGCGCGGCGCTCGCGCAGCCGGAGCGGAGCAAATCGGGCAGCCCAGCTTCGGCGGCTGCGGCGCGCGCCATCTCGCGCACGCGGCGCACCGGCTCCACGCTGACAATCCCACTTTCGCCGCTCAGCAGATGATTGTCGAGCCCGGCGTCGCGCGGCCCGAGCCAGCGCGCCACGAGCCGGCGCAGAAGTCCGTGAAAGATCATGGCGAAGAAGTCGTTCAGCAGCGGCGCGTCCCAGCGCTTGAGCAGCTTGCGCTCGAGCCACCGGTAGTAGGCGACAAGCTCGTCCACGCGCATCTCCCCGAGCGCGACCGGCGGCGCCGCGAGCGCTGCATCGAGCCGTCTCTTGAAGCGCCGATTGGTGCGCTCGACTGTGGCAAAGTGGATCACCATGCGCGCAGCCTGGCGCGCCAGCGCGGCGCGCCGCGCACGCCCTTGCATGGGTGCGAGCACCGCGAGCTCGGGCCGTTCGCGCACACCCAGCATCTCGTCCAGGAACTGGCGGTTGTGGCGGAACCCCGGGATCAGCGCAAGCAGCCGGTACCACGACAGCAGGTTGTAGTAGACGCGCCCGCGCACGAAGCCGAGCATGCGCCGGTACGCGTCGTCGTTCGCGCGGATCTCCTCCTCGGGTACGCCGCCCAGCCGGTTAAATTCCCGGTAGGCATGCTCGTAGCAGCGCCGGATGAAGGAGAAGGTCATCGGCGTCGTGACGCCGCCGTAGCTTTCGGCGATGTTGCTCGAGTCCCAGATGGCGAGCTCGCCGTCCGGATCGGGCAGTCCGGCGAGCGAGGTGATCGGCCGCGACTGCAGCAACCACAGACATTCCCCGGCGATCGCCCACTCGATGTCCTGCGGCGCGCCGAAATGCCGCGCGCAGCGGCGCGCCAGCGCCGCGACCTCGGCCGCCTGCGCGTCGCTCAGACAGGGCGCCGCGCCGACGGTCTTTCGGCTGACGACCGCGCCATCGCGCGACACGTAATAGCTGTCGGCATCGCGCTCACCCGAAACGACGCCCGCGCCGATGCCGCGCGCGGCGGCGACCACCGCAAGAGCGCGGCGGCCGCTCACCGGATCCGCGCTGAACGCCACGCCGGCCACGTCGGCGTCGATCATGCGCTGGACCAATACCGCCGGCAGCGAGGCGTGCGTGCACTTGCCGTGTTGCGCGCGATATGCTCGCACGCGCGCGGCGGAGGCGGAGCGCCAGACGTCTGCCGCGCGATTCGCGACCTGCACATGCGGCACGAAAAGGTAGCTCTCGAGCTGCCCGGCGAACGAAAGCACGGCGCCGTCTTCGTCGAGCGCCGACGAGCGCACGGCGACGGTCTCGCCACGCGGGCACAGCTCGGCGAGCGCCCCTGCGAGCTCCTCTCGCCACTGCGTGCCGCAGGCCGCAGGCGAAAGCGCGAACCAGTCCGGCACAGGCAGGCCGGCGCGCCGCGCGCGGGCGAGCGCCCAGCCCTTGCCACCGAGCTCGGCGGGACCGGCTTGGTCGTGCATGCGCAGGATGGGCTGCATTGCGGACCCTTAAGAGGCGAGCAGATAGGGGATCGGGCCGAGCGCCGCGTACAGCATGAACGTCGCCAAGATCGAGGTCACGTCAAATGCCTTGGCAATCCCGGGCCTGCGCAGAGAGCGCAAGCTGCACACCATCGCTGCCGCCAGCAGCGGCGCCATGAGCAGCGCGAATACCGTCGCCTGGCCCGCGGCCCGCGCCGCGAGCCCGCCCGAAAGGATCACGAGCACGAACGCCGCCATCCAGGCGGCGGCCGCCCGGCGTCTGCCCCAGACGGCGCTGTAGGTCGCGACGCCCACCTCCTCGTCGCGCGGGGCGCGGATCTTGCGGCCGATCTCGAGCATGACCGTGTCGAACAGGGCCGCGGCCCCGAGCAGGAGGAGCGCAGGATGAGGCTCGGCAGCGCGCGGCAGCCATTCGAATGCCGTCGCATAGAGCGCGATGAGCGCGCCGAACGGCACGTGGCTGGCGAGGTAGGCGAAGTGCCGGGAGCGCAACCACGCTCGGGCGAAGAACTCCGCGGCCATCAGGAGGTGATATCCCCACAGCGCCGCGAGCAGCCACAACAGCCGCGCGTCCACCGCGAGCGCAATGGCGATCTGCCCGGCGGCCGCGACGGCGAGCACCCAGCGCAGTTCTCCCAGGGTCACCAGCCCGCGGGGCACCGCCCGGTAAGGCCGGAAACGGGCGTCGTCCTCGAAGTCCTTGAACTCGTCGAAGATGCGCATCTGGGCGAAAACGAGGAGCGCGCTCCCCGCGGCCGCGACGACGGCGAGCGCCGAAGGCGCGGCCGCCCCGCGCAGCAGCGCGGAAAACATGGTGGCGGCGGCGCCCAGCAGCAGGGCGAGCGCCGACATCGTCGCGAGCGGAAAGCGCTCGCGCTGGTAGATCCACAGGCGCTTAAGCATGGCGTACCTCCGGGATGGCGATGTCCACGCCGCGCGCACGCGCCGCATGCGCGCGCGCGAAATCTCCAGAGCACAGTGCACCGATCAGCGAGATCTCGCCCGCCAGGGCGAGCGCAGCGCACAACTCGGCGAACGCGCGCGCGTCGGCGGGTCCGCAACGGCGCAGGATTTCCAGGCAGGCCCGCTGGCTGGTCAAATGCGTGGCTCCGCCCACCGTGCCGGCGATGACGTTGGGCAGCGTGACGCACGCGTACAGCCCGCCGTCCGCGGTCTTTTCCATCCGCGTGACGCCGACGGCCGACTCGGCAACGCACGCCGCGTCCTGGCCGCACGCGATATACAGGGCGGCGAGGCCGTTGGCGTAGTGGCCCTGCACGCCGATGGTTCCCGAAAGCACGCCGCCCAGCGCGGCCATGCGCCAGTAGTCCGTCATGCGCTCGGGGCTGGTGTGCAGCCGCTCGGCGAGCAGCGTGCGCGGGATGAAAGCTTCGGCGCTCACGCGCTTGCCGCGTACGTGGGCAAAGGACTGCGCGCTCGCCTTCTTGTCGCCCGAGTGGTTCGCCTCCAGGAAGAAGGTCTGCGGCTTCACCGGGGAGTGGCGCGCAATGTGCTCGACGATGGCGGCCGCAGCGAACGTCACCATGTTCTGCCCCGCCGCTTCGCCGGTCTGAAATTCGAGGTTGACGTACACGTGGTTGCCTTCGATCGTGGCGCGTACGCCGGCAAGGCGGCCGTGCGCGGTCGTGGCCGCCGCGGCCTCGGACAATGCCCCTGCCTGTGCCTCCACCCAGGAGGAAAACCCGGTAGCCTCCGCCAGGGTGGCGAAGACGAATCCCGGAGCGCGGCTCACCCCCTCGGCCAGTACGGCGGCGGCGCATCCGCCGGCCTCAGTGATGAGCTGGGCGCCACGGCTATAGGAAGCGACGAGCGCCGCCTCGGTGGTCGCCAGCGGAAGGAAATAGTCGCCCCGCGCGCTGCCGCCGCTCACCCGCAGCGGGCCGGCGATGCCCACCGGCACCTTCACCGTGCCGATGAAGTTCTCGATATTGCGTTCGAAGTGATCGATCCCGGCAAGGGTGCCTTCGTCCGCGAGCGCGGCGCGCTGCTCGGCGCTCGCTCCCAGCAGGCGCCAGCGCTGCGCGACGCTGTCGCGCGTGTCGCACTCGGTGCGCGGGATCGAAGCGCGCATGTGGCGGCGTTCGTCAAATTTCGCATGCATGGCGGCAATGGTCATGACAGCTCCTTCGTGGCGCGGCGGTCTCGGTGCAGCGGCGCTTCGGCTCGAACGCATCCATATTCGGGGGCACGAGCTGACGAACCGCATACCCACTCGTTACTGATCGCTTACGGCGCCAAGGCTTTGTTTATAAATACTTATCACCCTCGATCGAATGATATTCATGGCTTCTTCCTCTCTTCAGACTTGCGTAAACAGCTTCAACTCCACCGCTCGCATCACGGCGGCCGCCCCAGAGCGCACGCCAAGCTTCCGGTAGGCGTTCTTGATGTGCGTCGCGACCGTGTGCAGCGATACGCCCAGCCGGTCGGCGGCCTGCCCGTAGGTGCAGCCGTGCGCGATCAGCCGCAGGACGTCCGACTCCCGCGGCGTGAGGGAGATGACTTCGAGACCCGCGTCGAAATGCCCGTTCATGGCTACCTCCAGTTGGTGACTGCATCACTGGAAAAGCATCCGCTGTGCCAGTTAGCCAACGCCCTGTTAATCAATTGATTTGAGATCGGAGGCGAACCCAGGCTGAGCGCGCCGGTGGCATTTCTTGGCGTAGAGGAATACATCTTCTGTATGGCATCGGTCCGTCTCAGCGCCTCTGACCACGAGTTCTTCGCCACCCTCGCCGACGTCGTCTATGGCAACGCCTTCGCCGAAAATCGCATGGAGGTCATCGGCCGGCTCGTGCCTGGCGCCAAGCCCGAGGAGCTGATCAAGGACCAGGGGGCGCTTGCGCGCGTGGTCATGCCGCGCCTCGAGCCCTTCCTGGGCGCAGGGGGGATGCACTCGCCGGGGCTGAGCGATGCGGACCGGCGGCTGCTGGAGCCGGCGTTCCTCTATGTGTGTTACCAGCGCGCCGTGCCGCAGCTCGACGCGCTGATCGAGCGCCAGGCGGGCAAAGGCGGCGACGCGCTGCCCGTGCCGTTCGCGGACGAAGTGATCGCCGACTTGATGCGCTGCGGCTTCGACGAGGAGCGCGCGCTGCGTTACTTCGGGCTGTTCTTCCAGTTGCGCCGCGGCTTCTACTTCATCAGTCTCGGGCTCGCCGGCCAGTGCCTCTCGATGCGCCGGTTGCGTGAGGCGTTGTGGAACAACATCTTCACGCACGACATGCGCGGCTTCGAGGCGGCGCTCTGGAGCCGCATGGAAGATTTCTCCACGCTGCTGCTCGGCGAGACCGGCACCGGCAAGGGTGCGGTGGCATCGGCCATCGGCCGCTCCGGCTTCATTCCCTACGATCGCGGGCGGCGCCGCTTCGCGGCCAATTTCACCGAGACCTTCATCGCCATCAACCTGTCGCAGTTTCCCGAGTCGCTGATCGAATCGGAGCTCTTCGGCCACAGGAAAGGGGCCTTCACCGGCGCGATCGACCACCACGAAGGCGTGTTCGAGCGCTGCGACGCGCACGGCGCGCTGTTCCTCGACGAGATCGGGGAAGTGTCGATCCCGGTGCAAATCAAGCTGCTGCAGGTGCTGCAGGAGCGCACCTTCACCCCGGTCGGCAGCCGCGAGCACCAGCGCTTCGGCGGCCGCGTCATCGCCGCGACCAACCAGCCGATCGGCTCGCTGCGCCGCGAGGGGCGCTTCCGCAACGACTTCTTCTACCGGCTGTGCTCGGACGTCATCGAGGTGCCGACGCTTCGGCAGCGCATCTCCGAGTCGGGCAACGAGCTGGAACTGCTCGTGCGCCGGATCCTCCTCACCGGGCGCTACGCGGGCGAGATCGCGCCGGCCCCCGGCGGCGAGGACGAGGCGCTGGCCGGCAAGCTGCGCGCAGGCGAGCTCACCGCCGACGAGCTTCTGGCCCGCTACTGCGCCATGCTCTACGGCAGGCTCGGCAGCTATGCCGAGGTCGCCAAGCGCACCGGACTCGATCCGCGCACGGCGCGCAAGTACGTGGAGAGCGCAAAATCCGGATAGATTTGCCCCGCCCGGCCCGCTACAGTGCCGCCATGGAAAAGATCATCACCCGGGCGCGCAGCTACCTGGACGAGCGCAGGGGCGAGCGCGTGTCTCTCACCGAGCTGGCGCGCGCCGTAGGCGCGAGCCCCTTCCACCTGCAGCGCCGCTTCAAGGAATCGCTCGGCCTCTCGCCCAAGGACTACCAGCGCGAAGCGCTGCTCGAGGACGCCAAGCGCCACCTGAAGAACGGCGGCCGCGTCACCGACGCCCTGTTCGAAGCCGGCTACGGCTCGGTGTCGCGCTTCTACGAGAAGGCCGCCGCGCGCCTGGGAATGCCGGCGCGTGCTTACCGCAACGGCGGCAAGGGAGCGCGCATCCTCTACACCACGTTCGCGTCGCCCCTGGGCACGGTGCTGATCGCCGGCACCGAGCGCGGCCTGTGCTCGGTGAAGCTCGGCGAGGGCGCGGCGAAGCTCCTCGCCGACGAGTTCAGCGAGGCCGAGCTGGTGCGGGAGCCCAGGGCTTTGCCCGAGATAAGGAAGCGCATCCTCGAATTCCTCGCGGGCGACGCCTCTCTCGCGAAAATCCCGCTCGACATCCGCGGCACCGTCTTCCAGAGAAAGGTCTGGAACGAGCTGCGGCGCATCCCCGCCGGCTCGACGCGCAGCTACGGCCAGATCGCGCGCGCCATCGGCGCGCCGCGCGCAGTGCGCGCGGTGGGCAGCGCCTGCGGCGCGAACCCCGTGGCGCTCGTCATTCCCTGCCACCGCGCGCTGCGCGCGGACGGCAGCCTGGGCGGCTACGCCTGGGGTCTCGCACGCAAGAAGAAACTCCTGGAGATCGAGAAGCGCACGCGTAAATGAGGGCGGCCGACTACGGCCGCCTCGTGGCGCTCGCCGCGATCTGGGGCGCGGCCTTCATCTTCATGCGCGTCGCCGCCCCGGTTCTCGGAGCGGTGTGGACACCGGAGCTGCGCGTGCTGATCGGCGGGCTCGCGCTGCTGGCCTGGCTGCGGATCACGGGCTTCGATCCGGGCCTTCGCGTTCACTGGCGCTCGTACCTCCTCATCGGCGGCATCGGTATCGCCGCGCCGTTCGTCCTGTACTCGTTCGCGGCGATGCACGCGCCGGCGTCGCTGCTCGCCATCGTCAACGCCACCGCGCCGATCTTCGGGCTCACGTGGAACGCGTCGTTCCGCGACGAGCGGGTGACGGCGCGCAAGGCCACCGGCCTTGCCCTGGGAATCGCCGGCGTGACGCTCATCGCGCGTCCCTCGGGCATCGCGCAAGACCCGATGTTCGGCTGGGCGGTGGCGGCGGCGCTCGGCGCCTGCTGCCTGTACGGCGTCGTCGGCGTGCTGGTGAAGCGCTTCTCGGGCGGCGCCCCGCCGCGCGGCATGGCCGCGGGCAACCAGCTCGCCGCGGCCGTGGTGCTGATTCCGCTCCTGCCGTTCGTGCCGCCGCTCGCCGCGCCTTCGGCGTTGGTGATCGCCAACGTCCTCGCGCTCGCGCTGCTCGCGAGCGGCGTGGCGTTCGTCCTCTACTTCCGCCTCATCGCCGACGTCGGCGCGACGCGCGCCCTCACCGTCACTTATCTCATCCCGCTGTTCGGCATCCTCTGGGGCTGGCTGTTCCTCGGCGAAGCGCTGCCCGCGGCGGCGCTCGCCGGCGGCGCATTGATACTGGCCGGGACAGTGCTGGTGACGCGCAGCTAAAATGGGGACAGACCTCATTTTTCTCATTTGCAAATGAGAAAAATGAGGTCTGTCCCTATTTAAATGTACCCACACCTTTTCCAGCCGCTCGACCTTGGCTTCGTGACGCTGCCGAACCGCATTCTCATGGGCTCGATGCACACGGGGCTCGAAGCGCGGGCCGACGGCATGGAGCGGCTCGCGGCGTTCTACGCCGAGCGCGCGAAGGGCAGCGCGGCGCTCATCGTCACCGGGGGCTTCTCGCCAAACGACGCCGGCGAGCTCGGCCCGCACCGCGCGCAGGTCAGCACGAAGGCGGACGCCGAGCGCCACAAGCCGATCCCGCGCGCCGTGCACGACGCGGGCGGCCGTATCGCGCTGCAGGTGCTGCACTCGGGGCGCTACGGCTTCCACCAGGGGATCGTCGCGCCTTCGGCGGTGAAATCCAGCATCAATCCGAATGCGCCGCACGAGATGAGCACAGACGAGATCGAGCGCACGATTGCCGCTTTCGCGGCGAGCGCGGCCCTCGCGCGCGAGGCGGGCTACGACGGGATCGAGGTGATGGGCTCGGAGGGGTACCTACTCTCGCAGTTCCTCGCGCCGCGCGTCAACCAGCGCATGGACAGTTGGGGCGGCAGCCTCGAGAACCGCATGCGCTTCCCCGTGGAGGTGGTGCGCGCGTGCCGCGTCGCCGCGGGCGATGACTTCATAATTGTCTATCGCATCTCGGCCCTCGAGCTCGTAGAGGGCGGCCTCTCGGCAGACGAAATCGCCCTGGTGGCGAAGGCGATCGAGAAGGCCGGCGCCACGCTCCTCAACACCGGCATCGGCTGGCACGAGGCGAAGATCCCCACCATCGCGCAGGCGGTGCCGCGCGGCGGCTTCGCCTGGGCAACGCGCAATCTTAAGCAGGCGGTGAACATCCCGGTCATCGCCTCGAACCGCATCAACGCGCCCGAAGTCGCGGAGCAGATCCTCGCGCGCGGCGATGCGGACATGGTGTCCCTCGCGCGCGCTTTCCTTGCCGACGAAGCCTTCGCCGCCAAGGCGAAAGCGGGCGATCGCGCCGGCATCAACATCTGCATCGCCTGCAACCAGGCCTGCCTCGATCATTACTTCATCGGCCAGCCGGCGAGCTGCGTCGTCAACCCGCGCGCGGGCCGCGAGACGCAGCTGGTGTTCGCCGCAACGAAAATGAGAAAGCGCGTCGCCGTGGTGGGCGGCGGGCCGGCGGGGCTGTCCTGCGCGGCGGTCGCCGCCGAGCGCGGCCACGACGTGGTGCTGTTCGAAAAGTCCGGCGAGCTCGGCGGCCAGTTCAACCTCGCCAAGCGCATCCCCGGCAAGCAGGAATTCGCCGAGTCGGTCGCCTACTACGCCGAGCGCATCCGGCGCGCGCGCGCCAAGGTGCTGCTCAACCACTCACCCACCCAAGTCGAGCTTGGCGAGTTCGACGAAGTGGTCCTCGCCACCGGCATCGAGCCGCGCAAGCCCGGCATTCCCGGCATCGCGCACCGCAGCGTCGTGGGCTACGCGGAGCTGCTCTCGGGCCGCGTGCAGCCAGGGACAAACGTAGTCATCATCGGCGCCGGCGGCATCGGCTTCGACGTCGCGCTTTACCTTCTGGAGCGCAATGAACGCGCCACGCTCGAGCCCGAGGCGTTCGCCGCGCACTGGGGCATCGTGCGCGACCGCGCCGCCGCGGGCGGCCTCGATCCGAAGGGCCCGCCGCCCGCGCATCCCGCTCACCGGATTACGATGATGAAGCGCTCGGCCGGCCCCTTCGGCACGACGCTCGGCCGCACCACCGGCTGGGTGCACCGCGCCGAGCTCGCTCGTAACGGCGTAGCGATGCTGAAAGGAGTCGAGTACCGCCGCATCGACGATGCCGGCGTGCATATCGCCGTGGACGGGGAAGAACGGGTCATCGCCGCCGACACGGTGGTGATCTGCGCCGGCCAGGAGCCGCTGCGGCCCTTCGCGGCGAAGCACCTGATCGGCGGCGCGAAGCTCGCCGGCGAGCTCGACGCCAAGCGCGCCATGCTCGAAGGCGCGGAGCTCGCCGCAGCGCTCTAGGCATGAACGCGGCCACGCTCGCGGGCAGTGCCGCGGTGCTTCTGTGGTCGACGCTCGCGCTTCTCACCGCGGGCGCGACGCGCATCCCGCCCCTCGAGCTTCTTTTTCTCACCTTCGGCGTGGCGAGCGTGCTTGGCCTCGCCTACGCACTCGCGCGGCGCGTGAACGTGTTCGGCGCTGCGCGACGCCACCCCGCGGCGCTGCTCCTCGCAACCGCCGCGCTCGGCGGCTACCATTTCTTCTACTTCGTCGCGCTCGCGCACGCGCCGGTGGTGGACGCGAGCCTCATCGCCTACCTCTGGCCATTGCTCATCGTGGTGTTCGCCGCCGCAGCGGGCGGCGCGCGCGTCACGCGACTGCATTTCGCCGGCGCGGCGCTCGGCCTCGCCGGCGCGTGGCTGGTGATCGCCGCGCGCGGTGCGCTCGCGCTTTCGCCGCGCTACGTAATGGGCTACGGCGCGGCGCTCGCCTGCGCACTCATCTGGTCGGCCTACTCGGTCGCCAACCGCCGCCATGCCAGCGCGCCGACCGAGCTCGTCGCGCTCGCCTGCGCACTCGTGGCGCTGCTTGCCGCACCCGCGCACCTGTATTTCGAAACCTTCGCCCTACCCTCGGACCGGGAATGGCCGTTCATCCTCCTCCTCGGCGCGGGGCCGGTGGGTGCCGCGTTCTTCCTTTGGGACCATGGCACGAAGCACGGGCGCCTCGCGCTCCTCGGCGCGCTGTCCTACGCGGCACCGGTTCTTTCCACCGCGTTCCTCATCGCTGCCGGCGATGCGGCGCCGACCTGGCACATCGGCGCCGGCTGCGTGCTGGTCGCGGGCGGCGCGGCGCTCGCCGCTTACGGCGAGCGCCGCGTGGGCTAACATGGCCGCCATGGACAAGGCTGCCGTCGCGGTCATCGCCGGCGTGGGCGAAGGCCTGGGCTTCGCCCTCGGCAAGCGCTTCGCGCAGGCCGGGTTCAACGTCGCGCTTACGGCAAGAAACGCCGAGCGGCTCGCGCGCCTCGCGGGCGAAATCCAGAAGGCGGGCGGCAAGGCCTTCGCAGCTCCCACGGAACTGCGGCCCTTCGGCGAGAAGTTCTAGCGTGCAGGCGAGCGACGCCCAGCGCCTGCTCCAGAGAATCTCCGCCAACATCGAGTCGGTGATGCGCGGCCAGCACGCGCAGGTGCGAAAGCTCCTGGCCGCCTTCGCCGCCGGCGGCCACGTGCTGGTGGACGACTTTCCCGGCACCGGCAAGACCACGCTCGCGAAGAGCCTCGCCGCCTCCATCGGCGCGCCGTTCGCGCGCGTGCAGTTCACGCCCGATCTCCTGCCCTCGGACATCCTCGGCGTGTCGGTGTTCAACCAGCGCGACCAGACCTTCGATTTCCGCGAGGGACCGGTGTTCACCTCGATCCTGCTCGCCGATGAGATCAACCGCGCATCGCCGCGTACGCAGTCGGCGCTGCTCGAAGTGATGGCCGAGGGCCAGGTGTCGGTCGAAGGCCGCACGCACGCCATGGACCCGACGTTCTTCGTCGTGGCCACGCAGAACCCGGTGGAGTTCCGCGGCACCTATCCGCTGCCCGAAGCGCAGATGGACCGCTTCGCGCTGTGCCTCGCGCTCGGCTACGTCGACGCCGACACCGAGGTGGCGGTGCTCTCGGCGCAGGATCTCGGCCATCCCCTGGAGCGCATCGGACCGGTGGCTTCGCGCGAGGAGGTCGTGGCGCTGAAAGAGGCGGTGCGCCGCGTGCGCGTCGCCGAGGAACTCAAACACTACGTTGTAGAGCTCGTGCGGCGCACGCGCGCCGCGCCCCAGGTGCTGCTCGGCTGCGGCCCGCGCGCCTCCATCGCCCTCACGCATACCGCCAAGGCCCTCGCCCTGTTCGACGGCGAGGAGTATGTGCGTCCCGAGCACGTGCAGGAGCTCGCCGTGGCGACGCTTGCGCACCGCATGGTGCTCGACCCGCAGGCGCGCTTCGCGGGCGTCTCGGCGACCGCGCTCGTCGGCGAGCTTCTGCGCGAGGTGAAAGTCCCGGCTTGAGGCGCCTGATCTACATCGCGCTGCGCGCCTTCAGCGCGCTCGATCACGCCTTGCGCGAGCGGCTCACCGCGGCCGGCTGGCTCGCGCTCGGCGCGGCCGGGGCGGCGGGCGCCGCGGGCCTCGACACCACGCAGAACCTGAGCTACCAGGCGGCGACGCTGCTCGGCGCGCTCCTCGTCCTCGCCTGGGGCGCGAGCCTCCTGTTTCGCGCGCGCATCGAGGTGCAACGCGAGCTGCCGCGCTATGCCACCGCCGGCGAGCCTTTCAGCTACGT
>Ga0224512_10003973_pt1 | contig 12753 bp, 12 predicted proteins | sample SF_May12_sed_USG_4_FD_169103 | JGI IMG/M metagenome (GOLD analysis project Ga0224512, IMG submission 169103) | Sediment microbial communities from San Francisco Bay, California, United States - SF_May12_sed_USGS_13 | ecosystem: Environmental > Aquatic > Marine > Sediment | place: USA... | reverse complement strand
CGCCCGTCTCCAGGGCGTACCGAGCGGCGGCTCGGCGGACCTCTTCGTCGATCATCATGGGGCGGTTCCCGAGATCCAGCGTGCGGCGCAAGCTACTACCGCCGGCGAGGAAGAGTCAAACCCCCGGCTCGCTTCGGTCCCGATACCCAACCGAGACGCATGAGGCCTCATCTGGAGAGCCTCATGTGGACGTCGAGTTCCCGCCCGGGTGCCACCGGCGCTAGATCCTCCGCAATTGTGACGCATTGAATTGCGTGAAACGTCACTGTCCTGTGTCGTGGCCGTGTATTGAGGTGGTCTCCCGCAATCTGGCAGGACAACAACCAAGGAGGACGACAGAGATGTCTTTGAAGAAGCTATTCCTTGTCGCGATGTTCGTAGCCGTGGTGGCGGTCTTCGGCGCGTCGACGGTTCAAGCCGACCCCTTACCCAAGATCACAATCTGCCATATCCCTCCCGGCAATCCGGCCAACTGGCACACCATCACCATCAGCGAGAACGCCTTGCCGGCTCACTACGACAACCACGGTGATTTTCCAGGCAATTGCAGCGCGAACTGCGAAGAGCTGTGCGACGACTCCAACCCCTGCACCATTGACGTCGACCAGGAGGCGGAAGACTGTGTCTGTCTGGTCGAAGGCGTGCCGGTCGATTGTGGCCCGATCACAGCATGCGCAGCCGTTAGCTGCGACCCTGAGAGTGGATGCTTGAGCACGCCCACAATCTGCGACGACTTCAACGAGTGCACCGCGGATACCTGCAGTGAGTCATACTCAGGGTGCATCTATGCCCCTCTCGATGACGGCACGCCATGCGGCGACGGACAGTCGTGCAACAGCGGAGTGTGCGGCGAGGCCCCTCCTCAAATGTGATCGAGGGCGCCCCTGGGACGGCGGCCCTATCCCGTGCGTAGGAAGTGCCAGCGCAGCTTCCCCGGGGCGCGGGCGAAGACTTCGGGCTCGATGCGGTCGGCGTAGCGGCGCAGTACGGAGGCGATCGTCTCGCCACTGGCGGCGGCCTCTAGGATGTCGGCGGCGTCGGAGCCGGCCTTGGTGATGTAGCTCTGCCAGACGGCCTGGCGGAGGGGCATCGTGGACAGCGAGACGTTGGGGAGGCGCGCCGCGCCCTGTTTGAGGAGCTTCAGGCGGTCGCGGAGCACCGGCAGCTCCTCCATCGTCGCGCGCTGGTAGCCGGTGTAGGGCTTGGGGATCAGGACGTTGACGCCGAGGTGGATGTGGCCGATGACGCCCGAGGGGGCGAGCTCCTCGAGCATGAGCTCGCGGCAGCGGGCGGCGACCTCGAGGATGGCCGCGACGTCCTCGATCGTCTCCTCCGGCAGGCCGACGATGAAGTAGAGCTTGAGCTGCGTCATGCCGTGGCGGAAGACGAGCCGCACCTTGTCGTAGAGCACCGAGTTGGGGATCGGCTTGTTGAGCTTGACCCGCAGGGCGTCGCTGCCGGTCTCCGGCGCCAGGGTGATCGAGCGGTCGCCGGAGGCGCGCAGGGCGGCGAGGACGCCCTCGCTGACGGCCGGGATGCGGACCGAGGAGACGGCGGTGCGGAAGCCGAGCTCGCCGGCCTCGGTGAGGATGCGCTCGATCTCCGGGTGGTCGCCGACGGCGGTGGCGACGAAGCCGAGCTGGTCGGTGACGGCGCGCGCCCGCTCGATGGCGGCGAGGATGAACTCGGTGGGGTGCCAGCGGAAGGAGCCCATGCCGAAGGTCGCCCAGCAGTAGCGGCACTTCTCCGGGCAGCCGCGCGACATCTCGACCAGGAACTTGTCCGCGAACTCGGTCTTCGGGGTGACGATGGCCGTGGTCGGCAGGTGGCCGGGGAGCCGCATCTGCTCGGCGGAGAGCTCGAGCTTCGCGAGCCGTTGGTCGAGGAGGCCCGCTTCCGGGTGGTGGTGGGCCGGCACGTAGAAGCCGTCCTCGCTCGCCAGCCGCTCGAGCACCGCCTCGCGGCGGGTCTCCCCGGCCAGCGCGGCCAGGAGCGGCGGCAGGACGTTCTCCGCCGCGCCGAGCGGGAAGACGTCCACGAACTCCGACAGGGTCAGCGGGTTGATCATCGCGCACGAGCCGCCGACGATGACGAGCGGATCGCCGTCGCCGCGGGCGCTGCGTCGCGCGGGGATGCCGGCGCGGGCGAGCATGCGCAGGAAGTGGACGTAGTCCTCCTCGAACGAGATCGAGAAGGCGATGGCGCCGAAGGCGGCGAGCGGCGCGTCGCTCTCGACCGACAGCGGGCGGCCGCCGCCGTCGGCGAAGAAGCGCTCGCAGCTCCACTCCGGGGTGCGGTGGACGAGCTCGTAGACGCGCTGGAAGCCCAGGCTCGACATCCCGACGTGGTAGCTGTTGGCGTAGGCCAGGGCCAGCGTGAAGCGGCCGTGGCGCGGAAACGCCTCGACGGGCCGCTCGGCGGCGCGGTGGGCGCGCCAGTCGTGGCCGGCGGCGCGGCGCGCTCGGGGCTTTCTCTCCCGGGTGTGGCTCTCTCGGGCCTGGCTCTCGCGGGTGCGGGGCGTCACGGGCGGGATTGTAGCGGCAGCGTGCAAGATCGCAGCGCCGTTTGCCGTCTCCGGAGACATGAAGCGATCTCGCACGGCCTGGCGAGCGAGCCTGGGCAGGGCCCTCGGGAGAACCGCGAGGGGAATCCCGAGGAGAACCCGGGAGAGAACCCGGGAGAGAACCCGGGAGAGAACCCGGGAGAGAACCCAGAGGAGAGCCCCGAGGAGAATCCTGCGGAGAACCCCGACGAGGACCCTGATGAGGGCCCTGGCGGTGATCGTGACGGCGGCGACCCCGGTGGCCCTGGGCGCCGCGACGCCGGCGGCGGGGGAAACGGCAGCCGGGGCCTCCGCGGCCGGCGCAGCGGCGGTCGCCATCTCGGCGGCCGCGGGCTCGTCGCCCTGGGTGTCGGCGGCCGCGGGCGGGGCTCCCCCGGGCAGGCAGGATCCGGGCGGGGCGGATCCGCGGGCGGCAGATTCGGGCGCGGCGGATTCGGGCGCGGCGGATCCGGGCGTGACGGCGCGCGGCGAGCCGATCGTCCTCGGTCCGGCCCTTGCCGACCCGGAGCGGCAGGCGCGGCTGGCGGCCTGGTGGCGCGAGCTCGAGGCCGCCCGCCCGGCGCTGTCGGTGGTGACGGTGCGCCTGCGGCGGGCGCGGGCGCGGTGGCGCGAGGGGGCCACCCGCGAGGGGTGCAGCGCCGCCCAGCGCGCCCTGGCGCAGGTCGACGGGGCGGCCCTGCGGCGGGCCGCCGACTTCGCGATCGTGCTCGAGATCGGCACCGCCCTCGACGAGTTCGGCGGCGCCGCGGCGGCCTGCCTCGAGCGGCGGTACTTCGAGTTCGACTACCGCCTGCAGCTGGCCGAGGCGGCGCTCGCCGCGGCCGGGGAGCGGGCGGCGGCGGAGCTGGCGCGGCCGGGGGGCTGAGGCGTCCGCGCCCTCGCGGTTCGCTCTCGCGGCGCTGCCGGCCGGCGTCAGCGCGGCGGCGGGGCGGCGAGCCCGCGCGCCAGCCGCCAGGCGCCGGACCAGCCGAGGGTCGAGAGCGGGCGCTCGCCGCCGTGGATCGCGAGCAGCCGGGCGAAGAGCTCCGGGCTGGCGGCGAGGGCGCGCAGCATGCGCCGCCGCGCCGCCGGCCGGGCCTCGGCGGCAAGCAGGAGGCGGATGAAGAGGTACGGGCGCCGGGTGAGGCGGCGCACGGCGCGCGGATAGGGGCGCAGGTCGCCGCCGGCCAGGCAGCGGGCGAGCGCCAGGGCCTGGTGGAAGGCCAGCGCCAGCCCCTCGCCGGTGATGGCGTCGCGGTAGCCGGCGGCGTCGCCCACCAGCGCCACGCGGCCCGCGCACGGGCTCCGCACCCGCTGGTCGAAGGGTCCGGCGCCGCGGTCGCGCGAGATCCGCGGCGTGCCGGCGAGCCGCGCCTCGAGGCCGGGGAAGCGCGCCAGCAGGGCGTCGAAGCCGGCCTTCTCGCCGCTCCACAGCATGGCGACGCCGACCTCGTCCGCGGCCGCGCCCCACACGTAGGCCTCGCAGCGGTCGGCCCAGTGGACCTCGACGTCGTCGCTCCAGGGCGGCATCCGGTAGTGGCGCCGCACGCCGAAGCGCGCCGGCCGCCGCGACGCGGCGTCGAGGCCGCTCCAGCGCCGGACCCGGGAGTGGAGCCCGTCGGCGCCGACGAGCCAGCGGCCCGTGAGCTCGCCGCCGTCGGTGGCCACGCCTCGCGCCGTCAGGCCGCGCACGGGCGTCCGCCAGGCGAAGCGCACGCCGAGCTCGCGGGCGCGGTCGACGAGGGCGGCGTGGAGGCGCGGCCGCCGCACGGCGAGGCCGCGGACCTCGGGGAAGTCGGCCCGCACCGAGACGCCGTCGCCCACGTAGCGGATGCCGCGGAACGGCCGCCCGGCGTCCGGGGGGAGGGTGACGCCGAGCTCGGCCAGGGCGCGCACCCCGTCCGGCATCAGCCCCTCGCCGCACGGCTTGTCGATCGGCGGCGCGGAGCGGTCGGCGACCAGCACCTCGAGGCCGCGGCGGCGGCAGGCGACGGCCGTGGCCAGGCCGGCGGGGCCGCCGCCGACGACGAGGACGTCCGCTTCCTCGGGGGTGCTCATTCGCCGGCGCGGGCGAGGGCGCGCCGCGAGCGGATCATGGCCCACAGGAGCCGCCACCAGCCGACCCGGCGCGGCGGGTCGAGCTCGCCGTCGAGGAAGCGGCGCAGCGCCTCCCGGCGGCGGATCTTGCCCGACGAGGTGCGCGGCAGGGTGCCCGGCGCCAGGACGAGCACCCGGTCGGCGGCGAGGCCGGTGGCGGCGAGGATGCGGCGCCGGCAGGCGGCGGCCAGGGCCGCCGGGCCGAGCCCCGGCGCCGGCCGCGACTCGACGAACACGAGGAGCGCGTCGCTCGCCGCTTCGGGCGGCCGGTAGCTGACGGCGGCGGCGCACCCCGTGCGCACCCCGGCGAGGCCGTCGAGGGCGCGCTCGACCTCTTCGGGCGGATGGTTGCGCCCGCGGAGGATCAGCACGTCCTTCGCCCGCCCCGTGAGGTAGAGCTCTTCCGCGTAGAGGAAGCCGGTGTCGCCGGTGTCGAGCCAGCCGTCGACGAGCACCTCGCGGGTCGCGTCCGGCAGCCCCAGATAGCCGCTCATGAGCGACGGCCCGCGGACCCAGACCCGGCCGGCGTGGGCGGCGGGCAGGGCCGCGCCGGCGGCGTCCCGGATCTCGACGGCGAAGCCGGGCAGCGGCCTGCCGACCGACACGAGCTCCGTCCCTCCCGGCGCCGGCAGCGCCCGTCCGGACGTGGCGAGGGCCTCGGCGTCGAAGCGCTCGCTCGTGAACGGGCGGTCGAGATCCGAGAAGGTGACGGCGAGGCTGGCCTCCGAGAGGCCGTAGACCGGGGTCAGCGCCCGCGGCTCGAGGCCCCAGGGCGCGAAGCGCCGGTTGAAGCGCCGCATGACCTCGGCCGACACCGTCTCGGCCCCGTTGAGCGCCACCCGCCAGGAGGAGAGGTCGACCCCCTCGAGCTCGTCGTCGGCGATCTTCTCGAGGCACAGGCCGTAGGCGAAGTTGGGCGCCGGCGAGACCATGCCGCGGTAGCGCGACAGGGTGCGCAGCCACAGCGCGGGGCGCGCCACGAAGAGCTCGGGCGGAATGAGGGTGAGCTCGGCGGCAACGTCGAGGGCGGGGAAGACGCAGCCGATGAGCCCCATGTCGTGGTAGAGCGGCAGCCAGGAGACTCCGGAGGCGCCCGGGACGTGCCGCCAGTGGCGGTTCAGCGCCGCGACCTGGGCGAGGATCGCCCGGTGGCTCAAGGCGACGGGCTTGGGCTCGACCGTCGTGCCGGAGGAGAACTGCACGAGCGCGAGATCGTCCGCCGCCGGCGCCGCGGGCGGCGAGCCGGCGGCGGGCTGCGGCAGCCCGTCGAGGACCGCCAGCTCGAGAGCGCCGCGGCCGAGAGCGACGACCTCCCCGAGGAGCCGGGCCGCGAGCGGCTCGGCCACGAGCAGCCGCGCCCCGGCGGCGGCGAGCATGGCCGCCGTCCGGCGGTGATACTCCCCGAGCCGCCCCAGGCGGACGGGAGGGTAGAGCGGCACGGGAACGGCGCCGGCGGCGAGCAGGCCGAAGAACGCGTCGAAGAAGCCCGGCGCGGTGCGAAACACCGTGCCCACCCGGTCCCCGGGGCGCACCCCCCGGGCCACGAGCCAGCTGCGGGCGCGCTCGGCGCGGCGGCGCACCTCGTCCCAGCCGAGGAACGTCGCCTCCTCGTCGCGGCCGACGAAGCGCAGGCCACCGCTGCCGGCCGCGGCCGCCCCGGCGAGCAGGTCGGCCAGGGTCTCGGCCGGCATGCGGGTCTCGGCCGGCATGCGGGTCTCAGCCGGCATCGTGCTCCCGCTGCCGCAGCTCGACGACGGCGGCCAGATCGCCGACGGTGGCGAGCCCGGTCTCGTCCTCGGGCTGGATCCGCACCCGGAGGCGGTTCTCGATCTCGACGACGAAGGCGAGCGCGCGCAGCGAGTCGAGCTCGAGATCCTCGACGAGCCGGGTCGCGGCGGACACCTCGCCCCGCCAGCCGAGGGTCGCGGCGGCGATGGCCTGGATCTCGGCGAGAATCTGGGGTCGCGTGCGCACGTCGGCTGGCTCGGAAGAGTGGGGCATTATCGCATCGCCGCGCCCGGCTGGCCCCGGTGGGACATTTTGCGTACCATCCCCCCCGTTCGCCGGGACCGACCGTGAGCCAGCCAGAGACAGCCGCCGACTTCCGCCGCGGCATCCTCCTGCCCTGCGCCCTGCTGTTGGGCGCGATGTTCAACCTGACGCTGGTCGTCGCCGGCTTGAAGGAGCTCGTGCTCGACGAGCTGGGCGGCACGATCCGGGACGCGAGCCTGTTCTTCTCCATCGAGACGACCGCCTACATCCTCTTCGCGCCGCTGTGGGGACTGGTGAGCGATCGCCTGGGGCGGCGCAAGGTCCTCGTCGTCACCGGCTTCGCGCTGTCGGCGTTGATCTACGGGTGCTACCAGCTGGTGGACTCGGTGCCGCTCCTGCTGGCCCTGCGCTTCGTCCAGGGGGCCTGCTCGGTGATGGGCTGGTCGCTCGTGATGGCTCTCGTCCTCGATCACCCGGGCGCGGCGCGCAGCGGCCGTTACATGGGAGTCATGGGCGCGGCGCTGATCTTCGGCGTCGGTCTCGGCGCTCCCGCCGGCGGCTACCTGACGAGCGCGCTCGGGGCGCGCGCCCCGCTGGCCGCGGCGGCCGTCCTCTTCGCGCTGCTGGCCGGGCTCGCCCTCCTCCTGCGCGAGCCCGCGAGCCTGCGCCAGGGCCTCGCCGTCGGGCGGATCTTCGCCGCGCTGCGCGCCAGCCCGCGCCTGCTGCTGCCGATGCTCTGCCACTTCGTCGACCGGCTGGCGGTCGGGCTCTTCGTCGTCATCTTCCCGCTCCATCTCGACAGCCTCGGCGCCGGCGCCGCCGTCCGCGGCCGCTACCTCTCGTACTTCCTGCTGCCGTTCGCGCTCCTGCAGCTGGCGACCGGCCGGCTCGCCGAGCGCACGGGCCCCTACCCGCCGCTCATCCTGGGCTCGCTGGCCTACGGCCTCGTCCTGGCGGCGGTCGGCGTCGCCGATCTCCACCTGCTCGGGCCGGTGATGGTCGCCCTGGGCGTCTTCGCGGCCGTGATGTTCCCGCCGGCCATGCTCCTGACCGCGCGGCTCGCCGCGCCGTCGACCCGCGGCAGCGCCATCGGCGGCTTCAACCTCGCGGGCTCGCTGGGCTTCGCCGTCGGCCCGCTCCTGGGCGCCTGGGCCTACGCCGCCTACGGTTTCGGCTTCGCGTTCGCGCTGTGCGGCGCCTTCGAGGTCGCGCTCGCCCTGGGCGCGGCCGGCTGGTGGCTGTGGCGGCGTCCGGCCTGAGCGGCGGCCGCAGCCCTACCACTCGAGCAGGACGAGCTCGGAGCAGAAGCCCGGCCCCATGGCGAAGAGGAGGCCGGGGGAGCCGGGGGCGGGGCGGCGGTCGCGGAGGGTCTCCTCGAGCACCAGGAGGACCGAGGTCGAGGACAGGTTGCCGACCTCCCGCAGGCTCTTCCAGGTGAGCTCGAGGGCGTCCGCGGGCAGCTCGAGGACGCGCTGCATGGCCGCGAGCACCTTGGGACCGCCGGTGTGGGCGATCCACGAGCGCACGTCGCCGCGGGCGAGCCCGTGCTCGGCGAGGAAGCCGTCGACGTCGGCGCGCAGATGCTTCTCCACCATCTCGGGGACCTCGGCCGAGAGCACGATCTGGAAGCCGCGCTCGGAGATGTCCCAGCCCATCACCCCCTCCGTGCCGGGGTAGAAGGCCGAGCGCGTGGCGACGACCCGCGGGCCGTCGCCGCGGCGCTCGGCGCCGCTGACGACGACGGCCGCGGCGCCGTCGCCGAAGAGGCCGGAGGAGATGAGGTTGGCGATCGACAGGTCCTCGCGCTGCAGCGTGAGCGAGCACAGCTCGACGGACAGCAGGACCGCCACCTGGTCGGGGAAACCGCGCACGTAGTCGGCGGCGCGGGCGATGCCGGCCGCCCCGGCCACGCAGCCCAGGCCGAAGATCGGCACCCGCTTGAGGCTGGGGGCCAGCGGCAGCCGGTTCATGAGGCGCGCGTCGAGCGACGGCGTCGCGAGACCGGTGACGGAGACGGTGAAGAGGGCGTCGATCTCGGCCAGCGTCACTCCCGCCGCCGCCGCGGCGCGCTCGATCGCCGCGGCGCCGACCTCGAGGGCGACCCGGATCCAGGCGTCGTTGGCCTCGCCGAAGCTCGCCAGCTCGGCGTAGTCCGCCAGCGGCAGGGAGAGATGGCGGCCGCCGACGAGGACGTTCGAGAAAAGCTGGGCGATCCGCTCGCGGTGGAAGAGCTTGTCCGCCCACTGCGCCTCGGCGGCGGCGAGCAGGTCCTCCTGGGAGTAGAAGTGGGGCGGGAAGGCGTGGCCGACCCCGGCGATCCTCACCGGCGGACCCCGAGCCGCCGCGCCAGCAGCGCGAGGAAGAGGCCGGCCAGCGAGTAGATCGCCAGCCACCGGAGGGTGAGCCCCCACCACGGGTCGCGGCCGCCGCCCAGGTGCTCGGCCACTGCCAGCACGAGCACCGGGCCGCGGAAGATCCAGGCGATCCAGGCGGCGAGCAGGCCATCGAGCCACCACGCCCCGCCGCGCCCCTGGACGAGCAGGAAGAGGGCGCAGAGCGCCACCGCCTCGAGCAGCCAGCCGCCGAGCAGAACGGGGCCGTCGAGCCGGGGGCCGAAGCGGCCGCCGTCCGCGGCGTCGAAGCCGAGGGTGCCGACGCCGATCAGCAGCACCAGCGACAGGACGGCGAGGACGAGGAATCGGATCACGGGGCGCGATGATAGCTCAGCCGCGCCACCGTCGCGCTACACTCGCGCCCCGGCCGGCGGGGAGCAAACCGCTGGCCGCCGGGGCGCGTAGCCCCGGACAGCGCGGTGAGGAGTCGAGAGATGACGGTAGCCAACATCGAGAAGCGCGTCCGCGACCGCTACGGCGAGGGCGCGCAGACCCGGGTGCGGGAGCTGTGCTGCCCGGTCGACTACGACCCGCGGCATCTCGAGATCATCCCCCGGGAGGTCATCGAGCGCGACTACGGGTGCGGCGACCCTTCCAAGCACCTGCGCCCCGGCGAGACGGTCCTCGACCTGGGCAGCGGCACCGGCAAGATCTGCTTCATCGCCGCCCAGGTCGTGGGGGCGCAAGGAAGGGTGATCGGCGTCGACATGACGCCCGGCATGCTCGAGGTGGCGCGGCGCGCCGCGCCGCTCGTGGCCGAGCGCGCCGGCTTTGCCAACGTCGAGTTCCGGCGCGGCCGGATCCAGGACCTGGCGCTCGACCTCGACCGGCTGGACGCGGAGATCGCGGCGGCGCCGGTCGACAGCGTCGAGCGCCTCTTCGCCCTCGAGGAGCGCGCGGCGCAGCTGCGCCGCGACGAGCCGATGATCGCCGCCGGCTCGGTCGACGTCGTCGTCTCCAACTGCGTCCTCAACCTGGTGGAGAACGGCCACAAGCGGCAGCTCTTCGCGGAGATCTACCGGGTGCTCGCGCGCGGCGGCCGGGCCGTCATCTCGGACATCGTCAGCGACGAGGAGGTCCCGCAGGCGCTGCAGGACGACCCCGAGCTGTGGAGCGGCTGCGTCTCGGGGGCGCTGACCGAGAGCGGCTTTCTCGAGGCGTTCGAGAGCGCCGGCTTCCACGGCATCCGGATCCTCGAGCGCCAGCCGGAGCCCTGGCAGACGGTCGACGGCATCGAGTTCCGGTCGGTCACCGTCGAGGCCTTCAAGGGCAAGGAGGGGCCCTGCTGGGAGCGCAAGCAGGCCGTGATCTACAAGGGGCCCTTCAAGGAGGTGCTCGACGACGACGGCCACCGCATGGAGCGCGGCCGGCGCCACGCGGTGTGCGACAAGACCTTCGAGCTCCTGCGCAGCGAGCCCTACGCCGGCCTCTTCGAGCACCTCGAGCCGCGCGAGGCGATCGCGCTGGCCGACGCGGCGCCCTTCGATTGCTCGCGCAGCGCGCTGCGCCACCCGCGCGAGACCAAGGGCGAGGACTACGACGTCACCGCGGCCGCCGCCGGAGCGTGCTGCGGCCCGGAGGGCTGCTGCTGAGCGAGCTCCTCGCAAGCCCGCGGTGCCGGGAGACGGTGGCGGTCCTCGACCTCTCGGGAGGCGGGCGCTGACCCGGCCGCCGGATCGACCGGTCGGGGCTGGCGCTCCGGCGGGCGTCGCCGCGGAGGGAAGCCGCCGCCCGGGGGCCGTGCCGCTGGCCGCGCTGCGCTCCCTCGACACGCTGTGGTTCCAGGTCGCCGGCACGGTGTGCAACCTGGCCTGCACCCACTGCTTCGTGTCGTCCTCGCCCACCAACCACACCCACGAGGCGATGACTCTCGAGGAGATCGTCCCCTACCTCGAAGAGGCCGCGGCGCTGGGCGTCCGCGAGTTCTACTTCACGGGCGGCGAGCCGTTCCTGAACCCCGAGATGGAGGCGATCCTGGCCCGCACCCTCGAGGTCGGGCCGGCCACCGTGCTGACCAACGGCCTGCTGCTCGACGAGGCGCGCTGCGCGCGGCTGGCGGGAATCGCCGCCGGCGCCGAGTACTCGCTCGACTTCCGGGTCTCGATGGACGGCTACGACGCCGCCGCCAACGACCCGATCCGCGGGGAGGGCACCTTCGAGCGCATCCTCGCGGGCATCCGCAACCTCGTGGCGGCCGGCATCAACCCGGTGATCACCGTCACCGAGGTCCACGACGAGAACGCCTCGGCGGCCGGCAAGCGGCGCTTCTTCGCGCTCCTGGCCGAGCTCGGTATCGCGCGGCCGCGCCTCAAGGTCCTGCCCCTGTTCAAGATCGGCGCCGAGGCCGAGCGCTCGGCGACCTACGCGAGCTGGCAGGTGCTGCGCGACGGCGACGCGGCCGACGGCGACTGGGACCACCTGCAGTGCTCGAGCTGCCGCATGGTCACCGACCAGGGCGTCTGGGTCTGCCCGATCCTCGTCAACGAGCCCAGCGGCAAGATGGGCGCGACGCTGGCCGACACCCTGGACCCCTTTCCGCTCGCCCACCCCGCCTGCTGGACCTGCCACGTCTACGGCGTGAGCTGCAAGACCTAGGCTCGACCTCGCTCTGCCCGGACGGCGGTCCCCCGATGGTGATCCCCGTCCGGATCCCGGGATCGCGACTCGCGACCGGATGAGCCGGCCGTTCCCAGCCGTCGACCACACCGCCGCAGCCTCGCCGGCGAGGGAAGTCCCGGCAGGGCACTCTACAAAGGTACTTCATAGAATGAAGTAACTACGACACCTGGCCGCATCGCAGTTGACTTTTGCGCTTGGTCTGCTAGGCTACTTCGCATTCAGAAGTAAACTTCGACCGGCTCGGTGCCCCGCTTCGACGAAATGATCAGCTCTCCGGCCCGCCTGGCGATCCTGGCGACCCTCGTGCCCGGGGACGCGGTGCGCTTCACGGCGGTCAAGGAGGCCACGGGGCTGGCGGACGGCAACCTCCACGTCCAGACCCGCAAGCTGGCCGCGGCCGGCTACCTGGAGATCGCCAAGGGCCGCCGCGGCGGGCGGCGGGTGACCGAGTTCCGGATCACCGAGCTCGGGCTCGAGCGCTTCCGCGCCCACGTCCGCCAGCTGCAGGAGGTGCTCGACACCGAGGTGGGGATCTTCCGGCCGGTGCCGGCGGCGCGCCGCGGGGACGATTCGGAGGTCTGGTCGTGAGCGCGAGGGAACCCGGCCGCCGGATCGCCATCGGCGCCGACCACGGCGGCTTCGAGCTCAAGACGCTCCTCATCCGCCATCTCGAGGGGGCCGGCCATCGCGTCGAGGACCTGGGGACGTCGTCGACCGAGGCGGTCGACTACCCCCTCTTCGCCCGCGCCGTGGCCGAGGCGGTGGCCAGCGGCCGCGCCGACGCCGGGATCGCCATCGACGGCGCCGGCATCGGCTCGAGCATGGTCGCCAACAAGGTGCCGGGGGTGCGCGCGGCGCTGGCCTACGATCTGTCGAGCGCCCGCAACAGCCGCGAGCACAACGCGGCCAACGTGCTGACCCTGGGCGCCGGCCTCATCGGCCCCGGCCTGGCGCGGCAGATCGTCGACGTCTGGCTGGCCACCGAGTGCACCGAGCCGCGCCACCTGCGGCGGGTGGCGATGTTCCAGGAGCCCGTGGCCCCGGCGGCCGGCGGCCGGGCGCCGGCTGGCGACGCCGAGCTGGCGCTCTCCGACGACGACCTCGAGCGGG
>Ga0224512_10003972_pt1 | contig 12757 bp, 13 predicted proteins | sample SF_May12_sed_USG_4_FD_169103 | JGI IMG/M metagenome (GOLD analysis project Ga0224512, IMG submission 169103) | Sediment microbial communities from San Francisco Bay, California, United States - SF_May12_sed_USGS_13 | ecosystem: Environmental > Aquatic > Marine > Sediment | place: USA... | reverse complement strand
GCGATACGAGTGTCGGGCTCACGAGCAACGCCAGGGTAACGAGCGACACGAAGGTGAGGCGCGCCAGGGTGCGCGGTGCGTCATTCACAGTGCCGGGTGCTGACGTATGTCGCCCATGGGGAGAGCGCCTCGATTTTCCGTCGCCCCTGCACTCCGAACTCTCAGGCATCACTATATGCGTGATGGCCGGTTTTGGGAAGGGCCAGACCGTATCTCGGTGTCCTTTACCGTCCCCGGGCGGCCAGGCGGCGAACGATCGCCGGTACCAGCCTGCAGCGCCGAATCCGGCGGTTGCCATGGCCGCGACGCCGCAAATAACAATGGCCAAGATCAACCCGATCGGGTGAGAGGACTCCGCCGGGTTTCCGTCACTGCCGGGTGCCGGGGGAGTTTCCAGAAGGATACCTTCGCCGACCGGCGACGTCTCAGCGTGTCGGGTTACGCGACTGATTGTGGTTCCGGGAGGGTCCGTGTACCCGCGATGACGTCGGGCTGTGCTCGGTAGAAAGGGATCAGGTAGTTCCAGCCGACCGAACTTCCGACGGCCGGACCACCGATGGGAGCGGCTGACCAGCACAGGTATCCGATGGACCGCGCCATCGGCCCGTTCCGCTCATCCCAGCGAAACGTCGATATGGCTCGCGAGACGGAGCGCCATAGCGACGATGGTCAGTGTCGGATTCGCGAAGCCGGCCGATGGAAAAATAGACGCACCTACCACGTGGAGGTTCTCCAACTGGAACACACGACCATGTGGATCGACGACACCGTCCTGAGGATCGAGTCCCATCCTTGTGGTGCCGGCATGATGGTGTGCGCTCAGGTCGGGGCTACGACCCTTCGTGAAGACGAGACGGCCCAGTTTCGCTGTTCGAAACCACTCCCCAAGCAACTCCCGGAGTTGGTCAAGGAGTGCCTGTTCCTGGTCCGTCCAATGAAGGACGAGGTGAGGAAGCGGATTACCGAATCGGTCTTTCCGGTTGCCAAGTTCTATCCGGTTCGACGGATTTGGTCTTTGCTCGAGGTTGAGGACGATCTCGAATACATCAAAGGCCGTAGCCGGTGAGCGGACTCGCGACCAGCCGTAACGGCCCTGCCATGTCACTCCGATGGCACGGTGGATCGACCGGAGCGTCCGGTCCATGGCGGATCGGCCTGTGCGGACGCGGGCTCGGGGGATCAGGGTCATCGATGAGTTCGGAAGCTGATAGCTCTGCAACGCATCATCGGTGGGAACGAGGCGGCCGCCAATCAGGACACCATCTTTCGAGGTATGCAGATCGTAGAAGGATGCGTCGGCGAAGAGCTCGGGCGCTTCGGGAACGAGCACCATGGTGAAGTCTCGAGCATGCTCCATGAAGCCCCGGCCCACCCATTTCGAGCAGCCCCCCAGTCCGCCAAGGAGCAGAAGGCGGGCGTTTTCGACGGCGCCGCACGCCAGAATCACCGTTCGCGCCTTAATTGCGAGAACGCGACCATTCCTGTCGACCGCCCGGACTTCACGCAGGCGGTGTGAACCAAGGTCCAAGGTGAGTCCCACGACGGTTGCCGACGGAACGAGAGTGATGGTTTCCGCATTCCGGACTCTGTTTGCGAGCACATGAGTGAATCGCTTCATAGGTCCGAATTGGTACACGCCGCTCGTCAGGCCCGTCCCCTCGAGCCGGAATGGACGGTGCGCGGCCGTTGCCCAAAAATCGGCTCCGTATTCGAACGGGCCTAGCCCGCAAAGCGTCTGAGCTTCGGCGTAGTACTGCCGTAGTTCGTTCCAGCCAATTGGCCAATCGGCCAAGTCTCGAGCAGTGAGAGGGACGTACTTGGCTCCGCGCTCGCCCTGTACCGGAACGCTCCACGTGTTCGCCGTTCCGCCGACCTGTCGATGGCGGGTGCGAGCAAGGCCCAGGTATTCTTCTCCCTCGTGGTCACCGTCGTTGAGCTCCTGGGCGCGGCGAGAAGAGCGGAATCCGCCGCTTTCCAGCAGGGTGACACTGCGTCCGGCAGCTCCCAGCGCCAACGCCGTCGCCAGACCGGCGGGACCGGCGCCGACGACGCACACGTCCGGATCAGGAAGGGTCTTGATCGTTTCGGACAATTGACGTCCACTCCCGGGTGCAAAGAGACTGAGCGCTGAAGCCTACTGCGGGCCCAAGCAGGGGTCTGGATGCTTCCTACGGTTCCTTGCGAGGCGCGAGAGTTGCGTTGACTCGCATTCGGGGCGAAACTGCCTGGCGATCTCTCGTTCCGAGGTTGAGTTCATGCCTGCCAAACTGGTCGTGCTCGGGATCGACGCGGCTAGTCCGATCCTGCTCAGACGCTGGGCCGCCGAGGGGAAACTCCCGGCCATTCGCCACCTGATCGATCATGGTACATCCGGATCGGTCCGGGGCGTGAAAGGCCTCTTCATCGGTAGCACTTGGCCTTCTTTCTACACCGGCATCAACCCCGCGGGCCATGGGTTTCACCGCATCGTGCAGCTCCGGTCAGGGACCTACGATTTCTTCCGGCCGTTGGATTCTCCCCATGGCATGGGCGGAACTCCCTTCTGGAGACTCGCCTCCAACGCCGGGCGGCGGGTTGCGGTATTGGACGTGCCGCTCACCCGTCTGGAACCTGCCCTGAATGGCTTACAGATGGTGGAATGGGGTGGTCACGATGCGGTCTTCGGGTTCCTGGCCACGCCGCCCGAAGTCGCCCATGACGTGATGTCGGGAGTCGGAGCGTACCCACTGCCCAGCAGCTGCGATGGCAATCGACGAACTGCCGCCGACTTCGAGCAGTTCGTGACGGCCCTCGAGCTGGCCGTGGAGAAGAAAGGAGATCTTACGCTCGAGTTCCTCGGCCGAGAGCAATGGGATCTCTTCATTCAGGTCTTCACGGAAGCCCATTGTGCCGGGCACCAGTGCTGGCATATCCACGACCCAGATCACCCGGCGCATGACCCGCAACTGCTCGAGGCGATGGGCGATCCGCTCGAGCGAGTGTACCGAGCAATCGACCGGGCGGTGGCCGCAATCGTGGAGCAGGTGACAGATGCTCATGTCCTCTTGGTCTCCGCGCACGGGATGAGCCACTACCGGGGAGCCAGTTTCCTGCTGCCGGAGATCCTGTTCCGCCTCGGGGTCACGGCTCGGCCCGTCCCACCCCAACCCCGAGGAGCGAAGGACCGCTTGATGGCCGCGGCTCGGGTTGCCTGGAGGACGCTGCCCGAGGGCGCCAGGAAGTCGATTCGTCCGCTACGCGCCAGATCCGCCAACCGGCCGTCCGCCGGCAACCGCTTGCCTCGACTGGGAGCAGATGTCAGCAGGAGCAAGTGCTTCCCTGTGGCGAATGGGCATCCGGTTGGTGGTATCCGACTCAACCTCGCCGGGCGCGAGCCACAAGGCGTTCTAGAGCCCGGGCCGGAGGTCAACGCCTTCTGCGAGAATCTCATGGAGGATCTTCGCGCCATCATCGACCTGCGGACCGGACGCCCGCTGGTAGCGGACGTGTACCGGACGGACACCCTTTACGCCGGAGCCCGGCAAGATGCACTCCCCGATCTGCTTGTCGAGTGGAGCGGAGACCTCCCTACCGGGACCCGCGCCCACGCTGCTGGTCGTGGGGCGGCGATCCGGGCGACGTCGGCCAAGGTTGGTACCGTCGAGGGAAGCAACGCCTACGGACGGACCGGTGACCATGCTCCCTCGGGCATGTTCGTGTTTGCCGGACCCGGAGTGCCGGCTGCCGAGAGAAACGAGCCGGTATCACTGATGGACTTTCATCCGACCATCTGCAGGCTCTTGGGTCTTCCCGATCCCAGTGTCGACGGCGCCGCCATTCGGGAACTTGGAACTCCGGGGACGTAGGGTAGGGTGGCCTATTCACCTCGAAACGACCACTCCTCATGCTGACATTCTTGTCTCGTGTCCACGCCACGTTGGGTGGGTCGCGGATCACGCGACGCCTTCTGCGTGTGCGGTGGGGGCGGGAACTCGCACGGGCATGGTTGCGGAGAGCAGTACTGAGCGGTCAACTTTCGCGCCCGGACGATATCACCGTGTTGATTGGTGTTCGCAATCGATCTGACTACCGGATCGTCAACGCTCTGAGGAGCATCCGCGGACAGACCTACCCTGCCCAGTTAGTCCGGATTGTCGTCGTGGACTACGGCAGCGAGCCAACGAGCGCGCTACTCACCAGGGAGGTGTGTCGGCAACATGGGGCGGAGTACGTACGGGTCGATGATGCGGCGGTATGGAGTCGCTCGCGGTGTCTGAACGTGGGTATCCGGCGAACGGGTACCAAGTATCTGATGACATCTGATGTGGACGTCGTCCTCTCGCCCCAATACCTGTCTGACGCTGTCCAAGCACTCAAGATCTCGCCTTTGTCGGTCATCTGCTCGCCGATGCTGGACCTTCCCGAGGAATCAGCCGAGATCTTCAGGCGGTCGGCTGATACAGGCGAAGAGCTTCAGCTCGATCATTGGAAGGCACTTTGTTCACCTCGCTTTGGTGCCGAATTCCATCCCAGCCTTGCCGTTACCCATACGGCGCTCTATCAACTCATTCGTGGCTTTGACGAGTACTACGAGGTGTGGGGCGTGGAGGACGATGATCTGATGCGGCGTTTCAGGTATTTGGGTCTGGACCCCAAGACGCTTGACTCGGGAAGTTTCTACCTACATCAGTGGCACCCGAAGTTCGAAGGCGTGCCCGAGGGGGAGCACGCACCTCAGATTCGGCGAAATCGTGCTCATTTCAAGGAGAACTACTCCGTTCTGCGCAACGACAGCAACTGGGGCCATCGAGGACTTGTCGATCGGGCCGACCACGAACCTGGTTAGGACTCTGAGTTCGGGGAAGACCGAGACCTGCCTCCAGACCTACGGCGGGTCCGGATTCGCCGAGGAGTACGACCTAGAACGCGAGTTTTGGGAGACTCGGCTGCACCAGGTGGCCCGGTTTCTCCAACATGATCCTCGTCTACCTGGCCCAGCATGTGCTTCAGCTGCCGCGTTCATACTGAGCTTGGGGTTAGGCCCTCATCACTAGCCACTGAAGCGTCCTGGATCCTTCCATAGACCGGTGCGAAAACGGTCTCGGCAAGGTTCTCCCAGCGGAGACAGTGAACACAGACTGAACAGGACAGATCAAAAACGTCGCGAAACCGACCAGTAGCGAGCCAGCCACAACCGTCGCCCGCACCTGACCTCCGCCCAGAACTGGGCTCCCGTGCTCGCCTTCAGGAGGCATTTGCGGAGCCTTGGGTGGTCTGAGGTGAACTCACCCGTTCAATAGGTGCCGGTCGGCGCGGATGGCGCAAATAGTAGAACCCGAGCTAGGCACAGATGAAGAGTCTTCGCTCAGTGCTCTTCGCCACCTGGCTGTCTTCCTCGAGCCTGGGCTTCGATGTCTGCTCGATCCACCATCAGCGTGTTTGCCTTCCAAAGGATGCCGGCCATACCGGCGGAGACCAGCGATGAAACGAACAGCGCGAAGGCGGTCCATAACCCGCCTTCCGGGAAGATCTCGATCAGGAAACGCATTCCGGCCGTCGCCAAGAGAATGAAGCCGATGCCGATCAACATCCCCGCGCCGACTAGCGATCGATCTGGCGGCTCAAGCGCGGCCTTGTGCTTCTCGAGCAGCGAGCGCATCCGTCGCTCCATGAGCAAGGAGAAGAACGGTGCGAGGATCTGCGGGATGCCCCCAATCTCAAGCTCGGCAGCGGGGTTCATGCGAGTGCCTCCCTCGACCGCCGCAAAGGTGATTCGTGCTCGCTCTGTCGTACCGTTCTCGAAGCGGTTGGTGTAAGAGAACTCCGTCGGAGGGCCGAATATGGTTACCTCAGACTTATGCTTCACCATGCGGCCCATGATCTTGGCTTCTTCACGGAATACTGTGCCAACAGAAGTTTGGCCATCTGAATCCTTGACGGTTTCTTTCGTCCGACCCCAGAGAGGGCTGTTTTCGAGATTGCTGGTAAATGCGAAGACGTCCTCAATGGGGCGTTTGATGACGGGCCCTTCGAGTTGAACCGACGTTCTCATCTCTCGCCTTCTGGTTGACGGCCGCCTGGGCTGGCGCCAGGCACCATACGCTACCCAGCGGTCGATGGCTTTGGTAGCCATCTCGACTTCGCGTTCCACAAGATCGGAGTCAAGCATCTCCACCTCATGGTGTTGGCGGACCGGGGCGTTCGGCGCGAACTTGTGACAACCCCGCCACTGTCCACGCGTCAGTCGGTGGGTTCGAGTGACGCTTCGATCAGGCGCTTGAGAGACCTGCCTTCTTCGTGCATGTGGATGCGGAGGGCCTAATCCTTCGGCGGAAGGCGATCGCGGCAAGCCGTGCGAAACGGACATCGATCTCAGCTTGGAAGACTGATCGGTGGTCCAGCTCCGAGACCACGAACCGGCCGGCGGGCAACAGGATCGAGTGAGGACCCAAGATTCGGTACTCCATTCGCCGAGGAGGAGTGACACCGGTCATCTCGAAGACCAGCTTCTCGCGATGTCCGGCGAGATACTCGATCGCCTCGAGCCGAGACCCGACGTGGTTCGGCTCGCCTCGAATCCACCCGGCTGAGATGTGATCCGGGTGCCATTCTGTGTAGTGGTCGGCCATTGTGCTCAGCCACGCCCAAACGGTCTCGGGCGCGGCATCGACCTCGATGCTGTCTTCCAGAGGGGTCGTACCCCAACGGGCGCCAGACCGCTCGCCAGCCCCCATTCGGCCTCTGACGGATTCCTGCGTCCTTGGGCGATCTGTCATGGACCGATAGCGGAAATCGCAGTGACTACCCCCAGCGGCCAGGGTCTGGGTACGTTCGAGAACGACGCCGTGGTGCGTCGCAGTCCGAACATCCTGATCACAGATCACCTGATTGCACAGATCGCTCATGCCGAGGGAATGGAAGAACTCGGCGACGACGCATCGAGTCACGTCGAACCCGAATCCGTCGTCGACCTCGACGTCGTTCATGACCCAGTCGGGTGGCGTGTAGTAGAGGCGACGAACGACTTCCGATCCCCACTTGGCCCGATCCATCTGACTGCGATACCGGAGACCGCCGATCCGATATAGGGCCGTCCGTGCCGGGATGATCGAAGCGAACACGGCGTCGGCGATGAGGCCATTGGCCTTCGCCGGTTCGACGCCGTACCCAAACAGCGCCCTGCTCAGGGCAATGGCGTAGGCGCCGGTGCGAAGGAGATCCCGCGCTCCGGCCCTCGTCTTTGGGATCCGCTCAGCAACAAGCGGGTATGCCGCGTCGGCCTGTGCCAGCACCCGCCCGGCAGATTGGCGCCCGAGTTCCTTCGAGAAGACTCGGCCGGCTGCCCACCGCATCCGGCGGCGCGGCTTCCGGATCACGGCGCCGCGGCTCACACAACAAGCATCGCGCTGACCCCAGGCCGTGACTAGGGCGCCACGACCGTGTTGACTGGGCACAGGCAAACTCTGCGGTGAGGTGGCGGAGGGGGAGGTTGGTGGCTCAGGGGATTACACCTTCAAACTGGTTGAAGGTCAAGGGACAACGACGCCGATTCTCTGGGATGCTCGGAAGCGGTGGAGCGTAACCAGGACGCGATTACCGGCGACGTCGGACCCCAGCGCGCCGTGTGGGGTTTGGCCTAGGGTTTCGTGAGTTGTCGAAGGAGGATACGCAGTGGAGATTGAAGTTTCGACGGTGGTGGAGCGTCCCGTCGCGACGGTTTGGGATTTCTACGCCGTTCATCACGTCGAGAATCACCCCCGATGGGACCCCGACCTCGAGCTAGAGAAACTGTCGGATGGTCCGATAGGGCTGGGTACGCTCATCAAGCGGCGGAACACTCGTTATGACACACCAACAGAAGGAACGATGGAGGTGGTCGAATTCGAACCTGAGAAGGTGATGGGGGTGAAGATCCAGGACGGGCCGATTGAAACCAAAGGACGAGCACGCTTCTCCGCCGCCACCCCGGACACAACAGGCATGACGATCTGGGCTGAGTTCCCGGGAATGGACGACTCCATGGCTGACAAGATCAGGCCACTCATGGAGCGAAGTGCACAGACCATCAAACAGCTCATCGAGTCTAGGACCTGATCCGATGGCTGCTCCGCCTGATGGCAACTTGGGTGCGGCTACCTACAGTTACCTGCGGCTCTACAACGATCGAAACGGCGACTCACACTTCGAGGAGGTCGAATTCCCTCTGCACGAACTGGAAAGCGAGTCCTCGGCTCCGGTCCTGGCTACTCCGTTTCAAGAGGCCACGCATCACGGGCTGAGGATTGTCCCGCCGGGTTGGGAACGCGAGTGGAGCCCAGCGGCGCGACGCATGATTGCGGTCTATCTGTCGGGCGAGGGTGAAATCGAGGCAAGCGACGGAGACGTTCGGAGGCTGTTACCCGGCATGGTGCTGCTCGCTGAAGACACGACCGGCCGAGGACATCGCGTCAAGCAGATCGGTGACGAGCCGGTGATGGTGGTACACATCGTCCTCCCCGATTAGCCCTGGATGGGAGGAGGTCAGGAATCCCGGGTTCGAACATGTCCGGCTTCCGGCGCCGGAGAAGTGAAACCTGGATTCGCACGTGGGAGCGCGCCACTGAGTGAAGCCGGGTGGGAGGCCTGGACCACACCACCGGTTTCCCACCCGGGCTGGTTCGATCACCACGGCGACGGCCAAAGGGTGCCAGGAGTAGCTACTTCTTCCTCTTGGTTGACTTTGGGGGCAGTGTGCCGATCCAGTCGTAAGCCTTGTCGAACTCCACCTGGTCGACGATCTTCCGCCAGAACGTTCGTCCCCAGTTGCCATAATGATTGTGATGCCCTCGAGCCAATCTCCCAAACTCCCGGCCGGTGTTCCACCCTGGGAGATGTTCAGCGGGCTCCGTGTTGGGATCATCGCCGGTGGACTAGCTGGGGCAGCCGTAGTTGCTTTGGGAGTAGCCAGCATCTGGCCCATATTCGGTGGTGGCGTTGTCGGCGGAGCCATCGGATTCGGACTCGGCAGACGCCGAATGCGGAACCCCCAACAGGCTGACGAAGACCACTGAGCCGAGAACCTGGATCGGGCGGCTGGTCTCGACCGGGGCTGTCGGGGTGAGCGGCAGCCCGCGTTGGGGTAACGTCTCCAATAGTCTCGTCGCCGCCGAATCCTGAACAGGAGTGTTCGCCTGGTGACCGAAGAGCGAAGCTTCGGATCAGCGTCCAAACGGAGTCTGAGTGGTGCGGTCCTGGGGGTGACAGGAATACTGCTCTATGCGATGGTTGGATGGCCGTATTTGGGTAGCGGCCTCGTTGTGCCCTTTCCGTGGGTTTTTGCGTTGTGGGCGATCTGGGTTGGTGGACTGTTCGTTCTCATCAGAGTGGTCAAGAGATATCCGGTTTGGACCCCAGCAGTTCCCGTGGCGGCTCTCATCGCATGGGTGGCCTTTGTTCAGCTAGGTGTTTGGCTTTTCGGATGGAGCGCCTGACCGCTACCCCCAGTCCCGGCCGGGCAGTCCCTTCGGTCCTCTCACCCGCTCCCGGACGAGCGGCCCAGGGCCCATCCGATCCCTTGTCTCCGCCGGTTGGGCGTCCCCCGCAATAAAGGGTTGATTTCCCCTCGTTCCCGTGCGGCCTCCGAGGAGAATCCCCCTCGCGGCACTAACTCAATCCCACTTCTCAGGATCGGATCACATCTCGGGTGCTAGCCCGAGCTGCTGCATCATCGCTGCCTGATCTGTCACGCCCCAGTGGGCCGTTCCCCGGCCGTCGTGGATTTCGAGGATGTCGATGAATTGGATCTTGAAGCTCTTGTTTGTGGGCGGCATGCCCATTAATTCGCCTTTGTGGGTACCCGACATCGTCCCTCGCACCACCAATTTGTCCCCCTCGCCGATTATGTCGTCGGGTGTCATCTGGAGGTCGGGGAAGGCGGCCCGGAACATGCCGAGGGCTGCCTTTGGTGCCTCGGGTCCCGTGGTCGGCAGACCCGGGAATCCTTCGTGCTCTACGAAGTCTTCGGAAATCAGGCCGTCGATATAATCTAGGTTTCCCGTGTTGATGGCCTCGTACAGGCGGCGTGCCAACGCCTTGTTGTCTTCTACAGACATGAGCCTCAATCCTCTCGTCGCGTGTGTCAACCCTACAGCGAGTTTGTGCGGTTGTGAACCCCTGGGCTGCGGGAATGACCGGCAGGCTATTTGTCTCCCTGCCGGCCCCGGTCGCCATCGTCGATCAACCTCGATACCCGTCCAAGCCGGCAGGGCCTTATCACGGGGTCCGCTGAGCGCGATAATGGAAGGGCCTCATAAGGCCGGTCCCGGTCCGGGGTTCCGCTGCCCCTTCGACGGGGCACCCTCCCCGCCCTGGCCGGGACCCAAACCCGCTCGGGGGCTGCGACCGGAGCCGGTTGTCCACTGTTGTCCACCGCAGCGGGATGGTTGCCAGAGTACCCGAGACTCTATGCCCAACGAGCCCAGCCGATTCCCGGGAACTATCCAACCGTAGATTCAAGCCGCGGGGCACAGCCATCCAGAACGAGGTCGTCCCACTCGGTTTGCGGGAGAGCCTTTCGCTTTGGTTGTTTAGCAGTTGTTCATGCCCCGTTCAGCGTGATGTAACTTCTCGATGTGATTCTGGGCAAGATCCTGCAGACAGGGACTTCTTCGCAACAGCGGGGGGCTGCTGCGGGACACCGAGCGAGAGGTAGGAATGCAAATGCGCAGAATCGTACTGCTAGCCACGACGGTGGCACTCTTCATGGCGGTGGCGGCACCAGCGATGGCCGGAGGCCCGCCTCCGAAGGAAGGCGATGGGCCCGGCGATCGGGTCCGGGTTATTGTTTACGTCGAGAGCCAGGGGCTCTTCTACGAGTCGATCGTCGGACCGTCCCTGCCTCAGAACGGGCCGTTCCAGCAGCTCCGGCCGGGTGACGGGCCGGGCGGCAGCCTGGCGACCGAGTTCGGTCCGGGCGACCCCGGTTACCTGGGGGGACGCTGGTGGGTCGACGCAAACGACAGTGGGGTAATGGACGAGGGCGACCAGTTCTTCTCCTGTCCCCTGCTGGGAAAGGGTTCTGCCACGGCACCCGCCTAAACATCCACAACTCTCCGATCGGGCGGCGGTCCACACCGCCGCCCGATCGCGTACCCGGACCAGCCGACCGACGTCGAAGACTCCCAAATGCACTCTCTAAGCAAAGCCCAGCCCGTTTCGTTACTGACCAGGGACGGGCTCACCTTGCCGTGAACCAAGAACTGGCCCAGCGGGCCGCGAGATCACCCGATCCGGGCGACCAAGGGCAGAAACGACGAAACCCAGTCTGCCGGGCCGCTCTCAGTCGGGACGATGGCCGGTGCCGGTTGACAGCCAGACCCGCACTTGCTCATGGACGGCGGGATCGTGGACCAGGTCGAAATGGCGCCGGCCTCCGAGCACCCGCACGTCGGTCGCCTCGACCCGGCGGCGGCGCCCCCGCCCGGTGCCGCTACCGATACGAACGATGAGGTCGCCGACGAGCACGCCAAGGGGATGGGTGGGCGCAGCAGTGACCACCCCGGCCACGAAGTGCTGGTCGACGTCGTCCGGTGCCGCGTAATCGCCGACGATGTCCGTCAATAGCGTATCGGGATCGGCTCCGTTCCAGTCATCCTCTCGGATGGCACCGAAGCGGAGGTCCTTGATGCCGGCACTGCGGTGATCGAGGAACTTGCCCAGTGGACGAGTCTCGGGGGCGAGTCGCAGGCCCCACGACGCCAGGTTGGCGCCCTTCTCGAGCGGCGCCCCCAGGTGGGGGGAACCCAGCGTTACGACGTGCCGGGTGCTGCTCGCCCAGCGGTGGCCGGCGGCTCGACCGGTATATAACGCGCTGCGGGCCACCAGCCCACCCATCGAACTGCCCACCAGGGCAACCTCTTTGATCGCTGCCGGCCAACCCTGGGCGATCTCCTCCAGCAGGGCGGCCAGCGCAACTCCGTTGTCGGACACATGGCGTCCGGTGTTGTAGCGCACCATCAGCGGGGTAAACGAATCCGCCGCAAGAACCTCGCCTAGACCCACGGCACCCCCGCCCTCGCCGTTTCGTCCGTGCCAGCAACGCTCGGTCTCGCCCAGGCCGTGAAGCAGTACGACTAACCGGTGGGTCGGTTCCGGAAAGGCCTGGGAAAGGGCGACGGGATCGGCACCGATCGCCTTGCCTTGGGCGTCCCGCAGACCCAACTCGATGCGCAGGTTGCTTCGCCGGCTTTCGAGCTCATCCCCCCATACCGCGTTGACGGTGGCCTGGATGCCGCTGCCGAAAGGGGAGCGCCACAGCGGACGCAGTCCGTCTCGGCTGCCGATCACCGACGCCCCCAATCCTATGACGGTCCCCAGGGCCGAGCCGGCCAAGCGCACCGACCCGTAGATGCTTCCGGTGAGCGCATGGTACGCCCTCCGACCGGGAGCAGCTGCCAGCTCGGCCAGGTCAAACCACCGGTCTGCTATCGCATGGTGAATGCCCTCCGCCGGCGCCGTCAGCCGTTCGGTCGCCAGGGCCAGCAGATCTCCCAAACCCCACCAGTCATCGACGGTGGTGCTGGTGTTCCGGGACGGGGAGCCGGCCCCGCCAGAGTGGTTGGTCACTTGCCGAGGTTACTCGCGCCGCCCCGTGACCCATCTCGCCGGCTCTCTGGGCGAGAACGTCAGCTGGGGTTCAGTTTGCGACCGCTACGGTGTGGTCATGGGCCGAGAGACCTCCCGGGGCGTACGCGCCGAGCACATCACTTTCACCTACGGGAATCAATGGCCTTGGACGACG
>Ga0224512_10003970_pt1 | contig 12758 bp, 12 predicted proteins | sample SF_May12_sed_USG_4_FD_169103 | JGI IMG/M metagenome (GOLD analysis project Ga0224512, IMG submission 169103) | Sediment microbial communities from San Francisco Bay, California, United States - SF_May12_sed_USGS_13 | ecosystem: Environmental > Aquatic > Marine > Sediment | place: USA... | reverse complement strand
GGTATGCATCCAGGCGTCCGCGTCGATCGCCGCAGCGCTCTGCCCGGGCTCGTCCCAGTAGCCCTTCATCACCGAATAGCCGCGCGTCAGCAATTCGCCCTCATCGCCCACGGGTACCGTGGCGCCCGCCTCGTCGATGATCTTCACCTCCACGTGCGGATGGATCCGCCCGACCGAGCCCACCCGCTTGTCGAGCGGCGTTTCGATCGAGGACTGGAACGAGACCGGGCTCGTCTCGGTCATGCCATAGGCGATCGTCACCCCGCGCATATGCATGCCCTTCTCCACCCGCTTCATGATCTCGATCGGGCAGGGCGCGCCAGCCATGATGCCGGTGCGGAGCGAGGAAAGCTCGTAGGCCTCGAAATCGGGATGCTCGAGCATGGCCACGAACATCGTCGGCACCGCGTAAAGCGCCGTCGCCCGCTCCTCGGCCAGGGCGCGGAGCGTTGCCTCAGGCTCGAATCCATCGGCCGGCACGATCATCTTCGCGCCCTTGGTCACGCAGCCGAGCGTGCCCATCACCATGCCGAAGCAATGGTAGAACGGCACCGGAATGCAGAGCCGGTCATCCTCGGTGAACGCCATCGCGTCGGTGGTGAAGCGGGCGTTGTTGACGATGTTGCGGTGAGAAAGCGTGGCGCCCTTCGGCTGGCCGGTGGTGCCGGAGGTGAACTGGATGTTGATCGCGTCGTGCCGGTCGAGCGCGGCCATCGCCGCGTCGAGCCGCGCCTTCTCCACCCCTCGGCCCCGATCGACCACCTCGGGAAAGGCGAAGGCGCCCTCGGGCGCCGCCTCGGCCATCACGATCACGTGGTGCAGATCGGGAAGCCGCTTGGCCTTGAGCTTGCCCGGCGCCGCACGGCCAAGCTCGGGCGCAACCTCGCGCAGCATCGCCACGTAGTCCGAGCCGCGGAAGCGTTCGGCCAGCAGCAGCGCCTTGCAGCCGGTCTTTCTCAGCGCGAATTCCAGCTCGTGCACTCTGTAAGCCGGGTTGACGTTGACAAGGATCACCCCCACCCGCGCCGTGGCGAACTGCGCCAAGAGCCATTCCGGCCGGTTCGGCGCCCAGACCCCGAGCCGCTCGCCCTTCCTCAGCCCCAGCGCCAGAAGCCCGCCCGCCAGCGCGTCGACCTCGGCGGCGAACTGACCCCAGGTCCAGCGGATGCCATGGGCGGAGAACACCACCGCCTCGCGCGGGCCAAACCGTGCCACCGTCTCGGCCAGAACCTCAGCGATCGTCGCCTCGATCAGCGGCGCGTCCACAGGCCCCCGCACATGCGACAGCCCGCCCACCGGCAGGATCCCAAGCTCGGACATCGCTCCTCCCCGGGGGCCTCAGCCCCCGATCTTCACGCCCCTCCGCCCGGCCAGGTCGGTCACGTATTGCCAGGCCACCCTGCCTGAGCGGGCGCCGCGCGTGGTGTACCACTCCACCGCCTCGGCGCGCAAAGTCGCGTCGTCGATCTCGATCCCGAAGGCGTCGCAATAGCCGCGGATCATCGCCAGGAACTCGTCCTGCCCGCAGGGGTGGAAGCCGAGCCAGAGGCCGAAGCGGTCGGAAAGCGAGACCTTCTCCTCCACCGCCTCCGAGGGGCTGATCGCCGTCGAACGCTCGTTCTCGATCATGTCGCGCGGCATCAGGTGGCGCCGGTTCGAGGTGGCGTAGAACACCACGTTCGCCGGCCGCCCCTCGATGCCGCCGTCGAGCACCGCCTTCAGCGCCTTGTAATGCTGGTCGTCGTGGCTGAAGGAAAGGTCGTCGCAGAAGAGGAGAAACCGGTGCCCCGGCGCGGCGCGGAGATGCGTCAGAAGCCGCGAGATCGTGCCAAGGTCCTCGCGCGACAGCTCCACCAGCTTGAGGTCGTGGCCCTGGCGGCGCACCTCGGCATGGACCGCTTTCGCCAGCGAGGACTTGCCCATCCCCCGCGCGCCCCAGAGCAGCGCGTTGTTGGCCGGCAGGCCATCGGCGAACTGCAGCGTGTTGGCCAGAAGCGTGTCGCGCGCCCGGTCGATGCCGACGAGAAGCGGCAGCGCCACGCGGGCCACCTCGCGAACGGGGGTGAGCCGGTCGGGCTTCACGTGCCAGAGGAACGCCTCGGCGGAAGCGAAGTCGGGGGCCGGCGAGGCCGCGGGCGCGAGGCGCTCCAGCGCCTCGGCGATGCGGGTCAGCGACACCTCCGAGGGCCATGTCATGACCGCCCGGCCTCCTCCCCGGCCTCGGCCTCCCCCTCCTCCTCGTCATCCTCGAACCAGAGCCCCTGCGCGCGAAGCTCCGCCTCGCGCTTCCGCTCCACCGCGGCGACAAGGAAGATCGAGACCTCGTAGAGCGCGTAGACCACCGTGAACAGCAGCACCTGCGTCGTCACGTCCGGCGGCGTGACGATGGCGGCCACCGCCAGGATGCCGACGATCGCGTATTTCCTGACCGACCGCAGCCCCGCGGCACTCGCCAGCCCCGCCTTGCCCATCAGCGTGAGCAGCACCGGCAACTGGAAGCAAAGCCCGAAGGCCACGATCATCTTCAGCGTGATGTCGAGCGTCTCGTTGACCTTGCCGTAGAACACGATGTCGATGCCGTGCTCGGAGGCCGGCGCCACCTCGCCTTCCCCGGTCACGAAGGCCGCGACCATCGAAGGCAGGTCGGCGAACCCCAGGAAGAAGGCCATGGCGAGCGGGACCACGACGTAATGCGCGAAGGCCGCGCCCACGAGAAACAGCACCGGCGAGGAGATCAGGAAGGGCAGGAAGGCGTTCTTCTCGCTGCGGTAAAGCCCCGGCGCGACGAAGCGCCAGAGCTGGTAGCCGATCACCGGGAAGGCGAGGGCGAGCCCCCCCACCATCGAGATCCGGATCAGCGTGAAGAAATACTCCTGAGGCGCGGTGTACTGCATCACCGGGTTGGGGTTGCCGAGGTCGCGCATCGTCCTCTCGATCGGCACCAGCAGGAAATCGAGGATCATGCTGCCGAACGAAAAGCAGATCACCATCCCCACCAGGAACGCCACGACCGACCAGATCAGCCGCTTCCTGAGCTCGGCCAGATGCTCGATCAACGGCGCCGAGGTGTCGTCGATCTCGTCCTCTGTGTCGCGCGGGCTCATGCGTTGGAAGCCTTCGGCTTGGCCTTGCGCGCGGCCGGCTTGGCCTTAGCAGGGGCCGCCTTCGCGGCCTTCGCGCCAGCGGGTTTGGCCGCCGCCTTGGGTGCCGCGGTGCGCTTGGCCGCCACCTTGGGCGCCGCTGCGGGCTTGGCCGCCGCTTTGGCCGCCGGTTCCGCCTTCGCCGTGGCCGCCGCCTCGCGGCGCGTCTCGGTATCGGCGGCCTTCTTCTCGGCGAGCTTCGCCGTCTCCGACCCCGGCGCCGGTTTCGCGGCCGTGCGCCCGGACTTGGCCGGATCCCAGCTCTCGAACTTCTTCGCCGCCTCCTCGATCTTGTCGAGCCCGAGGTTCTTCTTCGAGGTCATCGCGCGCAGGTCCTTGGCGGTCTCGGATACGCCGCTTTCCTTGGCGGCATCGTCCATCGCGCGCTGGAACTCGCGCGCCATGCCGCGCGCCTTGGCGGTGAAACGCCCCAGCGCCGCGAACATCCGCGGCAGGTCCTTCGGGCCCACCACGATCAGCGCGACGATGCCGATCAGCAAGAGTTCGCTCCAGCCGATGTCCATGGCTCAGCCGCTCCCCCGGAACCGGACCTGGCTCAGGCCTTGTCCTTCTCGTCCTCCGGCGTCACGTCGCGGGCGTTCTCGGAGGCAGCCTTCTCGATCTCCTCGGTGCCGTCCTTCACGCCCCTCTTGAAGGCGGTGATGCCCTTGCCGACCTCGCCCATCAGCGACGAGATCTTGCCGCGCCCGAAGAGCACGAGCACGACGATGGCGATGAGCAGCAGGCCGGGCAGGCCGATGTTGTTGAGCATTATTCTTCTCCCTTCGCGGGTCGCGCCTCGGCGGCCCGACGGTTCGTGGGCTACATTTATGGTCTCGCCCCGGCGGATCAAAGCCCCAATCGGCAGTCCGCCGCCGAAAATCCTGAACCGGAAGGTTCGGAAGCCTGTCTCAAAAGCCAGCTTGTAAGCTGACGTCGACTTCCGATTCCGAACCGCAAAGTTCGGAATCATGTCTGAAAAGCCAACTTCTGGTGTGGCGGCTGTCCTCCTATAACTGGCTCGAAGGCCAAAAAAACCTACAGCTACAGGATGATAGGCGTGTCAGCGTTCCACTGGATCTTTTTCCGCAGCCGGCCGACCGTCGCGCCCTGGCCCGCAACCATCCTCGACCTCGCGCGCGTGATCGAGCGCAACAATGCCGCGGCCGGCGCTACGGGCATGCTGCTGTTCTCGAGCACCACCTACCTGCAATACCTCGAGGCCCGCGCCGGGGAGATCGAGGCGATCTGGACCCGCATCGCCGCCGATGACCGGCACAAGCTGGTCTGGTCGCTCCCCGGCGAGACCGGAACGCGGCGCTTCCCGGGGCTGCCGCTCGGCTATTTCGACGCCGAGCGCGAGCATTCGCGGGTCCAGACCTTGCCGATCTGGCACGACCGCCACGACTGGCATCCCGAGCAGGCCGAGGCGCTGACCGGGATGCTGGAGACGATCGCGCGCGAGAAATATCCCGCCGCGCTGTCGGGCGGGAGCGGGGACTGAGCCGTCCCCGGCCGGCCGCTCAGGCCGTCGCCCTGGGCCCGGACACCGGGAACACGAAGCAGCGGTCGCGGCGGATCATCAGCCACATCGCAGTGCCGGGCTTCGGCAGGAACACCGCCGGTACCGTCGCCTTCAGGACCGAGCCGTCGAAGTCCATGTGGAACTCCACGAGGCTCTCCTTGCCGATGAACCGTGCCCGCTCGACCACGCCCCGCGCAGGAACGCCTTCCTCCGCCGTCGGGTTCGGCCCGCGCCCGCCGCGGTCGAAGTCGATGCGCAGGTGCTGCGGCCGGATGATGATCTCAACCTCCGCGCCGTCGGCGACGCCGGGGGCGAGGAACCGACCGAACGGCGTCTCGGTCAGCGCGCCGCTCACCCGGCCGCGGATCACGTTGACATCCGAGAAGAAGGCGGCCGCGCGGGCATCGGCGGGGCGGTTGTAGATGTTGTAGGGGGCGCCGCGCTGCACGATCCGGCCGGCCCGCATCAGCAGGATCTCGTCGGCCATCCGCATCGCCTCGCCCGGCTCGTGGGTGACCAGCAGGACCGAGGTCCCCTCCTCCTTCAGGATGTCGAGCGTGGCATCGCGGATCCCGTCGCGCAGCCGCTCGTCGAGCCCCGAGAAGGGCTCGTCCATCAACAGGATTTGCGGCCGCGGCGCCAGCGCGCGGACCAGCGCCACCCGCTGCTGCTCGCCGCCGGAGAGCTCGTGGGGGTATTTCGGCCCGAAGCCTGCAAGGCTAACCCGCTCCAGAAGCTCCGCCGCCCGCGCCCGCCGCGCCTCCCTGGGCCCGGTCAGGCCGAAGGCCACGTTGCCCGCCACCGTCAGGTGGGGAAACAGCGCGAAGTCCTGGAACATGAGCCCGATCGAGCGCTCCTCCGGCGGCAGATGCAGCCCCGCGTCCGAGACCACCCGGCCCTCGACGATCACCCGCCCCTGGTCCTGCCGCTCGACGCCGGCGAGGATCCTCAGCGTCGTCGACTTGCCGCAGCCCGAGGGGCCGAGAAGGCAGGTCACCTGCCCCGGCACCAGCGCCAGCGTCACGCCGTCCACCACGGCGCGGCCGCCGAAACGGCGGGTCAGGCCTTCCGCCTCCAGTCTGGGGCCGTGCTGTGCCACGCCCTCGCCTCCGCGAAATCCGAGCGAAAGTCTCGGATATCTGCGACGTATCAGCGCGTTGCGCGCCCCGCAAGGGGCCGACATCGTTGTAAGGAGCCGCGGCATGCACCAATGTCGGTGCCAGAGGGGGACCGCCGATGAAGAAGATTCTCGTTGCCACCGATCTGTCCGAAAGATCGGACCGGGCGGTGCGCAGGGCGCTCAGGCTGGCGGCACTGAGCGGGGCCGAATGCCACGTGCTCTTCGTGGTCGACGACAGCCTGCCGCAGGACATCGCCCAGACCCTGCTCAAGGATGCCGGGCTCCGCCTGCGCCGGTTCCTCGACGCGGCACCGGGAGGCGGGGCGGCGGCCCAGGACACGGCGGTCCTCGGCGATCCCATCACCACGGTCTGCGACAAGGCCGCCGAGCTCGGCGCCGATCTGGTCGTCCTTGGCCTGCACCGCCCGCGCCCGTTCCTCGACGCGCTGCGCGAGACCACGATGGAGCGGCTGGTGCGGCTCCTGCGCCTGCCCGTGCTTCTGGTCCGCGACCCGGCCGACCACGACTACCAGAGCGTGCTCGCGGCGGTGAGCTTCTCGCCGGCCTGCGCCGCCGCGCTCCGCGCTGCACGTTGGGTGGCGCCGTCGGCCCGGATCAGCGCCTTCCACGCGAACCTCATCCCCTTCGCCGGCTTTACCGGCGAAGGCCCCGGCAGCGCCACCGCGCGCCAGATGGCCCGCGAGGCCGAGGCCGCGTGCGAGGAATGGGCCGGCTCCGAGGCGCTTCCGGCGGACCTGGCCGAGGTCGAGATAGTCACCGGCAGCCTCGGCCAGGTCTTCGAGCGCCAGCTCCGGACGACCGGGGCCGACCTCGTCGCGCTCGGCGCGCACACCCGCAGCGTCTACCTCGCGAGCAGCCTTGGCAGCTTCGCTGCCGAACTCATCCGCAACCCGCCCACCGACCTCCTGATCGCCCGCCGGGTGCGCTGATCACAGCGTTTAGGGTGCGCATTCATTGTGCACATGACCCCATGGCCCCACCTGCTCCGAAGGAGGCGAGGGCACACGGAGGACGTCTCGATCCAGGGTCAGATTCGCGGGCACAGGCCGGCCCGGTCCGCTCCAAGCTTCTGCCGCTCTCGCTGGTCATGGCTGCCGCTTTCGCGGCTGACCAGGCCGGCCTGTCGCTCCAGGATTTGGGGCGGCGCCAGCGACCGCGCAATTCCGCTGCCGCACACTGAATCGCAGCCCGGCTGGTTAGGTTGCCATCAGGAATTCGACCGACCACGCAGGCATTGTCTCATGCCCCCCAGCCCGTGGGCCGGTTGCCCTCGACCTCACAGCGTAGAGTTGATCGCGCCGCCGTCGAGCAGGAAGTTCTGCCCGACGATGAAGCCCGCGTGCTGCGAGCAGAGAAAGGCGCACATCGCACCGAACTCCCCCGGCGTGCCGTAGCGCCCGGCCGGGATCGTCGCCTCGCGCTGGAGCTTGGCCTCCTCGAGGCTGATCCCTTGCGCCTTCGCCACGCCGCCGTCGAGCGACACCGCCCGGTCGGTGGCGTGGATGCCGGGCAAGAGGTTGTTGATCGTCACGCCCTTCCCGGCCACCTGCCGCGCGGTGCCGGCTACGAAGCCGGTCAGCCCGGTGCGGGCGGCGTTGGAAAGGCCCAGCGCCGGGATCGGCGCTTTCACCGACCCCGAGGTGATGTTGACCACCCGGCCCCAGCTCCGCTCCATCATCCCCGGCAGGCAGGCCTGCATCAGCGCGATCGGCGTCAGCATGTTGGCATCGAGCGCGCGGATGAAGTCGTCCCGGCTCCAGTCGCTCCATAGCCCCGGCGGCGGGCCGCCTGCATTGGTCACCAGGATGTCCACCTCGCCCGCGGCCCCCAGCACCTCAACGCGGCCTGCCTCGCCGGTGATGTCGGCGGCCACCGCCGTCACCTTCACGCCGTGCGCTGCGCGGATTGCCGCCGCCGCCGCCTCCAGCGCCTCGGGCCCCCGCGCGTTCAACACCAGCTCGACCCCGGCCGCCGCCAGCGCCTCCGCGCAGCCCCGCCCGAGCCCCTTCGACGAGGCCGTCACCAAGGCCCGCTTGCCCGCGATCCCCAGATCCATCGCGTGTCCCTCCTTTGTCCGTCACCCCCGCCGCTACCAGACCCGCCGGCGATTCGCACCCTCGCGCGGTTCACGCCCGCTTCACCAACCTCGCATCCGCGCGTTGACCGCCTCCGCCCGCTCCCGGTATCCTGCAGCAATTCTCACCGGGGCGATCAGCCCCTCCCGCGCGATACCCGCCGCCCCATGAACGCCAACGCCGCCTCCGGCCACGCCCCCAGCTACACCTGCCACGTCTACGACGCCGCCGAGATCGTGGTCGTCACCGGCGTGAACGCCGGCGACCAGCTCGCCTCCGCCGCCGAGGCCTGCCTGGGCGACGTCTACGAACTCGCCGGCGCGGCGCGCACGCTGCGCCTCACGGTGCACGATCACGGGGCCGACGCCGCCCCCGCCATCGGCCAGCCGGCGGGCCAGGCCAGCGTGGCCAGGGGCTCCGAGGCGGGCGTGCCCGGCGAGGCGCTCGCGCTCGAAGCACGGCTCACCTTCATGGCGCCCGACGGCTCCCGCGCCGAGCTCCTGCTCATCGCCCTCGGCCCCGGCCGCCGCCCCCGCCGGCTGGTCCTGCCGCTCTCCCCGGTCGAGCCCGGGGTCGATTACACGCTGATCGCCGCCACCGGCGAGCCGGGGCCCGTGGCGCTGGCCGACATCGTCTCCGTCGCCTTCACCCGCGGCACCCGGATCACGCTGGCCGACGGCACCCAGTGCCCGGTCGAGCGGCTCCGCCCCGGCGACCTCGTGCTGACCCGCGACAACGGCGCCCAGCCGGTGCGCCACGTGCTCTCCCGCACCTTCCGTGCCAGCGGCGCCTTCGCCCCTGTGGCGATCCCCAAGGGCACGCTGGGCAACGCCGAAGACCTCGTCATCAGCCAGCACCAGCGCCTCTTCCTCTACCAGCGCGGCCCCCACCGCATCACCGAACGCGCCGAGATGCTGGTGCGCGCGCACGATCTCGTCGACGGCGAGACCGTCACCCTTCGCAAGGGCGGCTATGCCGACTACGTCTCCCTCGTCTTCGACCGGCACGAGGTGATCTACGCCGAGTGCATCCCGGCCGAGAGCCTCCTGGTCAACGCAACCACCCGGCGCCAGCTCCCCGAGGAGGAGCGCGCCCGGCTCCAGGCCGAGCTCCCCGACCTCTCGCAATCGCCCGTGCGCGCCGCCGAGGCGCCGAGCGCGGCGCTGGCAAAGGCCCGCGCGCAGCTCCTGAAAACCGTCAAGGGCCTCTGACGGCGCCCGTTGCGCCGGCCCCGGGCGGCCTCTATATGCCAGAGCCCATGCTCGACGCGCGCTCCAACCTCCCCGCCCTGCCGCCGGAAATCGCCCGGCGCCGCACCTTCGCGATCATCTCGCACCCCGACGCGGGCAAGACCACTCTGACCGAGAAGTTCCTGCTCTTCGGCGGCGCGATCCAGATGGCCGGCCAGGTCCGCGCCAAGGGCGAGGCCCGCCGCACCCGGTCCGATTTCATGCAGATGGAGAAGGACCGGGGGATCTCGGTCTCCGCCTCGGCGATGTCCTTCGACTTCGGGCGCTACCGCTTCAACCTCGTCGACACCCCCGGCCACTCGGATTTCTCGGAAGACACCTACCGCACTCTCACCGCCGTCGACGCCGCGGTCATGGTGATCGACGGCGCCAAGGGCGTCGAGAGCCAGACCCGCAAGCTCTTCGAGGTCTGCCGGCTCCGCGACCTGCCGATCCTCACCTTCTGCAACAAGATGGACCGCGAGGCGCGCGACACCTTCGAGATCATCGACGAGATCCAGGAAAACCTCGCCATCGACGTCACCCCCGCCTCCTGGCCGATCGGCATGGGGCGCGACTTCCTCGGCGTCTACGACGTGCTGAACGACCGGCTCGAACTGATGGACCGGGCCGACCGCAACCGCGTGGCCGAATCGATCAAGATCGAAAGCCTGGGCGACCCCGAGCTCGAAAGGCACATCCCCGCCGACCTCCTGGCCAGGCTCCGCGAGGAGCTCGAGATGGCCAAGGCGCTTCTCCCCGCCTTCGACCGGCAGAGCTTCCTCGAAGGCCACCTCACGCCGATCTGGTTCGGCTCGGCGATCAACTCCTTCGGCGTGAAGGAGCTGATGGCAGGCATCGGTGATTTCGGGCCCCCGCCGCAGCCGCAGCGCGCCGAGCCGCGCCAGATCGCGCCCGAGGAATCCAAGGTCGCGGGCTTCGTCTTCAAGGTCCAGGCCAACATGGACCCCAAGCACCGCGACCGGGTGGCCTTCGTCCGCCTCGCCTCGGGCCATTTCGAGCGCGGGATGAAGCTCCTCCACGTCCGCGCCGGCAAGCCGATGGCAGTGTCGAACCCGGTCCTGTTCCTCGCCGCCGACCGCGAGCTCGCGGAAGAGGCCTGGGCCGGCGACATCATCGGCATCCCCAACCACGGCCAGCTCCGCATCGGCGACACGCTGACCGAAGGCGAGGCGCTGAAGGTCACCGGCATCCCTTCCTTCGCGCCCGAACTTCTGCAGTCGGTCCGCGCCATGGACCCGATGAAGGCCAAGCACCTCGACAAGGCGCTGATGCAGTTCGCTGAGGAAGGCGCGGCCAAGGTGTTCAAGCCCGAGATCGGCTCGGGCTACATCGTCGGCGTCGTCGGGGCGCTGCAGTTCGAGGTGCTGGCCTCCCGCATCGAGCTCGAATACGGCCTCCCGGTCCGGTTCGAGGCCTCGCAGTTCACCTCCGCCCGCTGGGTCTCGGGCGAGAGGCAGGCGGTCGAGGAATTCGCCGCCGCCAACAAGGGCCACATTGCCACTGACAATGACGGCGACCTCGTCTACCTCACCCGCCTGCAATGGGACATCGACCGCGTCGCGCGCGATTATCCGGAGGTGCGGCTGACGGCGACGAAGGAGATGATGGTGTGAGGGCGCGCGCAGTATTTTGATTTGGGCGTGGCGCGGCCGCTGCGTAGGGTGGTCGCGACACTGCACCGGTGCCGCCGATGTTCGACCGACTGAGATCCCTGATCGGGCGCAGCCTTGCCGCCTATCTGGAAAAGGAGACCGCGCGCTACCGGTCCTTTGCCTTGGTACCGCATGACCAGCTCAGCCGCGCGCTCTGCCCTGGCGACGTGCTGCTGGTCGAGGGCAACACGCGGATCGCGACCGCGATCAAGTACCTGACCCTGTCGACCTGGTCGCATTCGGCGTTCTTTGCCGGCGGCAACCAGCCCGGCGGCGAGCTGATCGAGGCCGATCTGCGGCACGGGGTGCATGCCGCGCCACTGAGCAAGTACGCCGGGTTCAACACGCGTATCTGCCGTCCGGTCGGGCTGCAGCCCGCCGAGATCGAGCGCGTGGTGGTCTTCATGCAGTCCAGCCTGGGGCGCAACTACGACCTGCGCAACGTCGTCGATCTGGCGCGCTACCTGCTGCCGCAGCCGCCGGTGCCGCAGCGCTGGCGGCGGCACATGCTGGCGATGGGCTCGGGCGACCCGACGCGGGCGATCTGCTCGACGCTGATCGCCGAGGCATTCCAGTCGGTGCGCTACCCGATTCTGCCCGAGATCTGGAAGAAGTGCCCGGAAGAGCGCTGCAAGGAAATCCTCCGCATCCGGCACCATTCGCTGTTCGTGCCGCGGGACTTCGATCTGTCGCCGTATTTTCGCGTGGTCAAGCCGACCGTCGAGGCGGGGTTCGACCCGTACCGACTGACCTGGGCGCAAGAAGGGCCGCCGCGCCCGGAGCGCGTCGTCGGCACGGCGCGCTAGGCACGGCCGGCGGCCGATCCGCACCGGCGGCGGCGTACGGGGTCAGGAGCCCCACCGGCCCGCGCTTGCGGCCGGGGCCTCGTCGCGGCCGGGGCGACGCCCTCGAACGGCAGGCCGCTTTGCCGCGAAACGTCGCACCCGCCCCTTGCCCCCGTCCCGCCGCCGCGCCAAGATCGCGCCGGGCTCACCGCTGGAGGTTCCTCGCCATGGCCGACACTCCCGAACGCCCGCCCACCTGGAAGGCCGTCGTCGCCGCGATCCTCGACTTCCTCTTCGTCTTCCTCGCCGGCGGCTACGTCGTCGGCGCGCTCACCGGCGGCCTCACCGACGAGGGCTTCAGCCTCCAGGGCCTGCCCGCGCTCCTGCTCCTCGCGCTGATCATCGGTTACTTCTGGCTCCTGAACCGCTACGCCGGCGGCACGATCTTTCGCCACCTGCTTGGCATCCCGAAACCGCGGCCCTGAAGCCCGCCCTCGCCGGACGCGAGGGGGCGTGTTACACGGACCCAATTTCCTTTCAATTCGGCTAACAGATTCACGGAAACTCCGTGATTGTAATGGTTTGGCCAAGCGTAACACCGTGTTACACACCCACGTGTAACACGCCTCTGCCCAAGGGCTTGCCCCTGCCCCGCCCCCCTGTTCTACTCCGCCCCGACCAGCCCAGGGAGGCCGCGATGTCCCTCGCCGAAGAAGCCCGCTCGATCCTCTCCCACCTCGGCGTCAGCCTGCCCGAAGGCACGCTGCCCGCCCGTTCCCCGATCACCGGCGAGGAGATCGCCCGCCTCCGCGAGACCTCCCCCGCCGCGGCGGCCGCCGCCATCGAGGCCGCCCACATCGCCTTCCTGTCCTGGCGCGCAACCCCCGCCCCGGTCCGCGGCGAGCTCGTCCGGCTCCTCGGCGAGGAACTGCGCGCCCACAAGTCTGCCCTCGGTCGGCTGGTCTCGATCGAGGTCGGCAAGATCCCTTCCGAAGGTGCCGGCGAGGTGCAGGAGATGATCGACATCTGCGATTTCGCCGTGGGCCTCTCGCGCCAGCTCTACGGGCTGACCATCGCCTCCGAACGCCCCTCCCACCGGATGATGGAGACCTGGCATTCCCTGGGCGTGGTGGGCGTCATCTCGGCCTTCAACTTCCCCGTCGCGGTCTGGTCCTGGAACGCCGCCC
>Ga0224512_10003969_pt1 | contig 12762 bp, 12 predicted proteins | sample SF_May12_sed_USG_4_FD_169103 | JGI IMG/M metagenome (GOLD analysis project Ga0224512, IMG submission 169103) | Sediment microbial communities from San Francisco Bay, California, United States - SF_May12_sed_USGS_13 | ecosystem: Environmental > Aquatic > Marine > Sediment | place: USA... | reverse complement strand
AAACTGAGCATAGGGCCCGTTGATAAAGGCCAGTATTTCGCCGGCCTCCACATTCTTTCCATTTGCGGCCACCGGCTGCAGCATTCCCGACGAGCCCGCACGTACCCAGTGGCTCTTTGCCAGATACTTCGTCTTAACCGGATTGCGGCCATAATCCGATTTTTCGACGATGCCCAGATATTCGGCGATATTGAGGACGCCTCTCATGCCATCGGCGACAATTTCGTTATCGATCGAACGCGATTTTCCGCCTTCAAAAATAACCGTCGAGATTTTCTTCTTGTTCAGAAGCCGCCTCAGAGAGCCCGTTGGCGGTTTCAGCTGGAGTAACGCAAACGGCGCGTTAAACAGCTTCGCAAGTTGTGCATTTTCCGGATGCGCGGTGTCGTATCTGATCTGCGAAGCGTTGGAACGATCTTCAGAGCCGGTATGGAGGTCGATGACAACATCCGCGATCGGTATTATCCGGCTCGAGAGAAGATGGCCGATCTGAGCTGCCATCGAGCCTTTTTGGGAACCGGGAAACGACCTGTTGAGGTCGCGGCCGTCGGAAAACTTTCGTTCGAGGTTTATAAACGCCATCACATTCGCGATGGGAATCGATATCACCGTCCCAGCGACCGGCTTCAACAGCTTTTCGAGAAGCAGCCTCCGATTGATTTCAATTCCGTTTACCTCGTCGCCGTGGATGCCGCTGATCACGAGAAGAACGGGCCCTGGCCGTGACGCTTTCTGAACGATAACGGGGATAGCGATCCTCGTACGCGTATAGAGCGAAGCGACCTCAAGTTCGAGATAGTTTCGCACTCCGTTCCTGATCTTATGGCCTAGAATCTCCATCAAACGTGCCTCTCGACGTACCTGATAATCTCTTTCGCGACATCGCGTTTCGTCGCGTCCTCGATTCCTTCGAGACCCGGAGAAGAATTTACCTCGAGGATCAGAGGCCCGCGGGCACTTTGCAGCATATCGACACCCGCTACGCCGAGTCCCATCACGCGGGCCGCCTTGATCGCGGCGTCTTCTTCCTCTTCAGAAAGTTCGATCACCTCGGCCGAGCCCCCACGGTGGAGGTTGGATCGAAATTCGCCCTCTTTCGCTTGGCGTTTCATCGCCCCCACTATCGTTCCATCGACAACAAACGCGCGAATGTCGGCACCCTTAGCTTCCTGGATAAACTCCTGCAGCACCACTCTCGCCTCGAGGCCGTTAAAGGCCTCCAGAACTGACTCGGCGGCTTTTTTCGTCTCGGCGAGTATCACTCCAAGCCCCTGTGTGCCTTCCAGAAGCTTGAGTATGATTGGACTCGAATCCAAAAGCCCTACGACGGAAGTTGTGTCTCTTGTGTAGTTGGAAAAAATCGTCTTCGGCATCCCGAGGCCGGCTCTCGAGAGCAGCTGCAGGCTTCGCAGTTTGTCACGCGATTTGACCAGGGATTGCGATTCAACCGCGGTAAAGATCTTTTGCATTTCGAACTGGCGGACGACCGCAGTGCCAAAAAACGTAACCGAAGCGCCGACCCTGGGAATGACTGCATCGATACCCGTCAGTTCCTTCCCCTCGTAGAGAATAATCGGGTTTTTCTTTTCGATCTGTAACACACACTTCGTGTGATTAATGACGGGCATCTCGTGGCCGCGTTCTTGTCCTGATTCGACGAGCCTTTTGGTTGAATACAGTTTTGGGTTGGCGGAAAGGATTGCGATTTTCATTTAATTATATGGGGCCTGGCGAGGGCTTCTAGTTTATTAAGTCTGTTTTATTCGGATCAACGATAAACCTGTTTCTCCGCAGAAAACGGCGTCCGATCAAAACCGGATACCGCATTTCCGAACGGTCTGTCAGGGTCATCCGGATCCGGTATTTTTTTTGTCCAAGTACGATTCTCGTGTTGATCGCATAACGCGTTTCGGCGTGACCGCTCGAGCTCTTGACGTTTCGAGTTTCGAATTCATTGAAATCAACGGCCTTGCCTGTAAACCCCTCTTCGTCCTCGTGCAGGAATACGACGTGAAGGAGGCCTTCATTAACGAGTTCTATCGATGAACAATGAATCGCCGAGCTGTAGGCTCCAGTGTCAATCTTGAGCCTGACGCATTCAAGTCCGAGCAGGGGAAAGTCCGCCACCTCCCGTCTTCCCATCACTTTCCGCTCTTTGCTTTTATCCATAAGTCACCCGACGTGGAACGAATATACACGAAGTCGCGGAAAACAACAGCGAAAGTAACAAATCCCTGGGATTATAATTGTCGAATCAGGGGAATCACTCGTAGCGGAGACATTCGATCGGGTCGAGTTGGGCCGCTTTTCTGGCCGGCAATACACCAAAAACAAGGCCGACCAGAACCGACACCGTGAGGGCAAAAACGATATAGCCGAGGCTAATCACCGCCGGCAGCGAGGGAACTAAGAACATGATCAATTGAGATATCCCGACCGCGAGGACGACTCCGAGGAGCCCGCCAAAAAATGTAAGGGTCATCGCTTCAAAAAGGAACTGGAAGATAATCGCCGATTTGGTTGCCCCGATGGCTTTTCGGATGCCGATCTCTTTGGTCCTTTCGGTTACGCTGACGAGCATGATGTTCATCACGCCGATGCCGCCAACAAGCAGCCCGAGGCAAGAAATCGCGATCGCCGCGAGCCCGATCGCGCCCATGATCGAATCAAATTGTTCGATAAACGCATCTGCTGTCTTTATATCGAAGTTGTTCGGTTCACCGAATTTAACGTTCCGCCGCTGGCGGAGAACGGACTCGGCATCATCGAGAGCATCCTGAATCTTTTCCTGTTTGGCCTTGATTATGTGGAGTAAATAATCCCTTTGCGGGGCGACCTTTCTCGCGGTTCGGATCGGCATCATGACCTTTCGGTCCTCATCGTTCTCCCCGAAAAAGCCGGACTTCCGTTTCTCTATAACCCCGATGATCTCCCACATCTGGCTGTTCATCCGGACCATCTTGCCAACAATATCGCCCTCTTTACCGGGAAAAAGCGCATCCGCGGCGTTGACGCCGATTACGAGGACGTGCCGCCTCTGCTGATTGTCGTTCCTCGTAATAAACCGGCCCTCACGAAGCGTTAGATTGCTGATCGACTGATAATTCGGCGTCACGCCATCGGTTGCAGCCCATCTGTAGTTTTTGCCTTCGTAAAGCAGGTTGTCGTCGAATCCGTCACCAAAGGAACCGATGCTGGGTGCGACAACCGCGACATCTTCGATGGCATTGCTTTGCGCCATGATCGCTTCGGCGTCGTCTACCGTCAGCGGTTTGCGGGAACGTTCCTCACGGTTGGGCGGGCCGAAACCGGTGGTCAAATGAAAGGCGTAGATATTGTTTGTGCCATAGTCCTCGATCATGTCGACGATATTGCCGCGGAGTCCGAGTAGCAGAGCCGCGACAACGATCGCCGTTATGATCCCGACCACGATTCCGAGAACGGTCAGGAACGAACGAAACTTGTTCGCGAGGATGCTGTCCAACGACATCTTCAGTACTTCGCGCGGTAATGTGCCTTTGAGTCCCATTTTCTTAACTCTTTGCGAGGGCCACGATCGGATCCAAATTTGACGCCTTAAATGCCGGATAGAGACCCGCCACGATTCCAATCACGCTGGATACGACCACGGCCAGAACTACATAGCCTACCGTTATCGTCATCGTGATCCCCGCCAATATCGTGATTAGGGTCGTTACGCCTGAGGCGAGCAAAATACCGATGATTCCGCCCGCGACGCAAAGCGATGCCGATTCGATCAGGAACTGCAAGAGTATTTGCTGCCGCGTCGCACCAAGTGCTTTGCGAAGCCCCACCTCAAATGTCCGCTCGGTCACCGAGACGAGCATGATATTCATAACCACGATTCCGCCAACGACAAGGATCGTCAGCGTAATCGGGATCACAACGCCTGCGATAGCACCGGTAAACTGGTCGATTTGATTTCCGAGGTCCTGGGTGTTGACGACTCCGAAAGTGTCTTCGTCGCTTCCCAGCAACTTGCGCTTGTTCCGAAGCACTGTTCTCGCGTCCTCGATCGCAAACACGAGAAGATCACGTGTTTCGGACGCGCCGTGGATCTGAATGCCCCCGCCGCCGCCGAACAACTGGAAATGCACCGTGATCGGAATATAAACCATGCGGTCAAAGGACTGACCCAACATCGAACCGCGCTGCTCCTCGACACCTATGATCCGAAACGGGACGCCGCGAATCTTTAATGTTTTCTCGATCGGGTCCTCGTCGGGAAAGAATTTCTGGAGGACGTCATATCCGATCACGCAAACCTTGGCGGATCTATCGACTTCGGACCCGTTAATGAATCTGCCGAGCATCATCTCTTTTTCTTCTATGATCTCCATGTTCTCGGTCACGCCGCGTACCTCGACCGCCGGCATCTCGATCCCATCCTGGTTGATATCGATCCGATCGTTGTCCTGTGCGCCGACCTCCGAGCAATTTGCGCAGCGAGCCTTAACGTATTTGTACTCTTCCCACTCGATCTTCCTGTTCCGTTTGTTTCGTTCCTCGAATTCCTTGTCATCCATTTCGCCCGAATGCGCCATACGGTTCATCATAAAGTGATTGGCACCGAGCACCTTTGAGACCTGGGTCGAAACATAGGAATTCAGTCCGCTGATCGAAGCCCCGACGACAACAACTGAGGCGACGCCGATGATCACACCGAGCAGCGTCAGAAAAGCCCGCAGTTTGTGCTCAAGGATCGACTTGATGGCGATCCGGAAGGCGTCGGCGTAAAACGTTAATAAAACCCGCATAGTTGAACAAGAATCCCGTTTGAATTCAAAATCGGCCAGTCAGGTAAAAGTACGGTCGCCAATGCCGCAATGTTCGATTTTTTTCGAGGTATGGCGAACTACCTCGCCGAGTTTCGGATCTTTCGGACGAGGCAAAAGCCCAAACGGTTCGACATGGTCGGCCTGCGTGATATAATTCCGGTCGTTTCCACGATCAACTCCAGGAGAAGAATTTTTGAGTATTTTAGTAGACAAGAATACGAGGCTAATCGTGCAGGGTATCACCGGCAAAGAGGGCACCTTTCACACCCAGCAGATGATCGAATACGGCACAAACGTAGTTGGAGGCGTGACGCCCGGGAAGGGCGGAACCACGCATGAAGGCGTGCCCGTGTTCAATACGGTCGATGAAGCCGTGAAGGAAACAGGTGCTAACGCTTCGGTCATATACGTTCCTCCCGCATTCGCCGCCGATGCGATCATGGAGGCCGCCGACGCGGGAATACCTGTCGTCGTCGCGATTACGGAAGGGGTCCCGGCCGCCGACATGGTCAAGGCCAACGATTTTCTGCGCGACAGAAGTGCGACCCGTTTGATCGGGCCGAATTGCCCCGGGATCATTTCTCCCGGCAAATGCAAGATCGGAATCATGCCGGGTCACATTCACATGGAAGGGCGAATCGGGGTAGTTTCGAGAAGCGGCACTCTTACCTACGAGGCTGTCGGCCAATTAACGGCTCTCGGACTGGGTCAATCTTCGGCGATCGGTATCGGCGGTGATCCTATAATCGGGACGAATCACACCGATGCGCTGCGGCTCTTTGAAGCCGACGACGAGACCGATGCGATCGTCATGATCGGCGAGATCGGCGGAACTGCGGAAGAAGACGCCGCCGCATTTGCCAGGAAGAATGTAACGAAACCGGTTGTGGCGTTTATCGCCGGTCAAACTGCTCCTCCCGGACGCCGTATGGGACATGCCGGTGCGATCATCTCGGGCGGCAAGGGCACGGCTGCCGAAAAAATGAAAGCACTTACTGAAGCCGGGATACGGGTCGTTGAATCTCCCGCGGATATTGGAGTTGCAATCAGGGAAGTAGTGGGAGCCGGTACGGGGGCGTAAGCTTCACGCGACCGGCTTTTTAACGGATACATTTCCAAATCCTCTTCGTGGATTGAATGGGCCGCACTCGGCGGCCCCCTTGATCGAGCCCTTCAAATGAAGTTTTCTCATTCCTATTGCGTCCAGCCTTTTGATATCGACGAACACGAACACGTCAACAATGTCGCATACCTCCGTTGGATTCAGGATGTCGCCGTAGCACATTGGCAGTCGGCGGCGAGCGTCGAGCTCCAATCCCGCTTTACGTGGTTCGTAGTCCGTCACGAGATCGACTACATCCGTCGCGCCTTTCTGAACCAGACAATCACAGCCGAGACATGGGTTGGTGAGGCAACGCGTGTGAAATGCGAGAGGTTTACGAAGATCTCGCGGGATTCAGAGGTGCTCGTCGAATCTCGAAGCGTGTGGTGCCTTCTGGACGCCGGTACGGGGCGACCGACCCGAATGACGGACGAATTGCGCGAATTGTTCGCAATGTCTTAGGCCGAGTTTTTTCCGGCTTGAGGGTTTCGACCTCGGAACAATCGCAGTCCCCGGTTGGACTGTCACGACCTGGACGTGGCGGTGCTAGCTGTCTATATGAAGCTAAGAATCGAATACGTATTTACCGCAATCATTGTCGGCTCTGCCGTGCTCATTGTAGAGGCCCGTGTCTCCGTCTGAATCCAACCAATTCTGGACGAAGCCCAAAAAGACGATCGGTTTAGCGGCGCCCTTATCGACGGCTGATTATATGTTGAGGTGGATCGCGCATTGCTCAATCACAAGCTGCTCTCGAAGAGGTCAACCAATTAGATGTCCAGGGCTTCTGAAACCCTGGGTCTTGTCGCTTTAGGAAGCTGGGGTTACCAAACCAATATCTCCGGTAAGTCATACGCACTTGTAGAAAGGCGGGGAGGAATTGGTGGTTGAGTGCATTAAATATTATCTCTCCCGACCTGGGCTTTGCGGTCACGTTCCCCGGAAATATAGAAACGGAAGATCTTTGTCAAACCTATGCGGGTAAAGGACTTTCTTTCGATGTCCTGAAAACCGCGGCGATGGCCGGAGAATAGCCCGAAGTGCTTCGCAGGAAATACTTTGCCCCTTCCCGGGGCGATAACTTGAATTGCATTGATTCGCAACTATTAAGTTCGCCCAATTTTCGCTAAACTCTTCGTTTGCTATTCGAAATATAAGAAATCAAAAAGATCACGAGGAATTTGATTAAATGAGTAATTTAACATTCGGGATAATAAAGCCCGATGCGGTAAGGAAAGGGGTGCACGGATCGATAATCCAGAGGATTCTCGACGACGGGTTTCAGATTCGCGGTATGAAACTGATCCATCAATCAAGGAAACAGGCGGAAGGTTTTTATGCTGTTCACCGCGAGAGGCCTTTCTTTGGGGAACTAACAAAGTTTATGTCGAGCGCGCCGTGCATAGTGATGGTGCTGGAGAAGGAAAATGCCGTGCCCGAGTGGCGGAACTTAATGGGTGCTACAAACCCGGCCGAAGCCGAAGAGGGCACACTGAGAAAGGAGTTTGCATCCTCAATCGGGGAAAACGCCGTACACGGTTCCGATTCCGTAGAAAACGCGGCGATCGAGATATCGTACTTTTTTAGTAAACTTGAATTAGTATAGGCAAAAGGCTATAAAAAACGTGCAGTCTACAATCCGGCATTGATCGCAGTTTGTTTAGGAACTGCACCGAATGCCGGGAAAAGTCGCATACCCAAGGACAAACCAATGAAAAAATGCCCGAGCTGTCAAAAGACCTACGAAGACAATATGAAGTTTTGTCAATCGGATGGTACTCCTCTTGTAGTGGTCGCCGAGGATACGCCCTCCGACGATCCCTTCAAGACGATGGTTGCGAGCGATATCAATCTGCCGGTTGAAGGGCCAGAGACGCCCGAGGCGGCCGAACCAAAAGATGAAACGCCTACGCGGCCGCCGGTACGGGAACCCGTATCGTTTTCGCCTGCGACTCCGCCGGCACAGGAATCCGCAGCCCCGCCGGCACAGGAACCCGCGACTCCGCCGGCACAGGAATCCGCACCACCTCCGAAGGCATCGCCACCTGAGCCTGCAGCTCCGCAGACGCCGGAAAAATCTGCGACACCACCACCGGCAACAAGCGTTTCGGATGATGACGAAAATGGTGACGTTCTTGAGATTCCGGGTGAAACCGATGACGCAGATCCGATGAAGACCATCGTGGTCAGCAGCAGCGATACTTCTGACAATATAAAGGTGCCGCCAGCGGAACCCGCGACCCATTCGCCAGCAGCGCCACAAGCACCCGTGTCACCTCCGCCGCCGGCCTCGAAGCCGGATCTCGAAGCCGAGACGATGATCGCGCCGGAGATACCAAAGTTTTCAGAACCCGATGTTCAGCCGCCGGACCTCGATGCAGGAAGCGGGATTCCCCTGCCTCCGGAGAAACAAACGCCTGCTGCGCCGCCGCCGGAAACACCGGCTGATTCAAAGCCTTCAATCCCGATTCCTTCGCCGTTTGAGGAATCGATGCCGCCGGGTGTCGCGTTTCCCGAGGATCCGCCATTCGAGCAATCGGGGACTCCGCAGCCGGAGGCTTCGCAACCGGATGCGGCGACACCTCCGCAATCTCCATTTGCGGAACCCGCCGGGGCGTCTGACGCGTCACCGGATGAAGATTGGGATGTCTCTACTCCAGATGAAGCGTCGCCGGCAACACCGGCCGTAGCATCGACTTCTGCGCCGAGCCCGTTCGGAAACAACAGCATCCTGAGCGTGCCCGATCCAGTTGAACCGGGTACCGAGGGCGAGAACAAGACTCTTGCGATAGTCTCGCTGGTCAGCGGAATACTCAGCGTTATTTGCTGTTTTTCGGTGATCACAGGTCCCGTCGCCTTGATCACCGGGTTTATGGCGCGAAGCAAGATCGGCCAGGATCCGGCAACATACGGAGGCGGCACCTTTGCCCTGATCGGAATGATTTTGGGGGTCCTTGGAACGATCCTGTTTGTGATCCTGGTCGCTCTTCAGTTTTTGGGCGCATTGGGCGAGCTGAATTTCTAAGGACGGGCAATACGTCCGGGTAAGACTAGAATTATGTCAATAATTTCCGATGTTCTGCAGTCGACAATGGCCGTCATTAAGGGCATGAAAACCACTTTGTCGCAGATTCCGAAAGAAAAGTGGACGGTTCAATATCCGGACGAACCGGTGACAGTCCAGCCGCGATACAGGGGCCAGCATTTGCTTCATGTCGACGAAAATGGCAAGGAGAAGTGTGTGGCCTGTTATCTATGCGCCGCGGCCTGTCCATCCGATTGCATTTATATCGAGGCTGTTGACGATCCGCGTCCGTACGACGAGAGAATAGGACGCGACGAACGGTACGCAAAAGTCTATAACATCGACTACGGGCGCTGTATATTCTGCGGCTTTTGCGTCGAGGCCTGCCCGAAGGACGCTATTACGCACGGGTATAATTTCGAACTCTCGGTCTTCAACCGCGCTGACCTCCTGAAGACGAAGGATGACCTACTGATTACGAAGCAAAAGCAGTCGAACAACTACCGGGTCGCCCTGTCCTCGGAAGACGTCGACTCGGAATTCAAAGAAGTGTAGGAATCTCAAAGGTTTTTGTAATGGGCGAAACGTGCAGGCGTTTCGCCTCTTTTGTATGGATGTTAACTGTATAATCTTCCCGTGAGCGAAATGCCGCCGAGCAGAAAAGGCCGTGAATACGAATTGCGTGCGCTTGGACTCAGAGACTTTGCCGGATTGACGAGTCCGAGGCAAAGGCTTGATCCATTTGAGCTCGCGCGATATGCCGGGCTTCTTGTCGCGACCTTTGACCAGGTCGCATCGCTTCTCACCCAAGAGACGCGGGATCACTTGACTGGTGCGGGGCGAAACGACTGGTCAGGCGGGGCCTGTTCGCAAACGCTTCCCGATGGTACGAAACTGATCATACTCAACCCGACCCATGGAGCCAACAGGCAAAATGCGACTCTGATGGAAGAGATTTCGCATGTATTCCTGGGGCACACGCCAAGTCGACTTGCGGTCAAAAACAGTGCCGGGGACGGAGCTCCAAGAGCGAGGGACTACGACGCCAAAATCGAGGAACAGGCTTATTCCGTCGGGGCATCGGCTTTGGTCCCTTTCGAAGGCTTGCGCGAAATGGTGGGCGCGGGCATGTCGTCGCGCGAGATTGCGAGGCACTACGGAGTTAGCAGGCACCTTGTCGAATTCCGCATCAAGACGACTCATTTGTGGAGTGTTTATTTGGAGGAACAGGCTTCCAGGAATTACGCAGGAAAATGAAAGACCCACAGAGTAAAGACCAGATTATCGAGGAAATACATTCGAGCTCGTCACCTGACGAGAGGCTTTCCGTTATCGACAAGCTCCGGATGCTTCTCGAGATAACGCGCAAGATAAGTGTATCCACCGACCTCGAAGAAGTCCTCCGGATGGTCATGGACACGCTCGGATCGCTCGTCAGGTTTGACGCCGCGGGAATCTATTTACTGGAGTCGGTCAAAAAGGACGGTAATACGGAATACGTATTCAAATCGAAAGTGATCCGCGGGTACCGGATAAGTTTTGAGCTGGTCGAGCCGCGGCTGAAACTTGGTGAAGGATTCATAGGGCACGTCGCCCAAACGGGTGAAGCCCTGATATCAGCCGACGTTTCAAAGGATCCGCGATACTTTCCGGCTCGCAAGCGGACCAATTCTGAGATGATCGCCCCGATAGTTTCGAATAACGAGGTTATAGGGGTTTTTGATCTGGAAAGCGACAAGCTGGACGCTTATACGGAGGACGACTTGGCAATACTCAAGTTGCTCGCCTCACAAGTTGCAATCACGATTGAGAAATCCCAACTTTACAGCCAGATAGTCGAAAAGAAGCGGCTCGAGACCCAGCTCGAGATCGCCCGGGAAGTCCAGCTCGAACTTCTCCCGGACAAAGACCCCGAACTCGCCGGCTTCGATATGAGTGCCTATATCTTTCCTACCGAGGAAGTTTCCGGAGACTATTACGACTGGGTCAGCTTGTTTGACGATCAGATAGCAATAATTGTCGCCGATGCGGTTGGAAAAGGGATTCCGGCGGCTCTCCTGATGGCATTTCTGCGGGCATCCTTGCGCGCCGGTGTTCAGATCGGCTACGCCCCGCAGGTAGCCTTTGCAAAGGTTGGGGACCTCCTCTGGGATTCGGTTGAGTCTCACCAGTTCATCACCGCCATTTACGGCATTCTGGACTCCACTAACAAGACTTTTGTTTACTCGAACGCGGGCCACAATCCGCCGGTTTTGATGAACGCGGATGGCGGGTCGCGCTTTGTCGAATATGGTGATCTCCCGCTCGGGATGTTTCGCGAGACGAGGTATCACCAACACTACATACGTATGGAGTCCGGGCAGATGCTTGTGCTTTATACGGACGGCATCACCGAGGCGGAGAACCCTAAAGGTGAAGAATTCGGGAAGGAACGCTTTGTGAAATGTCTCGCCGACGGTTACGATTTGCCGGCCAGGGAACTAATTCACTTTATCAGACAGGAGCTAGATAAATTTACCGAGAGCGAATATCTCAATGACGACGGGACGCTTTTTATCGTCAAGGCTCTTTAGAGAGGTTCGAGAGACGTCGGATAATTGAAGAGGGGCGAGGGTTCTTGAAGAATTTTTGGAAGAAAGCCTGAACTTGCGAATAAGTCATCGGCCCAAATAAAGAAACGCCGAAGACCGGCTATCCGACCTTCCGCGTTCCTTTAGTTGTTGGATCTTAATTTCTCACCTGCTTAAAACGAAGCGATTCAATGTGCAGTCAGATTAAACCGCGACTTATCTCCGCCGGGTACGAGCGGCGAACGGTAGAGACCATAGTCGATTTTTGGATTGCCGGATGTGAAGACATACGAATCGAAGCCATGCGCGTCCAGAAAATCCGCGAGGTGTGACGTGTTCGGCATATAGAGCAATTCGGTAAATCCAAGGTCCGCACGAATCTCAAGCAGTCGCTCGACTACTTCAAGCGGTGCAAAACACTGAATTGGATCCCGAAAAGTCGCCATAAAAAACCTCTTCTGCAAAAGAGCAGACGTGAGTGGGATTAATGCGCCGGCGGAATGGTTGTTCGCTTTTTTATAGCAGGCAACGAGTTTGAGGTCTTTTTCCACTAATTAGCAGGTAATTGGACAAGTTCGCGCGGTAAAAGCCGGATTTTCTTTTGTTTTTACTTGATCGAACTCCATTACGGGGTTACGATCAAAGCACTTTCCCCGATCCAGTTTTTAGAGGAGTACGATTATGAAATTTCGAGCCGGCCGTTTCGCCTTTGCAATAGTTGCAGGATTGGCATTGTTTGCTGGCGGTTCCGCTCAGGATCGCAACGATCGCGAGGCGGTTGCGGCTGCGGCGGGTAACCTCTATGTGGTTTCTGCAAAAGCCGGCGGGGTTAATTTCGTTTCCGGTAATGTCACGATCAAGCGTGTCGACGGTACGAGCGGTCCTCTTGTAAAAGGCAATTTTGTCGAAGTTGGGGATATCGTCTCGACCGGGGCGGACGGCCGTACGGAAATACTGATGAATCCGGGCTCGTTCATAAGGCTGGACCATAACTCAAAATTTTACTTCGGGTCGACTTCTCTAAGCGATCTGAGGGTATTTGTAAGCGGCGGCACGGCGATTTTTGAAGTATTCGCAAGCGATGATTTCAAGGTCGCGGTGGACGCATCGGATTCGAGATTCTATTTGACCAAATCCGGTGTCTACCGGATCGATGTTGATGGATCCGGGGATGCGCGGCTCGAGGTTTGGAAAGGCAGAGCCCAGGCGGGCGACACCAGCGCAACTCAGATCAAGAAGGGACGCGCGGCATCGTTTGATGACGAC
>Ga0224512_10003968_pt1 | contig 12762 bp, 11 predicted proteins | sample SF_May12_sed_USG_4_FD_169103 | JGI IMG/M metagenome (GOLD analysis project Ga0224512, IMG submission 169103) | Sediment microbial communities from San Francisco Bay, California, United States - SF_May12_sed_USGS_13 | ecosystem: Environmental > Aquatic > Marine > Sediment | place: USA... | reverse complement strand
TGCCGGACGACGTCGAGCGGCCGGTGAATCCTCGATACGCACGCAGCAGTGACCGAACGGCGCTGACCGACGGCTACCCGCTGCATCTCATCGGATCGGGATCCCTGCAGGATCTCAACAGGCGGCTGGCCAACCCGATCGGTGTCGAACGGTTCCGGCCCAACGTCTATGTCGAAGGTCCGGAGCCATTCTCCGAGGATACCTGGCGGAGGATACGGATCGGAGAGTGTGGATTCCGCGTCGTGAAGCCCTGCCCTCGCTGCAGTGTCACCACGGTCGATCCCGAAACGGGCGAGCGAGGCAAGGAACCGCTACGTACGCTGACCCGATACAGGAAGCGAGAGGGCGGCGTGATGTTTGGACAGAACGTGATTCATGACGGCAGCGGAGAGATTCGCGTCGGCGATCAGGTCCAGGTACTCAGCCGCAGGGATGCTCCGGCAACATGACGGGACGCAGCATGTAGTTCGCGTCTTCAAGCCTGGCTCCGGTCGCTTCGAAGTATTCGTCCCAGAACCGTTTCACGCGTTGCGCCGCATCGGTATCCACACGTGCCCCGATCGCCACGACGCACAGCCCCGTGAGATCCGGCAGCGTTCCCGCCGCCTTTTGACGCTGCACCCAATCCGATGCCGGCATCGCACGCAGACCTTCCATGTCTATGGTGCGGTTCGACTGGAGCATATCGGAGAAGATGTACAGCACAGACTTGCGTCCGGGTGCCGCCCTCAAATCGGCGGCGACATCGTGCAGCGTGGATAGAATGTCGGTGCCGTTGATGCTCTCGCGGTCCGTCGAATCCGTAAACGCGATGAGGTAGTCCTGTGCATCCTGGAGAAACCGGCTCCGTGAGATCGAGTCGCGAGCCAACTCCTGCTCCTGGAACTCGCGAGCGGGAACATCCTGTGTCCACCGTAATGGCGGTTCCTCGAGGGACAGCTGCAGCAGCTGGTGAGCCGCAATGCGGTCTCCGTGATCGAGCTTGCGGATCCGCTCGTTGGTCAGTTGTCGGGCGATTTCGAGCTGATGGCCCGAGATGCTCGTCGACCGGTCGTACGCGAACACGACGAGTTGAGGCGGCCTGCGCGTGATCTCGGTAGCCTCTCCGCCGCCCGCGGCCGTGCCCTCCGACGTACCGCACGCGGCCACGAACTGCAGCCCGACTGCGCAGCAGAGCCCCAGCAGATGTCGCCCCTCGCGTGCTACCAAGACGTCGCCTCCTCCGTGAACCGTGCCCTCACCCGCTCGTATCGTTCCGTGAGCCTGTCCCGCTCCGCCTCATAGTACGACGGGTCCTGAACTCGCATGTCCGCTGCGTGCTTTGCCGCGACCTCGATATCCAGTTTTACGGGCTCCGCAAACGCCGAGATTTCCCGTGGATCCAATCCCCGCAGCCGGCCGTTTTCGGCCCTGTAAGCGACCACAGTCGCTTCCAGCTGATGCGCCAGCGCCGGTCCTTCCTTCAACGGCTTCTCGGACAACATACCGCGGTACTCGCCCAGCGACTGCACCATCTGGCCCATTCCCCTGGCGATTCTGGCCTGGACGGAATCGCCCAGTTGAACCAGGTCGCGCCGCTGGCGTTCCCAGGGGTGTTCGTTGAACCGGTCCTTTCGCGGATCACGCATGTGGAAGTAGGCCGCCAGTATGGCCACCAACACAAGCGTCGTGTTCAGCAGGAAGATGGGGAAGCTGAGACCGCTCATGCTCTCCGCATATTCCCGCTGCTCCTTCGCGAGAGCCTCGAGATCGTCCGCCCGATTCGTCTGTTCGTTGGCGGACACGAGATTGCCGTCCACGCGGAGCCAACTCGCGTCACGACGCATCTCTTCGATCTTCGAGCTGTCCTGCACGAACCGAACGGCGGATACCTCGCCCAGGGTGACGCGGGCCTCGAACAGAACGCCGAGTACCAGGGCAAGACCAAGGCCCGAGAACAGCATCGGAACGATGAATTCCATTGGCGATCGCGTGCCCAGCGTGTCTCCCGAGCGTTCGGCGGAGCGCTGGAACAACAGCGAACGCAGCGAGTGCCCGAAAAAGTGGGCAAGCACGACCAGGAAGGTGATCACACCGGCTGCCAGGATGGCCGCGTCGGGGCGAAGTATGAACTGCGACACAACCCGCTGAGCCCCGGCCAGCCAGCCCTCGCTCGTCTCGGACACGAAGCGGATCTGCTGCTCCGTGAGCGGATCTCTCGGAAGCAGCGCACCAAATACGGGAGCGTTGGCGAGAAATTCCACGATTCCCAGAAACGAAATCGCCAGCGCATACCAGTGAGACTTGAACGCCCGCGACCCGGATCCGGCTACTCCAGACTTTTTGCGGGTCTCCGCCGATTGCGGCTGTTCTCCATGGCCCGATTGTTTTTGCTCCTCCGCATGCTGCTCCTCGATCGTGGCTTCGACGTGCGACCGATTCATCTCGAGTCGCCGCTGCAGCCGGAAGAGTTCAGAAGTCACTCGCTCAAAGCGATCCACCTCGAGGGATACTTCGCCGAGCGCCTCCGTGACGCGTCCCTCCTGGACGGCCACCTGGTTGTTCAGTCGCTCCCGCTCGCGCGCGCTCCAGTCTGCGAACAGAGAATGGCACCGCTGGCTCAGCTCCTGCTCGGCCTCGGACCGGCCCGTTGCATCGAGCGCCGGCAGTCCCGCGTCCGCGTCGCGGCGTGCCATCTCGAGCGCCGCCTGCCGGAGCCCGCCTACCGAAAGTCCGACGCTCGTCTCGAAAGCAGGCCCCGGGCTCTGCTCCGGGATCCCGCGCACGAGATCTCCAAGATCCGTGCTGGGATTCACGTTCCACATCCGCTCTTCAGCGAGGACGGGACGTTGGGATCCGAGATTCGAGTCCGTCATCGGCGCCTTGTGCGCCTCGTCGTCAGAGAACTCGAACGGTACTTCGACAGCAGCAGGTGCGTGGGGTGCGTCGGTCGGTTCGACGGATTCCTGGGGCGCAGCGGCCTCCGGCTCAGCGGGCGCCTCTGCCGGCGACTGGTCTTCAACATCGGGTCGGCTCTCGGGTGACGACCAGAAGTCGGGATCCTGCGCCCGTAACCCGGCGTCGCCTACCGGCTGCTCCTTGACTCGATCCAGCCAGGATGGCGCACCGTTCTCGGCTGGACCGGTCGACTCGGATTTCGAGGATTTCGCCGCTTTGCCACGCTGTTTCATGTTGCCAACCGCCTTGATAGGTCGAGTTCTCCGCCCCTGTCACCGCTCGCGTCCGGTCCCGGCCGACGAGCCCGATTGTGTGCGACAGCGCAAGATGGCTGCCAGCGTCTCAACTGAGCGGCGCCGCGATGTAACCAAATGCCTGCCAACGGATTACGCGAAAGCGCGGCCGTCGGGAGAATCGCGTCTGCGGTAACAAACCTGACGAGACCGGTAATTTCGTCTCGACCGAATGTCATCGAGATAACCTGACCGGATGCCGCCAGCAACGTTGGCCGCGTCAATTCGCTCGCTCGCGGTGAATCTCGCGCGCCATCGCGTGCGCCGCCTCCGCCAGGGCCTCCTCCACCAGCAACAGCGCCTGCTCGAGGACCTGGTCGACCTGCTGCTCCGACTCCAGGGTCATCGCAGCACGCTCGGCCTCGTCGACGATTTCGTCGACGCGGAACTTCACGTCGCACTTGATCCCCTGAAGCAGAGCCTCGGTTGTCGCGCTGTACTGCATGAGTTCCCACCCTTCTCGTTCGACCTGTCGGCCGTCGTCGGTGCAGCGGGACGTGTGCACCACGGCGTAAAGCAAGCCTGTTGCCAGTTTCGCAGACCAGGAGAACCGTTTCTGTAATCCCTGTTTTCACAACATATTACGGAGCCATACCGGAGCAGGCGTCAGATCCGCCGGTCGGCCCGCTCCGCTCCTCGCGCGTGGCAAAACACTTCGACCCGTGTGAAAACGCGCCCGGCCCGACGTGTTGAACCTGCCTTGACGTCCCGGTCGAACGTGGCGCATGCACAGCTCCGATTCCGACGCCGGAGGAAACCGCGGCTCCGTACTCCACGTCGCACTCATCGTGATGACCCTCCTGGCGATGGCCGGGTTCGCCGGATTCGGGGCCGTTCGCCTCGCAAGGACTGCCTCCGGAGGCCAGATGGCTGCAGCCGCAGCCCTTCACGCTGCGGAGACGGGTCTGGCGGCGCATCTGGCAGGAACGGGGCAGCCCGTCGGGAGCTTCCGGATTCGAGCTTCATGGGGAGAAGCGTTGGTGACCGCGCAACCGCTCGTGACGCTGCCCGACTCATCCGTGGTGGTGCGCGTCGAGTCACAGGGCTTCGCGCCGGCGGAAAGTGCGGCCGTGGGACGAAGGCGCCTGGAACAGCTCACGCGGCTCGACGCCGCCGGCTCGCGCCGACGCGTGAGGGGGTCCTGGAAGGAACAGATGTAAGGCGGGCGGCTATCCCCTCGGCAGTTGATCAGCCAGCAGTCCCACCAAAGCCTCGGGATTGTCGACGTGCAGCCAGTGCCCGCCTGTCAGCCTCACCACACGTACCGGCCCGCCTTCCGCCTCGATCCGCGACAGGCGAATGCGCGATTCGGGTGACAGAATCGAGCCGCGCGACGCATGAACGAATCGTATCTCCGTCTCTGACGGAGGCGACTCGACAACCGGCCACAAGTCCGTACTCGCAAAATCCTCCAGCAGGTCTCGCAGGCCCGGTACGTCGAGTTCCCAGACCCAGTCGTCGCCCTGACGCCGCAGGTTCATGGCCATCCAGCGAGCCGTCGGTGCGTCGAAGCCGCCGGCAGCGATCCACGCCACGGCATCGTCACGACTCGCGAACCGACTGGGCGAGCGCTCCACCAGATCGAGCATCTGCGCACCGCTGTTCTGTCCGCTCGACGGGTCCGGTGTGCTGTCTATCACCCAGATCTGAACCGGGGGCGGATCCAGCATCGCCGCGGCCGCCAGGGCGACCTTTCCGCCGAAGCTGTGGCCGAGCAATGCCGACTGGCGATCCTCCCGGCCGACCCGATCCGGCAGTTGCCGGACGTCCCGGGCACATGCGGCGAGGGTGTGAGGACCCAGCATGCCGCGTGAATCGCCGTGAAGACGAAGGTCGACGAGGACCACGCGCCAGTCGGCACGGAGGTCGACGAGTCGCCGTGCGATCGAGGACCAGTTGCGGCCGGAACCGAGAAATCCGTGCAGCACGTACAGGGTGCTGCGCGGAGCGGCCGGGACGTCGCCGACGACCAACCGGTGCGTGAGGATCGTCACCGACACGAATCGTCGGACAGGAGTGACCGCGGGGCCAACCCCGCATAGCATTGCAGCGTGCCGTGCACCATCGTTTCCGCCGAGAAAGCTCGAGCGCGCACCCGGGATCGAGCGCTGGCGGCTTCGCGAACGGAGGCGTCCGCGAGGAGGCGTTCCATCTGTCCGGCCAGAGCCGCCGGCTGGCCCGGTTCGACGGGACAGAACGCCTCGCCAGCCAACTCACCGAGCCCCCCGGCGCATGTAGCCACGATGGGCACTCCCGCGATCATCGCCTCGATGCAGGCGGTCCCGAGGCCTTCCTCCCTGGACGGCATCACGAAGATGTCGATATCGCCGAAAGACCGGGCCGCCTGGGCTATTTCTCCGGGAAGCCGGAACCGGCCTTCCAGACCGACCTCTGACACGAGTCGGGTGAGCGCCCCGCGGAGCGGGCCCTCTCCGAACACGGCGAACCGGACGTCCGGCCAACGATCCGCAACGAGAGCCGCCGCCCGAACGAACGTGGCGTGGTCCTTGTGATCGACGAGTGCCCCCGCCGCGGCCACGAGAACCTGATCCGGCCCGGCCCCCGCCGCCCTGCGGAGCACTCCGTCCAGCCGCGGCTCGAGATCCGACGGATCGATCCCGCTGTAGACGACGTCGATCCGGGACCGTTCGATGCCCTGGCGGACGAGCACGTCACGAATGTGACGCGAGACGGCAAGGATCCGATTCGCGCGGCGCCACACGCCCGGGCGGCGGGTCGGAAAATCCACCCGTCGAGCAGCGACCAGAACCGCCGGCCGGCCGACCAGGCTGCGTGCGAGCAGCGCAAGCTGCAGCGCATGGCTGTCATGCGCATGGACGGCGTCCCATGGCTCCCGGAAGGCGCGAGCAAGTCCGATCAACGCGCCGGGGTCCGTCGCGGAGCGCCAGCGCACGGGCCGGACGACGACGCCCATGTCGGCGGCTGCCCCGGCAAGGCGCGATCCGCGAGCGGCGACGAGTTCCTGGTGCAAGCGGGCATCTCGTCCAAGTCCTGCCATGAGCGCCCGCACCTGATTCTGCCCGCCACGATACTCCCGGGCGGAGTCGACATGCAGGAGGCGGAAGGGTGGTTTGGACATTGGCGTCAACCTACCCGTGGGCAGGAGAGCGTCAACGGGTGGCGTATTCGCCGCTTGCCCCTGCGATCGGCGATCCGTCTGTTGCGAACCATGCGAAACGCACCCTCGTCCCCGGACATGGACGCCGCCGTGCCGGGCTTCCAGGCGCCCGCCTGGCTGCGTGGGCCACACGCCCAGACGGTCGTGGGACGCGCGGTTCGATCTACCTGCCGCTTCCGGTATGCACGCAGGCGGATCGACACGCCAGACGGAGATTTCCTGGATATCGACGGCGCACTCGCGCTGGTGGATGGTCCCCTCGTCCTCGTCCTGCACGGGCTGGAGGGAAGCTCCCGATCCGGTTACGTGGCGCAGACCTGTTCGCGCCTCGTGGCCCTGGGGGCACGGCCCGTTGCACTGAATTTCCGGTCCTGCAGCGGCGAACCGAACCGACACCTCCGATCCTACCACTCGGGCGAAACGACAGACGTGGCGACCCTCGTCGACCTGCTGCGACACGAGAATCCGGGCGTTCCAATCGGAGCGATTGGCTACTCCCTGGGCGGCAACGTGCTCTTGTGCTATCTCGAGGAGTCAGGAGCCGGACCGCTGGACGCTGCGGTGGCGGTCTCCGTGCCGTTCGACCTCGCGGCAAGCGCGCGCAGGCTCGAGAGCGGGATGGGTCGGATGTACACGCGATACTTCCTTCGCTCGATCAAGGACAAGATCAGGGAGAAAGCTGCCCGATTTCCGGACGCGGCCCGCTCCGCACCGACCGCTCTGGCCGCGACCACGATGCGGGGGATCGACGACGCCTGGACGGCACCCATCCATGGATACCGGAACGCCGCCCACTACTACGAGACCTGCAGCTCGATGGCTCGGCTGGAGGGCGTGCGAACGCCGACACTCCTCATCCAGGCCGACGATGATCCGTTTTTGCCCGCGAGAGCGCTGGACGAGGTGCGGGAGATCGGGAACCCCTGCCTTGTCCATGGGTTCACACGGCGGGGGGGACACCTGGGGTATCTGGGAGCGCGATCTTCGGGCCGGCTGTGGGCGGAAGCCCGGGCCACCGCCTGGCTCGTCGGAAGGTTGGCTGCGGGCACGGGAGGACAGACTGCATGACACGAGTGCTCAAGCTCTGTCGGTTGGTGCCGATGCTTCTCGGCCTTCCGGTAATCAGCTGTGCGACCGATGCTCCGGGATCCCCGGGTACGAACGTGGGACCAGACCCTGACTCCGCCGCCCAGGACCTCGTTCTCACTCAGATCGCCGGCGGCCTGCAGAGACCCGTCCATCTGACGGCTCCCGACGGCGACGACCGACTGTTCATCGTCGAGAAGATCGGCCGTGTCCGCATCGTCGAGCAGGGACTCTTGCTCCCCACCCCGTTCCTCGACCTCACGGGATCCGTGTCCGGAGGCAACGAACAGGGTCTGCTCAGCCTCGCATTCCATCCGAACTTTGCGAGCAACGGGCAGATCTTCGTCGATTACACCGATGCCGGAGGCACCACGCGGGTCGAGCGCTACGAGCTCACGGCTGACCCGAACGTCGCCGATCCGACAAGCGGGCAGCTCCTCCTGCTGATCCCGCAGCCGTTTTCACACCACAACGGTGGCCATATCCTGTTCGGCCCCGATGGCATGCTCTACGTCGCGTCGGGTGACGGCGGCACGGCGGGCGCGGCCCAGGATCGAACCACGCGGCTTGGTTCCGTGCTTCGGATCGATGTGGATTCCGGATCCCCGTTCGCGATTCCGCCGGATAATCCATTCGTGGGTCACGGTACGTTCCTGCCCGAGATCTGGCTCTGGGGTGTGAGAAACCCGTGGCGGATCGCGTTCGACCGCACGAGCGGCGACCTGTACGTCGCCGATGTCGGCCAGAGCCGGTGGGAAGAAGTAACGGTCGTTGGGCCCGGCGACGGGGGCGCCAACCTGGGCTGGAACGTGGTCGAGGCGGGGGATTGTGTGGGCAACGCCGTTTGCGATCCCACCGAGTTCACGCTGCCGCAGATCGCGTACGACCACGGAGACGGCTGCTCGATTACCGGTGGACACGTATACCGAGGCGGAATAGAAGAGCTCCGCGGAGTGTATTTCTACTCGGACTACTGCGGGGGGTGGCTGAGATCGTTTCGCCTTGCGGGCGGCCAGGCTACGGAGCACGCGCAGTGGGATGTGGCCAGTGCCGGCAACGTGACGTCGTTCGGGGAGGACGGTGCCGGCGAGCTCTACGTGCTCACGGAGAATGCCGTCTTCCGTATCGATGAAGTCTCGCCCTGACGCCGCGGGGCCCGCCTTTACACGACCTGGTGCGGCCGGTTTATTGACAGCATCCCGAGGTATTACTTCCGGTTCAGGAGGATCATTGTGACAATCTTTTGGCTGGCCCTGGTTGCCGTGGCTGTGGGTACCGGCCTGATCTACAATCGCCTCGTTCGACTGCGGAACCAGAGTGAGGGGGCATGGGCGGACATTGATGTCCAGCTCAAGCGCCGATACGACCTGATCCCGAATCTGGTCGAGACCGTGAAGGGATACGCATCCCATGAGCGTGATACGCTCGAGGCGGTGATCGCGGCTCGCAACCAGGCGATGAACGCGACGGGCCCGGCCGATCAGGCGCGCGCCGAGAACATGCTCACCGGGGCCCTGAAGTCACTGTTCGCCCTGGCGGAGGCCTACCCGCAGCTGCGTGCGGTGGAGGGATTCACCAGCCTGCAGGGCTCCCTCGAGGCGATCGAGCGCGACGTACAGAACGCGCGACGGTATTACAACGCCGTGGTCCGCGACTTCAACACGAGCGTCGAACAGTTCCCATCCAACCTCGTGGCCAACGCATTCCGGTTCGAGAAGCAGGAGTTCTTCGAGCTGGCGGATGAGACCGAGCGCGAGGCGCCGAAGGTCGAGTTCTGACGATGTGCCGTGCCATCGCCGTCCTTCTGCTGGCGCTGCTGCCGGCGGTCGGTGGCGGTGCGCCAGCGCCGGCCACGGGGACTCCCGCGGCAGGCGTGGCGCGCTCCTGGCACATCGAGGAATTTCGATCCGACGTGCAGGTTCTGACTACCGGCGACGTGGTCGTTACCGAGCGAATTCGCGTGCGGTTCGAGGGTTCGTACAACGGGATCTACAGGGACATACCGGTCGAGTATCGTACGCGTCTGAATCTCAACTACACGCTGCAGCTCGTCGACGTGTCCGTGCAGGACGGTGAGGGTGGAGACCTGCAGTTCGAGAGCTCCCGGAACCGACATTATCGCCGCATCAAAGTCTGGGTGCCAAACGCCCGGGACGCGGCTCGTACGGTGGTCATTCGCTATACGGTGCGGAACGCCATCAAGTGGTTCGACGAGGACGATCGAGAGTGGACGGAGTTTTACTGGAACGTGACCGGAGACGAGTGGCCGGTGCGCATCGAGAGGTCGTCCGCTCGAATCGTCCTGCCGAGCGCGGCCACCGGCGTGAGGGCCCGAGTGTTCACGGGCAGCTACGGCTCCACGGAAAGCGAAGCCGATCTGGACATCGCCGGAAGTGTCATCGAGGCTGGTGCCAATCGGAGTCTCGGCATCAAGGAAGGCCTGTCGGTGACGGTCGCGTGGGATACGCGGGTGGGCGGCCAGCCCGATGGAGCGTTCGTCGTGCGCCCGCCATCGACGGCCAGGCTGGTGGCAAGGTGGTTCCGGAGCAACTGGCCGTTCGGGATCCCGATCCTCGTGTTTTTCGGCATGTACCGAATGTGGTCGAGGATCGGTCGTGACCCGCCGCGGCATCCCGTGGCCCCGCGGTACGAACCCCCGGACGGCCTCACGCCGGCTGAAGCCGGTGCGCTGATCGACGGGCGGCTGGACATGCGGGACGTGACATCGATGATCGTCGATCTGGCCGTCCGTGGATTTCTGACAATCCAACAGGAACCTGGCACTAGGATTCTGGGGTTCAGCGTGACGAGTGACTCCTTCGTGTTTGAACTGCTCCGGGATCGAGCCGGGTGGTCCGATCTCAAGCGACATGAGGTTCAACTGCTGGATGCGATGTTCGGCGGACGGACCGGCGATACGACATCCACCAGCGATCTGAAGAACAGCTTCTACAAGAATCTTCCTGGCATTCGCGACGCACTGTGGGATGCCTTGAAGAGTCGCGGGTACTATCGCGCCCGCCCGGATCGCGTGCAGCAGGGCTGGCTGATCGGTGCGGCGGCGATCGGCGGCATCACCGTGTTCCTGGGCGTCGTCGTCGCCGAAGGCCTCGGCATGTCTCTCGTCACCACGGTCGCCGCGGGCATTCTGAGCGCGATCATCGTGGCCGCGTTCGGAAGCGTGATGCCGGCAAGGACCGTGGAGGGAGCGCGAGCCCAGGAGCAGGCCCTTGGATTCGAGGATTTCCTGGGGCGCGTCGAGTCCGATCGTTTCAAGCGCATGATCAAGACGCCGGAGATGTTCGAGCAGTACCTTCCGTTCGCCATGGCATTCGGGGTAGAGGACACCTGGGCGCAGGCATTCGCCGATATCTATCAGGACCGCCAACCTACTTGGTACACGGGTCACGGTGGCATGCGTTTCCACGCGGGCAGCCTGGCTGGCGATCTGTCCAGAATGGCGACGACGACCGCTTCGGCGATGGCCAGTGCTCCGCGCAGTTCCGGTGGCTCCGGTTTCGGCGGCGGGGGCGGAGGAGGGTTCTCCGGGGGTGGCTTCGGCGGCGGAGGGGGCGGGGCGTTTTAGGCAGTGTTCCTTGATTTCACTTGACTTCAACGTGAGTAATTTAATATGAATATTGGTGATACAGCATACGCTTTTTCACTTCCGGCGGCGAAGGGAGAGGTCGTCGACGTGGGCGCGCTGCTCGGAAGAGGCCCCGTGGTCCTGCTGTTCATTCCGTTCGCGTTCAGCTCCGTGTGTACAGCCGAGCTGTGCCGGGTCGGGTCGGAGTGGCCCGCGTGGGACATTCCCGACGGGCATGTGTTCGGCGTGGCGACCGACAGTCCGTTCGTGACGGCGAAGTGGCGGGCGGACGAGGGGATCCCCTTCCCCGTGCTGTCCGACTTCGGACGCGCAGTCTCCCGCGCCTATGGGGTGCTGGACGAGAACCTCATGGGCCCGCCCGGAGTCGCGAAGCGGTCGGCTTTCGTTATCGATCGCGAAGGACGCGTCGCCTACCGCTGGGTCAGTGACGACCCGAGTGTTGAACCTGATTATTCGGCGGTCCAGGCCGCCGTGGAGGCGCTATGACAGCTGCAAGGCTCCTGACCGCCGTGGTCGGATCGGCTCTGGTGGTTCTGCTGGGCACCACGGTGACGGCCCGAGTGGCGGTAGCCCAGTCCTCGGTCGATGAAGTCGAACGGTATGCCGCCGAAGTCGAGTGGCTGGCCGACGACGAGCGGGACGGCCGGGGGCTCGGATCCGCCGGCCTGGAAGAGGCCGGCCAGTGGATTGCCGGGAAATTTGCTGAAATCGGGCTGGAACCGGCCGGCGATGACGGCTTCCGCCACACGTTCCAGGCAGCGATTCCCGACCCGGCTGACCCCCATGCCGAGGGTACGCCGGTGGAGGCATTCAACGTGGTGGGTCGGCTCGTCGCCCGCGGATCGGATCCGCTGCCCGGGGTGATCGTAGTCGGCGCTCATTACGATCACCTCGGGCTCGGCGGATTCGGGTCGCTCGACCCTGACAGCGAAGCGATCCACAACGGTGCTGACGACAACGCATCCGGAACCGTCGCGCTGATTGAGACGGCGAGGCGACTGGCGGAAGTGGCGCAGAACCTTCGCAGGGACGTGGTTTTCGTGGCGTTTTCCGGCGAGGAGCGCGGTCTGCTAGGGTCGAGCGCGTTCGTCCGCACGCTGCCCGGCGGCCTGCAGGTCGAGGAGATACGGGCGATGCTCAACATGGACATGGTCGGGCGATTGGAGGCGAACCGCCTTCAGGTGCTGGGTGGAGAATCAGCCGAGGAATGGAAGGACCTGGTGGCGCCGTTATGCGAGCGATTGGCGCTTGATTGCGTGATTCAGGGGGATGGATTCGGTTCCTCGGACCATTCGTCGTTTTTCGCGGCCGGCATCCCAGTTCTGCACTTCTTCACCGGAGCGCACTCGGAGTACCATCGGCCGTCGGATGACGCCGAGTTGATCAACGCCGCCGGAGCGGTCCGAATCGTGCAACTGGTGGCGGCCACAGTGCAGGACCTGGCGGACCGGGACAGCCCGCTGACACTGGTGGAGTCGACGCAGCCGGCGCCCACGCGCATGCGCATGGGGGGCGCCCGACTGGGCACGATCCCTGATTATGCGGGGCCCGCCGACGGAAGTCCGGGGCTCCTGCTGTCGGCCGTACGTTCCGGAAGTCCGGCCGAACAGGGCGGACTTCGGCGGGGTGACCTGATTGTCGGCATCGACGACTTTAAGATCGACGGTGTGGAGGACTTTATGGTCGTCCTGTCCGAAGCG
>Ga0224512_10003967_pt1 | contig 12766 bp, 8 predicted proteins | sample SF_May12_sed_USG_4_FD_169103 | JGI IMG/M metagenome (GOLD analysis project Ga0224512, IMG submission 169103) | Sediment microbial communities from San Francisco Bay, California, United States - SF_May12_sed_USGS_13 | ecosystem: Environmental > Aquatic > Marine > Sediment | place: USA: California... | reverse complement strand
CGAACGTCGACCTCACTTTCTTAGGCCATGGTTACTACGCGGCGGCGCGCGATCTCTTGCACGACATGCACGAACTGATCCTGCATGGCTCGCCTCCCATGTCGCGCCTAGGGCTGATCACCACCAAGACGCCGACCGGCGAGCCCTACTGGAAGATAGGCGCGTGATCATGAGGCGAAAGGAGCGTCAGATCTACGACCGGCTGTGCGAATGCAACGAGGCGCAGTTGGCTTACATCGAGGAGAACTTGGGTTTGAATCAGGCGTTCCTGGCAAAGGCCGCCGTTGCCGCGCGAGCGTCGGAAATTCTCAAGCTGCTGAGGACACGACGCGACAACGGATGGGTGAGCACGATTTGGGCGTTGCTCGACAAAGTGCAAAGCGTTGCGGAAAGTTATCTCGGGAACAGGTTGGTGCCGATCAAGGATTTCCTGGTGGAATCCCGCTTCGCGACGAATGCAAACCCGGAATCGGTCGGCACCATCAAAGATCTGCGCGAGAAGCTCGCGGACGTCGGACGCTTGCAGAAGCCGGTGACGATCAAGGTGCGCGGCACGCTTTTCCCGGCGGCGCTGCTGACGGCCGGCTGGTGGGAGCGGAAGAAGACGGAAAAAGTGCTCAACATCGAGTGGAAGAACCCACTGCAAAGATGGCTCTTCGAAGGCTTCGATCTATGGGCGCCCTCCTGGGATATTTGCTGGGGCGCCGCAGACTCCAGAGACGCTTCGGATTTGAAGCGGTATTACGTCGCCCAGCTCACCGAAGGCGACGAGGCGGACTCGCTTTCGGTGATCATCGGGACTGAACGGGCGAAGCGCTTGAGCGACGCATTTCGCGACAGCTGGGGCGGGTTCGAGGTCGTCGTCGTGGGCCGGCTGGGCCACCGGCGCCAGTTCGAAAAGCGACTGCCAAGAAACGTAAAGCGCGATCCGTTCGAGTTCTACATTGCGCTCGACGACGATAACCCGCGGCACAAGATCACCCGGCTGACCGCGAAGACCGACCTCTATTCCGGATATCTCTGGAAGTTGCTGGCGCCGGAGGAGTGGATCAAGGCGGAGCAGATGCCGGGGCTGAATCAAGTGTACTTCGTTTGGGAGCATACCAATTTCGTGGCGAAGGAGGCCGTCGAATACAATCTCGCCGGCCTCGAGCACAAGGAGCGTCTCATCAGCGAACAGCACTCGGGCAACAAGCTCGTCTTGCTGCAAAAGTCGCACGCCATCGTTCCGGGCAAACCGGCGTGGCCGATGGAGAAGTTCTACAAGTTCTATTTGATGCAAGGAAGGGAGATTTAGCCGGGGAAGCTCGCATCAGCACCGGTTGACTCTGGCGTAGAGCTCCGATTCGGAGGAATTGTCATGGTCGTCATCGTGTTTCGCTCGCGGCTCAGGCCGGGCGTCGAGAAGGAGACCGAGAAGGTCGGTGCACGCATGTATGAGCTCGCCACTGCGATGCCGGGGTTCATCTCCTATCGCGAGTACGCGTCCGCCGACGGGGAAAGCGTGGCGATCGTCGAGTTTGAATCCCAGGAAACGCTCGCCGCGTGGCGCAATCATCCGGAGCATCTGCAAGCGCAGGCGGCCGGCCGCCACCGGTACTTCAGCGAATACCGTATTACCGTCTGCGAAACCGTGCGCGAATCCTCGTTCCCGCCGGGCTCGACCCCGGGGGCCAGGACGTCCGATCAAAAATAGGATCCGCCCGTGAGCGAGCCTTCTTCCTCCAGGCTCCACGGTTTGCGCCCAGGCGCCATCGGATTCGGCGCTGCGTTGGCAATCGGCATTGCCTCCACGGCGCCCGCGTACAGCCTGGCCGCCACGCTGGGTTTAGTGTCGAAGGAGCTGGGGAACAGCGGAACCGCGGCGCCGGCGGTACTGCTGATCGCATTCCTGCCAATGCTGTGCATCGCGGTGGCGTTCGACCGGCTCAACCGCATCGAGGCCGACTGCGGGACGACCTTCGCCTGGGTTGCGCACGGCATGGGGCCGTGGATAGGCTGGATGGCTGGCTGGGCGACGTTGTTGTCAGGCACCCTGGTCATGGCAAGCCTCGCTCAGGTCTCGGGAATCTACACATTCCGTCTTCTGGGCATGGACGCGCTGGCAGACAGCCGGTTCGCCGTGGCTTCGGTTGGCACTGCATGGATGGGACTCGTGACCTGGGTCTGCGCGCGCGGCATTGAATCCGCCGTGCGCACCCAGTACTTGCTCCTCGGGCTGGAGTTGATCGCTCTGATCATATTCACCCTCGCTGCGCTCGCAACGGCCATGGGCCCCAGCGCCCCGACTGACGCGCTGAGGCCCAGCTTGTTATGGTTCAACCCCGGAACCGTCGAAAGCTCCTCGGCACTCGCGGGGGCGGTCCTCGTGTCCATCTTTCTATATTGGGGATGGGAAAGCGCCGTCTCCATGAACGAGGAAACCCGCAATTCCACCCACACTCCCGGCCGCGCGGGTCTGGCGAGCGTCGTGATCCTGCTGCTGATCTACGCGCTCGTCGCCACCGCCGCGCAGTCCGTGCACGGGCCCGCGTTCCTCGCTGAGCACGCGGACGACATCTTCTCGGCACTCGCGCGCGACGTCCTGTCTCCCCCGTGGGACCGGCTACTCGTGCTCGGCGTGCTGACCTCCGCCATTGCGGCTGCGCAGACGACGGTGATCCCGACTGCGCGCACCGTGTTGTCTATGGCCTCGGCGGGTGCATTTCCAGCAATATCGGCGAGCATTCACCCGCGGTTCCTGACGCCCCACGTGGCGACGTGGGCTCTGGGCGCCGTTTCCTGCGTGTGGTTCGTCGTACTGTCCTTCTGGAGTAATGACGTCCTTGAGGACTCAATTCTTTCCACTGCGCTGCTTGTGGCCTTCTCGTACGCTCTCACCGGCTACGCTTGTCCGCTCGTGTACCGTAGAACGGCGACCCGCTCGGAGAAAAACGTGCTCGTGCTCGCGGTTCTGCCCCTGCTTGGAGCCGTGAGCCTTACATGGGCGTTTGTGAGCTCGTGCGCGTCACTCGCCAAACCCGGCTCGGCGGGGCTGGTGCTGGGCGTCGGCGTCCCTCTCGCCGTCGCCGTCGGCCTCTTGCTCGTCGGTGCGGTCATGATGGTGGCGCGCTTCTGCGTTAATCCGACCTTTTTCCGCCCGATCAAGGACGCCGCTTCCCGGCGATCGGAGCGGGGACGCTGATCGAGCCGGGTGCCGGCCGGTTTCATTGGCGTGCCTGAGGCAGAACTCGAGAAGGTGCGCACCCTTCCGGAGAATTCCTGCGGGTCAATCCAAACATTGAGACAACTCATCGGCCCGCTGCACGCTCATGGTTCTGGCACGACGGGAGTCTCCAATGCGTCGGGTCGGTTCGCGATCGACATAGCTCGTCATGGGATGTTCAGCGAGCATTCGGCTCAGGCGCAATCCATGGTTTCATGTTCCATCCCCTTCGCGCGCAAAAAATATAGGCCCGTGGCGGGCTGCGGGGAGCTCAGAATCCGCGCGTCTCGCCGGGCGTCATCTCCGCCATACGGGCGCCGAGGCCGCGCCAGGGCCCCGGCGCTCCCGCGAAAGCACCCGCCCCGGCCGCGCCCCGGTGCTCTTGCCCTCTCGCCACACGATCGCGCCGTTCACGATCACCGCCTCGATGCCCTTCGCCGGCTGGATCGGCCGCGCGAAGGTGGCCGCCTCGTCCACCGTGCCGGCATCGAAAATGGTGACGTCGGCGGCGAAGCCTGGCTTGAGCACGCCGCGATCGGCGAGACCGAAGGTCTTCGCCGTGAGGCCGGTCATCTTGTAGACCGCGGTTTCGAGCGGAAAGAGGTTCAGCCCCCTCGAGTAGTGCCCGAGCACGCGCGGGAACGTGCCCCACAGGCGCGGGTGCGGCGCGGCGTCGTGCGGCAGGCCGTCCGAGCCGATCATGGTCGATTCGAAAGCGAGGATGCGCTGCACGTCCTGCTCGTCCATCGAAAAATAGATCGCTCCCGCGGGCAGCAGCCGGGCGACGGCGTCCTCGGCGCTCGAACCCATTTTCGCGGCGATAGCCGTGAGCTCCATCCCCGCGTACTGGGGGTAGGGCTTCGACCAGGTGACGAGAACTCTGGAGGCCACGCCGATGCGGCTCGCGGTCAGGATCGTCGACGAGGCGCAGTAGGGATAGCAATCCAGTCCGATTCCTTGCCCGCGCATGCGCGATGCGATGAGCGGCAGCGTCTCGGCCGAACGGCCGTGGTTGGGCGTGCCCACCACCTTGTGGTGCGACACCACCACCGGCACGCCGAGCTCGCGCCCGACGCGGAAGCTTTCCTCCAGCGACTCGAGCACGCGATCGGCCTCGTCGCGCATGTGCGTGCAGTAAAGGCCGTTCCTGGCCGCGAGCGGGCGGCACACCTCGATCACCTCCTCGGTCGGCGCGGCTGACGCCGGCTCGTAGTAAAGGCCGGTGGAGACGCCGATCGCGCCCGCGGCGAGCGCCTCGTCGGCGAGCGCGCGCATGCGGCGTATTTCCGTTTCGCTCGCCGGCCGCCCGAGGTTGTCCATCGTCTGCACCCGCAGCGACGTGTGGCCGACGAGCAGCGCGCAGTTGGTCGCCGCGGGCTTCGCGCGCAGCTCCTCCACATAGGCGGCGAAGGTGGGAAAGCGGAACCAGCCGCCATCGGCGTCCAGCAGGTCGAGCGGCGGCACGGGCTTCATGCCCGGCGGCGACGGCGCGAGCGAGATGCCGCAGTTGCCGGCGACCACCGTCGTCACGCCCTGGCTCGCCTTCGGCGCCATGTCGGGGGCGCAAAGCAGCAGGCGGTCGTCGTGCGTGTGCGCGTCGATGAAGCCGGGAGCGACGATCTTTCCCGAGGCGTCGATCTCGGCGTCGGCGCGCGCCCCGCCGAGCTTGCCGATCGCGGCAATGCGGCCGCCACTTATGGCGACGTCGGCCTCGTACCGCGGGGCGCGCGTGCCGTCGACGACGGTGCCGTTGCGGATGAGCAAGGAGTAGTGCTCGGGCATGGCGCCACTATTCTTGCACGCCCGCCCGTCCCTATTGCATCCGATACGGCTCGAGCCGCAGATCCTCGAGCCACGCGCCGAGCATGACGATCGCGCCCTGGCGCGGGTTGTCGCCGGTCTCGGAAAACTCGAATGCGTACGTGGGCCGCACCCCCTCACTCGCCGATACGGAAGCGGTCTCTCCACTCCTGGCTGGCCGTGGTCACCGCGCCAGCGAGATCGATGCTCAGCAGGACGCCGGTCTTGCCTGCCTTGCGGGTGAGCGTCAGCGTGTACTTGTTGCTGCGGTGAATGGCCAGGCCCCAGGCCGATGAGGGCACGGACGCCGTGTCGGCGTACGTGCGCGCCAGCGACACGCCCCAGGCGTTCTGCGGCTTGTGCTCCTCGCCCCAGGTCCACCAGTTGTAGCCGATCAGCTCAAGGATGAGCGCGGGCTTGAACCGATCGCCCGCGGCGGCCGAGCGCACGTACTGCATGCCGATGTCCGGGTGCATCACGATCCACTGCCAGTCCGGCGGGCCGCTCAGGCCCCGGTCACGACGCACCCTGGTTTCGTAGCGCCAGCTGTTGACGAACAGCTCCCACGGGTACTGCGAGCGCGCGTCGGCGAAATAACTGCGCCAGCGCGCATCGCGCGCCGCCGCCCGCACGCTCGCCGCCTGGATCGCCTCGGCCGCCAGCGGCGTGTACGAGCGTCGCACCAGCTGCGCGCCGCGCAGCAGACCTTCCGCGGCCTCCTGCGTGGCGACGCACGCGGCGGTGCGCGGCACCGCCTCGCAGCCCGATCTCGACAACATGGCGCGGATGTCGATGCCGGCAACGCTGGAGCCGGGCTCCGGGCCGTCCCAGGTCCAGAACGATTCCGGCGCCACGGCCGAGCGTTCGCCCGGCTGCAGTTCGTCGCCTCTGTCGCGTATCGCGTCCCGCACGGCCGCGCGCATGCGCGCCACTTCCGCCGCTTCGGCCGGACCCGCCGCCGACGGCAGCGTGGCCAAGTAGTCGTCCGCGGCGTGCAGTACCGCCAAGATCAGGGCCTTCCGCTCCTCGCGGCTCAGCGTCACGTCCTTGATCTGCGGACGCCGCGGCTGGCCTTCGATGCGCGCCGCCGTGTCGAACAGCCGCTGCACGCGCAGCGTGAACCGATCCGCGTCCAGCTCTCCGCCGAGGCAACCGTTCTGGTACAGGCGGTTCACCGCCGTGAGCGGCGCGACGACCGCGAGCTCGCTGCGCTGCTCGGCGCAGCTCTTTGGCGCCTGGGCCTGCACGGCGCCGGCGCACGCCAGCGCGGCGGCAAGCATGCAGACGAATCGAATGGCAAGCATCGCGCCTCCTGGCATCAGCCGGTGAACTGCTCGAGCACGTCCTTCCACACCGCGATGCGCTCGAACCAATCCTGGCTCCGCGCGCGCTCGGTCAGGGCCTCGATGGCGCGGCGCTTCAGGTCGGCGGCGGAGAGCTGCGGGTTGGCCGCCCGGTAGGCCGCGTGCGCCGCGTCCTCCTGCGCGTCCGTAATCCGGTCAGGGTCGCCGGAGAGGATGCGAAAGAGCGGCACGTGCACCCCCGGATGCGCGAGGTACTCGGCGAAGCCGTGCACCTCGCGGCTCTTCGGGATCGCCTTGAACTCGAGCGGCCGGTAGCGCCGCTGCGTTCTCGCCGATTGCACAAGCCAGTTCGCCGGCGGGCGGAAGTCGCCAGCGATCGCGACCGGGTCGAAGCCGTTGGCGGCCGACACGTAGTAGCGGCACGCGCCCTGCGCCGGTTCGCGGTTGGGGCGGACGAACGAACCGTAGGCGTCGGCCCCCTCGAGAAAACCGCGGTCGTGCAGCAGCTCGCTCACGTTGGCGAGCATCGCCACGGCATACGGCTGGAACAGCGCGCTTGCCTCGGTGCCCGGACCGGGCCTGAACATCGCATGCAGCGTGTCGTGCACGACGGACGTGCCGAGCGAATGCGCGACGATCGACCAGCGCACCGGCGTGCCGAATTCCGTTTCCGCAAGCCGCGACATGATCTGGTGCTGCACCGCGTCGCGGATCGCGTCGGCCACCAGCCGCAGGAACCGGTACTGCAGCACATCCAGCGCGTGCGTGCGCAGGAACCCGCCCCCTCCCGCCGCCTTGCCAGCCTGGAGCAGCTTCTCGACCGCCTCCGAGGCAAGCCCGCCGTCGCCGAGCAGACGCAGCGCAGCGTCGGCTTCCTTCGCCACGCGCTTGCGCCACTGGTCGAACAGATCGTTGTAGAAGATCTCCTCGGTCTCGAAGAGCTCGGAGAACGGCAGCCCGCCGGGCGGCAGGGGGTAGGAATCGAACAGCGTCTTGAACGCCGTGCGCAGGCCTTTCGACCAGCCTTTGGCCTCGTCACCGATGCCGTGGACGAAGAACACGATGTGTTTGGCCATTGCGCGCTCCCTCCCCGGCATGACTTTAGCGCCATCCACCGCGCCGGTGTCGCTTAATGCGGTCGCAACCGGCCCAGATTTCGGACGAACCGATAACCCAGGACCTCATCAGCACGAGATATCTGAAAAAGAGATTCTCGCGATGCTGGAAATTGCGGCGATTCGCGCTCAGACTCCTTGGCGGGGGAACACGTGGCGCGGACCTACGTCGTGAAACGGGGCGACACGCTCCGCAAGATTGCCAGGGCGCGGCTCGGCGATGCCGCCCTGTACGCGCGCCTCGCCGAGTTCAACGGCCTGCGCGACCCGAACCGCATCGCGGTCGGCCAGCGCCTGGAAATTCCGTCGCGCCGCGACCTGCGTTCGCCTCCAGCGCGACCCGCCCTGACGATCGCGCCGCCGCACGGCCTGCCCGAGCTGCTGGCGCAGTTCGGCGATATCTACGCCCACCTGCGGGAGGACGGCACGCTCGATCCGCGCTGGGAGACCGAGCAGCTGGCGCGCGCGCCGCTGCCCTTTCCGATTGCGCTTTCCTGGGACCCGGCGAAGCAGGTGCGCAACCTCTACTGCCACCGGCGCCTCGTGCCCGTGTTTCCCGCGGTATTCGCCGAAATCGAGCGCCGCAGGCTGCGCGGCAAGGTGCGAAGCTTCGGCGGCTGCTTCAACTTCCGCGCCAAGCGCTCCGGCAACAAGCTCTCGACGCACGCCTGGGGCGTCGCCATCGACCTCAATCCGGAGACCAACGGCATGGGCCGCGAGGGCGATATGGCACCCGGCATCGTCAAGGTGTTCGAGTCCTTCGGTTTCACCTGGGGCGGGCGCTGGAGCGGGCGAGGAAAGGATCCGATGCATTTCCAGTTCTGCAGCGGGTATTGAAGGAGCCGGTCATGAACCAGGACAAGCGGATTGACTTCGAAGCGGCCCTCGCCGAAGAGCGCAGCAAGGGCGGGATCCCGGACGAAGGCAACGCCCTGGGACTCGCGTTTTCCGGCGGCGGCATTCGCAGCGCGACGTTCAACCTCGGCGTGATCCAGGCGCTCGCCAAGCTGCACCTGCTGCAGCGCTTCGACTATCTGTCCACCGTCTCCGGCGGAGGCTACATCGGGTCGTGGCTGTCGCTATTCATCAAGCGCTATGCCGCCGGCGACGTCGCGGCCGCAGAGCACAAGCTCGTACAACCGGACGAGCACGGCCTGGAGCACCGGGCGATCCGCTTCCTGCGCGCGTACAGCAACTACCTGACGCCGCGTGTCGGCCTGAGCAAGGACACGCTGGTGGCGGTGGCCACCTACCTGCGCAACCTGCTCCTTAACCAGACGATCCTGGTCGCGCTGCTGGCCGCACTGCTGCTCGTGCCGCGCGTCGCCGCGCTGTGTGCGGACCGCCTGTCGCGCTGGGCGGCCTTCGGGCAGTGGTACGACGCCATCGTGATCGTCGTGCTCATAGCGCCGACCTTCACCGTGGCGCTCTGCCTTTTGTACCGCCCGCAGCAGCAGGTGCAGCGCCCCTGGTTCATGCGCCGCTGGTCGCTCGTTGCGCTGATCGACGTACCGGTGCTCGCCGCCGCGTTCGTCGCAAGCGCGTTCTACGTAAGAGCGTCGGGCAGCGGGATCGAGGGCGGCGCGTGGTTCGGCACGCTGCTCCTCGCTTACGTCCTGCTCTGGGTCGTGGGCGTCGCGCTGGCGTCCTTGTGCCTGCCCACGGCGCGCGACACCATGAAGCAGCTTGCCTCGCGGGACAAGGCAAAATGGCACCTGGCGTTTCTCTTGTTCGCCGTGATCGCCGGAGCGATCGGCGCGGGCCTCTTTCTGGGTGTTGCGAACGCGATCCGTGCGGTGCCGGATGAGCATCGCCTGTGGGCCGGCGTGACCCTGGGTCCGCCAGCGGTGCTTGGCGCCATCATGCTCACCGTGGTGGCACACATCGGTCTGATGGGCCGGAAGTTCGGCGAGTCCGACCGCGAGCTCTGGAGCGTGTTCGGCGCGCGGCTGCTGTTTCTCGCGCTGTGCTGGCTCACCCTGTTCGGCGTCGCACTTTACGGCGCGGCGGCGATTCGCTGGACCAGCGATTGGATCGTCGCGCTGGGCGGCGCTGCGTGGGTGCTGAGCACGTTGTTCGGCGTTCTCGCGAGCCGCGGCAGGGCCACCGGCAAGAAGAAAGCGAAGAGCCCGGTGGAACTACTGACGCGAGTGGCGCCGTACGCCTTCGTCCTCGGCCTGCTGCTCGCGCTGTCCTGGGGACTGCACCGTGCGCTCGAGTGGGGGCAGCAGACGGGCACCGGCGTCCCGGCAGCGAGCGCGGACCGCGCGCCGGCCCCGTCGGGCGATCTGTTGCTGCGCGCGCCGGCGAAACCCGGGTCTCCGGTAGTAACCGCGCCCGCCGCGGACGCGCCCGGCCTGTGGACGCAATTCATGGCCATTGCCGCAGCCGAGTACAAGACCATCGAAGGGCGGTTCAAGCCCTTCTGGGCGCTGCCGGCCCTGGCGCTTGCCGCCCTAGTCGCGGCACTGCTCCTTTCCTGGCGCGTGAACATCAACCTGTTCTCGCTGCATCATTTCTACCGCAACCGGCTGGCGCGCTGCTACCTGGGAGCGACCAACGCCGAGCGCAGGCCGCACGCGCTCACCGGCTTCGATCCGGCTGATGACGTCGCGCTCGCCGAGCTCGCGGGCCAGAAGCCGCTGCACATCGTCGGCACCGCAATCAACCTCAACCGCGGGCGCCAGCTCGCCTGGCAGAACCGGCGCGCCGCCTCGTTCAGCTTCTCGCCGCTGCACGCGGGATACGAGCCCGCCTCCGCGCAGGTGAGCGGCGGCTACAGGCCGGTGGCCGAGTACGGCAAGGACGCGCAAGGCCAGCCGATGAATCTGGCCACCGCCATCGCCATCTCCGGCGCCGCGGCGAGCCCGAACATGGGCTATCACACCTCGCCTGCTGTGGCATTCCTGCTGACCGTGTTCAACGTGCGCCTCGGCCATTGGTGCGGCGATACCCGGGACGCCGAGGCCTGGCGCAAGCGCGAGCCGGCGCTCGGGCTGCGCTACTGGCTGGCGGAGCTGACCGGTACCGCGGACCAGGACTACCCGTTCGTGAACCTGAGCGACGGCGGGCACTTTGAGAACCTCGGCATCTACGAGCTGGTGCGCCGGCGCTGCGCACTGATCCTGGCGAGCGACGCGGGCGCGGATCCCAAGTACGCCTTCGAGGACCTCGCCGAGGCGATGCGCAAGTGCTACACGGATTTCGGCGTCGTCATCGACTTCGGCAAGGGCGGAATCGAGGGCATCCGGGCGGCCCGAAGAAAGCCGAGCGAGCGGCACTACGCGATCGCCAAGATCGTCTATCCGGGCAACCGGCCGCCGGGCACGCTTGTCTACTGGAAGGCATCGCTGACCGCGGACTTGCCGCCCGACATATTGAACTACCGGCGCACGCACGGCGACTTTCCGCATGAGACGACGGCAGACCAGTTCTTCGACGAGTCGCAGTTCGAAAGCTACCGCCACCTCGGCTTCGAGGTGGCGAAGCGCTCGATCGACACGATGCGGGCGGACAAGGAGTTGCCGCCGGCGCTGGCATAGTCGCGGCAAAGGGGACACCAATCGCCATGACAAAGAAGAACCCGTACGACTCGCTCGTGCAGTGCATGCCGTCCCATTTGGATGCCATAACCGCCAAGTTGCAACTCGACGACGCCTTTCTCCCTGGCTCGAATGAGCCGGTGGCCACACGGGCAAGTGCTATTTTGAAATTAGTCAAGCAACGGGGAGCGAAAGGCCTCGCAGAACTGTGGAAGGCTCTCGACGAAGTCCTCGGCCGAGAATCACCGACAAAGCAGACCAAGACCAAACGCAATGCCGGCAAATCCCTGAAGATCACTAAGGTGCGCTGCATATTGGTATTGGCGGCAAACCCGGTCGATACGGAGAGACTTCGCTTTGATGAAGAGGTCAAACTAATCGAGGATGAGCTTAGTCGAGGCAAACACGGCTCCCGCTATCAGGTCGTGACGAAATTGGCAACCTCCAGAGATGAGTTGTCGCGACTGCTCCTCAAATACGAGCCGGCGATTGTGCATTTCACCGGCCATGGCAGTGCCCGGGGCGAAATTGTCCTGCAGAGCTCGAACGGTCTGGCTGAGACTGTTCCTGCCCGAGCGCTCGCGGCGCTGTTTAAAGAACTGAAAGGCGCCGAAACAGTTGTGCTGAACGCCTGCTACTCCATGGAGCAGGCGACCTCCCTCGCGGAGGCCGTACCGCAAGTGATCGGCATGGCGCACGCCATCGGCGACGCCTCGGCATTGCGCTTCGCCGCCGGGTTCTATCGCGGTCTCGCCGCAGGCAAGGACTACGCCAGCGCATTTCGTCTGGGCTGCATCGAGATCGATCTTGCCGAGCTACCGGACGCCGTGACGCCGCATTTCACGACGCGGCAAGGCGACAGCGTCGCCTCCAGTACCGGAACCGAGCGCCTGCCCGGAAACATCGCGGTGGAAAGCCCACAACGGACGTGGCGTTCGCTGCCTGCGGCAGGCAAGGCGATTTCACAGCAAGACGACGCCGCCCCTCGGCTGTTTCCGCTCTGGTACGGCACCAATCGCCGGCCCGTCGATCCGAATGATCCCGCACGGGGTTACACGGGTGAGCGCGACGAGCAGCGCGTGCATTACGGCCGGTGCGAGGTCTCTGTTCCGAAGTCGCACAAGATCGGATCGATCGGTTCGTCGTGGTGGAAGCGCATAGTGACTTGGAACGACGATCGATTGAGGCTCGTAAAGCTCGTTTCGTTGGCCGAGCTCGACTTTTGGCGCCAAGCGCAAGAAGCGCTGGCGCAGTGTGATGCGGGCGAGCGTCGAGCGCTCGTATTCATCCACGGTTTCAATGTGAGCTTCGAAGATGCTGCGCTGCGCGCGGCGCAAATCGGCGTGGATCTGAAGGTCCCCGGCATCATGGCGTTCTACAGTTGGCCGTCAAAGGGCAGCGTGCTGGGCTATTCAGCCGACGAGGCTACCATCGAAGCAAGCGAACGCCAGATCAGCGCATTTTTGATGCGTTTCGCCGCCGAGAGCGGAGCGGAACGAGTCGACGTGCTCGCGCACAGCATGGGCAATCGCGCGCTCTTGCGATCGCTGCAGCGAATCATGCACCAGGCGGTGCAGGCCGGAAAGATGACCTTCGGCCAGCTCTTGCTCGCCGCGCCTGACATCGACGCGGAGCTCTTCCGCGAACTCGCAAGTGTTTATGGACGGCTTGCGCAGCGAACGACACTCTACGTCTCGGCCAAGGACAAGGCGCTCGCCGCTTCGGGGATCGTGCACGACCATCCGCGCGCCGGTTATACGCCGCCAGTGACGGTGCTGCCGGAGATCGACACGATAGAAG
>Ga0224512_10003966_pt1 | contig 12767 bp, 9 predicted proteins | sample SF_May12_sed_USG_4_FD_169103 | JGI IMG/M metagenome (GOLD analysis project Ga0224512, IMG submission 169103) | Sediment microbial communities from San Francisco Bay, California, United States - SF_May12_sed_USGS_13 | ecosystem: Environmental > Aquatic > Marine > Sediment | place: USA: California... | reverse complement strand
GATCCCCACGGCGGCGCAGAGCAACCGACCGGCCGAGCTGTCCAGCTCCGTCGACGACGGCTTCACGATCGCGGTCGTGGGCGACGTCATCATTGCCCACTCGCTGGAGCACATGATGTCCAATCCGCGGTTCGCGGAGGTCGTGAGCCTGCTGCAAAATGCCGATGTGGCGACCGGGAATCTGGAGACCCAGATCATCGATGGTCGAACGTTCCTCGGCGCCCGAGGGGGCAGCACGCACGGCGCCGAACCCGAGTCGGCCGAATGGCTAAAGGAGATGGGCTTCGACATCATGGCCCGTCCCAACAACCATGCGAACGACTACGGCTTCGAGGGCCTCGTCGAGACGAGCCGGCACCTGGATCGTGCCGGGCTGCAGCACTCCGGATTCGGCAATACGTACTGGGCCGCGCGCTCCGCACGCTTCTACACGACGCGCCGCGGTCGCGTCGGCATGGTGGCGACGTCTGAAAACTCGCAGGCGGCGGCGCCGGCCCGTGGTGAGTGGCCGGGCACGGGCGGACTGAGCCCGTTCAACGTGACGCAGTACTTCATGGTGCCGGCCGACTCTTGGGACGCCGTGCGTACACTGCGCAATCTCTTCCCGAACGGCACGGGCTTCTACGCGCGTGGCGCGAATACCGAGGACCGCATCGCCGCCGTTGGACAGCAATTCAGGAAGGCACCGCCTGGCGTCACGGAGCCGTACTACTCGTACGACATCAATCAGAACGACATGCGGGATGTGGTTGCCGCGGTCCGAGAAGGGAAGATGCGGTCGGACTTCGTCACGGTCGCGCTGCACTCCCATGATTTCCGTGATACGCGAGGCGGCTATCGCGGGTACAACATTCCAGAAGCCGACCATCTCGACACGAACCCGAGCATCGCGGACTACTTGCCCGTCATCGCGAAGGCGGCAATCGACAACGGCGCGGACATCTTTCAGGGCACGGGCGTACACGTGCTGCGCGGCATCGAGATCTACAACAACCGGCCGATCTTCTACGGCCTCGGGGAATTCCTCCGCCAGAGAGACATTGGCGGGCTGGCCGGCCGGGGTGACCCGAGTCGCGACGGGTGTGTGGGATGTCCCTTTCCGGCGAAGTACGAGAGCGTCGTGGCCGTGAGTGAGTTCCAAGGCGACCGTCTGGTCGAAGTGCGGCTCTACCCCGTCGAGCTCAGGTACGAGAGCGAGCGCATGGCCCACCGCGGGGTTCCCGAGACCGCTCCGGCGGATCAGGGCCGTCGCATTCTGGAGCGGCTTCAGGAGCTTTCGACTCCGCTCGGGACGCGCATCACGATCGAGGGTGGCGTCGGCTACATCCGGCCCTAGGACTCGGTGTCCATCGACGACGTGCGGGCGCAGCTCGAGGCGCAGATCGGGCAAGAGGCCCCCGCCAGCGATTGGGTGCAGGTCGATCAGAAGCGCATCGACCAGTTCGCCGAGGCCACCGGCGACCACCAGTGGATTCACGTGGATGTCGACCGCAGCAAGCGTGAATCTCCGTACGGAGCCCCGATCGCACACGGCTATCTCACGCTGTCGCTGCTGCCGATGCTCGCGTCGTTGGGGCCTGATGAGCAGCCCCGTTACCCGGGCGTGAAGCTCAGCGTGAACTACGGGTTGAACAGGGTGCGTTTTCCGGCCGCAGTCAGATCGGGCGCTCGTGTCCGCGCGCGGACCATCCTCAAAGAAGTGACCGAGGTGCCCGGCGCCCTTCAGCTCGTCCGTGTCGTGACGATCGACATCGAGGGCGAAGAGAAGCCGGCCTGCGTGGCCGAGAGCGTCAGCCGCCTCTACTTCGAATAGGGGCTACGCGGCAGCGCCGGAGGCGCTCTACGCGCCCCAGATCGCCGGCAGTCGGTCGAAGAACCAGAGCGTGGCGAGCGCACCCAGCCCGTAGCCGAGGACCGGCTGCAGCCACGGCAGAGGGGCCCGAACTACCTTCGTCAGCATGCGCGCGGCGGCGATCAGGGCGATCACGAAGACGAGCTGTCCCGCCTCGACCCCGAGGTTGAAGAAGAGCAGTGCCAGCGGAATGGCGCTCTCCGGCAGCCCGATCTCACCGAGCGCCCCCGCGAAGCCAAGCCCATGCAGCAGGCCGAAGATGAAGGCGACAAGCCACGGCTTGCGATGCGTGAGATGGATCAGCCCGCGATCGGCCGCGACGATCTCACGCGCGAGCAGCACGATGGACAGCGCGATCGCCGCCTCGATGGGTGCGCGATCCACCGGGATGTATCCGAGTACCGACGCACACAACGTCAGACTGTGTGCCGCCGTGAACGCGGTGATCGTCTTCACGAGCGGCACGAAGCCGTGCACGAGGAGCAAAAGGCCGAGGACGAAGAGGAGGTGGTCGATGCCGAGCAGGATGTGTTCGGCTCCGAGGCCGAGGTACGTGCCCGCCACGGCGAGGCCGGAACCGAAGCCATCGAGCAGATTCCCGATCTCGATGGGCACCGTCGCTCCCCTACCACGGAAGTAGGCGGTCGCCGAGGATCCGTCGCCCCAACGGGCCAGTGCCACGACGCCCGCGAGCGACCACGGCAGGGTGAGCACGTCATCGGCGTCCAGCGGGCTTTGGCACTGGAAGACGAAGCCTGATGTGACCTGGACCTCGGCGTCCTCCTCAGCGACTGGCTCGCAGCGCACGGGCAGTACACCCCGGGGATCAGAGATCGGCTGAACCTGAGTATCGACGATCGACAGCACGTATCGTCCCGGACCGATCTCGTCGAGAAAGATGCGTGCGACGGAGGTCACGTCGACGTCGTGCGCCACGGCAGGAGTCACCAGCGTCAGCGCCGCGACCGCGCATAAGACCGTGCCCAGCCGATTCACCTCCCCGGCTCCTCACCTTCGACGACCACGTCGTACCGCGCCCGCAGCTCGGCGACGCGGGCCAGTAGCCGTCGGTCCTCCTGCTCCGCGATCCAGTCCAACCGGGCCGCTTCCCGCACCACCTCGAGCGGCGGAACGATGGCCTCTGAGCGCTCACGCACGCGGAACCAGTGTTGGCCGCGTACGCTCTCGTAGGCGTCGACCCAGTCCCCGACCTCGGTCCCGAAGACCGCGCTCGCGGAAGCGTCCCCGAAGATCTGGGCGAGGTCGTCGAGGGAGAGTCTCGACATCACCCGGCTCGCAACAAGCCCGCCACCTGTCAGCTCCGCCGGTTCGGCTCCATCGAGGAGCTCAGTTGGGAGGGGCGCACCGACGGGGAGGACGACCTCGTCCACCGTGACTGTGGCCTCGACTGCGTACCGCTCGCTGTTCCCGGCATAGTACGCCCTGAGCTCCTCATCGCTCGGCTGAATGACGTCTCCGCTCAGCACATGGAGCATCTTCTGCACGAGGATGTCATCGATGCGCTCGTCTTCCGCGAGCCCCAAGGCCTGTGCCTCACGAACAAGCACCCGCTCGTCGATGTAGCGCTCGAGGACGAGCTGCCGCTCGTCGTCGGTCAAGCGCTGGCCCTCCTGCGCTTCGACTTGGAGAATCCGCCACTCGATCTCGTCTCGAGTGATCTCGATGACGTCGTCCCCAGGACCGAACAGGGCGCTCACGCCGAACAACAACGCTGCGAGCGCCACGAAGTGCACCAGGGGCTCGCGCAACAGGGCTCGGAGAGCCGGTGTGGAGGGGTCGGTCATGGCGGAGAGGGCCCACTACGCCGGAGGGCGGTCGGTTTCGGGCGAAGAAGATAAGGATGCCCTCCCGTGGGAGCATCCCCGGCATTCTTGCCGGCGCTCGGCGCCCGGTCTACTCTCACGCCGGCAGTGACTCCGCGTGGCCTAACGGGTGGTGACCCGAGATCCAGGGCGGAGTCCCCAACTTGTGGAGGTGTTGCATGGAAGGACGATCTTTATTGGTGTTGGTGTTGGTCGTCGGCCTGTCGAGCTGCGCGCCGGCAGAAGAGGCCGCGATGGGCGGGGCCGGAGGCCAACAGATGGCCGACGGGGCACGGTGGAGCTACCACAACTGGCCGACCGGACCCTACCAGGTCAATCCTGCGTGGCCGAGACCGCTCCCGGACGACGAGCACTCCCACGTGGGTTGGACGTGGGGCTCCATGGGAGGCGTCTACGCCGAGTCGCCGGACCGCATCTGGATCGCCATGCGTGGCGAGTTGCCCTTGCAGCCCGGCATGACGCCCTGGCAGGCGTACGGCGCCACCAATGTGGTCGGCAATGCACCGCCCACGACCGACGGCCTGAGCGCAACGTGCAACCCGACGCAGAACCGCCGCGGCTACGAGCGGCGTTGGGAGCACAGCATTTTCGTCGTCGACGGAGAGGGCAACCACGTCGAGAATTGGGACCACATGAACGAGCTCTTTGCGGCGCAGCCGTGTGGTCGCGGTCCCCACAAGGTCAAGATGAGCCCGTACGATCAGGACAAGCACGTGTGGATCATCGACGACCAGCTGCACATGATCTACAAGTTCACGTACGACGGCGAGCTCGTGTACTCGCACGGCCAGCTCGGAGTGCGCGGGCGGGGACCGAACACGTTCGCCCGGCCGACCGACATCGCATGGCTTCCCGACGGCACGTACTTCATCAGCGACGGATATGACGGCAAGCGGGTCGCGAAGTTCGATCCGGAAGGCAACTTCATCATGGACTGGGGGCAGGAGCCCGTGGATGCGGACAACCCGGGTCCGAGCGAGTTCAACAACCCGCATAGCATCCAGATCAGCTCGGACCGCAGACTATATGTTGTGGACCGGGGCCACGAGCGCATGCAGGTGTTCGACGAGAACGGCAACTTCCTCGACATGTGGACGCTACGCTCGCCGAACTGGCCGGAAAGCCAGAACACCCTGTTCGTCAACCACCTCATCGATGTCGACGACAACATCTGGGTGTCGAACGCGCCTCCGGGCCGGATCGAAAAGTACGACCTAGAAGGGAACCACCTCTACGGATGGGGTGCGACAGGCATCGAGGCTGGAAGGCTCGCCTGTTCGCACGGCTTCACGACCGACCAGGAAGGGAATCTCTACGTCGCGGACTGCTTCGCCGGCCGCGTACAGAAGTTCGAGCCGATCCCCGGGGCAAACCCGGATCATGTCGTCGGCCAGATCCTCAGGGAGTACCCGGTCAACTAGGACGTTTGTTGGTCGAACTACTCGTACCTGAGGGCCTCCATGGGATCGACCCTGGAGGCCCTCAGCGCGGGCAGGTATCCCGCGCCGAGCGCGACCGCGAAGAGGGTGACGACGACGCCCGCCAGCACCCACGGGTCCGTCCCGTCGACCTCGAAGAGCAGAGCCTGAGCGCCTCGCCCGAGAAAGTAGGCTCCCACAAGACCGATGGCTCCGCCCACGAGCGCCATGCGGCCTACCTGGCCGAGCACCATGCGCCGGACTCGTTGCTGACCCGCCCCGAGCGCCATGCGGACACCGATTTCCCGTGTCCGCTGGGCCACCGTGTAGGCGAGTACGCCATACAGCCCGACCGCTGCGAGCAACGTCGCGAGTAGCGCAAAGCCGGAGGTCAGCACACCCACGATCCTGTCGACGAACACGTTCTCCTGGATCTGTTGCACCAGCGTGCGGGTGTCGTTGACCGGAAGGTTCGGATCGAGACGCTCCACCAGCGGCGCGATCGCACCCATGACCTGTGATGGGTCTGCCTGCGTGCGCGCGTAGAAGGTGAGGGATGAAGCGCCTTCCTGACGATACGGCAGGAAGAAGAGGGGCGGCACAGGATCCTTTACGTCGGAATACTTGGCGTCCTGCACGACGCCTACGATTTGGATGTCCAGCTCGTCGCTGTCGCCGCCGTCGTCCGACATGTACTTCCCGACGGCATTGCGCCCGTCGAGGCCGAACTTGCGAGTGAACGCCTCATTTACGACTGCCACCAACGGGGCGCCCTCCGCATCCGACTCGGTGAAGTCACGCCCCGCGATGAGCGGCATGCCCAGGGTGGAGAAGTAGCCGGCTCCAACGACGTTGTAGTTCGAACCCGCGTTCACGCCGGGCTCCCACGCGAAACCCTCCACAGCCACGCTCGTCCCCCAGTTGCTACCTCCCAGCACCGGGACCATCGCGGACGAAACGGCAGAGACACCGGGGACCGCCGCGAGAGCCTGCTCCGTTCTCTGGAACAGCTCGAGCGACGCCCCGCTCTCGTAGCCGTTGAGTGAAGGGGAGAGCGAAAACGTCACGACGCCCTCTGCCTGGAGCCCCAGGTCGACCCGACTCACGTTCGACAGGCTCTTGATGAAGAGTCCCGCGCCCGCCAAGAGCGAGAGAGAGAGTGCGAATTGGAGCGTGACCAGGACGGATCGGTAGCGTTGGGCCCCGCGTGAGCCCGAGGCCTGACCCGAGTTGGCCCGCAGCACCCCGACGAGGTCGGAACGCGTGGCATGGAGCGCCGGATACAGCCCGAAGACGAGTCCCGTGCCGAGCGCTAGCAGGGCCGTGAACAACATGACGTTCGGCTCGAGGCTTACGGTGAGGAAGTGGGTAGCGTCTGCGGGCAGGTATGAGGCGATAAGCCCCAGTGTCCACCGAGCGACAAACAGGCTCGCGAGCCCACCGAGGGAGGCTAGTAGGATCGACTCGGTCATGAGCTGGCCTAGAAGCTGGAACCGCCCTCCACCGAGCGCACTGCGCAGAGCCATCTCCTGTCCTCGACTCGCGCCGCGGGCGAGAAGGAGGTTGGCGATGTTCGCGCACGCGATCAGCAGCACGAACCCCGTCACCGTGAAGAGCATGATGAGCGGCGCTCGAGCCTCGCGGTTGGTGGAGCTCTGGCCGCGGCGTCCCGGCCCGCCCAGGATCTGCTTCGCTCTGAATCGCTCCATGGTCTGCGGCGTCATCGACTGTTGGAGCGGAACCTCCACCTCGTTGATGATCGACCCGTACAGCGCGTTCGCCTCGGCGAGGGCCTGCTCGATGCTGCCTTCGGGCCGGAGGCGACCAAAGAGGTAGAAGAAATACGCCGTCCTTCGTTCGTAGCGATCCCAGCTCGGGATCATGAGGTGCGTCATGCTCAGCGGCACGAACAGGCGTGGTACGCTGCCGACCGTGGTCCCGACGAAACCCGGCGCGGCGACCCCGACGATGGTGAGCGGCTGCCCGTTCACCACGATCGTGCTGTTGAGGATGTCAGGGTCCGAGCCGAGGTCGTTCGCCCAGTAGCGGTGAGTCAGCACCGCCACGTAGTGGCCACCGATCTCTTGGTCATCACCCGGGCCGAGGAGCCGACCAAGCGCCGGCTCCATGCCGAGCACTTGGAAGTATTGGCCCGAAACCAGCATCCCTTCGCCGCTCACCGTCAGGCCATCGACGGAAACGTTGGCGCCGAAGAGGCGATGCGCTGCGATGCCCGCGAAGCCGGAGCCGTCCCGCTCCAAGTCGCGAAACATGGCGTAGCTGAACACCTCTTCGCAGTCGCCGGCATTATTGCAGGACGTCGACCCGGGCTTCGGACCCGGCGCCGAGAGGTTGACGAGGCGGGTTGGCTCCTCGACCGGCAAGCTCCGGAGAAGCAGCTGATCGAACAAAGAGAAGATGGCCGCGTTGGCCCCGATCCCGAGCGCGAGTGATAGGATCGCGATCGTCGTGACGAACGGATTCTTCACGAGCGTGCGGAATGCCAGTCGCAGTCTGTTCATCCAACCCCCCAAAGGCTCGACCCCATGCCACTCCGGACCCTACCACGTACGAGGGTCGGATGCCGCAGGATTCGTAAGGGTTGGATTGGGGCAACTCGGGGAGCGAGTGTGGGGTAACCTCGAGAGCCAGCCTGCCGCCCTCACCGACTGAGATACAGCCAATGAAGAGAAGCGTCTGGGTCGCCTGCTGCCTCTTCATTCCCGCGCCATTGTTGGCCCAAGTCGGGCCTCTGGTGCTCCCGGGTGATGACGTCGGGGAGCCGCATTACGGAGATCCGCCCGCCCCGCCCGAGGGTGCGCAGTGGCTCGGCCTCTACGTTCGCGGTGACAGCTCATGGCTTCAGCCCGTGAACGTGTCGTTTGATGTTCGCCCCCCGGATGAGCCGGACGAACCGGGCACGCACGAGTACGTCGTCGACCCACGCAGTCCGTCGTTGCTCATGATCGGGGTGGGCCAGGCACGCATCGGGGCGGTACAGTCAGCGCTGTGGTACACGGATCGGCTCGGGGCGGAAGCGACGAACAAGGAGTTCGTCGTCGGCACCACGGAGTACCGAGTGGCGCTCGAAAGCACCGGTCCCGGTCTCTGCGATCAGGTCGTGACGCTCACCGAAGGCGCGCGTAGCCAACGTCTATACGAGGCCGCCACCGACGACACGTTTGCGTGTGACGAGCCTCGCTTCGATCTGCATTGGGTCGGGGATCTCGACGGCGATGGCCGTCTGGATTTGCTCGCGACCTTCAGCCCGAAGTACAGCTACCATCCCCGGCGTCTCTACCTGTCCTCTGCGGCCGCCCCGGGCGACCTTGTCGGTCAGGTCTCCAGGTTCGAGAGGTAAGCTTTGATAACCACGCTCCGCTGGTGCGGCTCCCTGTCGCTCGCGGCCGCGCTCCTTTTCTTGTGGAGCGTGGAGCCTCTCGCCGCGCATGGCGTGGCCCAGGACGACGCGAATTTCTTTCTGACCAACGTCGGCCCCGCGATCGGTCCGTTCCTGTATCTCGGGGCGAAGCACATGTTCACCGGCTACGACCACCTGCTCTTCTTGGTCGGCGTGCTGTTCTTCCTCTATCGCCTGCGCGACGTGGTCGCGTACGTCAGCCTGTTCACCTTAGGCCACAGCGTGACCCTGCTCGCCGGGGTGTTGTGGGGCATCCAGGCGAATCCCTTTATCGTGGATGCGATCATCGGGCTGTCCGTCGTCTACAAGGCGTTCGACAACATGGACGGCTTCCGGCGCTTTCTGGGCGTGCAGCCCAACACGAAGGCCGCCGTACTCATCTTCGGGCTCTTTCACGGCTTCGGGCTGGCGACGACGCTCCAGGAGTACACGATCTCCACGGACGGCTTACTCACCAACATGCTGAGCTTCAACGTCGGAGTGGAGCTCGGGCAGATCATGGCCCTGACCGGCGTGCTTATCGCGCTCAACTTCTGGCGCACACGCGAAGGCTTCCTGAAACACGCGTTCTTCACGAACGCGCTACTCATGTCCGGGGGCTTTGTACTCATGGGCTATCAGATCGTCGGATTCCTTACCGCGACGGGCTCGTAAGACCGTGACTGACCCCCTGCTCCCTCCGGCTCCGTCGAAGGCGAGGCTGGCCATGGCGACACTCATTGCCTTGGCCGTCGCCGGCATCGTGCTGGTAGCGGTGGTCCTACCGGCCGAGTACGACATCGACCCGTTGGGCACAGGTGAAATGCTTGGGCTCGTGGTGCTCTCGGGCGGGGGCGCCGAACCGGCCATTCCGGTTCGGGCCGACGGTCTCATCGACCAGCCCGCGGGCTACCGGCTCGACACGCGGTCCTTCGACCTGGAGCCCGGCGAGTTCGTGGAGTTCAAGTACAGGCTGGAGGCGGGCCAGGCGATGGTCTACTCGTGGGCTGCCAGCTACTGGGTTCGATCGGAGATGCATTCCGAGGCAGACGGCGCCCCCGAGGGAACGGCCGAGTTCTTCGAGGTCGTCGAGCGGGCGCTGCGCCGGAACGGGAGCTACGTCGCGCCGTTCCCAGGTATCCACGGATGGTACTGGCTGAACGAAACCGACCGGCCCGTTACGGTCACGCTGCACGCATCAGGCTTCTTCGAGGTTGCAGCCGAGTTCCGTGAGGGCGTCCCACCGGTGTCGTACGACATCATGACGACGCCGGGCGACTCAGTTCCCTAACAGCTCTTCCAGATGCGCATGGTGGTGCTCGCGCGCTAAGTCGAGCGCCGACTGACCGTCGTCGGTCAGCGCCTTCGCATCCGCCCCAACGCCGAGCAGCGCCCGCACCATCTCCGGCGATCCCCCCGCGGCCGCTCCCATCAACGGCGTGAACCCACCTTCCTGGCGAACATCGGGTTCCGCCCCGGCCTCCAGGAGCGCCTCCACCACGTCTAAGCATCCACCGGCCACACCGCTGTGGAGGGGCCGGACTCTCGAGACATTCTCCGCGACCGACTCAACATACGCCCCCGCTTCGAGGAGGCACCGCACGGTATCTGCGTTGCTGAAATAGGCTGCCAGGTGGAGGGGCGTGAAGCCGTCTGGCGAGCGCTCCGCGATGGCCCTCGGATCCCAACAGACGAGTGCCCGCACGCGATCGCAAAGGCCTAGCGCCGCAGCCTCGAAGAGGTCGGCGGGTCCGCGCACTTCGAGCAGTGTGCCTGCGATTTCCGGCTGCTTGTAGTAGGCCGCGAGCATCACCGCAGAAAGCGCGCCGTCACGCTCACCCGCCAAGCCAGGCTCTTCCTCGAGGAGCGCCACGACGGCGTCCCGATCGGCAGCTTCGATCGCACTCTTGAGGCGCCCGTCCATGACCGGACCTCAGCCCTGAATCAGATCGAGTGCGGCACCGACGATCGCGTCGGCATCGATGTCGAAGTACGCATACAGATCGGGGATGTCACCAGACTGCCCGAAGTCGCTCACGCCGAGCGGTGTCACCGGGACGGCCCGGATCGCGCCGATGAACGCCAGCGTGTGGGGATGACCGTCGAGCACGGTCACGACGGGCGCGGCACGGTCTGCCGGGAACAGCTCATCCAGGATTCCTTCGGCAGCGTCCGACAGGCCCTGCCGGGCCCGCAGGGCTCGGAAGATCAGCGCAGGCGAGGTGAGGCACACCACATCGACGCGGTGACCCGATCCCTCGAGCTCGTCCGCGGCCGCGCAGACCTCGGGCATGATGGCCCCCACGCCCACCAGCGTCACGGACGGTCGCCGTTCGGCCTCCCGCAGCCGGTACCCACCCGCCAGGACCGCCCTTCGTCGGGCCTCCCTCGCGTCGGCATCGGCGGGAAGGCGCGCCAGCTCCTGGTCGATGGTCCGCGTCGACAGGCGAAAGTAGGCCGACGTCCCATCCGGCCTCCCTAGCCGACCCAGAGCGTGCAGTAGCGTCCACTCCAGGTCCTGTCCAAAGGCCGGCTCCCACGCCACACAGCCCGGCTGCTCCAGCCCGACCGACGGGGTGCTGATGGATTGGTGCGCCCCGCCTTCGGGCGCCAAGGTGACCCCGGACGGCGTCCCGACGAGAATCGACTGGCCCCCGGCATAGATGCCGAACGACCAGGGCTCGAGCGCACGGTTCACGAACGGATCATACATGGTGCCGATGGGCAGCAGCGGCTGACCATCGCGCGACCACGTCAGGCCGAGCTCACCGAGCAGGCCGACCAGATTGCCCTCGGCGATGCCCAGCTCGATGTGCTGCCCGCGCCCGCCTCCACGCCAATGCACGAGTGTTTCGGCGTCGTCCGCAAACCAGTCGCGTCGTTCGCGCATGCTCCAAATGCCGACCTTGTTGATCCACCCGCCCAGGTTCGTCGACGATGCAACGTCCGGGCTGACGGTCACCACGTGCTTCGCGAGCTCGGGTGCCTCGCGCGAGAGGTCGTTCAGGAAGCGCCCGAATGCACGCTGCGTCGAAGCGGCCGCCGAGTGCTCGCGCCCCAGCTCGCTCGGCACCGAAGGCGCGGGTGTCGTCGCCGCCCCAACGGGCCGCAAGGTATCAGCGATGCCGCTACAGAGGCGTTCCTCTTCGGAGCCGGGCTCGAAAAGGGCCCACGGGTCCTGGGCGTCTGCACCGAGGTCTCCGCCGAGCTGTTCCCACTGCCTCTGCGTGAGAACCGCCGAGTGATTTCCCGGGTGCCCCTCGATGGGCAGCCTCCATCCCTTGATCGTGTACGCGAAGACCACCGTAGGTCGGTCCGCGACTACGTCAGCCTCCCGGAAGGCCTCCCTGAGGTCCGATAAGTCGTGTCCCCCGAGGTCGCGAACGGCGGCGGTGAGCTCGCCGTCGTCGAGCTCCGCGATGACCCGACGCACGTCCTCCTTCACCCCGCCGGCACCGTCGGTGAGCCGCTCGCGGAGCTCGGCCGGGTCGGCGACGAGAAGACGCTGGTACTCCTCGTTCGGCATCTGGTCGATGCGCCGCCTGAATCCCTCCCCCCCTGGGCGGCCGAACAGTTCACGCAAACGTCGGCCGTACTTCACTGAGATCGTATGCCAGCCCGCCGCGTCGAACATGTTGGAGATGCGACCCACAGCGATATCGGGCACGATCCGATCCAGTGACTGCCGGTTGATGTCCACGACCCAGAGGACCTCCTCGAGTCGCTGAACCATCGGGTCCACCAGCGCTTCCCAAATCGCCCCCTCATCGAGCTCCGCGTCACCCACGAGCGCGATGTGGCGCCCTCCCGGCGGCGCGTCGAAGTGATCGGACACGTAGCGGTGGGACATCGCGCTCCAAATGGTGCTCGTGGCCCCGATGCCAACCGAGCCGGTCGAGAAGTCGACAGGGTCTGGATCCTTGACCCTGCTGGGGTAGCTCTGGAGGCCGCCGAAGGCGCGCAACTCGGTGAGGTACCGCCGGTCCAGCCGTCCGAGGAGGTAGTTGATGGCGTGCAGGACAGGCGCTGCGTGCGGCTTCACCGAGACACGGTCCTCGGCGCGCAGATGCCCGAAGTAGAGCGCCGACATGATGCTGACCATCGATGCCGAGGACGCCTGGTGACCTCCCACCTTGAGCCCCGACTCCACCTGCCGCACCCGGTTGGCGTGGTGCACCATGCTGACGGCCAGCCACAGGACCCTTCGCTGGACCGCGTCGAGGGTGTCGAGGGCGAGGTAGGCGTCTGACTGG
>Ga0224512_10003965_pt1 | contig 12769 bp, 13 predicted proteins | sample SF_May12_sed_USG_4_FD_169103 | JGI IMG/M metagenome (GOLD analysis project Ga0224512, IMG submission 169103) | Sediment microbial communities from San Francisco Bay, California, United States - SF_May12_sed_USGS_13 | ecosystem: Environmental > Aquatic > Marine > Sediment | place: USA... | reverse complement strand
GCTCATGACGGTGATGCTCAGCCGGGCCGGCGGCAACCTCGTGTTCGCAACGCTGCGCGACCTCGCGCGGAACCCGCTGATCCTCTCCATCGCGGCCGGCCTCGCGGCTAACCTCGCTGGCCTCGGCGGGCTGCCGGTGATCGACGAGACGGCCGGGCTTCTCGGCGCGGCGGCGCTGCCGGTGATGCTGCTCTGCGTCGGCGCCAACCTCAGGGTCCGGGGGATGCGGGCAAGCCTCGGGCCGGTGGCGCTGGCGAGCGCGGGCAAGCTCGCGGTGTTCCCGCTGGCGATGCTGGCCGCGCTGATCCTGTTCCCGCCCGGGGCGCTGGCCGCAGAGGTGGCGCTGATCTTCGGCGCGCTGCCCGCGGGCGTCGCGGCCTACACGCTCGCGCGCGCCATGGGCGGCGATGCGGCCCTGATGGCCGCGATCATCACCGTGCAGACCGGGCTCGCCTTCCTGACGATTCCGCTCACCCTGACGCTCGGCGCGCTCGTGCTCAGGCTCTGATCCAGCGGCCACGCCTGCGGCGTGAAGCCTTTCTTGCGCCGCCCATGCGGTCGGCAGGATGCCTCCGGCGGGGGTATCTGGAAAACGGGGAAGCAGACATGTCCGCCGCCTTCTTCCGGTTTCAAAAAACCCCGCCGGAGGCGTTTCGAGCCCCGCAGGCGAAGCCGAGGAGGCGAGAGGAGGGCCTTGCGGCCGGAGGCCGCGCAATCCTGAAGGCGCCGGCGGCGGTCAGAGCCGCAGGAACTCCGACCGCGCGCTGTCGTTCTTGAAGAAGGGCACGCCCTCGGCCGCGGTGCCCCGGAGCCGCGCCGCTACCTCGGCCAGCACCACCTCGGTGATAAAGGGCAGATCGAAGCTCTGGGCTTCCTCGAGCGGCACCCATTGCAGATGCGCAAGCTCGTCGGAGGCGGCCGAGAAATCGTCGGGGTCGCCGGAGATCTGGCCTGCGTCGGCCAGGAAGAAGCGCGCGTCGAAGCGGCGCGGGCGTCCCGGCGGCGTGATCGCACGGAAGATGAAGCTGAGCGCCGACGCCGAGGGCAGATGCCCGGTGGCGGCGAAGTCCTCCCAGTCGGGCGGCGGCGTGCCCGGCCAGGCGCCGCGCTGCCCGAGCACCAGCCCCGCCTCCTCCCAGAGCTCGCGGATCGCGGCCGCCGCGAGGGCTTCCGGCGCGGGCCCGGCACTGGCCGCGGCCAGCCGGGCGTGGCAGTCGGGCGGCAGCGGCAGCGCGAGCGGCACCGCGGCGTCGCCCGGATCGACCGCGCCGCCGGGAAAGACGAACTTCATCGGCATGAAGGCCGCGCCGGCGCCGCGCTGGCCCATGAGCACGGCCGGCCGGTCGCGCGCGTCGCGCACCAGGATCAGCGTCGCCGCGTCGCGGATCGGCGTGTCGGTCATCGTGCTCCCCGGCCCGTCCGCGCTCAGGCGCCGAAGCCGTGCATCCTTTTCGCCCACTGGAAGGCCACCATGATGCCTTTCATCCGCGGCAACAGGAAGAGCGAAAGCGCCACCGAGCCGGTGACGAAGATGGTGGCCAGCACCAGCGGCTCGGGGCGGAAGGTGATGTAGGTCCAGAGCATCAGCGGTGCCAGCAGGTGCCCGACGATCAGGATCGTCAGGTAGGACGGGCCGTCGTCGGCGCGCTGGTGGTGCAGCGCCTCGCCGCAGGCGGGACAGGCGTCGCGCACCGTGAGGTAGCCCTTGAGAATCTGTCCGCCGCCGCAGTTCGGGCAGCTGAGCCGCCAGCCGCGGCCGAGCGCGCGGCCGAGGTCGCGCACGGGTTCCGCCCCGGGCGGCGGGGCGGCGTCGAATTGCTCCGGGTTCATCCTGGCTCCCTCGCCCTCCTGCAGGCCGCGAACCTAGCGCCCCGCGCGCACAATACCAGAGCCGATGCGCCGTTGCGCCGGAATGTCGCAAAGCGCCGCGACGGAAATCCGCCCGGGCCACGTGAAAGGGACAGAACGCGGAGGCTGCATGGCTGGCCGCGTCGGATCGAAGCAAGACCCTAACGAGGAGAAACTGGAACATGAAACGCATCACTCGCATTGCAGCGGCGGCACTCCTGGCCGGAGCCGGGACACTGAGCCTCGGCTCGACCTTTGCCATGGCGGACGGGCGTGGCGGCCCGGGCGAATTCGGCGACATGCGCGGCGACATGGGCGGTGGCGGGTTCGGTCATGCCCTGATGGGGCAGCTGGATTTCGCCGAACTGGACGCGGACGGCTCGGGCGCGATCACCATCGAGGACCTGCAGGCGAACGCCGAATCGCGCTTTGCCGAGGCCGACGCGAACGGCGACGGTCAGCTCGACCAGGGCGAGATCGCGGCCCGGATCACCGCGCGCATCGAGGAGCGCGGACTGGAAACCCGCAGCCGGGGCGGCGTCCGGTGGACGCCGGAAATGGATGAGCGCCGGATCGCCTGGATGGCCGAAGGCATGATCATCCGCAAGGATGCCGACGGCAACGGCACGATCGGCGCCGATGAGGCGGCACCGGATGCCGACAGGCTGGCCCGACTGATCGACCGTTTCGACGCCAATGGCGACGACGCGGTTTCGGCCGAGGAGTTCGAGCAATTTGCCGAAGCCGGTCGCGGCCGATTTCACCGCCGCGGCGGGCACGACGACCGCGGCCGCCGCGGCGGCTGAGCGGCCCGCCCGTGCGGACGCCGCGCCCCTCCTCCCGGGGCGCGGCGGATTGCCAGGAGGGTCGCACTGGCCTAGGGCTTCACAGGCGATGGACATGCGCCCCGACCGCTCTCTCGACGGCGCCTCCGACGAGGCGCTGCTCGCGCGCTACGGCGCCGGCGAGTCGGCGGCTGCCCGGGTTCTGGCCGAGCGGCTGGTGCCGCGGCTTCTCGCGGTGGCCACGCGGATGCTGGGCGGCGACCGCGCCGAGGCCGAGGACGTGGCGCAGGAGACGATGCTGAGGCTCTGGCGCCAGGCGCCGGCCTGGCGGCCGGGTGCGGCGCAGGTCTCGACCTGGGCCTACCGGGTGGCGGCGAACCTCGTCACCGACCGGCTGCGGCGCCGGGGCAGGGCGCCGGGGCTCGACGCGGCGGGCGACCCGCCCGACGGCGCCGCGCCAGCCTGGGAGCGGATGGCCGAGGCCGAGCGGCTGGCCGCGCTCGACGCCGCCCTCGGCGGGCTGCCCGAGCGGCAGCGGCAGGCGGTGGTGCTGAGGCACATCGAGGGGCTTTCGAACCCCGAGATCGCCGAGATCATGGAGGTGGGCGTGGAGGCCGTGGAAAGCCTCACCGCCCGCGGCAAACGGGCGCTGGCCGCGGCTCTGGCCGGGCGGCGCGAGGAGCTGGGATACGACGATGTCTGACACGCGCAAACCGGCCGGACCGGAACGGACCCCCGAACGGGCCGAAGCGATGCTGGAAGAGGCCCTCGGCCTTGCCCGCGCCGAGGCGGCGCGGCCGGCACCCGAGGCGTTTCTCGCCCGGGTCCTTGCCGACGCGGCGCGCGAGGCGCCGCCGGCCCCGGCACAAGCCCGCGCCGCGCCGCCGCGCCTCGGCCGTCTTGCCGCGGCACTGGCCGCGCTCGGCGGCTGGCCGGCGCTGGGCGGGCTCGCCACGGCGGGCGTCGCCGGGCTCTGGCTCGGGCTCTCGCCGCCGGCGGCGGTCGAGGACCTAGGCGGCTGGCTCGGCGCGGGCGATGCAAGCGCCGGACTCCTGCTTCCCGACGACTATTTCTCCGACGCTTTCGAAGGATGAGCGAAATGACCGGACCCGACGCCCCGGCCCCCGAAACCCCGCCGACGCCTGCCCGGGAGACGCCGGTGCGGCGCGGCGCCCCGCTCTGGATGCGGCTGCTGCTCTTCGCTTCGCTCGCGCTGAACCTGCTGGTGGTCGGCATCGTCGTCGGCGCAATCGCCTCCCGGCGCGCACCCGACAGCGTCGCGCCGCCGCGCGACCCGGCCTCGGCGCTCTACTTCCGCGCGCTCCCTGGCGATCACCGCGACGCCTTCGAGGCCGGGCTCCGGCGCGACCGCGAGCGATTCGGGATCGACCGCGAGGCGCTGAACGCCGAGGTGGCCGCCACGCTCCAGGTCCTGCGCGCCGATCCCTTCGAGCCGGCCGCGCTGGCCGAGCGCATCGCGCTGCAGCGGCGGGGCCTTGCCGATCGCACGGCGGCTGGTGACCGGCTCCTCGTCGAGCGGGTCGCAGCGATGACGCCCGAGGAGCGGGAGGCCTACGCCGACCGGCTCGAGCAGATCCTGGGGCAAGTCGCCCGCTGGCGGGGCCACTAGGCGACGGTGCAGACGAAGGTCACCTGGTTCCGCCCGTCGGCCTTGGCGGTGTAGAGCGCGCGGTCGGCGATGCCGACCAGAGCCTCGACCGAGGTGTCCGCCGGCGCGCCGGCCAGCGCGACGCCGATAGAGACGGTGAGCTCGAGCGCCCTGTCGCCGTCCGGCAGCGGGAAAGCCTCGGCCTCGATGGCGCGGCGCAGCCGCTCGGCCGCCCGCCCGGCATCGGCCTCGGTGGTGTCGGGCATCACCACCAGGAACTCCTCTCCGCCGAGCCGCGCCACCAGGTCCTCGGCGCGCAGCGCCCCGGCGAGGCGGCGCGCCGCCTCGACCAGCACCGCGTCGCCCGCGCCATGGCCCCAGCCGTCGTTCACCCGCTTGAAGCGGTCGAGGTCGAGCACCATCACCGCGAAGGGCTGGCCGGTCCGCGCCGCGCGCTCGGCGATCCGTGCCAACCGGACCAGCGCCGAACGGCGGTTCGACAGCCCGGTCAAGGGATCGGTCATCGCCAGCCGCAGCCCGTCGGAGAGCTGGCGGCGCAGCCGGTCGGTGCGGGCCTTGCGGCGCAGCTGCGCGCGCAGCCTGAGGACCATCTCGACCGGGTCGACGGGTTCCTCGATCACGTCGTCCGCGCCGTGGTCCAGCGCCGCGACCTCGCCCGCGCCGTCGCCCGGGGCGGTTACCGCGACGACGCCCGCCGCGCGGCCGCGGGCGCGGCTGCGCAGTTCGGCGATCAGTCGCAGCCCGTCGTGCTGGCCGGCAAGATCGGCGGCGATGACGTAGACGTCGGGCGCCGCCGCGCCTGCGCGGGGGTCGTCGAGCAGCCGGTCGGCGTGGATCACTTCGACATGGTCGCGCAGGCGCGGCGCGATCGCGGTGCGCCAGGCCACGGCCGTCTCCGGCCGGGCGGCGACGAGTGCGATCACCCCCGGGCCCTCGAAGGCAGGCGCGGCCTCGGCAAAGCCGAGCTCCGCGCAGGTCTCCTCGCGGAGCCCCAGTTCGGCCTCGCGGTTGCGCGCCCGCATCAGCCCCCGGATGCGCGCCAGAAGCGGCGCCTCGTCGGCCGAGCGCGCCAGCGCGTCGTCGGCGCCGGCCTCGAGCGCGGCGCGGCGAAGCGCGGCGTCGGGCCGTGGCGTCAGCGCGATCAGCGCGATCTCGGCAGTGGCCGGCTGCGCCTTCAGCGTCTGCACCAGCGCCAGCGCCGCCTCGGCGGGCGCGCCGAGATCGACGATCACCAGATCGGGCCGGGTTGCCGCGGCGAGCGCTGCGGCCTCGGCCCGCGACGGGGCGAGCAGCACCTCGTAACGGGTGGATGCAAGCTTCGCCTTGAGCAGGATCCGGTTGGTGGCCAGATCGTCGGCGATGAGGATGCGGCCCTCCAATGTCAGCTCCCGGTCTCACGCGGCTTCGATGCGCTCAGTTTTCGTTGAGTTCGGTTAAGGAATCCTTTCCAATCTGGTTCGCATTCGCGGGAATTTGAGGGAACAGGGGGCACAGGGGCCATCGTGCAGCGTGAACCGGCGGAAACCCTGGCGCTCCGGGCGCTCGCCTGGCTTGCCGGGAACGACGAGCTGCTGCCGGTGTTTCTCGGGACGACCGGGGCCGCGCTCGCCGATCTCCGCGGCCGGGCGCGGGAGCCGGAGTTCCTGGCCTCGGTGCTCGATTTCCTGATGATGGACGATGCCTGGGTGACCGGCTTCGCCGCGGCGGAGGGAATCAGGCCGGAGAGTCTCGGCGATGCACGGGCCGCGCTGCCGGGTGGCGGAAACCCGCACTGGACCTGAGCCGGCGCCTAACCCGGCGTTGCTTCGACTCTCTCGCTCGGTCATGATGCGGGCTTCGGGGAGGAGCCAAAATGACCGCGATCCGCGGAGTGCTGTTCGACAAGGACGGCACGCTTTTCGATTTCCACGCCACCTGGAGCTCCTGGGCGCGCACCTTCCTGACCGAGCTTGCCTCCGGCGACGCGGCGCGCGCGGCGGCCCTCGGCCGCGCCATCGGCTTCGACACCGGCAAGGCGCTCTTCGAGCCGGAAAGCCCGATCATCGCCGGCACGCCCGGCGAGATCGCCGCGGCGCTCCTGCCGCACCTGCCGGGCACCAGCGCACCCGTCCTGATCGCGCGGATGAACGCCGCCGCCGCCACCGCGCCGATGGTCGAGGCGGTGCCGCTCGGGCCGCTCCTCGGCCTCCTCAGCCGCCTCGGGCTCCGGCTCGGGGTCGTCACCAACGATGCCGAGGTGCCGGCGCGGGCGCATCTCGGCAGGGTCGGGGCCGAGCGGTTCTTCGACTTCATCGCCGGCTTCGATTCGGGCTTCGGCGCGAAGCCGGGGCCGGGGGCGCTCCTGGCCTTCGCCGACCGCTTCGGTCTCGCGCCCGCCGAGGTGGCCATGGTCGGCGACAGCCGGCACGACCTGGCGGCCGCCCGCGCCGCGGGAATGCGGCCGGTGGCGGTGCTGACCGGGCTTGCCGGCGAGGAGGATCTCGCGCCCTTCGCCGACGCCGTGCTGCCCGACATCGGTCATCTGCCCCGCTGGCTGGCCACCCTCGTGCCGCAGGAATCGCCGGCCTGACCGCGAAAAGCGACGGATTCGGTCGCTTTTCGCAAATCCCTTCGGCGGCATCCCCTGTCATCTGGAGCTCCGCAAGCCCCGGAGGTTGCCCATGACCGATGCCGCCCCCGTCCGCCGCCGCCGCTCGGGCGGCCGCGCCGCCCATGCCGAGCGCGCCGGTCACGCGGCCATCGACCAGATGCCCTGGCGGCTGCCGGTCAACCCCGACCGCCCGACCGAGCCGCTCGACGAAGAGGGCGTGCAGGCGATCCACAAGGGCGCGATGCGGATTCTCTCCGAGCTCGGCATCGAGATGCTCAATCCTGAGGCCTGCGCGCTCCTGAAGCAGGCCGGCTGCAAGGTCGAGGGCACCAACGTGAAGTTCGGCGAGGACTTCATCATGGAGATGGTGGGCCACGCGCCGGCCCAGTTCTCGATCACCCCGAGGAACCCCGAGCGCGAGATCATCCTCGGCGGCAAGTACATGGCCTTCGTCAACGTCTCGTCGCCGCCCAACGCCTGGGACCTCGAGCGCGGCAAGCGCTCCGGCGACTTCGAGACCTTCCGCGAGTTCATGAAGCTCACGCAGTACTTCAACTGCATCCACGTCGCCGGCGGCTACCCTGTCGAGCCGATCGACATCCACCCCTCGGTGCGTCACCTCGACTGCATCTACGAGAAGCTCGTGCTGACCGACAAGGTGGTGCACGCCTATTCGCTCGGCGCCGAGCGGGTCGAGGACGTGATGGAGATGACGCGGATCGCCGGCGGCCTCTCCCACGAGGCCTTCGAGGCGAAGGCGCACATGTACACCAACATCAACTCGGTCTCGCCGCTGAAGCACGATTTCCCGATGCTCGACGGCGCGATGCGCTGCGCGCGGAAGAACCAGGCGGTGATCGTCACGCCGTTCACGCTGGCGGGCGCCATGGCGCCGGTAACGATGTCGGGCGCCGTGGCGCTCTCGGTCGCCGAGGGGCTCGCCGCGATCGCGCTCCTGCAATACGTCCGCCCCGGCTGCCCGGTGGGCCTCGGCACCTTCACCTCGAACGTCGACATGAAGACCGGAGCGCCGGCCTTCGGTACGCCGGAATACATGCGCGCCACCCAGATGACCGGCCAGCTTTCCCGCTTCTACGGGCTGCCCCTGCGCTCCTCCGGCGTCTGCGCCGCGAACGTGCCCGACGGGCAGGCGATGTGGGAGACCTGCAACTCGCTCTGGGCCGCGGTGCAGTCGGGCACCAACCTCGTCTACCACGCCGCGGGCTGGCTCGAGGGCGGGCTGATCGCCAGCCCCGAAAAGTTCGTGATGGACTGCGAGGTCCTGCAGATGATCCAGCGCTACTTCGAGCAGGCGACCTACGCCACCACCGACGACGACATCGCCTTCGAGGCGATCAGGGAGGTCGGGCCGAACGGGCATTACTTCGGCTGCCAGCACACCCAGGAACGCTACACCACCGCCTTCTACGCGCCGATCGCGTCGGACTGGCGCAACTTCGAGGCCTGGCAGCTCGACGGCTCGGTCTGGACCGCCGAGCGCGCGCACCGGATCTACAAGGCGATCCTCGCCGAGTTCGAGCCGCCGCCGATGGACGAGGCCCGCCGCGACGAGCTCAGGGACTTCGTGGCCCGCCGCAAGGCCGAGGGCGGGGCGCCCACGGATTTCTGAGCCGAGTTCCTGAGCCATAGGGGCAGGGCGCCGAAAAGCCTTCTCAAGGCACTTCACGAGGCACTTGCGAAAAGGCCTTGCTCTCGCTCAGGGCCCAGCCCCCGGGGCATCGGCCTCTGGCGCCGCGCCGCCCGGCCCGCTACCTTGGCCGGCAGGACGAGGGGCGGAACGGGCGATGGCGGGGAACCAGGGCGAGGGGGCGATTCTTGCGAAGCGCGCGGTGCTCGCCGCGATCGGGGCGCTGGCGGGGGCGGCCTACTGGTACCTCTCCGAAGAACTGCCCCTCCGCCTCGCCGATCCCCAGGCCTATCTCGCCGTCACCGCCGCCGCCTTCGGGTTCTTCGCCGCGCTGATGGCGCTCACCGGGCCGCTCCGCCTCCGCGTGGCGCTCCCCGTCGCTCTCGTCGCCGCGGCGCCGCCGGCGGCGCTCCTCACCTGGGCCAGCACGCGCTACAGCACGCTCGCCGAGCTCTTCGCCCGGCCCGAGCCGGTCGTCGCCTATCTCATTGTCCTGGCGCTGCCCTTGCCCTACCTGATCGCCGCGCTCCGCCCGGGCACGTCCTGGCGCGACTATCCCACGCTCTTCGGCGAGAGCTGGAGCATCGTGATGCGGCTCGCCGCCTCCGCGCTCTTCGCCGGGATCGTCTGGATCGCCGTCTTCCTCGCCGACGAGCTCCTCCGCCTCGTCGGCATCGACGTGATCGAGCGCCTGCTCGAGGAGGATTGGCTGCCGCCCACCTTCACCGGCCTGGTCGCCGGCCTCGCCCTCGCCATCGTCAACGAGATGCGCGATCTGATCTCGGCGGGGCTGGTGCTCAGGCTCCTGAGGATCCTGATCCCGCCCGCGCTCCTCGTGGTCGGCGCCTTCACGCTGGCGATCCCGGTGCAGGGGCTGGCGCGGCTCTTCGGCACGCTCTCGCCCGCGACCACGCTTCTCGCGATCGCCCTGGTGCTGGCGCTTCTCGTCTCCACCGGCGTCGACGCCGACGACGAGGCGGCCCCCCGCTCCGGCCTCGTGCGGCTGGCCACGCGGGGGCTTGCGCTCCTCTTGCCGGCGGTGGCGCTCCTTGCGCTCGAGGCGCTCCGCCAGCGCTACGAGGCCGAGGGGCTGAGCCCGGCGCGGATCGGGGGCGCGCTCGCCGGCGCCGTGCTTCTCCTCTACGGCGTCTTCTACGCGCTCTCGGCGCTGACCGGGGCGCGCTGGATGGCGCGGATCCGGGCGGTGAACGGGCTGATGGCGCTTCTCGTCATCCTCGTCGCCGGGCTCTGGCTCACGCCGGCGCTCGACGCCGAGCGGCTTTCGGCCGAGGACCAGCTCGCGCGCTTCGAAGCCGGGCGGATCCGGGCGGGCGAGATCGACCTCTGGACGCTCCAGCACGACTGGGGCCGCGCCGGGCGCCGGGCGCTCAGGCGGATCGAGGTGCAGGCCGGGGACCACCCCGAGGCGGAACTCCTCAGCGAGCACATCGCCCTCGCGCGGCAGGCGCCCGACCGCCTCGCCTTCTGGAACGTGCCGCGCGATCCCGCCGCGCTTAGCGCGCGAGCCGAGCTGAAAGAGATGATGCCGGTCATGCCCCCCGAGGCGGCCGGGCAATTCGACCGCTACGTGCTGCCCTGGTACGCCGGCTCCATGGCGAGCTTCCTCGAGGGCTGCCGCGACCGCACCGATACCGGCCGGCCCGGCTGCGTGCTCGTGGTCCACGACCTCGTGCCCGACAATCCGGGCAACGAGGCGATCCTGTTCTACAAGTCGTTCGGGCTCCTGCGCGGCGAGGTGATCGTGCCCGAGCCGGTGTTCCGCCGCGCCGACGCGGCCGAGGTCTTCTCGATCCCGCCGCCCGATTTCGACGAGACCGACCGGCTGATCGAGCAGCTCCAGGACGGCGGTTTCACTGCCGGGCCCGCGCGGGTCAACGCGATCACCATCGGCGAGCGGCAGTTCACCGTACCCTTCTGACGGCCGGCCCGCCCGGCCGCGGCTTCGGGCTTTGTTAAGGCCTTCGGCCTAGGCTTGCCCGGTGGTGTACGGGGTGTCGAGATGCATGGTTTGATCAACCGGGCCCTCCAGCGATTCGCGGAGGATGCCCACGGATTCGCGGTCTGGTCGGAAGTGGCCGAGGCGGCCCAGCCGGGGCTCACCGGCTTCGAGGCGATGCTCGACTACGACGACGCGGTGACGGGCCGGGTGCTCGCGGCGCTCGCCGAGCGCACCGGCACGCCCTCCGAGATGCTGCTCGAGGATCTCGGCACCTACCTCGTCTGCCATCCCAACACCGAGGCGCTGCGCCGCCTGCTGCGCTTCGGCGGCGACAGCTTCACCGAGTTCCTCTACTCGCTGGACGACCTGGCCGACCGGGTGCGCCTTGCCGTCCCCGACCTCGTGCTGCCGCCGCTCGAGCTCACCGAGCACATGCCCGGGCGCTTCACGCTGAGGGCGGGCCCGGGGCTGGCGGGCTTCGGCCACGTGGTCATCGGGCTTCTGCGCGCGATGGCCGACGACTACGGCGTGCTCGCGCTGGTCGAGCTCGCGGCCGACGGCGCCGAGGGTGCGCAGGTCGCGGTCTCGGTGGCCGAGGCCGCCTTTGCCAAGGGCCGCAGCTTCGACCTCGCGCTCCTGGGGGGCGCGGCATGAGCGGCGCGGTGCCGCTCTCGCGCGAGGCGCTTTCGGCGCTGATGCCGCTGCACCTCGTGGTCGGGCCCACCGGCCACGTGCTCGGCGCCGGCCCGACGCTGGCCCGGCTCAGGCCCGGGCAACCGCTCGCCGGCCGCAGGCTGCTCGAGCTGTTCGAGTTCCGCCGCCCGCTGGCCCCGGCCGGCCTCGCCGACCTCCTCGCCCAAGCCGGTCGCCGCCTTTCGCTGCAGTTCCGCGCGCCTCCGCGCACCGCCCTCAAGGGCCTGGTGGTGCCGCTGCCCGAAGGGCAGGGGGCGCTTCTCAACCTTTCCTTCGGCATCGGCGCGGTGGCGGCGGTGGCCGAGCACCGGCTCACCGCAGCCGATTTCGCCCCGACCGATCTGACGGTGGAGATGCTCTACCTCGTCGAGGCGAAGTCGGCGGCGATGGAGGAATCGCGGCGGCTGAACCTGAAGCTCGAGGGCGCGCGCTCGGCCGCCGAGGAGCAGGCGCTGACCGACGCGCTGACGGGCTTGAGGAACCGCCGGGCGATGGAGGAGGCGCTGGTCCGCCTGACCCAGGCGCGGGCGCGCTTCGGGCTCATCCACCTCGACCTCGACCGCTTCAAGGCGGTGAACGACACGCTGGGCCACGCGGCGGGCGACGCGGTGCTCGGCGCCGTGGCCCGGGCGCTCCGCGCCGAGGTCCGCGAGGGCGACGTCGCGGCCCGGGTCGGGGGCGACGAGTTCCTGATGATCTTCCCCGGCATTGCCGATACCGAGAGGCTGGCCGGCATCGCGGGCCGGGTCATCGCCCGCATCGAGGAGCCGGTGCCGTTCGAGGACCAGCTCTGCCGGATCTCGGCCTCGGCCGGCATCACCGTCTCGACCGCCTATGCCAAGCCCGAGCCCGAGCGGCTGCTGCACGATGCCGACGCCGCACTCTACGCCTCGAAGCGCGCCGGCCGGGGCCGGGCCACGGTCTGGGGCGCGCCCGGGACGCCCGACCCGGAGACCAGCGCCGCCTGAACCGCGCCGCCGCGCCGCCAGCCGCCCGATGCTGGCCGCGGGGGCCTGCTTCATGGTATTCCGCTCCTTGGGAACGGCCCGGGCCACGGGCCGGACCGACGGCGCGTCCGCTGCATCGCGTCGGTCCCAATGAGAGGAATTGCCAGGATGCGACCGCTCCACGTCACGCGAATTGCGGCTGTTCTCGGGCTGGCCGGCAGCCTCAGCCTGCTGCCCCTCTCGGCGCTTCCCTTCGGGACGATCAATTCGCTCGGGCAATCGGCGGAGCACGAGAAGATCACCCGGCTGGCGCTCGGCAGAGAGGGGTTCGAACCGCGCACGCTGGACGAGCTCGCCGGCAAGACCGGCACCTTCGGCGCGGTCGGCGCGCCCGACCGGCCCGACCGTGGCCTGATGTCAAATAAGTCCGCGCATTGCGACGGCGGCGACCATCTGAACCTTCCCGGCTATCCGCAGACCGCCGAGGATGCGCGGCGCAGGCTCGGCGCCTGCCGGCAATGGGTCTTCGCCAACCTCAATGCAGCCGTGGACGCTGCCGGCCGGCTTCTCGACCGCAATGGCCGGGTCCGGGATTCGCAAATCCCGACCCGGGTGCCCTGCGGCTACAACGGCCGCTCCGGCCGGGCCAAATGCGATGTCCTCGAAGC
>Ga0224512_10003964_pt1 | contig 12770 bp, 7 predicted proteins | sample SF_May12_sed_USG_4_FD_169103 | JGI IMG/M metagenome (GOLD analysis project Ga0224512, IMG submission 169103) | Sediment microbial communities from San Francisco Bay, California, United States - SF_May12_sed_USGS_13 | ecosystem: Environmental > Aquatic > Marine > Sediment | place: USA: California... | reverse complement strand
CACGTTGAGCCCCGTGCCCTCTGTGTCCGCCAGAGACAACGTCACTGTTTCGGGGACCTCATCACCGATGAGTCGCGTACCGACCCCACTGGCGATGTTTGTCACACCACCACCGGTGGCCGAGCCTGTGGTCAGCAACGTCACATCACGATTCTCACCCGTGGCCACATTGGCATATTGGTCCAGTGCCCGAACCGTCACCAGAATCGGTGACCCCACCAGCCCATCCGTCGGGTCATCGATCACGAACCGGGTCGCCGCGCCCGGGGCAAACACCACGTCCTGGGTCGAGCTCACGTTGAGCCCTGTCCCCTCGGTGTCTGTGAGCGTGAGCGTCACCGTCTCTGCCACCTGATCACTCAGCGTCCGAGTGCCCACCCCGTTCACGATGTTCACCAACCCGGCTCCGGTTGCTGAGCCCGAGGCGTTGAGCGTCACGTCCCGGATCTCACTCGGCACCACATTGCCAAACTGATCCTGCGCCTCCACGGTCACGGTGACCGCCCCGTCGACGCTTCCATTGGGCGGATCGATGATCGCGTAGCGTGTCACAAGACTGGGCGCGAACACCACGTCCTGCGTCGAGGTCACGTTGAGCCCCGTGCCCTGGGTGTCCGCGAGCGTGAGCGTTACGGTCTCCGGCACCAGGTCATTGATCAGCCGCGTGCCAATCCCGTTATTGATGTTGACGTTCCCGCCGCCCGTCGCCGAGCCCGAGGTCAGCAACGTCACATCGCGACTCTCCCCAGTGGCCCGATTGCCGAACTGATCCAACGCCTCCACCGTCACGAGAATCTGGGTGCCCACCGGCCCATCCGGAGGATCGAGGATCACGTACCGCGTCGCGATCCCAGGTCCAAACACCACATCCTGAGTCGAGCTCACCTCAAGCCCTGTCCCCTGCGTGTCGGTCAACGTCAGCGTCACCGTCTCCGGCACCTGATCACTCAACGTGCGCGTTCCCACACCGTTCACAATGTCCACTAGCCCGCCACCAGCCGCCGATCCGGAGGCGTTGAGGGTCACGTCGCGGGTTTCGCTCGTCACCACGTTGCCAAACGCATCCTGCGCCTGGACCGTCACCGTGACCGGTCCATCCACCGTCCCATTTGGCGGATCGAGAATCACGTACCGCGTCGCCCCCACCGGTCCAAACACCACATTTTGGACCGAGCTTACATCGAGCCCCGTCCCCTGCGTGTCCGTGAGTGACAGTGTCACCGTCTCCGGGACCTGATCGTTGATGAGTCGCGTACCCAACCCATTGCTGATGCTGACATTCCCACCGCCCGTCGCCGAGCCAGACGTCAGTAACGTCACATCTCGGCTTTCCCCCGTGGCTCGATTGCCGAACTGGTCCAACGCCTCCACCGTCACGAGAATCGCTGTGCCCACCGACCCATCCGTTGGATCGCGAATCACATAGCGCGTCGCCACACCCGCGCTAAACACTACATCCTGGGTCGAGCTCACATCGAGCCCCGTGCCCTGGGTGTCTGAGAGCGTGAGCGTCACCGTCTCCGCCACCTGATCACTGAGCGTCCGCGTCCCCACCCCATTCACGATGTCCACCAGCCCGGCCCCCGTTGCTGAGCCGGAGGCGTTGAGCGTTACGTCGCGGCTCTCGCTCGTCACCACGTTGCCAAACGCATCCTGCGCCTGGACGGTCACCGTAACCGGCCCATCCACCGTCCCATTCAGCGGATCCACTATCACGTACCGCGTCGCCGCCAAGGCTCCAAACACCACATCCTGGACCGAGCTCACATCGAGTCCCGTCCCCTGCGTGTCCGTAAGCGACAGCGTTACGGTCTCAGGGACCTGATCGTTGATGAGTCGCGTACCGATCCCGTTGGAGATGCCGACCACCCCGCCACCTGTGGCTGAGCCCGAGGTGAGGAGTGACACGTCGCGGTTCTCTCCCGCAGCCCGATTGCCGAACTGATCCAACGCCTCGACCGTCACGAGAATCGGATTCCCCACCGGACCATCAGCCGGATCCCGAATCACGTACCGCGTCGCTTCGCCCGGCGCGAACACGACAGCCTCGGTCGAGCTCACATCCAGCCCCGTCCCTTGGGTGTCCGTCAGCGTCAGCGTCACCGTCTCTGGTACCTGATCACTGATGAGGCGCGTCCCTACCCCGTTCACGACGTCCACCAACCCGGTGCCCGTCGCTGAGCCCGACGCGTTGATCGTCACGTCGCGATTCTCAGTCGGCACCACGTTGCCAAATACATCTTGCGCCTGGACCGTCACGGCCACCGGGGCATCGACCGTCGCATTGGGCGGATCGATGATCACGTAGCGCGTCGCACCCACCAGTGCGAACACCACATCCTGGGTCGAGCTCACATTGAGCCCGGTCCCATCGCTGTCGACCAGTGACAACGTCACGGTTTCCGGGACCTGATCGCTAATAAGTCGGGTGCCGATCCCATTGGTGACGTTGACCACCCCGCCACCCGTTGCCGAGCCCGACGTGAGCAACGTCACGTTGCGGTTTTCACCCGTCGCTACATTGCCGAACTGATCCAGCGCCCGCACTGTCACGGGGAGGAGCGTGCCAACTGCTCCATCCGCTGGGTCCTCGATCACGTACCGAGTCGCCGCCCCCGGCGCGAACACCACATCCTCGCTCGAGCTCACATTGAGACCGGTGCCCTGGGTGTCCGTGAGCGTCAACGTCACTGTCTCCGGCACCTGATCACTGAGCGCTCGCGTCCCCACCCCATTCACGATGTCCACCAACCCGAACCCCGTTGCCGAACCCGAGGCGTTGAGCGTCACGTCGCGGCTTTCGCTCGTCACCACGTTGCCAAACGCATCCTGCGCTTCCACTGTCACTGTGATCGACGCATCCACTGACCCGTCGGTCGGATCGATGATGACGAACCGCGTCGCCCCCACCGGTCCAAACACCACATCCTGCGTCGAGCTCACAATGAGTCCCGTCCCGTCGCTGTCGACCAGCGACAGTAGCACCGTCTCCGGGACCTGATCGCTGATGAGCCGGGTGCCCGACCCGCTCGTGATGTTGACCGCCCCACCACCCGTCGCCGAGCCAGAGGTCAGCAAGGTCACATCGCGGTTCTCGCCTGTCGCGACGTTGTTATACTGGTCGAGCGCTCGGACCGTGACCGGGATGGGCGTACCGACGGTGCCGTTCGATGGATCCAGAATCACGTACCTTGTCGCTGCTCCCGACCCAAACACCAGATCCTTGATCGAGCTCACGTTGAGCCCCGTGCCCTCCGTATCCACGAGCGTGAGCGTAACCGTCTCCGCCAACTGATCACTGAGCGCCCGCGTGCCCACCCCATCCACGATGTCCACCAGCCCTGAACCCGTAGCCGAGCCGGACGCGTTGAGCGTCACGTCACGATTCTCAGTCGGCACCACGTTGCCAAACGCATCTTGCGCTTCCACCGTCACAGTGATCGGCGCATCCACGGTCCCACTCGGCGGATCGATAATCACGTAGCGCGCCACGAGACTCGGCCCGAACACAACATCCTGGGTCGAGCTCACGTTGAGCCCTGTTCCCTCCGTGTCCAGCAAGGTGAGCGTGACGGTCTCGGCCACCACATTGCTGATGAGTCGGGTGCCAATCCCGTTTTCGATGTCCACCCGCCCACCACCTGTCGCGGAACCGGACGTGCGCAAAGTCACATCACGGGTCTCGCTGGGCACGACGTTGCCAAACTGGTCCAACGCCTGCACCGTCACGAGTATCGGCGCGTCCACTGTCCCGTCGGGCGGATTCACAATCACGAAGCGCGTCGCCAACGCCGAGCTGATATCGAGTGAGTCACTCGTTACGCCACTCAAGTCGGTCCCGCTCGCGGCCAGCGTGTAGCCGATCCCCGCCATGTCGATCGCGACACTGTCAAACGTGGCGATCCCACCCACCGCGTTCACCGTTGTTGTCCCTGAGATCGTGCCCCCACCAGGATTCGAGTCAATCGAGAGCGTCACCGGGTCCGTCGCAGAAGTGATCAGCGCCTGGAGGTGATCGTAGATCCCGACCCGGATCGGAGGGTCGATGGCTGCACCGGCGGCAGCACTGGTTGGCGGGGTTATGAATTGGAGCTGTGGCGCTGAGATGCCGAAGGCCTGGCTGGTTTGCGCGCCGAAGCCACTCGCACTGGCCGTCAGTGTATAGCCACTTGCCGCTTTGTCTAAGGAGAGGTCGTCAAACGTTGCCACACCGTTGACGGCACTTTGCGTCGTTGTTCCTGAGAGCGCACTACCACCCGGATTGGCACCGAACGCTACCGTAATGACTCCCGCCGCCGTCGTGGCCACATTTCCGAAAGCGTCGACGATAGCCACTTCAAAAGGCGGGATGGGTTGCTTGGCCGTCCCATCGATCGGCTGGGTTTTGAAGCCGATGTTGGCCGGTGCGGCAGGGGCCGTCGCAAACGACGTGCTCGGGTCGCTGTTGAGGCCGCCGCTGCTCGCGGCAAGTGTGTAGTCAGTGGCCGCTTCGTCAATCCGGAGATCGTCGAAGATCGCCACGCCATCGACTGTCCTGACTGTGGTGGTCCCGTTCAGGGTCGTGGGCGCTGCCGGGGAAGGCATGGCACCGTTCGCAGGTGTGCCGGCTGAATCGCCGGCCGATGGCAGCACGTGCGAGCTCGGTGCAGCACCACCCGCCAATTGCACCGTGACGTCCATCGCGGGGGCCGCCACCACATTTCCAAACGCGTCGAGAGCTGTTACCTCGATCGGCGGCGTTATCACCTCACCCGCCATGACGTTGCTCGGCTCGACCGTAAATACGAGTTCTGCTGCCGCGCCGGGACTGATAGCGAAGGTACTGCTCGTCGCCGTCCCCTCACCGCTCTGCACTCGGGCTCTCGCCACCAACGTGTATCCCGATGCTGCTTTGTCGATCCACAAGTCGCTGAAGGTTGCCTGGCCACCAACCGCCTTCACGGAGGTTGTGCCCGAGAGAGTGGCCGCCCCCGGGTTTGAACCCAACTCGAGCGTCACAGTGGTGGTCGCATCAACCACCAAGAGGCCATCGGCATCCAGAATGTTCACTCGAACGGCAGGTGCTATCGGGGACCCGGCTAGCTCGTCCGAGGGTTGGGTCCCAAAGGCAAGTTGAGTCGGTACGCTCGAAAGCGGGTCGGTGGTTTCGCCACAACTCAAGCCCGCCAGAACAAACAAGATCGCAACGACGCCAGCCCATCGTGGGCTCACTGACGTACGTGTTGGGCGATTCCTACGGGACATTGCTGACCTCGGATAGTGGGCCAAGAGCACTCCTATTCGCGCCCCTCAGTCGCAAGGTCTGTACCTGTCCCCTTCCACCTTCGGTGCTCTGAAAGATCGTCGCGGGGAGCCCTCCTGCACGCGCACAACTCTCGGGGTGTTGCACGCATGCAACAGTAGCGGGCGCTTGCTCGCGATAGTGCAGCAGTGGCCTTGACGGCCGCGAAAGGGTCGAGGTGGTCCGACAGGGGGATTCATGCGGGCGCCAAACATGCGGCTCCGCGTGCCCCGACGCGAGCGGCGACGCGGCACACTACCTTTCTCACACCTGCGGCCGTGGCGGAACTGGTAGACGCGCCAGCCTTAGGAGCTGGTGGGGTTTCCCCGTGTGGGTTCGAGTCCCTCCGGCCGCATTCCACCTCCGCCACACCCCACCCCGGCGATGATGGCGATGCAACAAGGGCGATGGTAGGCGATGCTCGTCGACCACCATCGTCTTCCTATTCGCCTACTTATCGACCCTCCCTGACCGTCTCTCGCCGTCCTAGTCCGTCTTCTTCTTCCTATCCCTCCACCGCTTGCGCGGCTCCTCCTTGGAGAGCTTGTGCAGGTTCTGCCCAAACCGGACCACGAGAACGCCCAACATCGCGATCGCCATGAGCCCCACGACGGCATTGGCCACAAAGCGCACTTCGTTGCCCCACCCGGGAAGGAGTGTCGAACTCAGCCACAACACAGCGTTGGCCAGAATCAGGATGAGCCGGGCCTCGGTCGGACCGATCTTCCCGTACGCGATCTTGAAGACGCCGAAGACCGCTGATTCGAGGTACACGTTGATCGAGAGCGTGAGGTACATCAACACGAGGAAGAGCGCGACATCGAGCCGAACGTAGGGTGAAAGCCCAAGGCCGATCCCAATGGCCGCCGTGGCGAAGGCGTCTACGACATGGTCGATGTAGTAGCCGTAGCGAGGGCGCTCCGCCTTCCGCACGCGGGCCAGTGTCCCGTCGAGGCTGTCGCCGAACCAGTTGACGACCAACGCCAGGCTGGCAAACCACAACCACTTCGGGTCGTCCGTGGTGAGACTGTAGCACGTCCCACAGGCAACAGCACCCAACACGCCCAGTGCCGTGAAGTGATTCGAGTTGATCCAGCCCGGAACCCTGACGGCGACCGCCTGAAGGAACCACCGCTCTGGGCGTGCCAGCAGGAACGTCATCTCGCGCTTTGCCTTCGCCGTGTCCCCCATGGCTCCGCCCCTTCGAGACTCGGATTTCAGCAGCCGCCACTGTGTCAAAGCTGACGCCCCTCCGGCTCGCGGTCCAGCACCGGTGACGAGCGCATCACCCGCACCCGATGAGCCGAGAACCGCCAACCGACTGTCATATATAGAGATAAATACGTGTAGCAAGCTGACCACATGAGGGCGGACGGCTCACTCCGCCCCTAGGGAGCACCGCCCGGCCGGGTTACATTTCGGCGCCTTGAACCAGCAGGTCTGTGGGGCAGGAGTCACTGAACGTATGGCCGTTGATACCAAAGACATCCAAATAACGCCGGCGAGCGAAGAGCCCGGTGCCAAGACCCTCCGGGTCGAAGTGCCGGTCGAGCGCGTCAGAGCTGCCGAGCAGACTGCCGCGACTCACTACGCCAAGCAGGCAAAGCTCAAAGGCTTTCGCAAAGGCAAAGCACCGCTCTCGGTCGTGCGGAAGCAGTACCGTGAAGCGATCAGGGAGCGGGCGATTCGGGACCTCATCGGCGATAGCTGGACGGAGGCCATCGAGCGCCAAGAACTCAAGCCAATTGCCGATCCACGAGTCCGCGACCTGACGTTCTCGGAGGACGCCCCCATGACTTTCGAGCTCGTGGTCGAAGTCAAGCCCGAGCTCACGCTCAATCGCGTCGGCGGATTCAAACTCGTGCGTCAGCAGCCAGCAATCACCAGTGACGCCGTCGGCGAGCAGCTCGAAGAGCTGCGGCGACAGAAGGCTACGTGGGTCCCTGTGGAGGCACAGACGCCCACCGAAGGGCAGCTTGCCTCGGTCACGGTGCAGACATTGGAAGGCGGCACGGCCAGCGAGCCCAAGCCGTACCAGGTCGTGCTCGGATCTGGTCAGGCGATCCCTGAGCTTGAGCAACTCATCATGACGCTTGCTCCAGGGGAAACCAAAGAAGCGCCAGTGCAATATCCGGACGACTTCCCCGATGAGACCAAGCGTGGACAAAGCCGGGTGGTTCGGGTCTCGCTGCAGGATATCAAGCGCCAAGAACTGCCGGATCTGGACGATGCGCTCGCCCGTGAGCTCGGCGACTTCGAGTCATTGGACGATCTCCGCCATGCCGTGCAAGCCGACCTCGAAACGCATGCCCAGCGAGAAGCCGATGCCGATGTGCGCCGCCAGATCATTGAGGAAATCGCGTCGGCGAACGACTTGCAGGCCCCGCCATCCATGGTGCAGCGGCTGATGGGAGCCTACGCGCAGAGCTATGGAATACCCGACGACCAGCTCGACCAGTTTTCCACCGAGTTCCGCCCGATAGCCGAGCGCCAAGTTATCCGCGAACTGATCATCGATCACGTCGCTGAGCGAGAAGGCCTCACCGCCACCGAAGCAGAACTCGATCAACGGATCGAAGAGCTGGCGCAGCGACGCGCAACGGAACCGGCCAAGCTCTACGCCTCACTTCAGAAATCCAACCAGCTTCGAGAACTCGAGCGAGGGATCACGGAAGACAAGGTGTTCCGTTACTTGCTCGAGCAATCGGACATTGTCAGTGGCTAACGCGAATTCGGACGAATCTCCATGCCAACGATCTATCCACCATACGTAATCGAGCGCTCCAGCCGCGGAGAGCGGACCTACGACATCTTCTCCCGGCTGTTGATGGACCGCATCGTCTTCTTAGGCACATCGATCAACGACGACGTTGCCAATATCATCATCGCGCAATTGCTCTTTCTCGAAGCCGACAACCCGGAACGCGACATCTGGCTGTACATCAATTCGCCGGGTGGCATCGTCTCCAGCGCCTTCGCCATCTACGACACGATGCAGCACATCCAGGCGCCGGTGAACACGATTTGCATGGGAATGGCGGCGTCTGCAGGATCGTTCCTGCTGGCGGCCGGCGCCGCGAATAAGCGCGCGGCGCTCCCGCACGCGAGGATCATGATGCACCAACCCTCAGGCGGGTATCAGGGGACGGCAGCGGATATCGAGATCCAGGCCAAGGAGATCCTCTATCTCCGCGACAAGCTGAATGAGTTGTATGCGAATCACACGGGGAAGACAAAAGACCAAATCGAGCTCGACATCGACCGCGACCGCTTCATGTCGGCTGAAGAAGCAAAGAACTACGGGATCATCGACAAGGTGATTCAGCGTCGCGCCGAGCTCGAAACCATCGACGAGACAACGACTTGACGGCTTCATCAGGCATGCCCATACTAGCAGGAAGCGATAGATAGCCAGCTCATGCCTCCAGACAAGCACCTACGCTGCTCCTTCTGCGGAAAGTCGAAAGACTCGGTGCGGAAGTTCATTTCCGGCCCGTCGGTCTACATCTGCAACGAGTGCATCGCTCTCTGCAACGAGATCCTCGCGGAGGACGAGGAGCGCGAGGTCGCCGAAGCCATCACACAAGTTCCAACTCCGGCCGAGATCAAAGAGGTATTGGATCAGTATGTGATCGGCCAGGAGCGGGCCAAGAAGGTGCTGTCGGTCGCGGTCTACACCCACTATAAGCGCATCAACTCGCAGGCCCTCCACAACAACGACGTCGAGCTCGAGAAGTCGAACATCATGCTGCTCGGGCCAACCGGTGTCGGCAAGACACTGCTCGCCCAGACGCTCGCGCGCATCCTCGACGTACCCTTTACGATCGCTGACGCCACCACACTGACGGAGGCGGGGTACGTGGGCGAGGATGTCGAGAACATCCTCGTGCGTCTGCTCCAGGCCGGGGATTTCAACGTCAGCGAGTGCGAGCACGGCATCGTCTACATCGACGAGCTCGACAAGGTTGCCCGCAAAAGCGAGAACCCGAGCATAACACGCGACGTATCCGGTGAAGGGGTGCAGCAAGCACTCCTCAAGATTCTGGAAGGCACCGTGGCGTCCGTCCCGCCGCAAGGGGGACGAAAGCACCCACAGCAGGAGTACATCCAGATCGATACCAGGAATATCCTGTTCATCTGCGGCGGTGCATTCGACGGACTGGACAAGATCATCGAAGCCCGTACCGGCCGCCGTCAGATCGGGTTCAGCAAGGAAGAGCTCGAGTCCGGCAAGTTACGACAGATCGAGCGCAACCCGTTCTGCGACGTCGAACCTGACGATCTCCTGCGTTACGGACTCATCCCCGAGCTGGTGGGTCGTCTGCCGGTCACCGTGGCGCTAGATCAACTGGACGAGGAAGCCCTCGTTCGCATCCTGCTCGAGCCGAAGAACGCCCTCACTAAACAGTACGAGAAGCTGCTCGAACTCGAGAACGTGGGCCTCACCTTCGAGCCCGAAGCCCTGCGCGCGGTTGCCAGCCAGGCCGTGAGCCGCGGCGCCGGTGCCCGGGGATTGCGAGCGATCCTCGAAGACGTGATGACCGACATCATGTTCGACTTGCCGAACCGGCATGACGTGCGCGAGGTCGTTCTCACGAAGGAATCCATCACTGACCGGCGCCCGCCGCTCATCGTGACCGAGCCGATACGGGTCAAGAAAGAAGCCTGATCGACGCCCAGTTCGTCGGCAGCTATCCAGCTGTCGACTTTCGCACCGATCCGCCGCTTCCCGAGATCGGGATCCTCGGTCGATCCAACGTCGGCAAATCCACGCTGATCAATGCCCTCGTCGGACGGAAGCTGCTCGCCCGCACGAGTCGCACTCCCGGGAAGACGCGCAGCTGCAACGTCTACCGCATCGACGATCAGTACTACATCGTAGATCTTCCGGGATATGGATATGCGAAGGCTGCCAAGTCTGTCCGGCACGAACTCCGCCGACTGCTGGAGCAGTATCTTGCCCATCGAGCGTCGCTGATCGGCGTGGTGTGGCTGATCGACATCCGCCGCGATCCGACTCCTGACGATGTGGCAATTGGCCGTTTGCTCCACCGTCGCGAGCTGCCGACGCTTCTGGCGATCACCAAAGCCGACAAGTTTGGACGGGGCCAGCAGGCCGCGCGCCGTCATGCCATCCTCGACGCAGTGAATATCCCGGGGGACCAGTGCGTGGTCACCAGCAGTCAGACCGGCATGGGCATCCCGGAGCTTCGGGACGCCATCGCCGAGTTCGTCACCTACGTGAAGTGAAGTAACCGTGAGGACGCCCATGCAGACCGAACGTACACCTCAACTCGCTGCCGTCCGCGATCTCTGCTCCGCGGGCGTCGTTGCGACCGTCTTTGCGCTGACGGCCGCGCTCACCGCGTGCGCGCAGGCGCAACAAGACACGAGTGTGACCCTGGACGACGCACTTCCGCCCGCGGGCTACGGGACCCTCAGACAGGAATCCGTGGCCCTTCGGTTGCGTACCGACCAAGTTCAGATCCAGGTCGTACCGCTCGACGAGCGCGTGATCCGACTGCTGGCGCCGGATACGTACAACTCGCTCCACCGTCTCATCCGCTCCAAGCAAGCCGACGTCGAAGCGGCCGCCCGTCGACACGGCGTGCGTGACCCTACGCTCTTTCTGGTCACCTTCTTCGGACTTCAGCCCGAGACGCGATTCACGCCAGAAGACCTCGCGGTCACGAGCCAGAATCGGCTGTTCCGACCGCTCGAGATCCTTCCGCTCTCACCACTTTGGAGCGGTCACCAGATCAGTCAGCGAGAAACGGCGATGGCGATCTACCTCTACGGTAACGGAGTCCGCGTACTCGATCCGTTCGTCGTCGAGTACGTCATCATCCGTAACGACAGTTGGGAACAAATCCTTCGCGTGCTCGATGGGGAGCGAGCCTCGGTCCTGGCTCGTGCAACGGCCGATCGCACACCTTGAGGTCCGGGCACCACGAGGATTGGAACCGCACAGTCGAATGGCGCGCTTCCTAGACAGCATATGGCCCGCCGACCTCTTCGCACGCTGATCCGCTCCCCAGAGTCCGAGCAGGTCCTCACCGAATGGCTCGGTGAGCTCGACGAGCGGCTCTCAGACCAGGATTGCGATCGGTCCCAGCTCTGCCGCGACGTCCTCTATGCCGTGTGGTTTCCCAACGCCGGCAACTACGACGACGTGCTGAGCGATCCCGCGACTCCACTCGCCACTCGGGCGAGCCTCTTGAGCCTCGACCCACGTCATGTCACGCTGGAACCCGAGTACTATCACGAGATCGACGCCGAACGGTATGCGCGGGTGAAACCCCTGCTCTGGCTGTGGCAGAGCTTCGACCGGTCTCCCATGGGTGGCGGCAACGTCGACTTGGGTGTCCGATTGCGTCGGCTCTTGGCCCGTCATGTGTTCCGGCGCTGCGGCCGCAACTTCAAGTGCTTCCAGTTCGTCGAGTTCTCGTTTGGGTACAACATGGAAGTCGGAGATGATGTCGTGGTCCATCGACACGTACTCCTGGACGACCGGGGTGGCATCGTGCTTGGCCACAGAGTGTCTCTTGCCGACTACGCCAACATCTACAGCCACACCCACAACATGGCCGATCAGGTGGACGTGTCGAATGCCGTGACGGTCCTCGGCGACGACGTTCGCGTTACGTACCACGCAACCGTGCTCGCGGGAGTGCACGTCGGGCACCAGGCGATGGTCGGGGCGGGTGCTGTGCTCACGCGGGACGCCAAGCCATGGCATCTCTACCTCGGCGTTCCCGCCAAGGCCATACGCGTGAAACCCAACGCCCCGCCCGACATCGGCGAAGCGCCTGGAGATGAGGCGCCTATCTAGAAGTGGCTAGTGGCGGTGCTCGCCGCGTCGGCGCCCGAGTACCGCCTGGAGCCGAACGGAGAGCGCGCGTGCGCGGAACGGCTTTGACAGGAAATCGTCTGCACCCATCTCGAACACCCGAACCTCGCTCTCTTCGTCACCACGCGCGGTCAGGACGACTACTGGCATGTCTTGCGTGGCTGGGCGCGACCGCAGGTGAGTAAGCACGCCATAGCCGTCGAGGCCAGGGAGATTCAAATCCAGAACGATGATGTCGGGAGCGTGACGGTCGACCTGATCCAACGCCTCCACACCATCCGCCGCTTCTGTCACTTCATAGCCATCCCGCTCCAACAGATCCTTCATCACCTTACGCAGCTGATCTTCATCGTCGACGAGCAAAACCTTGGTGCCGACAGCGTGGCGCTGCGGCTCAGGGGGGCCGAGCGGTTCCAACAGCTCGAACTCGCCATCGAAGCCCCGCCCGGCCAGTTCCTGGACGGCTTCCTTGATGTCCTCGCGTCGGCGGGTTGAGTCCGGCGCCAAGGCGGAACCATCACCGGAGATGCGTCGATGGGAACCGGAGGAGCGCCGGCGTTCAGGCTCCTTCGACGCCGTGCTCTCATCTTCCTGCGGGACATCGACGACGCGCAGCAGCTCGTCGATCGTCGACTCACC
>Ga0224512_10003963_pt1 | contig 12774 bp, 13 predicted proteins | sample SF_May12_sed_USG_4_FD_169103 | JGI IMG/M metagenome (GOLD analysis project Ga0224512, IMG submission 169103) | Sediment microbial communities from San Francisco Bay, California, United States - SF_May12_sed_USGS_13 | ecosystem: Environmental > Aquatic > Marine > Sediment | place: USA... | reverse complement strand
TTGGTGCGAGAAAAGCAGGAAACCAGCTCGCCTTGTCCGCCTGCCTCCAACGCGTTTGCCAGGACACCGGCCCACCATCCGACGCCGATACTCCCCAATTTCACCTTGTCGGTCATCACCGCTCCCGTTGGTGGTCGAATAGTCGATCCTATAGGTTAGGGAAGCGATACGCACTCGAGGAGGACGCATGACCAACGTTACGGTCAAGGGTGGCACAGTCGTGACCGGACGAGGCCGCCAACGGATTGATTTGGGGATACGCGACGGTTCGATCGCCGCAATGGAACCTGATCTGGCGGTGGTCGGGAATGTTATCGATGCTTCCGGTCTCCTGGTGCTCCCCGGGATGGTCGACACCCACGTCCACCTGATGGACCCCGGGCCGACCGAGCGCGAGGACTTCCCGACCGGGAGCGCCGCCGCCGCCGCCCGCGGGGTAACGACCCTCATCGAGCACACCCATGCCCACCCGATCCGCCAAGCCGAGGACCTCATCGAAAAGCAGCGTTACCTGGCCGGGCGTTCACACGTTGATTTTGGACTGGCCGCTCATGTCTGGCCCGATCGGATCGATCGATTGGCCGAGTTGTGGTCGATGGGGATCGCCTTCTTCAAGGTCTTCACGTGCACCACCCATGGGGTCCCGGGTCTCGACTCCAGTCACCTTCTCGAGATGTTGCGCACCGTATCCGGGTTTCGAGGGATTTGCCTGGTTCATTGTGAGGATGAACTCATCACGGCGGATGCGGAGCGGGTGCTGAAGCAGGCGGGGCGGACGGACCCGGGTGTCATCATCGAGTGGCGCAGCCGGGCGGCCGAGCAGGCAGCCATCGCCCTGGTCGCCAGCCTGGTCAGGGTGACCGGAGCCCGAGCGACCATCGCCCATGTTTCGACACCGGACGGCGTCCGTGTGATCGAAGAGGCGCGGTCGGCGGGGGCGGATATCGCCGCCGAGGCTTGCCCTCAGTACTTCGCGCTGCGAGAGGACGAAATAGTCGAGCAAGGACCCTTGCGGAAGTTCACGCCCCCCGCCCGGATTCGCTCCGACTCCGAGGAGACCGCGATGCTGGACCTGCTCGGGAGCGGAGCGTTCTCTCATCTCTCCACCGATCACGCCCCGTCCACAGCCGAACAGAAGGCGGCCGGCGACATCTGGGATTCGCCGTTCGGGCTTCCCGGGCTCGACTCCACCTTCCCGTGGTTGCTCGATCTAGCTCTCACCGGCACGATCACTCTCGAAAAGGCTGTTGATCTCTACGCCGAGGCGCCCGCCCGCCGGTACGCTCTGGCACCGCGCAAAGGGACCCTCCAACCAGGAGCGGACGCCGATTTCTTGCTCATCGATCCCGAATCGACCTTCACCCTCACCAACGCCAACGTCATCTCCAAGGCAGGGTGGTCGCCGTATGCGGATCGAACCTTCAAGGGACGGGTCGTTGCCACCCACTTGCGAGGAACGGAGATCGCCCGCGACGGGGCACCCCACACCGAGCGCCGCGGCAAGTTCCTCGACGGCCCCGGCGCCTCTTAGTCCGATCGGCCGGTCCTCGCTCACCCCCTCTCCGCCGGCGGGAGGGGCTAGGGGGAGGGTGGGTAAAGGCCGTCAGATGTACGTTCCACCCTCTCCGCATCGCCGCCTTACGGCGGCGCCGCGCTTCTCCCGCCGCCGGGCATGGCCTTCCAACCCCCCGCTTTCACACCCGGACGACCGATGCGCAAGAATGGAGCAGTCGACGAAAGGACGCGACGGTGGCGGCTTACAAAGTCGTAGTGAGCGATCAAGTATTCCCTACGGTGGACCTGGAGCGCGCCATGCTGGCCGAAATCGACGCGGAGCTCATTGTGGCGACCGGCGACGTAGACGCCGTACTCAACGTCGCAGCCGACGCCGACGCGATCCTCAATACGTACCTTCCCTGGAACGCGGAGACCCTGAGTCGCCTGGAGCGCTGCAAGATCATCGCTCGCTACGGCATCGGAGTAGACAACATCGATCTCGAGGCAGCCGCGGCAGCCGGCATGGTCGTCACGAATGTCCCCGACTACTCGGTCCAGGAGGTTGCCGCGCACAGCCTGGCGTTGATGCTGGCGATGCTCCGCAAGGTCACCATCGGGGACGCCGTCATCCGATCCGGAGGATGGAAGATCGACGCGCTGCGTCCGATTCGTCGATTGAGCACACTCACGGTCGGTTTGCTGGGATACGGGCGAATCGCCCGTCGATTCGCCGAAACGATCGAAGCCCTGGAGATGGATCTCGTGGTTTACGACCCGTATGTCGAGGCGGGGCCCGGTATCCCCCGGCTCGTCGATCTCGACGAGTTGCTGGCAGTCTCCGATGTGGTCTCGGTAAACGCCCCGGCAACGCCAGAAACTCGCGGCATGATCAATGCCGAAACTCTCGGCAAGATGAAGTCGTCGGCAATTCTCGTCAACACGTCACGGGGACCGCTGGTGGTTCTCGACGACCTGCTGGCAGCCCTCCGGAATGGGACCATCGCCGGAGCCGCCCTCGATGTGTTCGAGCAGGAGCCGCTCGATGCCGCCCGGATCGAGGGAGTCCCCAACCTGCTAGTTACCCCCCACATGGCCTACTACTCGGAGGAGGCTCTCCAGGAGTCACAACGGAAAGCGGCCACACAAGTCATCAAGGTGCTCACCGGCGAAAGTCCCGATTATCAGGTGAATTAGTCATCGTCCTCAAAAGAGCAACGGTAGAAGCTCAAATCACAGGATTGACGAGTCGCCCGATGCCGTCGATAGCAATTTCTATCCGGTCGCCCGGTTGCAGGTAGCGGGGCGGATCGAAACCGATCCCGACCCCGAGACCGGTGCCCGTGGCGATTACGTCCCCCGGTTCGAGAGTCATGACCTCGGACAGCGTGGCAATCAACGTCGGTACGTCGAAGATCAGCGCCGAGATGGGCGCTTCTTGACGCAACTCGCCGTTCACCCAGGTTCGCAACCAGGATTCGCCGATATCGGGCAGTTCATCGATGGTCGTAATGCAGGGGCCCATCGGGCAGAACGTGTCAGGGCTCTTGCCGACAAACCACTGGACGTGCCGTTTCTGGAGACCACGGGCCGTGACGTCGTTGACGATGGTGTACCCGTACACATGTTCCATTGCCCGTTCCCTCGGAACGAATCGGGCGGTAGCTCCCATCACGAACGCCATCTCTCCTTCGTAATCGGTGGTCCCGAGAGGATCGTTGGCGGTGTCGATGGCGATGCCGGGCCCGACAACCGAGGTCGGCGATTTGGTGAACACAACTGGATAATCCGGGATCATCTTCTTCTCCGACGCATCAAACCCGGAGTCTGAGAATTCCTTGGCATGATCCCGATAATTGCGACCAACCGCGATGACGTTCTTGCGGGGACGGGGAATCGGGGCGAGGACGTGCACCGATGCTGGTCCGAGACGAGGGGCCCGATCAAGCGCATCTCGCATTCGGTCCAGTCCCGATGACCCGAGTCCGATGAGATCGACCATATCGTCGGCGAGCGTCCGATCGACCGCCCGGACATCTGCGATGAGATCGCCGTCCAACACCCCAATCCTTCGACCGTGCTGGTCTTCGAAGGTGACGATGCGCATGTCTCCTCTTCGGTGGAGCGATGGTTCCGGGAGGCCAACAGATCCTATATGATGCCGGGCTGGAAGGGATGAACGGATTGACCGAGCATCTGGTGTCAACCGAGTGGCTGCACGACGCACTCTCCTATCCAACGGTCCGCATTCTCGACGTGGGCTCGGAGGACGACCGTGACTACCGGCGAGGACACGCCCCCGGCGCACTCTGGCAGCATTGGCAGACGTTGTGCTGGGACGAGACGGTCCGACAGTTCGCCACTCCCACCCAGATGGCCACTCGCCTGGGAGCTCTCGGAGTTGCCGATGAAGACACCCTTGTGCTGATGAGCGACGAGCCTCAATACGCCACCTACGCCTTCTTCACGATGTTCCTGGCCGGAGTCCCGAACGTCCGGCTCCTCAACGGTTCTCGGTACGCCTGGGTCACGGAAGGAAGGCCGCTTACCGTTGAAACGCCGGTTCCGCGACCCGTTTACCGGACGGCCGGAGTTGGGGACTCGTCGAGTCGGGTGGGACGGGAGGAGATATTGGACGGCCTCGGAGCGCCCGGACGGATCATCGTTGACGCTCGTTCGCCGGAGGAATACCGGGGCGAGCGGGTAATGCCGCTCCCTCATTTCGATCACGGGGCACAGCGCCCGGGCCGGATTCCGGGAGCCGTGCACCTGTACTACGAGAGCCTGCTCAATCGAGACCGGACTTTTCGTTCTCCAGCAGAGATCGCCTCTCTCCTCGAGGATCTCGGCATCACCCCCCAAGATGATATGGAGATCGTGGCCTACTGTCGTTTGAGCCATCGTGCGACTTTGGTGTGGTTCGCCCTCACCCAGATTCTCAAGCGCCCGGGAGTTCGGGTCTACGACGGATCGTGGACCGAATGGGGCAGCATGGTCGGGATGCCGATCGAACCCTGAACTGGGCTCAGAAGGTGTACACCGTCCCGACGGTATTCGGGATGAGCGCTTCGGGAAGCCTCTCGGCCAGAGCATGGGTTGCCCGAAAGCCGGTGCAATGGGCCGGCACCAGGTAGGTGGGGTCGTAGGTGGCGATAGCCTCGACCGTCGGCGCAATGCGATCCAGCATGGAGCGGCTGCCGAGATGGAACCCTCCGATCAGGGCGCAAATATCCGTTTGGCCGGTCAGCCGGGTCACGTGTCGGAGGATGTTGACTACTCCCGCATGACCGCAACCGGTCATCACTATCAGACCCTTCCCCCGGACGCTCACGACCAGTGCCTGATCGTCGAGGATCAGCGGATCCGGTTGCCAGGACTCCCCCTGCCAGACCTGATGCCCGGGAAAGCCATCCTCGAATCCACTCGTGCGATCGATCTCACCCGTGACCAGGACCGAGCCATCGAGCAGAAAGGAGGGCTGCACTTGCTCGATGATCTCGAAGCCCACATCCTCGAGGGCTCGACGGCTCGTAGTCGGCAACTCGCGGGGGTCGCTTCCTTCGATCACCACCCTCCGCCGGTTCCAAAACGCCGGATGCAGGTATACGGGGAGTTTGCCAGGGCCCAGCGCTTCGATCAATCCGTGCATGCCGGTAGTGTGGTCGTAGTGGCCGTGGCTGAGCACGATCGTTTCGATGCCGGTCGGATCGACTTCGAGCCGTCGCATGTTCTCGATCATCCCGCGCGGGCTCACACCCGTATCGAAGAGAATCCGGTGCGTAGCCTCACTCTTGGTGACCTCAACCAGGACCGAAAACCCGTGTTCGGCTACCAGCGGCACCGCCCCGCGCCCTCCCACGATGGTGTGCGCTTCCAGCGTCCCGATCCCCCACCCGGTTCGGCGGGCGGGACCGATGTGGGGCGCCGTCGTGTCGGCCACGTTGTCGACGAGGCTCGTGATGCGGATCGAGTCGACCGGTTCGAGCGTGAGAGTCTCCATGGCCGGACTCTAGGAGCGCCCCTCCGGGGAACGATGGTCGAACTGCTCGACAGTTTCACCGGTCTCGGCGAAGGTCCTCGTGACATGGGTCGAGCCGTACACCCAAAGAATCCGCATCATTGCATCCCCGGTGTTGATGAAGCGATGGTATTCGCCGGGAGCAATCTGGGTGGTGTCAAAAGGCCGGGCGGGACGCTGTTCGCCGTTGAGCTCGGCCACCCCCTCCCCTTCAACAACGGTGACCTGCTCGATGGTGTTGTGGGCATGGATCGGAATGGCCGCCCCGGGTGGGAAACTCGTTATGCCCATGATGAAGCCTTGATCCGGCAGCGGGGCAGGAGTCAGCGGAACGCTCTCGATACCATCACCGCGCGCCACCCGGGGCGCCTCATCAAACCGGAGCAGATGTGCCACGACATGCCTCTCTCTCGTAGGTCAGAACGGTACTCCGATCGGGTAAGGTCGTGGGCGAGAGCGAGAGGAATCCGGAGTATGAGTGACCCGACGATCACCCGTGGCGAATTCGATCCAGCCCTATATGCAGCAGAGCTGGCAGCGGCATCAAGCAATCTGGAGGTCGGAACGACCTTGTGGTTCGAAAACGATCGGGTGAGAGTGTGGGACCTCAAACTCCATCCCGGCGAGCGCGGCCCCTTCCACGCCCACACCCGTAGCTACTTCTGGACTGTGGTGGAAGGGAGTCGGGGTCTGCAGCGTTTCGCCGACGGGACCTTCATGGTGCGGGATTACGAGGAGGGCCAAACACGGTTTCTGGAACACACTCCTGAGTCGGCGCTGATCCACGACCTGGAGAACGTCGGGGATCAGACCCTCCGTTTCGTCACAGTCGAATTACTCGACTGACCCTCATGAAAAGCTGGCCGCGTATTGTGATTGCGGGCGGCTCCATTGGAGGACTGACTGCCGCGGTCCTGTTGCGTGATCTCGGCTGCGAGGTCGACGTCTTTGAACGATCCTCCGAGGCCCTGCAATCACGAGGGGCCGGCATCGTTGTCCTCCCCATGACCGAACGCTACTTCGATAATCGAGGCCGGTCCGACGAACGTGTGAGTTTGTCGCTCACGTATTGGTCGTACGTCGATGAGGCCGGAAACGTGCTCAGCGCCGATGCGGACAGTTTCCGCTTCGGATCCTGGAACACTATATACAGGAGCTTGCTCGATGCCTTCGATGGGGATCGATATCACCTCAATGAAGAGATGCTCGGCTTCGATCGGCGGGAGGGTGGCGTTACCGTCCGGCTGGCGGGTGGGCGAGAAGTCGACGCGGACCTCCTGGTGTGCGCCGACGGGCTCGCTTCAACCGCTCGCCGGTTGCTCCTGCCCGCCCTCGAGCCGGTATACGCAGGGTACGTAGCGTGGCGCGGGACGGTGGCCGAACGCCAGCTCACTGCGACCGCTCGCGCCGACCTGCGCGACTCCATGCTGTATCAGATACTGGCCGGGGGTCACATCCTCACGTACGCAATCCCTGATGAATCTGGCACTATCGAGCCGGGCAACCGCCTCATCAACTTCGTCTGGTATCGCAACTACCCCGAAGGCTCGAGCTTCGATGCCGTGATGACCGACGTCAACGGCGAGCGCCGCCCAGCAACGGTTCCACCCGGATTTGTCCACACTGCCCAGCTCGACGAGTTGCACTCCGCCACCCGGGACCTGGCGCCGACCATTCGCGAGGTCGTCGCGAAATCCGTCGACCCATTTGTGCAGGCGATATTCGATCTCGAGTCTCCGCGATTGGTCTTCGATCGCGTGCTGATCATGGGTGATGCCGCCTTCACGGCGCGCCCGCATGTCGCGGCGGGGACAGCCAAGGCCGCAGCCGACGCCTGGGCCCTCCACGATGCGCTGCGGGCCGCAGATGGCGATATCGATGTGGCTTTGGCGACCTGGGAACCCCAACAACTCGAGCTCGGGCGGGCAGTCGTAGCCAGATCGCGCCGGATGGGACAAAGCTCCCAGTTCGAGGGAACCATGGTGCCCGGAGACCCGGCCTGGAAATTTGGCCTGTTTGAGCCGGGGAACTGAGCGGGTCCCACCCGGACCGGATCGCAAAGGCGCATGTCATGGTCGAACGAAACCACTTCCTCAAGCGACCGCCGGGGCCGTTGGCAGGCTTCTGGTCATCGCGATATCTGAACAAATGGAAGACCTTCCGGCTGGTAACCAGCAAGCGAGTGCTCGGGTTCTACAAACGATTCCCCGACACCTTCCCGCCCGGCTCCGCCTTTCCGGAGATCGAACTGACGACCGCGGATGGACGGCGAATCAACACGAGAGACTTCCTCGGCCAAAAGCACCTCGTGTTGTTTACGGGGGCCATCACCTGACCTCCCTGCCGGCGGCAGTTGCCGCCGATGGAGCAGGTGAAGGAAAAGTACGCCGACCGCGACGTGGAGGTTCTCAGCATGTATGTACGGGAACCGCACGCCGAGAGGTGGGCTTCCGGAAGTATGCCGATCATCGGGATTACGAACACAAGGCGTCCTACGCCCGCGAACTCGTCGACCTGAAGAACCTCCAGATCCCGATTCTCGTCGACGAAATGGACCAAAACGCTCATGTGACGCTTGGCAATCTCCCCAATATTGCCTACGTCGTCAATAAGGAGGCAAGGTTGCATACACCGCGACCCGGCTCGACGCGGCCGCCGTTGACGAAGTCCTGGCCGAGTTAGTCACGAGGGATGACCCATCCCGTCCCGTCGTCAAGACCATCGAAACGGACCACCTGGGGACCGCTATCTGAAGCCGGGCCTGCGATGGCCGGCCGCTAGCCGCACCGGATCAAGCCGAGGGGGTATTGCTGGGTCGAGACAGCTCCCCGGGAAGTGATCTGTAGAGAATTGCCAACCTGTACGCCGGCGGGACCGTCGATGACGTTCGGCTGTACCACGAGCAAGGTCCCCCCGGGGTATGCCCAGTCGTCGGGATGGGTGGCGCCTCGTGAGGCACGGGTTCGTACGATCGGCGGCAGGTAGGCCCCACCAAAACCGTGCACCAGGTCGTCCCAGATGTCGAACCCAGCGGCGGTAATCGCCTCTGCAGCATCGAGCACCCGGCCGATCGTCGCACCGGGCTCGAGAACCTCCACGATGGCCCCGTAGGCGTCGAGCGCCACCTCGTGCAGCCGCGCATAGCGCGCGGTAGGTTCGGCGCCGATGGTGAAGGTGCGGAGAATCTGACCTGCATATCCCCAAAACGTGGTGCTGATCTCCGTGACAAAGACATCCCCGGCCTCCAACCGACGGTCCGGGTGGTTCTGGTGCGGAACCCACACCTGCGGATCTTCCATGGGAGTCGACAGGCTGAAGTGGATCAGGTTCACCCCGCGATGTCCCAGATAAACATCTTCGATGATCCGGGCCACCTCGTACTCGTTGACCCCTGGTCTCAATTGATCTGCGAGAGCGGCGATGGTCGCATCGTTCATCCGGGAGGCAATTCGAGTGAACACCATCTCCGCCTCTGACTTGACCAACCGGAAGCGCTGGTAACGGTCGTGCAGATCGATGAGTGGCCCCCCGCCGAGCTGAAATCGCAGAACCTCGAGATCACTATGCGGGATCGAGCCGATCAAGCCGATCCGTCGCGCTCCGCGGCCGTTGAGCAAAGCGGCCACCTCATCAGCTTGCGCACCGGGAGTGTCACCGCCATAGCGCACGTCTCCGATAGCCGAAATCCGCTCCGCATCCGGAAGATGATTCCAGAGCCGCACGAAGAGGATCGGCGCCTCGTCCGGCATCACGATCAGATAGGACGGCACCTGCGGTGGCCAGTTGGTGAAGTACTGCACCGAAGTCTCCAGCGGGCCGGTGATACCACCCACAATCACGGCATCGACTCCTTCGTCGGCGATCAGCGTGTCCAGCCAGGCCCAACGCCTCGACATCTCTGCCGCCGGGTAGCGCGGGAATCCATTCTCCTCAGGGACTTCGCCCGGCAACCAGTACGGCGGTCCGAAGCTGTCCACAACCATCGCCTCCTCCCCGAGTCGGGCATCAGGCGGCCGGACGCGGGCACAAGTGAATCGTTTAGCATGCTAGAAGAGCTCCAGATCGAGGAGGGAACATGCCCGGTGAGCCGTGGAAGACCGACAAATGGTTTTCGAGCCCTTGGAACTACCTGCCGGAGGTCACGGAAGGGTTCTCCCTCCCCGAAGAAGTGACCATTCACGATGTCACCCTGCGAGACGGTGAGCAGCAGTCGGGAGTCGAGTTCACCGCAGACGACAAACTCCGCATCGCCGAGGCGCTCTCGGAGGCGGGCATCCATCGGATCGAGGCAGGCCTCCCTGCAGTCTCCCCGGCCGACACCGAGGCCGTCAAGCGGATTGCCGCCGCCGGGTTCGACGCCGAAATCTACGCGTTTTCTCGTTGCATGGTCTCCGACGTGCAGCTGGCCATCGATTGTGGAGTTACCGGGGTCGTCATGGAAGTCCCCGCCAGCCACCACCTCATCGAAAAGGCGTACCGGTGGCCGCTCGAGCGAGCCATAGAAGCTTCGGTCGAGTCGACGAAGTTCGCCCATGAAAACGGATTGAAGGTGACGTTCTTCCCGATCGACGCCACCCGCTCGACGATGACCGACCTGCTCGACGACCTCGAAGCGGTTGCCACCCACGGCCACGTCGACAAGATCGCTCTGGTCGACACCTTCGGGGTCTGTTCGCCTCACGCCATCGGTTACTACACCCGGCGGGTCCGCGAGCGCATCGACGTGCCGCTCGAAACTCATTTCCACATGGACTTCGGAATGGGCGTTGCCAACACCGTGCTGGCCGTCGCCGAGGGCGCCTCGGTGCTTCACACGACGGTGAGCGGCCTGGGCGAACGGGCGGGCAACGCTCCAACGGAGGAAACGGTTCTGGCCCTCCTCACGATGTACGGCATCGACATGGGCATCAAGACAGAGAAGTTCACGGAGATCGCCCGCCTGGTTGGAGACCTCTCCGGAGTGCCCCAACCGGGCAACCGGCCGGCCACGGGAGACATGCTCTACCAGGTCGAGTCGGGGATCATCACCACCTGGGTCAAGAACGTCGGGAACGAGCTCACCGAGCCCTTCCCATACCGCCCGGAGCTGGTCGGTCAGCCGGATCCCACCATCGTGCTCGGCAAGGGATCGGGCCTGGATTCCGTGGCCATCTGGCTCGACAAGCACGGGATCTCCGATGCCGAAACCAAAGACATCGAGACAATCCTGATGGAGGTCAAGGGCAAGTCCCTCGCCAAGAAGGGGCTGTTGAACGACGACGAATTCCTCGACATCGTTCGCGAGGTATTGCCGGGACGGGTCGGTTAGCAGTCAAAGAGATCGTCAACAAGGAAGGACAGTTATGAGAGAGGCTTTCTTCGGTCTGAGCACCGACTGGAAAGAGGGAATCAACTGGGCCAACGTCCGCGACTGGCGGCTCAAGCGGGCCCACGCCGAGATGGAGAAGGCCGGCCTGGGGGCGCTGCTCCTGTTCTACGACGAGAACATGCGCTACGTCACCTCAACGTTGACCCCCGGTTGGAATCGCCTCAAGCCGGGTCTTCGCTACGTAGTGCTTCCGGCGGGCAAGCCTCCGATCGTCTATGAACAGGGAGATATCGGATTCCATCTCGAGGTCCATAACCCGTGGATACCAAAAGAGAACATCCGGTACTCATACGCCTGGATCAAGGGCGCAGTCGGACCGGCCGCCGATCAGCAGACCACCAAGTTTGTGAATGCGCTCTTGAACGACCTCGAAGAAGCCGGCGTCAAGGACATGCCACTCGGTGTGGATTTCATCGACATCAACCTCATTCGCAAGTTCGAGGAGCGAGGGATCCAGTGGACGGACGGCATGACGCCGATGATGAACGCCAGAGCCGTCAAGAGCCCCGACGAGATCAAGGCGTTCTCGATCGTCGGCGCCATCTGCGACAAAGTGCACTACGAGCTCACCAACTTCATGAAGCCGGGCATGACCGAAAACGAGGTTGCCGCTTTCGGTTTCGAGAAGCTGTATTCGATTCCCGGTATGGAGGACGTTGAGGACGTCATCGTTTCGTCGGGTCCCAATGCCTGGCCCAACTGGCGGAACTTCTCCGACCGGATGATCCGGCCCGGTGAGCTGGTGATCATCGACCTGGCAGCCCTGACCTGGAACGGCTTCAAGTCGTGCTGCTACCGCACGTACTGCGTGGGAGGCAAACCAACCGACGAGCACCAGGCGACCTACGACGAAGCCCACCGGTGGTTGTGGGACTCGATCGAGATGGTCAAACCGGGAGTGACCACGGCTGATGTTGCCGCGAAATGGCCATCGTCAGAGGTGTGGGGCTACGAGGAGGAAGACCAGGCGGCGGCCAATAACTGGGGCCACGGCCTTGGGCTGGCTCAGTACGACCCGCCGGTCATCTCGCGCATCTGGTCGCTCGACCATCCGGTTGAGATCCTCGAAGGCATGACGTTTGCCCTGGAGACCCAGCACGGCAAGCTGCACGATCACGGCGTGCGACTCGAAGAGATGCTCTACGTCACCAAGACGGGCTATGAAATGGTGACGACCTACAAACAACACGAAATCATCGAGATCGATTGATCTTCGATCTCGACGACGACCGTTGCCTCGACCCCGGGAGGGCCGGCGCTAAAGCTGCCTGGCTCGCCCGGGGTCGCCGCGCCGGCCTGCCCATCCTGCCCGGCGTGGTCGTCGCGGCTGAGGAATCGACCAGCCTTCTTCTGGCGGGCGCCGCCGCTCTCCCCCACCGGGGTTCGGGAGGCGCCCGGCTCGTCGTTGGGCAAGCCGAGCTACCCGCTGGTCTGCGCGACGAAATCCGGCAGGAAACCGCCGATCTGGCCGCTCCCTTCGTGGTTCGCTCCTCCTCACTCCTGGAAGGATCCGGCGAATGGTCAGGAGCCTTCACCTCCTATCTAGACGTGAACCGGGAGGAGCTTCCCAAGGCAGTGACCGGATGCTGGGCTTCCGCGTTCACCGTTTCCACCCTGGAAAGGTTCGCGGCGGCGGGAATCGACCCGGCTTCCGCTCCCATGGCGGTCTTGATCCAGCCGGCTCTGCAACCCGACTTCGGGGGAACCGCCCGGCTCGACGGCGACGAGGCAACAGTGATCGGCGTTCGCGGCTCACCGGCTCCGCTGGTGCAAGGTTGGGACCCGGGTGCGCACGCAAAGGTAACTCCGACGGGAGAGGTGCTCGGCGCCGAGGCCCTGGCGCTGATGGGGGAAGAGGTGGCCTCCGCAGTCGCCAGCACCATTCGGCGCGCAC
>Ga0224512_10003962_pt1 | contig 12777 bp, 12 predicted proteins | sample SF_May12_sed_USG_4_FD_169103 | JGI IMG/M metagenome (GOLD analysis project Ga0224512, IMG submission 169103) | Sediment microbial communities from San Francisco Bay, California, United States - SF_May12_sed_USGS_13 | ecosystem: Environmental > Aquatic > Marine > Sediment | place: USA... | reverse complement strand
GTCCCTGGTCTTGTCCATGACGACCATGATGAGCGTGCTGATGATGTTGAAGGCGGCGACCATCACGATCAGGACGAGGATGATGAACATGACCACCTTCTCCAGTTTCAGCGCCGAGAACAGGTTCCGGTTGCTCTGCATCCAGTCCTTCGCCCAGTAGGGATAGCCGAGCTCCTCCCGGATGCGGGTCGCGATCCGTCCCGCCTGGTAGATGTCGTCGACCTTCACTTCGACCCCGGTGGCCCGCCCTTCCATCCCCATGAGCCTGCCCGCCTCTTCCAGGGATACGTAGGTGAAGGAGGAGTCGTACTCGTACATCCCCGATTCCGAAAGGCCCGCCACCCGGAACCGCGCGATGCCCGGGAACGCCCCCATCGGGGTGATGTTTCCCCCGGGGACCAGGATCTCCACGAGGTCTCCCGGCGAAACGCCCAGGTTGGCGGCAAGCTCCTTTCCGAGGATGATCCCCGGCAGGCCCGAAGCCGTTTTCTTCGCAAGATCCTCAAGCTTCCCCTGCCGTATGTCCCGGGGTAGCCGCGTCACCTTCCCTATGCTGGGAATGTCCACGCCCCGCAGGATTGCCCCCGTAGACGCGGTGCCCGAGGAGATCATCACCTGGGAGAACAGGTACGGGCTCGCCGCGACGACTCCGTCCATCGCGTCGACCTGCCTGGCGAGAGCGAAGGGGTCGGCGACGCTTCCCTCCAGGCTGGTCACGTGCACATGCGCGGTGGCTCCGAGTATCCGGTCTTTCACCTCTCTCTCGAAACCGTTCATCACGGCGAGGACGATGATGAGGGCCATCACGCCGACCGTCACGCCCAATATCGAGATCGCGGTGATGATGGAGATGAACGTCTGCTTCCGCTTGGCCAGGAGGTATTTCAGGCCGATGAAGTATTCGACCGGGAGGGCCACCCTGCGCTACCCTTCCTTCCGGAGCTGCGGAAAGAGGATGACCTCCCGGATGGAAGGTGAGTCGGTGAAGAGCATCACCAGACGGTCGATCCCGATTCCCTCGCCCGCCGCCGGGGGCATCCCGTATTCGAGTGCGCGGAGGAAATCCTCGTCCATCGCGTGCGCTTCCTCGTCCCCCCTCTCGCGGGCCTTTCGCTGCTCCTCGAACCGTCGCCTCTGCTCCCGGGGGTCGTTCAGTTCCGAAAACGCGTTGGCGATCTCCCTCCCCTTGACGATCAGCTCGAACCGGTCGACGACCCCGGGGCGGGAATCGCTTGCGCGGGACAGGGGCGACACCTCGATGGGGTACTCCGTGACGAAGGCGGGCCCGATGATCTTCGGCTCGGCCACCTCCTCGAAGAGGGAGGCCAGAAGGGCGCCCGCGGGAACATCCTCTTTCACGGGGAGCCCCAGCCCCCGGGTCATCTCCCCGAGGAAGGCCAGGTCGGAAAGCCGTTCCTCCGCCACGTTTCCGTATTTTGCGACCGCCCCGGCGACCGTCATTCTCTCCCAGGGAGGGGCGAAGTCGATCGTCTCCCCCTGTACGGTCACGGTCGTCTTGCCGAAGAGGGAAAGCGCGAGGGAGGACAGCATTTCCTCCGTCAGTCCCATGAAATCCTCATAGGTCGCGTACGCCTGGTAGAACTCGAGCATCGTGAACTCCGGGTTGTGTTGCGTGGAGATCCCCTCGTTCCGGAAGTTCCGGTTGATTTCAAAGACACGCTCGACCCCCCCCACGAGAAGACGCTTGAGATACAGCTCGGGGGCGATCCGCAGGAACAGATCCATGTCCAGGGCATTGTGGTGGGTGACGAACGGGCGGGCGGCCGCCCCGCCCGCAATCGGCTGCATCATCGGGGTCTCCACCTCGAGGAAATCCCGCGATACCAGAAAATTCCGGAGAAACGAGATGATCTGGCTTCGGCGCCGGAAGACATCCCGCACCCCTTCGTTCACGATCAGGTCGACGTACCTTTGCCGGTAGCGGGTTTCCACGTCCGAGAGCCCGTGCCACTTTTCGGGAAGGGGCCGTAAGGATTTGGTAAGGAGGCGGAAGCGCTCCGCCTGTACGGTCAACTCTCCCGTGCGGGTAAGAAAAAGAGGCCCTTCGACCCAGACGATGTCCCCGATGTCTATCGTTTCCCGGAACAGGGTGTACTCCTCCTCGCCGATCCCGTCCCGCTTCAGGTACGCCTGCAGCTTTCCTGCCCGGTCGGCGATCACAAGGAACGCCGCTTTGCCGAAGTTCCGCTCGGCAACGACCCGGCCGGCGATGTCGACCCGGATCTCCTCCTTCGCCAGGTCCTTGCCTTTCGCGGCACGCATCGCGTCGGCCGTCGTCCACCCCACCCGCTGGTCATTCGTATACGGGTTCCTGCCGCGCCGCCGGACCTCGTCCGCCTTCCGCATCCGTTCCCTGACGAGGTCGTTCCACTCCTCCGTCACGCGGGCCTCCTCCGTTGCTGTTTCGCCGGACTCCGTGGGACCTGCCGCCCCGTCCCGGCGCGCAGTCGCGCGAATTCCGGCTACGCGGAGCGCTGCTCGCCCTGCGCACCCGCCGTAAGAAGGTATTTCCGGATGAATGCGATGATATCGCCGTCCAGGACGACGTCCACGTTTCCTGTTTCGTGCCCGGTCCGGTGGTCCTTCACCATACGGTAGGGGGCGAGGACGTAGGACCGGATCTGGGATCCCCAGGCGATGTCTTTTTTCGACTTGTGCGCCTCCGCGGCCTTTTCCGCCCGCTGGCGCATTTCGAGCTCGTACAGTTTCGAGCGGAGGATCTTCATCGCCATGGCGCGGTTCTTGTGCTGCGACCGCTCCTGCTGGCAGAGCACCGTGGTCCCCGTCGGTTCGTGGGTGATCCGGACCGCGGACTCGACCTTGTTGACGTGCTGGCCACCGGCCCCGCTCGACCGGAGCGTGTCGATTCTCAGGTCCGACTCGTTGATCTGGATCTGCACATCGTCGTCGATTTCGGGCGACACGAAAACGGAGGCGAACGACGTGTGCCGTCTCTTGTTCGCATCGAACGGGGAGATCCGCACGAGCCGGTGCACCCCGCTTTCCGCTTTCAGGTATCCGTACGGATGATTCCCCGACACGAGCAAGGTGACACTCTTGATCCCGGCGTCTTCTCCCGCCTGCCGCTCGATGACCTCGAGGTCGAACCCGCTCCTGTCGACGAAACGTGTGTACATCCGGAGAAGCATCTCCGCCCAGTCCTGGGATTCCGTTCCCCCGGCGCCGGGTTGGATCGTTATGATGGCGTTCCTGTCGTCGTTCTCCCCCCCGAGCATCCGCTCCATCTCCATTTCGTCGAGGCGCACCGAAAGGGAATCGGCGTGCTGCTCGATCTCGGCGGCGAGGGAAGGGTCCTGCGTCTCGTCATAGAGCTCGAGGTACGCGCGGAGATCCTCCAGGGATTTCGCTATATCGTCCCATTTCGCCAGGACCGTCTCCAGAGCCTTGCGCTCCTTCAGCAGCGATTCCGCCTTTTCCGGGGAATCCCACAGCCCTTGCTTCGCCGTTGCCGCCTCGAGCTCGGCGAGGCGGGCCTGTTTGCGTTCTACCTCAAAGATAGCCCCGAAGATCGTCGAAGCGGGATGCCATCGAAGCGGTTTTATCTGCCAGGATTCCTGTGGCCATGGGTTCCTCTCCCGGTGATCATCAGTAGTAAAAAAGTTATTATAGTACAAGATATTGCGAAACCATCACCCGTTTTTGCGTATATTGTATCTCCCCCGCGCGGATGGATCTGCCCCATGAGGATCCCCTTGCGGAAAAGCCCCAGTTCCGCCACCACCTCTCCCCGCTCGTCTATGACGGCGCTTATCCCTGCGTTCGCCGCGCGCACCATCGGTCTTCGCAGTTCCACGGACCTCATCCTCGCCATGGCGAGGTGCTGGTAGGGCGCGACCGTGTCCCCGAACCAGGCGTCGTTGGTGACGTTCACCAGCCACCTTGCACCCTCGCGGACGCTATCCCGGAGGATCCCCGGGAAGACCGCCTCGTAACAGACGGACGCCCCGACGGGTTCCCCCCGGACGGCGAACAGCGCCGGGTCCTTCCCCGCGGAGAAATCCTCCTCTCCCTCCGTCAGCTTCCGGAGGAAGAAGAGGATGCGCCGGAGGGGGATATATTCCCCGAACGGAACGAGGTGTCTCTTGTCGTATCGGCCCTCCGCGATCCCCCTTTCCCCGAGGAGGAACACGCTGTTGTAGTATTTCCCCCCTTCGGACGGGTCGAACCAGGGGGCGCCGAAAATGATCGGAACGTGGTTCTCGTAGGCCGCGGCATCCACCACGGCGCTCATTTCCGGTTCCCATCCGTAGAAGAACGGGGCGGCCGTCTCCGGCCATACGACAACTTGCGCCCCCTTCTCCGCCGCCTCCCGGGTCAGCGCCCCGTAGATAGCGAGCGTTCTCTCCTGGTGCGCGGGGTTCCACTTGACCGACTGGTCGATTCCCCCCTGAGCGATTCCCACCCGGACGGCGTGGACAGGGTGTTCCCTCCGGTCCCCCTGCGTTTTCGCGGCGCCATATGCGAAGAGAATACCGACGACAACCGTCGCGCCGGCGAGGGAAAAGAGGGCGCCCTTCCTGTTTCCCTGGGCAATTCTTGCGCCCGCCAGGTACAGGCAAACGTTTACGGTTGCCAGGAGAAATCCCAACCCGAAGACGCCGGCCAGGTCGGCCGCCTGCCGCAGCAGGGAATGACCGGAGAGTCCATAGCCGAGAAGCATCCAGGGAAACCCCGTGAACAGGACAGACCTCCCGTACTCGACGCACACCCATGCGGCGGGGAACCCCCACAATCCCGCGATCCCGAACCGTTTCCGGAGACGATAGGCGATCATCGCGGCGAGAGAGACGTAGACGCCGAGATAGGCCGAGACAAGCAGGGCGGCAGCGCCCCCCAGGAGCCATCCCAGATTTCCCTTTACGGCCACCGTGTAGGCGATCCAGTAGAAGAGAAAAAGATGGGCGAGGGTGCCCGCGAAAAATCCCCTTCGCGCGGCCTGCCGGGCGTTGGTGGACGTCGTGGACAGGATCAGGAGGGGAACAAGGCACACGAAGGGAAGTCCCGGAACGTCGTAGCCCGGCATTCCCGCCGCGTACAGGGCGGAGAAAACCGCGCCAAGCAAAGCCGTCGTCCGCACGGAGCTTCTCAAGAAAGGGAAGTCCCCGGCGTTCTCTGCCGCAAAAACTCCCTTCAAATGGGGCTTCTCCCCTCTTTCAGGCAGGAGCGGTACACCCGGATTTCCTCCCTGCGCATCCGGTCGGCTCCCGCTTTCCCCCTTCCATGATCGTATCCGAGAAGGTGGAGCATGCCATGGACGATGAAGTAAAAGACCTTCTCCTCCTCCGAGCACGGCCAGCTCCTCGTGCGGTGGAGACAGGCCCGCGCGGAAAGAAGAATGTCCCCCGCAAGCCGGGAGGGAAGCGTTTTCCCCGTCTCGTCCTCGGGAAAGGAGATCACGGTCGTCGTCCCCGCGCGCCCGAGGAACGTCCGGTTCCACCGCTCCATTTCCGCGTCTTCCACTACCAGGATGCGGAGATCCGCCGCTTCCACCGCAAGGACCTTTACGGCCCTGCGGACGAGCCGACGGAGGAGAGCCCCGTGGAAGGGGGCCGGCCGAACGTCCTGCCGGATGCTGATCCGGTACCGGGGAGCTGCCCGGGGCCCCGGATCCGGCGCTCCCGGGCCTTCCCCGGGATCGGGGGGATTGCTATTCCTGGCTCCGTTTTTCGTATCGCTCATAGGCCTTGATGATTTCCTGGACGATGGGATGCCTGACCACATCGATCTCGGTAAACCAGCAGAACTCGATCCCCTCCACTCCTCTCAGGAGGGAGAGCGCCTCGTTCAGCCCGGAGATGCGACCCGAGGGGAGGTCCGTCTGGGTGATGTCCCCCGTGATCACGGCCTTGGAGTGGAATCCGATCCGCGTCAGGAACATCTTCATCTGCTCGGACGTGGTGTTCTGCGCCTCGTCGAGGATCACGAAGGAGTCGTTGAGCGTCCTTCCCCGCATGAACGCCAGCGGAGCGACCTCGATGACGCCCCTCTCCATCATCTTGCCCGCCTGCTCGTACTCGAGCATCGTGTACAGGGCGTCGTGCAGGGGCCGTAAATAGGGGTTGACCTTTTCGGCCATGTCGCCCGGGAGGAACCCGAGCTTCTCCCCCGCCTCGACCGCCGGGCGCGCGAGGATGATCCGTTTGACCTCCTTGCGCAGCAGGAACCCCACCGCCATCGCCATGGCGAGGAAGGTCTTGCCCGTTCCGGCGGGACCGACGCCGAAAACGATGTCGAAATCGCGGATCGCGTCGAGGTATTTCTTCTGCGCAACGCTCTTGGGGGTGATGACCTTGTTGCGGGAGGACTTGAACACCACGTCCTCGAATATGACCGCGACCTCCGCGTTCCGGTCCGATCGGACGATCTTGACCGCGGCCACGACGTCGTTGGACGTGATGGGGATTCCCTTGCGGAGAACCCGGTACAGCCCCATCAGGACCTTTTCCGACAGCTCCACCTGGAGCGGGTCGCCGGTGACGGTCACCACGTTTCCCCTCGGGAGGATCGTGACCCCCAGAGACTGTTCCACGATTTTCAAGTGGTCGTCGTGGCTGCCGAACAGGTTCGCAAGCACCGCCGGATCATCGAAGCGTACCGTTTGCCTTCCCGGGATGTTCGGTTCCATCGGTCTCCCCGCCCTTCCCTACCGTAAGAAATTCGCCCACCCGGCCAAGATGCGGGTTACCGAGGGAGACAGGAGAACCGTGTACACCCAGGATCCCGCCACGACCGCCGTCAATGTCCATATCACCGCACGGGCGCAGCCGATTACGTATTTCCGGGACATGCTCTGAAGGATCAGGTCTCCCACTTCGGGACTCTCCTCTTCCAGCCCGGAGATTTCCACCAGGCCCCTGTCCCAGAGCCCCCACAAGGCCCGGAGCCCCTCGTACCAGCTTAGGCAGGCCTTCCGGAACACACGGTACGGGTCGGGGGAATAGTCGACCACGTTCCAGACCGTCCTTTCCTCCTCAGGCAGGGCCAACGGGTCGATCCGCACCCCCCGCTTTCGGGCGACCTGGAATTTCCCCGACGGAAATTTCCCTCGCAACTGCGGATATTCGTCGAGAAACTGCATCCCTTCCATGAGCAATACATCCGCTCGCAGGGAAGAGGCCATCCACACGGGGGGACGAACGGCGAACACTTCGAACCGGTACTCCCCTTCCTCGATCCGCAGCGAATAGTAGATGCTTTCCTTGACTTGCAGATAGAGGTATTTGGCAAGCTTTTCCCGGGTGATCTTCCCTTTCTCCACCAGAATCTCCCCGATCTTTTTTCCCTCCCGGTTCTGCAGGTCGAGAATGCGGGGGAGTTCCTGGGCGGTCAGGTAGCCCGCCGCCACCAGCATGTTCCCGAGCAGGGAGTGCCGGGCCCGATGCCGGTCGGGTTGCACGTCGACGATCATCCCGTCCGCGAAGAAAAAAATCGTCTCCCTCTCGTCCCCGCGTATCGTGAGCGAACCGCTCTTCCCCTGGCTTGCCACCAGCTGGAAGATTTCCGGGATGCTGAAATCCGATATCTTTCCCTTCACGGCGTTACCTCTTTTCCCCGGTGATTCCGACGCTCCGCTGCATCCTCCCGAACGACCGGATCCCCCATGCCGCCCCGGCCGCCCAGAGAACCACCGTGGTAAGTACGGCCCAGCGTGCGACGATCGACTGGAGCTCGGACAGGATATCGCCCCCCTCCCGGGCGCCGAGGGAGGAGGACAGGCCCGCCAGAGACAGGCTGAGCAAGACAACGTAGACCATCGTCACGATCTCCTTCCCGGACCACAGCCCCCCGGACCCGGGAACCAGGACGGAAGCCGCCCGAACGTAATTCCGGTGCATGCGGATTCCGAGGGCCCGGCGTTCCCTTTCCTCCCCGGCCCGGATTCCCCAGCCGACCTTCGCATGGCACATGTTGCAGAAATCGGTGGCCTCCCGGATTCCCACGACAAGGGTCTGCGCGCCGCACCCCCGGCAGGTGGTCTGGACCCAGACCCGCAGGGAGAGGAACTTCCAGAGCGCCGAGCAGAGCCAGACGAGGATGAGGAACAAGGGAGCCGTTTCCGGAGCGAGAGGCCGGAAGAACATCCGGTAATACACTCCCTCGCCCGCTTTCCGGAGCAGGTCGGCCCGCCGCTTCCAGATCACCCGGATCAGCTCGCCCACGGGCAGGGGGGAGGCCAGCCATTCCCCCGCTTCCATGTCCGCGGGGTGGAAGCGGAAGGGGGAAAGCCTTCCCACCTTGTCCCATGCCAGGGGCTGTATCATCCTGGCCCGTTCCAGGTTGAACACCTGCAGGTACGCCTGGTACGCATTCCACATCGCGGGCCCATACTCGATACGTTTAGCGGACGCCGCCTCGAAGTCGGACAGGGCTTCCTCCATCCTTCCCTGCTTCGCCCTGGTGATTCCCCTGTTGTTGCGCACCTCGGGAAGATCCTTCCCCCCTTCGATCAACTCCGTCCAGTTTCGTTCCGCCTCCGCGTGGTTCCCCGCCTGCATCGCCGCGCGCGCCCGGGAAAACTCGACCAGCCAGTAGGGCGCCGCGCCCCCCACCGGCACATGTCCCTTCCGGGCTTCCGCCGGCCACTGCTGGGGGATATGCCCGTCGGCTCCCAGCCATCCTTCCTTCGGTGCGTCGCCCGTCACCCCGTGCAAAAGGTTGAGCATGCTCCCCCCGAGGAAAAGGGTGGCAAGGAGGAGGATCGCGGCGGTCATCAGCATCAGTTCCCCGCGTCGAAGATAGGCCACCGAAAACACCATCCAGTAGCACACCACCACCGCGAGCCCGAGACCGGCACCCAGGGGTAGGAGAAAAAGGACGACGGCTGCCAGGGGGGCAAGGTACTCCCGCATGGGGAGCCGGGCGAACCGGGCGATGTCCAACTCCAGGGAAGGGCGCACCCGCAGGAACAGGGCGATGGAGACCCAGACCACGAACCAGCAGATGGCCGCCGCACCGAAGGAGATTATCCATGCGGCATGCCCCAGGAGGGCCGGCCCGAATCCCCGGAGCGCCCCCCACATCCCCTGAAAGTCGGAAACGAGGTCACCCATCTGGAGGCGCAGAATGTCTTCCTTGACCATCCAGGCCCACATCTGTACCGAAAGGGGGGAAACTTCCGCAATGACCCGGAAACTGGCTACGACTCCGTCCTCCCATTCCTCCTGTTCCGCGCGCCGGAAAACCAGGTCCGGTATGGCATTTATGGAAAGTATCCCGTGGGCGTACATCCTCTTCCGAAGGCGCCGGACCTCGTTCGCCAGTTCCTTCTCCTCCCCCCGACCTGCCGCCTCCACCACGCGCGTTGCCTGCGACCTCACTTCGGGGGCGTACCCGTGAAACAGGTCCTCCGCCACGCATCGCCCGGGAATCGTCAAGGACAGGAGGAAGAGAAACAAAAGAACGGCCGCGGGGGGGAGGAGAACACGACCCTTGTGAGGCTCAATCCTCATAAATATTGTATGGTATCATTGCTTCGGGGAAAATCCGATATGGGCAATTTCCAGTCCCTTGTGGATATCATGGCACGCCTGAGGGGCAAGGGCGGCTGCGAATGGGATCGAGCGCAGACGCAGGCCTCTCTCCGGCAGTACCTGCTCGAAGAGGCCCACGAGGTCGTGGACGCCATCTCGCAAAACGATGCAGGCCTGCTGCGCGAGGAACTGGGAGATCTCCTCCTCCAGATCCTGTTCCTCGCCCAGATCGCCAGCGACCAGGGGGAGTTCGACATCACCGACGTGATCGACTCCATCTCGGAGAAGATGGTGCGGAGGCATCCGCACGTCTTTTCCGAGGCCATCGCCGCCACGCCGGAAGCGGTTTCCCTCCAGTGGGACCATATCAAGAAGACGGTGGAGAACAAAAATCATTCCTCCCTCGTCGGCGGCGTCCCCAAGAGTTTCCCCTCCCTTCTCCGGGGCGCCAAGATCACGAAAAAGGCGGCCCGCGCGGGATTCGACTGGGAGAGCACCGGGCAGGTGATCGAGAAGGTCGGGGAGGAGATGAACGAGCTGAAAGAGGCCATTTCCGGGGGAGACCCCGAGAGGATGGAGCATGAGTTGGGGGATATCCTCTTCGCCTTGGTCAACCTGGCCCGATTCCTCAACATCAACCCCGAGGTCGCCATGGCCATGGCCAACGAACGCTTTTTACGGCGATTCGAGGCGATGGAAAAAATCGCCAAGGAATCAGGGTGTTCCATCGAGAAGACGGACATTTCGACACTCGACCGATTCTGGGAAAAAGCGAAAAAGATGACGAAATGATCCTTTCTCCCTTTCCACACCGAATGGGGAAAGGTTGTGGATTGCCTTGTGGAAAATCATCCTCTCACGTGACGGCTGCACGGGTTATACAATTTGCCTATTTCTTGGGCACCCCGTCGCGACGTCGAGGTTCTTCTCCTCAAACGAAAGGAGAATCCTTTTTGCATGGATCCCCTTCCCGAACCCTACCATCCTGCCGCCTGCCCCCACCACCCGGTGACAGGGCAGGATGACGGGCCAGGGGTTGTGGGCCAATGCCGCGCCTACGGCGCGCGCCGCCCTCTCCCTGCCGGCCCTCGCGGCAAGCGCGCCGTAGGTGACCGTCTTCCCGTAGGGAACTTTGGCCAGTTCGCGCAACACGATGCGCTGGAATCCCCGTGCGCGGTCCCACGCCACCGGTATGGCGGCAACGGCCTCCGCCGGGATCCGACGCCCCCCGGAGTATGCCTGCAGGAGACGTCCGGCGGCGCATTCCCCGGGGTCTATCTCCGATGATCCGGGAAATTTTTCCGCAAGGGCAGCCTCGAGCCTTTTTCGGGAGCTTTCCCATTCGACCGACTGAAGGACTCCATCGCGAAGGACCGCGGATGCGACGCCATAGGGGAGGGGGACCGCCCGCGTGCGGAGGAGATCCCCTCCTCTTCCGGTTTGCCCGCTCAACCGGCGTACATCCCCGGCGGAAGCATCCCCGCGCCTGTTCTTTTCCTTTGACATTTCTTCCCTCCTCGTATTAAATTCCTATTTTACCTTAATTTTTCGGATCTCGCAGGAGGAGCCTGTTGGCCAGGATCAAATCCGCGATAAAACGACACAAGCAGAGCCTGAAACGAAGAGCGAGAAACCGTCACGTCCGCTCCTCGGTGAAATCCGCCATCAAGGAAGTCCGTTCCGCTTTGGAGAAAACGGGCGCCGAGGAAGCAGGGAAGGTTCTTTCCCAGGCCGTCTCCGTCCTCTCCCGGGCCGGATCAAAGGGCGTGCTTCACAAGAAGAACGTGGCACGAAAGGTCGGCAGGCTCTCCCGGGCTGTCCACAAGGCAACCGCAAGCAGCCCGTAAGGATCCCTCTTCAGGCAAGAAGCTTCAGCAGCCGGATCTCGAACACCTGCTCGGGGGTAAGGCCGCTTCCTCCTTTGAGGTCCCGGTCGATCCGCGACAACGCCGTAAGGATCTCCGCTCCCCTTGCGACCGAAAACGGGCTCCCCGCCCCTCCGGACCGCGCCGCGATTCCCGTTCCGCGCCGCCCCGTGTCTGCCAGTTTCCTCCGTACCGACCACGCAATCGCCCCGACCAGGGAGTGGTAGTCCCCGCTTTCGGCGGCGGCGGCAAACCGCCTGAGCTTCTCGATGCACCCTTTCCGGTTCCGGTAGATCAAGTCGTCCGCCAGGCGGAACGGGTCCACCGCTCCCCCGGCAACGCACACTTCCCGGATCTCCTCTTCCCCGATCTCCCCGCGCGAGGCCCCGAAGGAGAGCAGTTTGCCCATTTCCGCCCGGAACCGTGGGAAATCCGCTCCCACCCACCTTGCCAGAAAAACGGCGGCGTCCCCGGACAGGGCCTTTCCTTCCTCGGCCGCCAGGTTGACCGCAAAGTCGGCCATTGCGTCGACGACATCCTCCTCCCCGGGGGAGGCCGATCGAATCCCACGGACGGAAGTGAACAGCTTCCGGGCCTTGCGGTCGGAACAAGGGATCACGAGAAGGACGGAAGGATCGGGGGACTCGAGATACGTAAGGATCTCCTTGCGTGGCCCCTGTTTCCACTCCCCCGCATCGGGGAGGAGAAACACCCGCCACCGGAAGAAGAACGAGGGGGACCGCCATGCGGCGCCGGGAGACTCCCGTTCCAGGTCCACGACGCTCCAGTAGACCAGCTCCGCCGTTTCCCCTTCCTTCCGGAACCGGGACACCAACCCTTGCGCAACCATTTCCGAGAGCCTGGCCCCTTCTCCTCCCAGGACGTATGCGGGCGCCGGATCTTCCCGTATCCACGAACGGAAAACGGAACGAACGGGGGCTTCCCTCACAGGATCTCCCTCAGGGTCTCGCCGATCCTGCGGGCAAGCCGTCGGCAAACCTCCTCGAACGCCATGCGGCGGTTGGACTCCGTATACTGGAAATCGGGACCGGCGAAATAGGAAGCGGCATCGGTGAGCCCGTCCTCCTTCCAGAGAACCCGTCCCTGCATGATCTCGACGACCCGTATATCCACGAAGATCGTCACGCGGTGCTCGAGGGCGAATTTGTCCTCCCCGTAGGAGAACACCTCCTCGCGGATTTCCCGCACCGTCCCCTCGACGAGGTAATCGGCCTGGCTTCGCTCGAAGCGCCCCCGGAATCCTTTCCCGCGCATCTCGTCCCGCAGACGGGCCGTGAGGTACGCCCCCCCGTCCGGGACGAAGGATTCGTTCGCAAAGGGGCGCAGGTCCACCCGGATCCCCGGATCGCTGAACCGGGAACCCGGGCTTCCCTGGAGGG
>Ga0224512_10003961_pt1 | contig 12777 bp, 6 predicted proteins | sample SF_May12_sed_USG_4_FD_169103 | JGI IMG/M metagenome (GOLD analysis project Ga0224512, IMG submission 169103) | Sediment microbial communities from San Francisco Bay, California, United States - SF_May12_sed_USGS_13 | ecosystem: Environmental > Aquatic > Marine > Sediment | place: USA: California... | reverse complement strand
CACGGCGAGTCGAAGCAACTCGATGCCAAGCCTTACAAGCATGACGCCGTGTTCCTAAGAGTGACCGGCGATTATCTGGTCTATCGATTCCAGTATTCAGTCGACGGTGAGACCTGGACCACATTGGGCAGCAACGTTGATGGCACTGCTTTGTCGCCGGCCGCGATCGCCGGCTACAATTACACGGGCGTATACCTCGGACTGTATGCGACATCCAACGGTGCGGAGGCCCGGAACCACGCTGACTTCGAGTTCTTCAGGTACGAGCCAATGGAACACTCGCGTGACGACTGGTTCGCAAGACAGGTGGCAAATGAAGACAAACACTAGATGCCTGATAGTCGCCGGATTCATGCTGCTGCAGTACGGTTGCGCAACGGTCGAACAGCAACCAACAATCTACAAGCTGTATTATCTCGGTGGCCAGTCGAACATGGAGGGTTTTGGTTACGTCGAAGAATTGCCCGCAGCAATCGCCACTACCTCTGAAGACGTAATGATTTTCACAGGTCAGATGGCGCTCGACAACGAAACGCATGGCGGTGTCGGTATATGGCAGCCGCTGCAGCCCGGGTTTGGCACCGGCTTCAAAACGGACGGCAAGACCAACCAGCTGTCAGATCGATTCGGGCCAGAGCTCATGTTTGGCCAGACGATGGCGGCACGCTCGCCCGGCTCGAAAATTGCGATCATCAAGTACGCGTTGGGCGGTTCCGGTCTTGCAGAAGGTGTCGGTTACGGCAACTGGCACCCGGATTTTTCGGCTGGCGCGGGCTTGAACCAGTACGACCACGCGCTGAAGACGATGCGTAATGCGTTCGCGCATTCCGATATCGACGGCGACGGCGTTGCCGATCGCCTGGTGCCCTCCGGCATCGTCTGGATGCAAGGCGAGGCCGATGCCTACGACAGCCAGGCGGCTGCCGACGAATACCGCGCGAATATCGAGCGACTGATGGGCTTGCTGCGAGCCGCATTGCGCGTTGACGATCTGCCGGTGGTTATCGGCAAGATCACGGATTCGGGAATGTCGGAAGATGGTACGGTGATGGACTACATCGATACCGTGCAGCAAGCGCAGCAGGATTTTGTGAGCAGTGACGTCTGCGCGGCGTATGTTACGGTCACCGATGACCTGGAGTACCTCGAGGACGGCTGGCATTACGACACGGGCGGTTTCGTGCGCCTCGGAGCCGCTTTCGCTGAAGCGATGATCGAACTGGAACGGAAGTGCGCGCACACCGAATAGCCTTCCTGCTTTGCCTGGTTACGCTGCTCCCAGCTTGCGGTGGGGGCGGTGGCTCGGGTCCGCCGGCGCCACCGCCGAATCCCATCACGACCGTCACTATTTACTATCTGCGGGTCGATCCTTCGTATGACGGCTGGGGGCTGCATCTCTGGGGCAATGCGATAGCGGCTAATGTTGCAACGCAATGGTCGTCGCCGCGTACGCCGGATCGTATCGAGAATGGCGCGGCGGTATTCGAGATCCCGGTCGCCAATGTGTCGCAGGACCTGAACTTTATTGCACACAACGGGGATCTCAAGAGCCCGATCTATGACTTGAGCATCGTGGTGCGGACCTTTGGCACGAACGTCTGGATCGTCCAGGACGACGTGGCCGCGTTAAATGGCAATATTGGCGTGCCCTTCTCGAGTGAAGCCGAGGCGCTTGCGGCGTTAAACGCCCTGGGCAACAAGTCGGCCGGTCTCGACCTGTCGGCGGTCGTCGTTAATGACCTTGATTCCGGGCTGACCGCAACGTGGGCAGACTCGGCCAGTTTCATCGAAATCTATGTGCGTGGCTACCAGGACTCCGACGGTGATGGTATCGGCGACCTGCAAGGCCTGATTTCGCGGCTGGACTACCTGGAATCGCTCGGCATCACGGGCGTCTGGCTGATGCCCGTGACCGAGAGCGCCGACAACGATCACGGCTACGCGGTAGAGGATTATCGGACCGTTGAGAGCGACTACGGCTCGATGGCCGATTTCGAGACCTTGCTCGACGAAGCGCATGCGCGGGGTATCGCCATCATCATCGACTACGTCATGAATCATGCGGCCAGCACGAACCCGCTGTTTCTCGATGCATCCACGGCGGCCGCCAACGACAAGCGTGACTGGTTCGTCTGGGAGGACGTGAAGCCGCAGGGCTGGAACACGTTCGCCGGCGATCCTTGGCGCAACAACGGCAACGGCTGGTATTACGGAATATTCTCGCCACTAATGCCCGACTTCGATTTGCGAAATGCCGACGTCGTCGAGTATCACAAGGACAACCTTCGTTTCTGGCTCAACAAGGGTGTCGACGGCTTCCGTTTCGATGCGGTGGGCGTATTGTTCGAGAACGGCGCTACCGACTGGGAGGATCAGCCGGAGAATCACGTCGTACTGGCTGAGATCAAGACGCTCATTGACGGCTACGGCAAACGATTCCATGTTTGCGAGGCGCCCGCCGATCCGGCGTCATACGCAAACGACGCATCCTGCGGGCGCGCATTTGCGTTCCAGACACCGGCGGCAATTCTGAATTCGGCGCGCAACAACGTCGTTGACGGCACGTTCGTCAATCAGCTCAACCTCGCCAACAGTGACCGCATGCCGTTGCTCCTCTCCAACCACGACAGCTTTGCCGGCGATCGGCCCTGGAACCAGTTGAATGCTGAAGTCGGAGACTACGAGCTGGCGGCCGCGAGTTACCTGCTCGCCTCGCAGACACCGTTTACCTATTACGGCGAAGAAATCGGCATGGCGAATGCCGCAGGCCTGACAGGAGACCACGCATTGAGGACGCCAATGAGCTGGACCAGCGACCCGAACAATGCGGGATTCTCTGCGGTCATGCCGTTTCGAGAGCTGTCCGAAAATGTATCGACGAACAATGTGCAGGATGAGGAGGGCGTTCCGGATTCCCTGCTCGAGTCCTACCGCAGCCTGTACCAACTTCGGCGGTCTTATCCCTTGATTGCGAACGGCGCCCTGGACGTGCAGTCGAACGGCGGAGATCCGGTGTTGCTACTGACGCGCTCGGGGGCCGGAGGCAGCGTCGTGATCGCGATCAACTACGATTCGGTGGCACGCCAGGCGGTCGCGTCAACGGCGCTGGCAAATGCCACATTCGACGCCGTATTTGGGGTAACGGGCCAGTTGACTGCCGACGGGGGCGGCAGCCTTGCAATTGATGTTGCGGCGCGATCAGCGGTGGTTTACGTCGGACAGCCCTGAGATATTCGGCGCGCCCACCTTGAGCACAGCCGAGCCCAATGGCTGCAGAGTGATTCGCAGCGTGCCTCGCCCTTTATTGACAATCAGCTGCGCATGGTTGCGGCGGTACAGCTGCTCGTCGAGCATGTAGCGGCCGTCTCCGAGCCGCCATGATGAAATAATGGCGGCGGGAACCCGGACTTCGAGTTCGTAGCGCGTGTCCGGGTCGAAATTGCTGAGTACGATCAGGCGCTCTTTATCTTTCCAACGAACGAAAGAGAAGACCCTGTCGTTGTAGGCATCATTGTCTTCTGCCCGGTTGAAGCTGTGAATCTCCGCGTAATCACCGTTCATTGCAGCGCTCGAGGTGCTGAATGTCATCAGGCGGCGGTAGAAGTCCCGCAGGTCTTTTTCGGAAACTGTCAGTTTACCGCCGTCAAACTTCCCACCATTCATCCAGCGCTGGTGCGACGGCACGCCCCAGTAGTCGAAGATCGTTGTGCGGGTCGGATCACCGAAACCCGCATCGCCGTCACCGGGTTCGCCGACGTCCTGCGCGAAATAGAGCATCGTCGGTGAGCGGCTGATCAAGGTTGAAACCACCATAGCCGGCCGGCCTTTGTTCGCGTCGCCGGCGAAACCCGGACTCGCGAGACGCTGCTCGTCATGGTTCTCGAGGAAGTGCAGCATGTGTTCTTCGATGTCGAGGACGTCGGCATGCACCGGGGCCAGCGCATCCGTAGATGCCTTTCCCTGCATAATCGATTTCAGCGTGTCGTAAAAGCCGACCTTGTCGTAGAGGTAATCCATGCGGCCGAGCTGCAGGTAATTGCGATACTCGTTCGGGTTATATACCTCAGCGAGCAGGAAAGCATTCGCGTTTCGGGTCTTTATCGAGGAGTTCAGGTAGCTCCAGAATTCGACGGGTACCATTTCGGCCATGTCGTAGCGAAAGCCGTCGACACCTTTTTCAAGCCAGTAAAGAACGATGTCGCGGAACTTGCCCCAGCTGTCCGGGACGTCTTTGCCCGCCCAGAATGCCGCATGTTCCTCGATGGACCAGTCGCGCGCGGCGTCGGGCAAGCGATCGAACGCATAGCTGCCGTCGGGTTGCACGCCATAATTGATTTTGACCGTCTCGAACCAGTCGTCGAAGCGTGGCTGCGGTTCGCGTGCGCCATTGCCGGTCCACTTCGCCGGCGACTCGGGAAACAGGCCGTCGGCGAGCGGATGTTCGTCACCCCCCAAAGGGCTGTATCCGTCGGGTGAGACTGGAACAAGGAAGTCCTGGCCCGGGACGTAATAGAAGTTGTTGTCGCGGGCCCATTCGACAGACGTGTCATCGTTGGCGCCAAAGTCCGATACGCCCCTGGGTCTGCTTCTTGACGCGTAGTTCCGCGCAACGTGATTGGGCACGATATCGATTATCACCTTCATGCCGCTGTCGTGCGTGCGTTCAATGAGCGCCACGAATTCTTCGAGGCGCCGCGCCGGGTCATCGGCAAGATCGGGGCTGACGTTGTAATAGTCTTTTACGGCATACGGTGATCCGGCACGGCCTTTTACAACGTCTGGATCATCGTTGCTTACGCCAAAATCGGTGTAGTCGCGGATGACGGCATGATGCGGTACGCCTGTGTACCAGATATGCGTCGTGCCCAGTTCTCTGATTCCTTCGAGTGCTTTGTCGTCAAAGTCGCTGAACTTGCCGACACCGTTTTCTTCTATGGTGCCCCACGGTTTGTTGGTCGTCGTCTTATTGCCAAACAGCCGCGCGAACACCTGGTATACGACGGCTTTTACCGTCGGCCGTTCCTCGTTGATGGCGAATCTGATGGGTTCGTGATTCCATTCGACGCGTACCTTGAGTATTGCGAACTTGCTGTCGTAAACAGCGGCGTCGCCACTCTTCGGCATCTTGCGTCGCAAGGGAATATCGCGCTCGCCAAATCTCAATGAACTGACATCCGAAAGCCAGTTGTGCACGACCAGCGTAAGCGTACGATTGTCCGGGCGCCCGGCATAGTCGCCACCGGTGCGATCGAGATCGATGGTCAACGAATTCCCGTGTTGCTGCGCCGATAACTCCAGTAGTTCATAGGCGCCGTCCTCGAGACTCGTTCGGCTTTTTCCATCATCGTCGTACATCTGGCCGTCAGCGTCGGAAACCGATGCGTCGGCATAGTAATGCAAAGTGAGATTCTCGCTCGAATAGTCCTGCGTGGTTTTAATGTCATCGATCATCGGAATAAACGAACCGGCACGCACGAGCACGGGAATCGTCCCGAGTGTCACAGGAATGTCAACGTTTTGTGCGCCGTCGTAACGCTTGCCGTTCCAGAAGTCGAACCAGGCGCCGGCAGGGAGGTCAACATTCACAGTCTCGACGCCAGGATCCATGACCGGCGCGACCAGGAACGCATTGCCCCAGAGATAGGCGTCTTTCTCGTCAATCAATCCCAGGTTGTTTTCATCTTCGAAGAACAACGGTCGCATCAGCGGCATGCCCGACGTACTGTTCTCAAAGGCAAGCGTGTAGTTGTACGGCAGTAACCGATAGCGGAGTTTGATGTAGTCGCGAACAATGTTGCGCGTCTCGCGATCATGAAACACGGGCTCTGCCGGAATATGTTCCTGTGCGTGTGGACGGTAGACAGGCTGGAAGACGCCGTATTGCAGCCAGCGAATGTAAAGTTCTTTGTCGAATTCCTCGCCGCCGGCGAATCCGCCAAGGTCGGAATGGTTATAGGCGAGGCCAAACATACTCATTTGCAGGCTCAGTTCAATCTGCGGCTTGAGGCCACCCCAGCTGCGACTGACGTCACCGGTCCATGGCACCATGCCGTAACGCTGCGAACCCGCAAATCCCGAGCGCATCAAAATCAGGGAACGCATGTCCGGGTACTTCTCGACCTGGCGCTCATAGACCATCTGCGCCCAGGCATGGCCATACGCGTTGTGAATCTCATCGCCGGTTACCTGAATTCCGGCGGCGCTCAACCAGTGCAGCGCGTCGCCGGGATGCACCTCGGGTTCACCAAGGTCGCCCCAGGTGGCCGCAGTGCCTTGTTCGAACAACATTTCGTACGGCCCCCAGAACCATTTCTGTGCCGCATCATTGAACACATCGACGAGCCCCGTATTGCCGAAATAGAAGTCGAAACGCCGCGGCTCGCCCACAGGCGTCTTGGCGAGCGCCTGGTTATCGACCGCGCTCTGCCATTTCTCGGAGGTGCTGAGTATGAATGGCTCCGTGATTGCAATCGTCTTGACGCCCTGTTCGGCGAAATCGCTGATCATCCGCTCGGGTGTCGGCCACGCATCGCGGTCCCAGTCGAGCTTGCCCATGTGGCCCTTGATGTCAGGGCCGAACCAGTAGATGTCGAGAATAATCGCGTCGAGCGGGATATCGGCTTTTTTGAAACGCTTGACGACGTCGCGAGTTTCTTTCTCGGTGTGGTATCCGAATCGGGACGCGTAGTTGCCGAAAGCCCAGCGTGGGGGCAGCGGTTGCTTGCCCGTGACCTCGACGTAGTTTTCGACCAGGGCAGGGTAGCTGTCCCCGGCAATCACGAGATACGCCGTGCGCCCGCCTACAGCCTCGAACTTGAGAATATCTTCTTCTGTATGACCGATATCGAGCCAGCCACTCGCCGTGTTGTCGAAAACGATTGTGTACCTGTCTGATGACAGGATCGCCGGCAGCCCGTAGTACATCTGATCCGTATCAGTCTCGTAGCCATAGGATGCCTTGTTATACAGTGGCATCCGCTTCCCACGCCGATCCATGCCCATGACACGTTGGCCACCGCCCAGGATTTTCTCGTCGTCGTCCAACTGAAAGCGGAAGCCACGCACGGTGTCATACGCGAAGTAACCATGCTCTTCGGCAACCAAAACTTCGCCGTCTTTAATGAACGAAACTCGAACTGGCGATTTCTCAATGAGCGCTGTCAGTCCGTCAATCATGAATACGAGCGAGGACTCTGTTTCGCTGATAGCGCTGACAACATCTGACGAACGTCCCGCTATCGCGAACGATGGCAGTTGTTTTACGCCGTCTTCGACGTAGTGGACCTCGAATGCGGCATCGTCCAAAGGCGTAATTCGGAGCTGCCCGAGGTCGCTGACAATAATTAGTAACTGACCGTCCATGCGGTGACTCTGGTACTGCCCAAAGTCAGCGAAGGCAGAAGTCGCTGCGAGCAATGCGGCGACAATCAGGAATCGTTGAATCAAGACGAGCTCCCCTTAGCGGGTGACTTCAAGTAGCAGAACTGAGCGTGGCTGCAGCTCGAGCGCCTCGCTGATATCGTAGGACTGGCCGGTGATAACGTCAACGGCGCTGCGGGCGCCGCCGATGCGCTCGGCGAATCGCGCCGTCTCAATGCGCGTGGTTTCTTCGCCGCGGTTGAAAATCACCATGACCGTCTCGTCGTCATCGTAGCGGAAATACGCATAGACGTTCCTGACCGGTGTGAATTGCATCAGCTTGCCGTCGTGAATGACTATTTTGTCCTTGCGCCAGTTGAGCAACTTCCTGACAAACGCCTGTGCTTCACGTTGCAGGTCGCTGAGACCGTCGCCGGTGAATGCGTTCTTGTTATCGTCGTCCCAACCGCCAGGGAAGTCCATGCGCAACGCACCGTGGCTCTCGGTACCCGGGTGCGACATCAGGATCTCGGTGCCATAAAAGATCTGCGGAATGCCGCGCATCGTGAGATAGAAGACCATTGCCATACGAAAGCGTTCATAGTCCTCCCCGAGCTGCGTGTAGATACGACTCATGTCGTGATTGTCCGGGAAGATCATCAGGTTGAACGGATCGGGGTACAGGAAGTCATGCCCGAGCATCTCGTAGACGGGGGTCCAGACACTGCCCCAGGGCTTTTGCGGATCGGTCAGCGATTGCTTCATTACGATCTGCAGGGGGAAATCCATAACGCTCGGCAGTGACGATTCGTAGGCGTCGTGGTTTTTCTTGCCGCGTTGCCAGTAGGACGTGATCGCCGGGCTCGAGCTCCATTCCTCGCCGACGATATTGAAGTGCGGGTACTCGCCCATGATGCGGCGCGTCCATTCGCTCATGAAATGTTTGTCGGGGTACGGGTACGTGTCCTGGCGAATCCCGGACAGCCCGACGTATTCGATCCACCATATTGCATTCTGGATGAGGTAGTCGGCCAGTAGCGGGTTCTTTTGATTTAGATCGGGCATCGTCTCCACGAACCAGCCCTCGGCATGCGCCGCCTTGTCAAAAGCCGAGGCGTAAGGATCCTGGTTGGTCGTGCGCGCGTGAGACGTAATGGTCTTGCTATTCGGCAGGTTGTACCAGTCCGACGTTGGCAGGTCGTCACTCCACCAGTGTCCACTACCGGCATGATTGACGATCATGTCCTGGATGATGCCGATACCCTTGTCGCGGGCCGCCGCGACGAACTCGCGGTAACTTTCATTACTGCCGAAGCGCGGGTCGACTTTGTAGTAATCCGTTGTCGAGTAGCCGTGATAGGACGCCCGGGAAACGGCATTCTCGAGAATCGGGTTAAGCCAGATCTGTGTGAACCCCATGTCCGAGATGTAATCGAGATGCTGCAAAACGCCGCGAATATCGCCACCATGACGGCCATAATCGTCTTCACGGTTCAGCTTGTCGTCATAACCATCGATCGAGTCGTTCGATTCGTCTCCATTTGCAAAGCGATCCGGTGTAATCAGGTAAACGACGTCTGCAGAAGTGAATGCCCTTGTATAGGCTGGGTCCGGGTTCTTTTTGCGAAGCTCGTAACTGTAAGACAGCGTCCGCTCCGGTCCCGTGAATATGATTTCGAACGATCCGGGATCGGCCGATTCACTGATATCGAGATAGACGAACAGGTAATTGGGGCTGTCGCCGCGCTCGCTGCGGATAATCTCCACAGCGGCGTAATCGACCGAAGGTGACAGCTCGCTGACGTTGTCGCCATGTACTAGCAACTGGAGTTTCCGATGTTTGAATCCTTGCCACCAGAAAGGCGGTTCTACGCGTTCTATGTCGTCTGCGCCGGCCGCAAGAGTTGAATCACTGAAACCCAGGAGCAGGCAGCAGCCGGCCGCGATGAATGCAAGTTTCGTCATTTCGCCCCCTTCATTATTCCTGTAAATATAGTCATTTAGCCGGTTTCACGGGGATGAATACGTTTGCAGACGGGCCTTGCGAAATCATCGAATTGCTACAATGCAGTGAACGGCTAATAGCGACTGGAAAGGCAACAGAATAATGGAAAAGAAGCCTGATTTGAGTTTCTGGCAGATCTGGAACATGTGTTTCGGATTCCTTGGCATTCAGTTCGGGTTCGCGTTGCAGAACGCCAATGTTAGCCGGATTTTCCAGACGCTCGGCGCCGAGATTGACGATATACCCATCCTGTGGGTCGCGGCGCCGCTGACGGGCTTGATCGTGCAGCCGATTATCGGTTACATGAGCGATCGTACCTGGAATCGCTTCGGCCGCCGTCGTCCGTATTTCCTGGTCGGCGCAATACTCGCTTCGCTCGCGTTGTTCGTCATGCCGAATTCGCCCGCGCTCTGGGTCGCGGCCGGCATGCTCTGGATCATGGATGCAAGCATCAATATCTCAATGGAACCGTTTCGCGCATTTGTCGGCGACATGTTGCCCGAAAAGCAGCGCACCAGCGGTTTCGCGATGCAGACTTTCTTTATCGGCGTCGGCGCTATCGTTGCATCCGCACTGCCCTGGGTGATGACGAACTGGTTCGATATCAGCAATACCGCGGCGCCAGGCATCGTTCCCGATTCGGTGAAGTGGTCATTCTACTTCGGCGGCGCGGTGTTTTTCCTGGCGGTGCTTTGGACAGTGCTGCGCACGAGGGAATATTCGCCCGAACAACTCAAAGCGTTCGACGCGGCGAGGCCGCCAGAGCACGTCGCCGACGATACGACGCTGCGCGCAGCGAGCAGGTACCGCAACGGCGGCCTCGTATGGGCAGTGATCGGTCTCGCCGGATGGGCCTGGATCACTGCGAAAGGACTGGACAAGCAGCTTTACGTTCTTGCGGGTGGTTTCACGGTGTTTGGAGTACTGCAGGTCATCACCAGTGTTTTGCAGAACGGCGGGCATACGAAGAACGGCATGTACGAAATCATGCACGACCTGTTTCATATGCCGAGAGCGATGAAGCAGCTGGCCGTCGTGCAGTTCTTCTCGTGGTTCGCTCTGTTCGCGATGTGGATCTATGGCACGGCGGCGGTAACCAGCCATCACTTTGGCACGACCGACGTGACCTCGGCGGCCTACAACGACGGAGCGGACTGGAACGGCGTTCTGTTCGCCGCCTACAACGGGTTCGCGGCGCTGGCGGCGATTTCCATACCGTTTCTTGCCAAGCGGCTGGGCTGCCGGCTGACGCACCTGATCAACCTGTCTCTCGGCGGCATCGGTCTTATCAGCTTCTATTTCATCGAGAACCCGCAGCTGTTGATCGTACCGATGATCGGCGTCGGCATCGCCTGGGCATCGATTTTGTCACTGCCCTACGCGCTGCTGTCGAGCAACCTGCCGTCGCACAAGATGGGCGTGTACATGGGCATCTTCAATTTCTTCATCGTCATACCTCAGCTCGTCGCGGCCAGCGTGCTGGGGCTCGTGCTGCGTGAATTCTTTGAGCTGCAGACCATATTCGGGCTCGTTATCGGCGGTACCCTGATGATAGTCGCGGGTGCTGCGACGTTGCTGGTCGACAAGGAAGCCGAACCACAATGATATTGCGGCGTATCCACGTCACGGTTCTTGCTGCGTTATTGCTCGGCGCTTGCGCCGCAGTTGAGCAGGGCATCCCGGAACGACCGCCGCCTGACTACTACGGGACCCTTGAACCCTTCGCGTCGGAGGCCGTGTATTTCATCGTGACCGATCGATTCGTTGACGGGGATCCCGATAATAATTATCCGGACCAGGGAGGCGCGGAACTCGGTACATTCGATCGGCCGATACGCCTGGCTGGCTTGCCGCCGGCCAACATCGGCTACCTGGGCGGAGATTTTCGAGGCGTCCTGGAGAATGCCGCTTACATCGCCGACATGGGGTTCACAGCGGTGTGGCTCACGCCCATCGTTGACAATCCCGACGAAGCGTTTACGGGCGGCGCGTTGCCGGGTGAGGGGGGGTCCAACGACAGGGGCAAGACCGGCTATCACGGCTACTGGGGTGTCAATTTTTTCGAGCTGGACGAGCACCTGCCGTCGCCCGGCCTCGACTATGGCGACCTTACGCGGCGCCTGCTGACAGGGCACGGCATCAAGACGGTGCTCGATATCGTCTGCAACCACGGTTCGCCGTCATTTTCGATGACGCATGACCAACCCAAGTTCGGCGAAATCTACGATGCCGACGGGGTCCTGGTTGCCGACCACGGCAACCTCCATCCCAGCGAACTCGATGCCGACAATCCGCTACACGCTTTCTATCGAAACGAACCCGACCTCGCCGAATTGTCCGACATGAACTTCGATAATCCGGCGGTTCTCGATTATTTCGTCGCCGCGTATTCGCAGTGGATCGATCAGGGCGCGTCGGCCATTCGTATCGACACGATCAAGCATATGCCGCACAGGTTCTGGAAAGCCTTCGCCGACCGTATTCGCCATCGGCGCCCGGACTTTTTCATGTTCGCCGAGGCCTGGTCCTATGACGCCGCGCTCCTGGCCGAATACACGTATCCGGAGAACGGCGGTATCAGCGTGCTCGACTTCCCGGGCAGAGAGGCGATGGTCGGCGTTTTTGGCAAGCACGATGGCTCGTACGCCGGATTGCAGGGCTATCTGCACCTTGACGGCGGCCCCTATCAGAATCCCTACGAGCTGATGATCTTCTACGACAACCACGACATGCCGCGCATGGATGCTGACGACAATGGATTTGTCGACGCCAACAACTGGCTGTTTACGAGCCGTGGCATTCCCGTCGTGTACTACGGCTCCGAAATCGGATTTCGGGCAGGCGCTGACCAGCACGCCGGCAACCGTGACTACTTCGGGCAGGACAATATTGAAATTGCGAGATCTCACCCGGTGCGCCGCGCGCTCGCTCGAATCGCGGGTATTCGCAAGAACTCAGTCGCGCTGCAGCGCGGGCTGCAGCTCAACCTGGAGTTCGGCGACGGCACGGCCGCGTTTTACCGCGTTTTTCAGAAGGATGGTATTAACCAGACGGCGCTGGTCTTGCTGAACAAAGGCGATGCGGCAGCGCAGTTCCGGATCTCGACGTGGCTGAGCCAGGGCGACTGGCGTGACGCGAACAGCGGCGAGGTATTCGACGTCAACGAAATTTCTCCGGAAATCGTTGCGACTGTCGATGCGCACGACGTTCGCGTGCTGCTGTTCGACGCGCCGGTCAATAGTTCGTTGCTGGCTACCGAGCTCCGTCGGCTGCAGAATTTCAAGGTTCGACAATAGTTCGCGCTATGACCGTGGCAAGGGCGCGTTACAGATAATATAAACGGGGGCGGGCGATGCTCAGGCTGATACAAATGACACTACTGGCGGGCATTCTCATGGTCGCCGCGATCTCCT